>Ga0209777_10007201_pt1 | contig 12389 bp, 12 predicted proteins | sample FrelakmetHBP12HB_FD_187147 | JGI IMG/M metagenome (GOLD analysis project Ga0209777, IMG submission 187147) | Freshwater lake sediment microbial communities from the University of Notre Dame, USA, for methane emissions studies -HBP12 HB (SPAdes)... | ecosystem: Environmental > Aquatic >... | reverse complement strand
GAAAATATTGCCTGAATTTTTTCAAAAATATTGGAAAATTCAGGAATGAATTACAAACATTAATGACCGACAATTTTCAATTAATTCAGGCGTAATTATTTGCAAACCTGAGTTCATTCAGTATAGATCATCTGGATTCTCAAAGGATTGTAAACTTCCATCCTTTTCGATGTTGATTATGAGGTCTTTGATTTTAATTATCTGAGGAGATGCAAGTTTCCATTCCTCAATTATTGAAGTCCAATCACGCACCAAATCAATCCGTGGGACATTTTTCCAATATTTACTGACAACAGAATAAATTGAACTGAGAGATTCCTCGTCAAGAAGTAATTCGCGTTCAAAAAACCATGCAGAAGATGGGTCCAATCTTCCTGATTCAGTTTCAACTAATTGTATCTGTCTAAAATGCTCAACCCAAGTCGCTTTTAACCCTTGAAAATATTCATTCAACAATTGTTTTTCCCCGTCTACATTAAAATTGATCCTAGCCAGATTTATTGGATGCTTCACAACAGGTCCTTGTTTTTTGACGAACTCAAAAATCAATTCTGAAGCTTTGTTGATGAGCAGTCTATTTTTTGACTCGTCCTGCCGATTTTGCTCATTGGCACTTTTTAAATGGATCCCGTCTCTTGATTCTGTGGGCTGAAAGTACTTTGAGTGGATTATAAAATTACACCCCCACTCTTCTGTTCCTATTAACGGGTAAAATAAAAATAACTTAGCAACTCTTTCATTGTTAGGAATAGTAAGATCAATTTTAGACAAAGGCAAAATAACCTCAAGTTCTTCTGCATCATCTTTCAAAGAAAACACATCGGTATCCCCTTGGTCTGTTTCAATGGGTGTTATATAACACCCATTCAGCAATGTTTTTACTCCTTTCTTAAAGGTTTTTTCCTCGCCATTCTTATTTATGATTGTGACGGAAATTAATTTTTTATTCAAGGTCAAAACAAGCGGAATATATTCCTGTAGGTTTGTTGTTGATTCAGTTATGTTTTGATGTTCAACTTTACTGGATGGTAGGTAAGTAAATGTTGTTAGTTTGTCTGTCTCTTGCGTAATTTCTCCAATCTTTATTAAGCTGTATACATCATTTTCTTGATCCTGAATACTTTTAACCATGGTTTCTGACTCTGTTGCGCTTCTGTCAACTAAAAAATCTCGAACCTTAATAAATTTCCCCTTAACATCCAGGAAAGAATTAATTGTGAATTTTCTGCCAAAAACATGTGTAGAAATAAAGCCAGTCCCAAATTGGCCAACATTTTCAATTTTATCATCGTTGTTACTTACCTGTTTAATTAGAGAAATTAGTGTCGCTGATTTAAACGGTTTACCATTGTGGCTAAACGAAAAACTTCCTTTACTATAATCAATAATGACTTTGCATTCCGTTGATAAATCACAAGCGTTTTGAACAAGTTCCCATACAGCTCTTTTAACTGAAGAATCATCGAGCTTTACAAATCCTTGTATTAGCTTATCTGCATGTTGCTTTAAGTCAGCACTTCGGGACTCATCAATAGCATCTCTTAATGCCTGATCCCTGTCAATATTGGAATTAGTTTCTTGATAGTTGCACATATTGTTAGAACTATATATTACATGTTATCCTGATATCAAATTATTTATTTTTCACCTTAAATTGACAGTTTTATATTATGCGGCACGAGCTATGATTCATGTTTTTTAATTCAGATATTCAACCATTCCAGCCCTCTTTTCCAAATCTTTGATGATATTCCTCCTTCCCAAAATGGTATTGTATTTCTCAACTACATCTTCCAGAATTATATAATCATCCTGGTTGATTAATAAAACATTGTCGTTTTTCTCGTAACGTGCAAATGCACTATTAAAGTCCATTCCTTTTATGCAATAAACATATTGGGAGGATAATGCCTCAGTCAATTTTTCTGTCAAGGAAAATAAATCAAGATAGCACTCAAATATTTCGTCTTCAGTTTTTTCTTTTAAAAATGGCTCTATTGCTTCCTCAATATAACATTCATACAGATCTATCGATCCATGTATAATTGCAACCCGGAATAGGTAATTTCCGGGAAATTTAAGCATAGCCAAGTTGGGTCGTTTCCTGATGATAATTTCCATCATCTTGGCCGTTGAATCGGCCTTGAATGTGGTGTATCTTTTAGATAAAAGTTTTGACAATTCCTCACTTGCATCTTCTTCATTCGTTACTCTCAGCAATTCAGCAACACTATTTGCCAGTCCTTCAGCATCACAGCGCTTCATACATTCATCGACTTTCTTTAATATCTGCTCTTTTTCCATGTTTTGTTTTTTCGGAATTGGTTTGAATTAGGGCATGATTATTTCAACTTCGTCAGTCACTGTTTTCCGGATTGAATTATAGACTCTTCGTCACGATAAATCTTTATCTTCCCCGTCACAGAGCTATTGATCAGTGTTGTTTTATATTCTTTAAGCTTTTCGATTTCTTTTTCTTTCAAGGAGATTGCTTTGCCGATTTTTAATGTGGCAACTTCAATAAATTTCAGAATTTGCGTTTGCTCCTCTACAGGAGGTACAATCATCGGGATGTCAAATAAATCCTTTGTGTATAACCGCATAAGCCCTTCAACAATTCCTGTGGTCCTGCATACAAATTCCCTCAGATATTCTGGAGTCCTGAATATTAATTCTAAATATTTAAGGTCATCTATAACTCCATTTGAGTAATAAACCGCATAATCAGGACTTACTATGCCTGGAAAATCAATTGTACTTTTAAAAAAGACCCCCAAATGTGCTTTTAATTTATTAAAAACCAAATCATTTTTGAGGACAATTTTATCGCCTTCAGTACTTTTTGCAACTTCAGCCTTGTCATGAAAATCAGCTCTAATAACCAAACCATGAACCTGACTCATCATTAATAAAGGTTCATTCCCTGAGATTGATCTTTCAATTCGTTCGTTGAGAATATACTTCAACCTCTTCACTTCCCAATGCTCAGGTATCTTCCCAATCCAATTCACCCCGCTATATTTCATTTTGATATCCGGGTTTAGCCCATTGGTAACAGCCTTGTGAATTTGTATTTGCCTGCGTTCTTTGAGCAACTCAATCTGTTTTTCTTTGATGCCGATGGCATGGTCAATCAAAACTGTTTTGCGGTCTAGGAATTGGGCGATGGCTGTTTGTTCGGATTTGGGAGGAAGGATTGAAGTTATTCTAAAAAAATCGTCAGAATAAAGCCTTAACCTGCTATCAATTACTCCTGATGAATTTCTTTTGAATTCAGCTTTATAAATGTCAGTTCTAAGCAAATAGTGAAAATATCTGTTATTATTTTCACCAACAAGCCTGTAAATTGAATAAGCAGGACTGGTGATGCCATCAAAAAAGGAGAAGCCTAAACTTCCATTCCAGGCTAACATTATATTGCTGACGAGATCACCTTTATAAACTTTTTTATAACCTTCTAGCGTGTTAGCAGTTGTTAATAATTCACCATCTTCGACTTTATCACTTTTCTTTGTAACACCGGTATATTGAGAAACTGATAAAAGCACTTCATCCCCATTATTGCTTCTTTCATTTATTTCTATGAAAAGATGCTTAATACGCCTGACATCCCAATGTTCCGGAATCTCACCTAACCATTCTAATCCAGAATCCTTATAAGAAGGATATTTTTCTGCTTTTATATCATTAACTACTGCATCCATCAGGTCAAGTTTAGAATTTCGCGGATCAATCCATCACTTTCTTGCTCGAGTTTCAGAATATCTTCACTTACCTCTTCAATGGTGCGTAAGGGTTTATGCCGGTAGAAATATTTATTAAAGCTGATCTCATACCCAATTTTAGTCATGTCCAGGTTGATCCAGGCTTCAGGGACATGGGGTTTTACCTCGCGTAAAAAGAAACCGTAAATAATCTCTTTCAGTGGAACATTTTCGGTATCTCGCAGATCGCTTTCGGTTTCGTATTCGAGGTATTCCCCTTTTTTACTGGTTGCATAATATCCATAATCAGATAATTTTTCCTCATCACAGTCGAGATGTTCCAGCAATTGTTCCAATTTGTTGCCGGTCAATTTCACGATTCCTTTCTGTACTTTTTCTGCGCCAGCATCATACCAACTTACGGCATTCATAATAGCATTTCGTTCTGAACTAGAGAGCTTTGATTTGCTTGCTTTCAAAGCAGTATCCACTCTATCTCTGAAAATATTAAAGTCGTTGTACTCATCACAGCCAATGACGTTCATTAGTTCCCTGGTTATATTCATCAGTTCCATCTGCTTTTGCCAAGTATCAGGACTTGTCAGGGCCTTCTTTTGTTTAGTGTTAAGGTTCAATTCCTGTTTTTCGCACCAGTCGAGAAGTTCCTTTTCGTATTTTGCTAGGTCAGAATAAATTTTTTCACCCCAGGTTTCAAAAGCCCAAGCCATGGGTTCCCGGAGATTCTTTTCAAACCGGAGTGTTTCAATCCTTTCGGCCGTAAATTGTGCTTTCAGTCTTTTCGGGCGCTCAATGGTTATTTTGTAATAACCAAAATCAGTGTTGTCGAAGATCTGTGATGCAATTCCCTCCTCTTCTTTGGTATCAGGATTTATTCTTTTCTCTACAGATTTCATTTCTGTATAGACCGACACTATTTCGCGAATATGTTCCGGGGCAAACTCACAGTTCTTATTTCCTAGGTTCTTCCGAAGTTTTCTGAACAACAATCCTGCATCGATCAATTGCACCTTTCCTTTACGGTTTACCTCTTTATTTTTGCTCAATATCCATATATAAGTTGTAATGCCTGTGTTATAAAACAGGTTGTTTGGTAATTGAACAATTGCCTCGAGCCAGTCGTTCTCAATGATATACCGGCGGATGTTGCTTTCTCCGCCACCGGCATCGCCAGTGAACAGGCTGCTGCCGTTATGTACTGATGCAATCCGTGAACCCAGTGGATTTTGAGATAATGGCTTCATTTTATCCACCATTTCCATCAGGAAAAGCAACTGACCGTCGGAGGAACGAGGGGTAGCGTCGGCTTTTTCTTCTTTGCCCCAATAGTCCTTTAGGTTGATTTGAAAACGTGGATCAATGATCTCCTTGCCGTCTTTGATATACTTAAGGTCGCTTGCCCAGGACTTGCCATACGGAGGATTGGACAGCATGAAGTCAAACTTGTTCTCAGAAAACTCATCTGTAGAAAGCGTAGAACCTACCCGAATGTTTTCTGGGTTATTCCCTTTTATCATCATATCAGATTTGCAGATGGCATAAGTTTCGTCGTTGATTTCCTTGCCATACAGGTACACATCACCCGTTGCGCGAATTTCGCCCTCTTCGTCCTTTATGAAATTCTGGGATTCAGTCAACATCCCGCCGCTTCCGCAGGCAGGATCGTAAATGGTAATGACCGGCGGCAATTTATCCTGAACAGGCTCAAAGATGATGTGGGTCATAAGGTCGATCACTTCACGAGGGGTAAAATGTTCGCCGGCCTCTTCGTTGTTTTCTTCGTTGAATTTGCGGATGAGCTCTTCAAACACATAACCCATTCCCAAATTTGACAATGGAGGGATTTTTCTTCCCTCAGGGTCGTTTTTTTCAAAAGGAGTCAGGTTGATATACGGGGAGGTGAACTTCTCCAATACATTCAGTAAAACATCTTTCGATGCCATGTGCCTGACCTGGCTTTTCAGTTTGAATTTTTCAATGATCTCTTTTACGTTTTTACTGAAGCCATCCAGGTAATCTTCAACATTGGCCTGGAGAATCTGCTGATTGTTGGTGGCAGTATCGTGCAGCCTTTGCAAGGTCCAGGTACTGATGTTGTAAAAAACATAACCGGATGCTTGCCTTAGTCCATTTTCATCCCATTCAGTAAATTTAGCCACATCCTTCTGGAAAGCCAATTCTTCCAATACAGCTTTTTTGGTGGGTTCAAGCAATGCATCCAACCTGCGAAGCACCACCATTGGAAGAATGACATCCCGGTATTTTCCCCTGACGTATACATCGCGCAGGCAGTCGTCGGCAATGGACCAGATAAATGAAACAATTTTATTGTGTACAGCAGTATTCATATTTTTCTCTCAGCATTATTTGTTTGTGATCCAAAGTGTAAACCCTTTGTCAAGGTTAAACTTCATTCGCTTGCCTTTCAACTTTTGGATAATCCTTGTATTTTGGTCCAATACTCTTGCCAGGTCCCTTGCGACAGCGGAACCTCCAATGTCATTGGAAACAATACCATCGGAAAACTCCAGGTTGCAGGAATAAGATTGACGATTGCCAACTTTTTTAAAATCTGCAATTGAAAGTTGGATGCTTTGTTTTTGAGTAACAGATTCATCAATAGCTTTTTCGATGTGTGAAAGAGCATTTTTAAAAATGTCCTCATACTTGTGAACATTTTGACTTGAGCTCATGGGTTTTGTATTAAAGGTTATTATTTGGTTATTATTTGGTATGTGAAAAGTATCCTTTGTTTCCATTGCTAGATTAGCCTCATTTGCACAAGCCTTGCGGGCCGCTCTTATAAATTGAGCATAAGGATTGTCCGGGTTTTTGGAGTCTATGTTCAACAATGGCTTCATTTCTGTAATTAACTTGGTTTCCAGAACATCTATTTCTGATGGAGGTTGATCATACTCATAAAATGAAAGACCAAGGTTATCTTTCATCCATGTTGTGAGTTTCTCTTCTGATGGCTCATCAAACTTGAAAAACGATTTTCTCCCGGCATCAAAGTCTTTGCCATTCCTGGGAATCGGGATAAGGGACAATTCATTTTTTAATAATGCCCCCAAAGACCTTCGGATGGTTGAACTGCCGGTTTTCCCCGACGCAAAATGAGTCTTTTCATCACGGCTTGCCTGGCTGCTTTCAGTTTTACCAAGGTAGACAATTTCATCTTTTTGAGGATTATAATCTGCTATCGGAAAATCCTTTCCGGTAAAAAAGAACGCATAGATTCCAGGTTTATCGGAGAATTTCCGGATTTGGTTGTAAGGACAGGAATCATTTTTAAGCTTTATGATAATCGGATTCATGTTTTCTATTTTAACAGGCAAAGTAACAAGTTGACTACGTAATCAATTTGAGGTTTAGTCATATAATTTTATCATTTGTCCTAAAAGTTCCTTCATCCCTTGTCTTACCCAGGCCGGTGACAGGACTTTCACTTTTTCTCTCAGTCCAAGCAATACTGAGACGAATTCATAGGTCGGATGCACTTCAAAGGTAAAAATCACCTTGTCTTTTGTTTCTTTCAGAACAGTTTGGCTGGAATGAATGGGCTGGGTGAGGAGATACTGCGCCTGCTGTTTGGTGCATTCGATTTTAATCCTTGGAGGCTTCGACTGGGGAGCAATGATCCCTATGGTGTTTTTGAAATATTCTTTAGGGTTGAAATCGGATTTGCGATAGGGGATATTTACTGGTTCGATAGCTTTAATCCGGTCGAGACCGAAGGTGCGGATGTCCTTTTCGTTTTCATCCCATCCGATCACGTACCATCTGTTATTATATTCTTTCAAGAGATAAGGGTGAAGAATACGAGATGTTGCTTTGGAAGTCGACTCCTTTATAATACTGTTTACAGAGGGGGATTGAGGTTTAAATGTTCTAAAGGACAAGTGTTCAATGCGGATAGCCTTCTTTTCTTTAATTGCCCGGATGATGGGTTCGATGTAACAGCTTCCCTCGAGGTAAGGCGGATTTTCAAATTGTACGAATTCCTCAAACTCCTCAGTACTAAGGATTCGCCTTACATCTACCACATCAAGAATGCGGTCAATGGCCTCGGCATACCGTTTGACCATATGAAAGCCCCGATACTGCCTCAGAATCCTGGCAGCAAATTCAATGGCATCAATATCCTCTTCCTTTACCTGGATATTGGTGATAGAATAAGCGGGATCCTCATAATAATATCCACGTTTTTGCCGGTCATACCGGATAGGGGCATAATATCCAGGCTCGGGCTCATCTTTCATGGCCTTCAGATCTTTCTCAATGGTTGATCTGGAAATTCTCTGGTCAAGCCGTTCGCTGCATCTCTCCTTCAAAAAAACAATATCAGGATAAGACCGCTGCCGGTTGCGGATGCAAGCATCAATGACCTGGTAGCGGGCGAAGGAATGTTTGTTAATAGGCATATAAAAGGTATAAAAAAAGGCTGAAACCTATCTCTTTTACATTGATCTACCTATCAAATGTATAACTTTTTGTGAACGTAATAACATTACGGAGTGATTATTTTATTTTGTTGGCAGATTAGCATCGCAAATAGATAACGGTCTGGTATAGTTACTTTGGTAAAACATTAAAAGTCAGTATGAAATCTGCAAAACCTATAAGAAAAAAAAGGCCTTCGGCATCTGTAAATATTCATGCAGTTGCCAATAATGAAGGATTCAGGATGACATATGACTCAGGTTTTGGCAACCTTGACACTGCCACCTTTTTCATATTTCAAAACAATCAGATACCTTCTTATCGTGTTTTTTACGAAATACTCCCTGGTAATGAAACAGTTGACGAGATCATGCGAATTTTTAAGATTTCAGATACAAATGCAATTATACAGTGTGACTATGATCAAAGAGCTGCGAAATATTTGAAAAACCAAGGGATAATCCTGATACGCAAAAACCTCCTGGTGTTTTTTGACAGCTTGCAGACTGAGCCGACCGTTTCATTGCTATATTCAGGGAGTACCAATAAATCTTTGCTGGAAGAAGTAAGCAGATATCTCCAATCAAGGATTGCCAAAACAATGTCTAAGTGTATAGGGGTATTAGTAGCAGATCCCATGGCAGGCTTATACATTAAGGAATTTGCTGTGATTTCACCCAATATCGATATCTCTCTTGCATATAATGATGATTTTCGCCCTATTCATGAAACCATAGTGCAAAAACTTAACCAAACCAGTGGTAAAGGAATCGTTCTACTACATGGTCGGCCGGGAACCGGAAAGACCACCTATATACGCCATCTTGCCTCTTTTATCCGAAAAAAGATGATTTTTATTCCGCCGGAAATGGCTTGTCATATTTCTTCCCCTGATTTCCTGGCATTGATGGTTGATCATCCTAATGCGATCCTGATCATTGAAGATGCTGAAAATGTGGTAGCCGACAGGATGAACGAAGAAAATATCAGTGTTTCTAATCTGCTTAATATATCGGACGGACTGCTGAGTGACTGCCTTAATCTGCAGCTAATCTGCACTTTCAATACCGATATTTCACGTATCGATAAAGCCCTGCTGCGCAAGGGTCGCGTCATTGCCAAATATGAATTCAAGCCACTGTCGATCAACAAAGCAGAATATATTGCAAAGACCCTTGGACGGCCGGTGACATTTGACCATGCCATGACACTTGCCGATGTTTGCCATTATTCAGATGAGGATTTTTCAATTCCAATGCCGAAGGCGATCGGGTTCAGGGTTGCCTGAGGCGTGACAGAAAACCGTGAAACGTAAGGTGTGACGGGAATTTTATTGCGGATATAAATAGATTACGGAGTGATAGCGTTACTTTGGAGAAAGAAAATACGGAGGAAACATGGTTGAACAGCACTATAAATTCGACAGGATGGATTTTAACGAAGACGGCGCTCATTCTAAGGATGGTAAATTATTTATCACATTGGTGAGAGAATGGGAGGTTGATTTTAATGAACGAAATTTTCCGTTCTTTTCAAATTACTTTTATGGCAATGCGTCCACGATGATATTACTGCAAAATTGCTTTGTTCTTGAACCGGATGAAGATTTTGGTATGGATCTGATCGATGGCAAGATTGACCTTGATACCAACCTGGAGATTGAAAATTATAGTAAAATACGGACAACTTATGCACTTGGATCGATGAATGATGAAGATGAGCCCTTGTATTTTATCAGAGATGAACGTATGGTTGATGGGATGGTTATTCTAAAATATATTCCAGAGCATGATGATGATGATACTGTTGATCCTAAAATTCCTGTTGGAACTGAGAAAAACAAAGCAATATAAAAAGGCAATAGAAAATCAGTCAATAAAACCGCTATGCGATGAATCCATTTTATCTTTTATTTGTTCTGTTATTATTCAATCCTTCTGAACCCCAGGTGAAGAAAGACTGCACTTTCAGTGGATACAAACTTTACGGCAAGATCAAGTTTGTGGATGATTTCCCGGATCTGAAAGTCAAGATCGTAGAGAATTTTCCCGACCTGAATGTGAAACTTGTGAAGGATTTCCCTGATGGCTGCGGGAAATGGCAAATCGTAGAGAATTTTCCTGATCTGAAGGTCAAGATTGTCAATGATTTCCCAGACATAAAGGTTAAATTTGTGGAGAACTTTCCCGGGTTGCCATAGCGTGAACTATGTTATTTTAGAACAATTGTTGTTACCGTATAAGCAAAACAATATGCATAAGTTAAGCAATACAAAAGGACTGGACCTTGGACAGGAAACCATTGATGATTTAAAGATTCTATTGAAGAATGAATTGTATTTGGATATTGATAGTCAATTTGCAAAAGAGATTGATGAAGAATTAGAAAATCGAAGTAAAGTTCCAACTATTATCAACTTTTCTAAAAAAGGTGAAATTGATCCCGAAAAAGTCAAACAAACAGTTTATAATAGGATTGATTTTGAGATTTCAGAGGTTTTATGGGATGAAATTGATACTGCTTTTGGTGATTGCTGGAATAATGTAATCGGAATTCGTGGTTGTATATACGAAGGACAGATTGAACAACACATTTACAGTCATTTAAAATCCAAAAAAATCATAATTGATTATGAAAAGGTGGAGATCATTACCAAAATAATATTCGATTACATTTCAATCACGGGAGGTTTACTTGATGATTAATTCAAATAATCAAGTCAAATGCTCAACGAATATGATAAGCAAAGGAGTAACCATAAAATATAAGTATGTTGTATAAACCGATCGCTATTGAGAAACTTAAAAAAGATTATCTTGCACTTACAAGGATGCAACTAGATATTGATAAGAATGGCGGACCTGAAAAAAATGGCGCACTTTTTGAAGAATATCTAAGACTTCGAGAAAAAATTATCAAAAGATTTGGACTCCCTGAAATTGAAGATTTTGCAAAACTATTTAGAGTTGACGCCGAACCAACTCAACTGGAAATTAAAGAAAGAGTAAAAGAACTTCATAGAGTTGCGACAGATTATCTATTAAGCACAGCAAAACCTGAACACCAAATATTGAAAGATGCACAAGAAAACAAGGAAAATCCCTTTAACGTTTTGAAGGAATTAGGTATTGAAACTCATAGTTATACTATATTTATTTACAACTACATACTATTGCTTCAAAGAGACACGTTTGAGAATATTTTAGCCGAATTGAAAAAAGCGAACAAATACAAAATCCTAAATGCATTAGGAAATCTCGAACAAGGAAATGTAAAAGAACCTGAAAAATTAATTCAAAAACTGAAACAGGATGGAATCAAATATCTTGACGAATTTTTAAAAACATCCCCTAATAAAGTCACAAAATAAAACCTGCACAATGACCATCTCGGAATTGCGTAAAAAATACACGAACGGAGAATTAACTTCCACCCGAGGGGATCAGGAATTTCGCTATTTGGCATTATCTCCTTTGTTCACAAATCTTTATGAAAACAAGGTTGTGTGTCACGATCGTTTTACCAGCATCATCAGGTTAGAGGACCTTGAAATTACGCCAGATCAATTTAAAGCGACGGCAATACGCCATTTATTGATCGACAACGGGGCTTTCAGGCGCAAACGTTTACCACCTGAAAAATGGGAAATAAGTGCGAATTGGGCTTATTTACGACTGGCAGGAAGCAGTTTGTGTGTTTATTCTGGATGGGTTATGTGGACAGACCCTGAACTGGTAAAGCAGGTGGAGCAGTTGGCTTTGGAAGGCAAGTTTAAAGAGGCTTTAGCCATTACGCTTAATAGTGATGATGTCAATTAGAAAAAGCATTGCCAGTCATCTATTAAAAGAAAACCCCAAATGAAGGCGAGTCGGTACTTTACTTTTTTCTTTATCCTGCTTTCAGTTACCGGGTTCACCCAGCAGGAAGCCACTACCGCTGACGGCAGGAAGGTTTTTCTTTATCCTGATGGAACCTGGAAGCCTGCTACCGTTGAAAACATCAGAATCGCTCCTGTTCCGATTTCGGGGTTGGAACTACCGAAAGCCAGATCATCAGACGATGTCATCCACCATACCGGCTATACCCTTTCATACAACCAAACCTATCACATTGCAAACTGGGTTGTTTATAAGCTGCTGGCCGAGGAAACCAATGGGATATATGAACGAACCAACAAGTTTGTTCCGGATCCTTTGCTGAAATCGGGTTCAGCCTCAAACGAGG
>Ga0209777_10007200_pt1 | contig 12391 bp, 10 predicted proteins | sample FrelakmetHBP12HB_FD_187147 | JGI IMG/M metagenome (GOLD analysis project Ga0209777, IMG submission 187147) | Freshwater lake sediment microbial communities from the University of Notre Dame, USA, for methane emissions studies -HBP12 HB (SPAdes)... | ecosystem: Environmental > Aquatic >... | reverse complement strand
GTACAAATGGTATGCTGTTCGATACTGCTTGGCCGGACAAATGGTGTGGGATTGCCACCGGTCAGACGATTGATGGCATAAGTCATGAACTCGGCCCAAACCGGCCCGGCCCCTGTCACACCGGTGGTGTTTTCCATTGGCGTATAGTCTGCATTCCCAACCCAGACGCCTACCGCTAGATCGGGAGTATAGCCAAGGGTCCAGTTATCGCGCGAATCGTTTGAAGTGCCGGTCTTAACTGCCACTTGGAAAGGCAGATTGATGATCGAGTTTGTGCCAAAGACGGGTGTACGGGCTGAATTGTCGGAGAGGATGGAGGACATCAGGAATGCGTGATCGGGCTTGAGTACCTGCTCACCATCTGGAGGCTGGTATTGGTAGACCACATTACCCTGATAATCCACAATCTTCAAAATTGCCACGGGTGGGACCCTGAGCCCGCCGTTCGCGATGACAGCGTACCCGCCTGTCATTTCCAACAGGCTGACTTCGCCGCCTCCCAGCGTAAGCGACAGGCCATAATCGTCACGTGTCAGGCTGGTAATACCAACACGTTGGGCCATTTTGATCATGCCGCCGTCTCCGTATACGCCGATGAATTGCAGGGTTTTAACAGCAGGGATATTATACGAGTTTGCCAGTGCCTCACGAACGGTCAGCGGACCATGGAATTTATGGTCAAAATTATTTGGCACGTAAGGCGGGTTGGGGTCATTGGCCAGACCGGAGGGTGGGAACTCCGAAGGCACATCCCAGATTAGCGTGGCCGGAGTCCAGCCTTTCTCAAAGGCAGCCAGGTAAGTAAAAGGTTTAATGGATGAACCAGGCTGGCGCGTGGGGCTGACTGCCATGTTGATCTGACCAGCGTTGGCTGTGCTGTAAAAATCTGGCGAACCGACCATGGCCAGGATTTCCCCCGTGGAGGGCTTGATGGCCACGAGGGCTCCATCTGTGACATGCTTGCTTGCCAGAGCTTCCACCTGGGTTGAAACAGTCTGTTGGGCCTCATCCTCCAGGTTTGGGTCAAGCGTGGTGTAGACCGTGAATCCGGAGCGATAAATTGTCTGGGCGTCAAAGCGGTCTTCAAGCAGGGTGCGGATGTATTGCACCCAATGCGGGTAGCGCATATTTTCCGTCGGCAGGGTGAAGGTCCTGTTCATAATATCCTGAATGGAAGATGCCGCGATTGCCCCATCCATACAGACCGGGTCGGGACTATTGCTGACGTAGATGCAATGACGTTCTCCACTTAATGCCAACATTCCCATGATGACGTTCTGGTAACGTACTAGTGTAAGGTCCCGATTGGTATAGATATCGTAGACAGAGGGTGCCTGCGGTAGACCAGCTAGGAAAGCCGCCTCGGCGAGAGTCAACTGGCTGGCAGGTTTGCCGAAATAGGTTTCTGAGGCGGCTTCCACGCCATAGGACAGGTTACCGTAGTAGATTTCGTTCAGATAAAGCTCAAGGATCTGGTCTTTTGTGTAACGGCGCTCGATTTCGGTTGCCAGGATGGCCTCCCGCACTTTCCGAAGGTAAGTCCTCTGGCTGCGCTCCTCGGGAGTGATAAGCAGGGCACGCGCTAACTGCTGGGTAATGGTTGAAGCGCCCGAGACGGTTTCACCGCTTGTGATATTCTGCCAGAATGCACGGAGGATAGCAAGCGGATCAAACCCTCCATGTGTATAAAAATCCTTGTCTTCAGTGGAAAGTGTGGCTGCTACCAGATAGGGGGATATTTGTTTCAGCGGAATATATGTACGCCGGCCCGCGTTTGGGTCGTTGATTTCGTATAAGATTTCCCCATTTCGGTCGAGAATGTGGGTCGTCTCGAACTGCGAAGCGCGTTGCTGCAGTCCGCTTACACTGGGCAGGGTCGCAGCAATGGAATAATACTCATAGACACCAACTGCCACCAGGGTCAGCCCCAGCGCTACAAAAACAAATAGGCAGATGATCAATCCGCGCAGCAGGCAGGTACCCACCTTTGGCCGGTTAAAAGAATTTCGTTTGTGAGTGGAAGAGACGCGCTGGGTTTTTGCTGGGCGGCGGGCTGTTGGAGCGTGCTCGAAAGCTGCCGCACTGACGCGCGTGCCACCCATGTCTATCTCTTCCACATGGCGCGGTAGGGGCATGCCGTTGTCATCAACTGCCGGGTGGCGGATGACCCGAGTCCCGCCGGTGGGTTTGATTTCCTCGACAGGTGACTCGCCCTGTGTCTCGGCTTCAGATTTCAGAATGCGATTAAATTTCGCTTGAGGCTCTTCGGGGTCAGACATAGAGGTTCCTCATTGCATCGGTATGCAGGTAACTAGCATCCAAATTTAGTCCATCCCTATCGCTGAACAATCCAATATTTGTGTCATGGGATGCAAATGTCCATGCAATGATCAATGGTCGAATTCTAGCACAAATCCTTTGACCTCCGGCCCAAACGACCGTATACTTATCCAATGCGTGAATGGACTTTAGGTCCCGGCACCCCGCTTGCTCTCAGCCTGGCAGCAGATTTCCGCTTGTGCACCCCGGACTACATCAACGACCATATCTGGGAACTCGAAATCGGTGGCGGTGATCCACCGGCTCTGTCTGTGCATACCACCTATGGGCTGCGCGCCCGCTCAATGCGGTTCTTTCCACGCTTCACCCTCAACGGGCAGACCAAATCTGACCCGGCATCCTTCCTACTCCCGCCATGCCTGCATCGTTTCTTCCCCAACTTCCTGTCACTCAAATTTTCACCCTTCTCCGGCTTGGAGGTGGCGACTGAATACTGGATCCCGGATTCGCATACCCTCGCCGGACGCTTTACCCTTGCCAACCGTAGCGGCGAACCGATTTCCCTCCTGCTTGAATTGTGTGGGCAGCTTGTCCCGCTCAATGGGCAGAGCTTTTTCCCAATGGTGATGCAATCGGTAAATGTTCTGGTTGGGCGCTGTGCGGACCTGGCTCCGGTTGTTTTCTTCACTGGCGGACCACAGCCCAGCCCAGGCCCGTATCCATCCCTGGCTCTCAATCTGGCACTCGCACCCGAAGACTCGCGTACGCTGACATGGGTGCAAGCCGCCCTCGCCACGCTGGAGGACTCGTTGGAGTTGGCTCGTAAAACAGCTGCCCGTCCATGGGAGGCTGAACGGATACGGATTGAATTAGTGAACGCGGCCCAGACCTTTGAGATCTTCACCGGTGACCCGGACTGGGATGCGGCCTTTGCCCTCAGTCAGAAGACAGCTTTCAGCCTGTTCTTTGGCCCCAGTCAGCACCTTCCAAATCCATCCTTCGTCCTATGCCGGCAGGTGGACCAAGGTTATTCGTTCCGAGGCGACGGAGGCGACTATCCTTACCTTTGGAGCGGGCAGACCCCGCTCGAATCCTATTTCATTGCAAGCCTGCTTCCCGGCGCTCCAGAACTGGCTGCTGGTCTGGTGCGTAATTTTCTCGCAGTCCAGTCCGAGAATGGGGCAATAGACTGGAAGCCTGGTCTGGCCGGTCAACGAGGGCGCTGGCTGGCTGCCCCGCTGCTGGCGAGTCTCGCTTGGCAGACTTTCCAACATACCAGCGATCTTGAATTTCTCCGCGAAGTTCAGCCAAAACTGGAAACATTCACTCGCTGCTGGTTCGACAATGTCCATGACCGAGACAGTGATGGCTTCCCTGAATGGGATCATCCCCTCCAGGCTGGTCTGGAGGATAACCCGCTCTTCACCGTCTGGGTTCCAGGTGGACAAGGAGCCGATATCTCTGTTACTGAAAGCCCGGCCCTGGCAGCTCTGCTCTATCAGGAAGTTCACGCCTTGGCTAAGATTGCTGAGGCGCTCGATCAGCAGCAATCCCTTAAGCATCTAGCATTGGAATCCGGACGTTTGCGGGACTCGGCAGAGGAATGTTGGGATTTTAATGCTGTCCTCTACCATCTACGTGATCGTGACACACACCGCAGCCCGGTGGGGAAACGGATTGGAAGGCAGCATGGTGCAGGGAGATTAATCATTGGCAAGTCATTCCGGCAACCTGTCCGCCTTCTTGTGCGGATTGAATTGGCGAGCGATGCCACCCACCGGGTGGAAATCTGCCTGCGTGGGCAAAAAGGCAATACGCCCCAGACAGAAAAATTTGAACGCATGGATTTTCAATGGGGCTCAGGGCTGGCAGTTGCCACCACTCGCATGGTATATACCGATGTGACCGAAATTGTAACGGCCGGGCTGGAAAAATACGACCATGTTTCGGTGTTTGTTATGGATTTCACCGTTGAAGATATAACCCTATTCCTGCCCCTATGGGCTGGGATTCCTGACCCGGGTCGCGCTCTGGACATTGTTCATCAGACGCTGAATGCAGCCGACCGGTTCGACAGGCCATTCGGTATCCCGGCCAGCGGCTCATCTGCGGTTACCAGGACCGCAACGACCGGTGATATTGTCCATATGCCCTGGAACCTTCTCATTGGCAAGGGGTTGCTGGGTTACGGTTTGCGCAAGGAAGCGGCTCAATTGACTGCGCGGTTAATGTCTGCAGTTATCCAGAACCTCAAGCAACAGCATGCCTTTGCATATTCGTATCATGCTGCGACCGGGGCTGGTCTCGGGGAACGGAATTCGGTTCAAGGTCTCGCTCCGCTCGGTTTGTTCCTTGATGTGTTGGGGCTCCAAATTATGACACCATGGCGTGTCATCCTGAGCGAAAAGAATCCCTTTCCTTGGCCAGTTACGGTAAAATATAGAGGCTTGGCGGTGACCCGTCAGGCAGATCAGACGGTGGTTGTCTTCCCCGATGGGCGGATAATCACGCTGGTCGATCCGACCAACGCGGTGGTTTCCGCTGAATAGGAGGCACTTATGGTAAGTTCCCCCATCCGTTCTCTGATGATTGTCATTGTCCAGGAGCAGGACGTGGACCTGGCTACGCGCGGCTTGGGCGTGCTGGGTGTACCGGTGTTCCATCTCTCCAGTTCCGGCGGTTTCCTGGGCAGACGCAACGCCACCCTGCTGGTTGGCTTGCCAGAGGGAAAACAGGATGAAGTACGGGTAGCACTACAAAAGTCCTGCCGCCAGCGCGTGGAATACCTAGCCATTCCGCTGGAAGGTTCGCCACTGCCTCTCCCGACCCCGGTCCCGGTGACCGTAGGCGGGGCGACAGTCTTTACCATCCCGGTGGAGCAGTTTGAAGAATTTTAAAGGTGTTTCTTCAAAGGGATAGCCCCCTGTGGAGCCAAGGAGCGTGCACCATGAAAATGATTGTTGCCATCATCCGTGATGCAGATTCTGACTCGGTCACCCAGACATTGACTGCGGGTAATTTCCGTGTAACGCGAATTGCCAGTACTGGCGGTCTCCTGCGACGGGGCGTGACGACTTTACTCGTGGGGGTGGATGACGGGCAGGTGGATACTGTCATTCAGATGTTAAAGGAAAAGTGCTGCCCTGCCCCCGCTGGCGAAAAGCGCGCAACAGTATTTGTGGTACCAGTGGCAAATTTCCTGCAGGTCTGACAAACATGGGGGAAGAATCAGGAATTGGGTTCAAATCGATCAAGTTTGCGTACCCAATCTGATCTTTTACGATTAAACACAATTACTCGGAATATACCAGTGGGGTAGGCGACTGAAGATTGGAAAAGGTCCGATTAACTTCCTGAAATACATGTATGGGCAACCTTCTGGTTGTCCTTACCTTTTTACCCAATCACGAAATTATCGATCAACCTCGTTTTCCCCACATAAACTGCCATCGAAAGCAACGCCTTGGTATTAACTGTATTCAATTCCTCCAGCGTGTCGTAATCTGCACAAGAGACGTATTGAAGTCTTACCAGCGGCTCAGCGTTGACAACATCACGCATGATTCGGCGTAAAATATCTGCTTCCCGTTGGCCGCTCTCATAGGCGTTCTTGGCTTCAGTCAGAGCGCGGAAAATTACCGTGGCCACGTTGCGCTCCCCGGGGATGAGATATGAGTTACGGCTGGACATCGCCAGCCCATCCGGTTCGCGGGTGGTGGGGCATACGACGATCTCGATCGGGAAGTCCAGATCCCTTGTCATGCGTCTTATTACTACGGCCTGCTGGGCATCCTTCTGGCCGAAATAGGCCCTGTCGGGTCTGACAGCGTTGAATAATTTGGCAACGATGGTTGTCACGCCGCGGAAGTGTCCGGGACGGATTTTACCCTCTAGCCCATTGGTCAGCCCCTGGACCTCCACCCAGGTTTGGAACCCGGGTGGATACATGCATTCCGGTGTGGGCGTCCAGACCAGATCCACCCCCGCTGCTTCGAGAACGGAAAGGTCCCGCGGTAGGTCACGCGGATATTCGGCTAAATCCTCATTGGGGCCGAACTGGGTGGGGTTGACAAAAATGCTGGCGACCACACTGGTGCACCCGGCTTTTGCAGCATTTATTAATGAAATGTGGCCGGCATGCAGGTATCCCATGGTCGGGACGAAGCCGACTGGCTCAGGAAGGGCCGTTCTTGCGTTACGTAGTTCTGGAAGGGTGGTAATTACCTTCATTTACAACTCCGTTGGAATCTGGGAATAACTGCCCAGTGAAGCGAATCGAGATACTGTCACGACATGCAGTAATTAATCAATATTCCTACTTGACTTTTATTCAAACATCACTATATTAATAATAATCACATTCTTTATTCAGGGAAGGGAGATAAAAATGCCTGCACTTAACCGCGTTCAACTGATTGGGAATCTTGGTAAGGAACCGGAAACCCGCGTCACCCCGAATGGGAAAAAGGTGTCCCATTTCAGCCTCGCCGTGAGCCAGCGCTGGAAGACAGCGGAGGGTGATACCAAAGAAAACACCGAATGGGTCAACGTCGAAGCCTGGGGGCGTCTGGGTGAGATTTGTGCGCAGTATTTGCACAAGGGAAGCCTGGTCTATCTGGAGGGACGTTTAAAAACCGATAAGTACGAAGACAAAGACGGTGAGACAAAGTATTACACCAAAGTGGTGGCCTTGGCGATGCAAATGCTGGATAAGAAAGCAGGGGATGAGCCGGTAACAATCGTGGAAGAGGAACAAGCCGGTTATGAAGCATAGTCTGTACAAACAGACGCACTGGGCTAAATTTTAATATGGGCGATCGAACGGGTCGCCCTTCATTGATTAATTCAAAAACTCCTTCAACCTTGGATGCTCTGTATAGACGCCACGCCGTTCTGCCGGCAGGAGGGCTGCAATTCGACACATCACTTCATCGGTATACTGCTGTAAGGCTAAACCACGTTCTGCCCCATAGACTGGTGGCAATCTAAAGGGTTGGCCGGTAACAATTTTGATATGTAATCGTTTGAAATGTTTTAACCGATCCACGACGACTGAGTCATCGGTACCGGTCAATCCGATGGGCACGAGAGGTACACCAGCCTTCATCGCCAGGTAGAGCCCGCCAGTTTTGGCTTCGATCAGATTACCGGATTTGGATCGTGTCCCCTCCGGGGTGATGGTCAGAATCTGACCTTGTTGCAGACGCCGCAGGGTTTCGCGAACGGTGCGGATATCAGCGTTGTACCGGTCAACGAACATACCATTCACCAGTTTCACCAGCCAGCGATAAAAGGCATATTTCTCGTACTTCTCTGCCACCATCATGATAATGTCAGAACGATTAATTATGTAATATGCGAGGGCGGCATCCAGGCGACCAATGTGGTTGGCAGCGATGACGAAACCGCCGGTTGTGGGGAGGTTGTCAAAACCGACTACTTCTACATTGGCGATCATGTGGATAATCAGGCGAATGATGAAGCGCAGGATTTTATGGGAAGTCTTGTTCATGGCTAACTTAATAACCCCCTCTCCCGATAATGGTTAGCCACGGATCAGGTTCATTTATTAAGTAATTCCTTCAGGCGGAGATGATCTTTATAAGCGCCGCGGTTCTCTTCCGGAAGCAGTACGGCGATACGGCACATGATTTCATCAGTGTCGGCTTTAAGAGCCTCGTCGCGCCCCTGGCTCTCGTTTGGGAGGGGTGGCAGGCTGAACATCGGTCCAATACTAATTTTAATCCGGGGGCGATGCAGTCGTTTCAATTGGCCAAAGAAAACCGGGTCGAAGGTACCGCTAATCCCGACGGGAAGGAGCGGGTATCCCATTTTGGCTGCCAGATAACTGACTCCCGGTTTGCCGTCAATCAAATACCCAACTTTTGATCGGGTCCCTTCTGGTGTAATCACCAGCACTTCGCCATGTTTCATGCGTGCAATGACTTCGCGAATGGCTTTCAGGTCCGGGTTGAAGCGGTCGACGAAAATGAAATTTAACCGATATCCCAGCCAGCGCATGATCGCCTGTTTTTTCCATTTTTCTCCCACCAGTAGGACCAAGTTGGAATTATCGAGAATGCAGAATGGCAGGAATGCATCCACCAGACCCAGGTGATTGGATGCAATAACAAAGTTGCTGGAAGCTACGGGTAGGTTTTCTCGTCCATGTAATTCGACACGGGTCAGCAATTTAAGTAGCAGGCGGATGATGAAACGGGTGAATTTTAGTCCCATGAAGGTTATTTTACCAACAAATAAGACGGACTGCTTGGTTGTCTTAAATACTAAGTCTGTCGCCAAGGCTTCATTAGCTTCGTATTTGGTATTTATTCACTTTTCAGAATATGCGTGATGATGGACGCCCCGCTTCCGCCAATGTTCTGGGCCATACCGATGCGGGCATCCGGAACCTGCGTGTCACCGGCCTCGCCTCGCAGTTGTTGCACCACCTCAACCAGCTGGTAAATACCCGTCGCACCGACCGGGTGGCCGCGCGCCTTCAAACCACCGCGTGTTGAAATGGGAACCCGGCCTGTCGGGGTAATTTCCCCTTCCAGACCCAGGCGCGGACCTTGTCCGCGTTCGGAGAAGCCACAAGCTTCCAGCGAGAGCGCCGACATGATAGTGAATGCGTCATGCAGTTCGAACACATCGATATCATTCGGACCTATCCCGGCCTGCTGGTAGACTTGTTGTGCAGACTTGCAGGCTGCTTTCAGGAATAACGCCTCTGATCGGTTGTGGATGGCGATCGTGTCGGTGGCTGATGCAGAACCAGCGACAAGGATACGGGTCCTGCCATGAACTCTTTCCACCGGGACGATATACATTGCCGCTGCGCCGTCCCCGATCGGTGAGGCGTCCAGTAGATTTATCGGGGTGGCGATCATGGCTGCTTTCTCAAAATCGTCCAGCGTTATTTTATGGTGCAGGCGGGCGAATGGGTTATTCAGGGCATTGGCATGGGCATTGATGGCAAATGGGGCAAAGTCGGCGTGCTTCCAGCCATATTCATGCATGTATCGACGCATGATGAGTGCATTTAGCCCAACGAACGATACACCCATTTCAAGTTCATAATCAGCGTCGGCTGCTGTGGCGAGAGCGGCAGTGACATCGTGACCGGTCATGTCGGTCATCTTTTCAATGCCCACCACGAGGGCAGACTCGAGCTCACCGGATGCCACTGCCATCAATCCGGATCGAAAGGCTGCCGCGCCGGAGGCGCAGGCTGCCTCCACCTTGACCGCCCCTGCACTCTTCAACCCAGCCCAGTCTGCTACGAGACTGCCTAGATTATTCTGGCTATTGACGGTCCCCGACATCATATTCCCCACGAAAAGACCCTCAGCATTTTCCCGCCCGGCATCTTTCAGCGCGGCGAGAGCGGCATCCGCTGCTATCTGGCGGATGGAACGCCCCCATTGTTCGTCAATGATGGTTTGTCCAATACCGATGATGGCAATTGAACGCATACTTTGCTCCTTGGCATCAATTCTACCCGATGCTGCTATCAGGGGCTATCAAGAAGCCAGGCTTCCGAAGCCGATATATTTGTTAATTCATCCCAACTCAGCGCGGACGAGGGTTTCGTACCAGCAGGATGAGCACCAGAGTCGTAACAAGACCGCCCACTGCAGAGGTGATAAAAGTGGTGCCATAGCCAGTGGTATCAGCCAGCCAACCGCCGAAGATGGGTGCCAGGATGGTTATCGGTGCTGCCAGGGTGTTCGATAAACCGATATAGATGGGAATTTCTGCCTCGGTCCCGAACTCGACCGTGATAGCCATGCCAATCGTCCAGATTGCGACATTCGCCAACCCTTCCAAGATAAAGATGAGATAAAACCAATCAAGGGAGGGTGCTTTCCAGGCCAGGAAGGCAGATATTGAGATACAAAGTGCTCCAATGACAAGCATCGGACGGTGTCCGAACCGGTCTCCCAACCAACCCATGACCAGGTTGGCAATTGTCTGTGAAACGGTCAGGGTAGCTGTCAGATAACCGGCGGTGATTACATCCATATTAAAATGGCGCAGGGCGTAAACAATGTAAAATGAAAACCCCATTGTGGCAAATTGCGCCAGGATGCGGGCTGTCAGGAACCAGTCGAAGTTTCGGTCACGGCGCAGGATGGCAAGGGATTCCTTCCAGAAAGAATGCTTTCCAGACGGGAGGATTTTCTCCTGGTCTACTGGCTCACGGGTCAGCGCCAGGGCAATCCATGAGAAAATCATGAAGAAGGCAGTAAATATAAAACACAGAGCAAAATTATTGAAAGAACCAACGCGGGCGAGTAGATAGCCGGCTGCTACCGCGCCAAAGCTTGTATAAATATTGGCAAACGCGGCTTGTGCCCCAAAAAATGATCCGCGCGACTCGGGTGGGATAATCTTGGCGATAAAACTTTGCCAGCCGTTGGCTGTAAAACCGGCACCCATTCCCTGCCATAGCAACATCAGGAATGTCAATGTCAGGGCGGCGGTGTGTCCGATACCTGGCAGGAGCCAGGCAATGAGAGCCAGCCCCAGGAATGGGACACGCTCGTTAATTGTCAACCAGAGTACCATCGGTTTGAAATGCCGCTGGCGTGCAACCCAACCTGCAATGAACAATTGCGGCAGTTGCCAGCTGACGGCATGGATGGCGGGGACCAGCCCGATTAAAATGGCCGAGTTGGTTAATTTGCTAACAAACAGGGTGACGATGGTTCCAATCGAACCAAATCCCATGGCAAGGCCAAAATATCCCCCATCCATAAGGTTGACAGTTACGTTATAGCGCAGGTTCCGGCGGACTTCCTTATCAACCTGGGAGGTAGGCATGGCTGCTATTCTACCACTGAGCCATTTATGTTCTCCCCCTGGAATCATTTGGTTCGAAGAACGAGATTCAGCATCTGGATGTATGCTACGGTTTTAACGTGTATAAATTATACAATTAACAACCAATTGACATGTATATTTATGGATGATGTCAATAACCCGGCATGCCCTCACTAAGGACCGCCGGGGGTGTCTCTTCACGCAGACCGGTATGACGAGGGGGTGTCGACCAAGCCCCGGTTTTTTACTTCCTCCCCCAGCCATTATCCATTTGGAAAAAGAACTCCAATGAATTAATCTTGACATTAATATTATCGGGATGTAAAATAAAAACGAACGTTCGTTCATTTATACAAATTACGTAAGGAAGAAAAATGGTTACCAAGGGTGTACGCACCCATCAAGTGATCATCGAAGCAGCTTACAGCCTGTTCCTTGAACAGGGCTTCGCAGCCACATCCATGCGCCAGATAGCAGGGCGCGCCGGTTTGGCATTGGGTGGAATTTATAACCACTTTTCCGGTAAGGAAGCCATTTTTGCTGAACTCATCATTGACCGGCACCCATTTCAGCAAATCCTGCCAATCGTACTTAACACTCCAACCGACGATATCGAGAAATTCGTTCGCACTGCAGCCCGGACGATGGTCAGTGAACTTGGCAAACAGCCGGATTTCATCAAGTTGATGTTCATTGAAATTGTTGAATTCAACGGGCGAAATATGCCTACCATGCTGGACCAGGTTCTTCCACAGGTTTTCCCCCTGATTGAAAAATTCAATAAAAACAAAAAAATCCTGCGCCCGATACCGACTTTTATTTTCTTCCGTGCTTTTATGGGCCTGTTTTTCTCTTATTACATGACCGAATTACTGCTTGCCAACACCCCGGCTGCCCTGACTCAAGGAAATGCCCTGGAGCGCTTTGTTGATATTTTCCTGCACGGTGTTTTGGCCGGTAAGGAGACAGCATGAATTCTCGCCTCATTTCCATCATTCGCAAGGAATTTATACAGATCACAAGGGATAAGCGTACGCTGGTGATCATCCTGGTCATCCCCATCATGCAGTTATTCCTGCTGGGTTATTCTGCCACCAACGATGTACGTAATGTCCCACTGGCTGTATTTGACCAGTGCCGGTGCGCTGAGTCGCGATCCCTGCTGGATGCCTACCAGGCTGCTGACTACTTTCGGCTGGCGTATATAGTCAACTCCGAGAACGATATACGTGGCCTTATCGAGCGGGGGAATATACGTGCGGGTCTCATCATCCCACCGGAT
>Ga0209777_10007199_pt1 | contig 12393 bp, 3 predicted proteins | sample FrelakmetHBP12HB_FD_187147 | JGI IMG/M metagenome (GOLD analysis project Ga0209777, IMG submission 187147) | Freshwater lake sediment microbial communities from the University of Notre Dame, USA, for methane emissions studies -HBP12 HB (SPAdes)... | ecosystem: Environmental > Aquatic >... | reverse complement strand
GTTGATTCGCCCGCGCCTTGGTGAAACCGCCGTCCACTAGCTGCTGGGGGTCCATGGCAAGCTGGTGCTGGAGCATGTCGAAGTCCACGTACACGCTCAGGCTGTCGATCTCGAATATACCAGTGCGCGAGTCGTCCACGTAGCGCAGCGGGAGGCGCACCGGCGGCTCGCCGATGGGATTGCCCACGGGGCTTAGCGGCATCAGCGTAAGGGCTACGTCCGACCCGCGGGCGATGACCCGGTCGAAGTTCCCATCCGGGCGGCGAATGTTGAGCAGGTCCGTTCCGACGATGATGCCGTATTCCTGCGGACCGACGTAGCCCGGCTCGCCAGAGCCGATTGCGTAAACGCGCTCGCCCGAAGCCGCCGCCTGGATATCGGGCAAGAACGCCTTCACAAATGGATCGGCGTCGAATACCTTGATCGCCTTCTGATCGGTCTCCGTCTTGCGCCATCCCTGATTGGCGACCTCCAAATCGGCTGGAAGCGACAATTGCCCGACTGCATCGAAGCCCGCGACGGGCATCTGTTGGAGGGTGAGCCTCGTGGTTCCCGGATAGTAGCGCTCGTAGTGCAGCCCCTTCTTGAAGTCGTTTACCTTTACGTAGTCGTCAAGGCGCACACCCAGCACCCGCGCCGGCTTGGTGTACGTGGTGATCGGCACGCGGAAGATGCCGTAGGTGAAGATGACCGGCGTGGTGACGCGCACAACCTCGGGGAGCTTTTTCGACATGAACTCTCCGAACTCGGCGTAGTAGGGGAACCCCTGCAGCGTTCCGCCCTCGAGCACGATTTCGCTGTGCAGACCCTTGGACCGCGAGCGGACCGTGTCCAGAAAACCGCCCATCACGCTGAGCACGACCAACACCATGGCCACGCAAAGCATGACGCTGGCGATGCCGATGAAGGCGATCAGCTTCGTGTTCAGATACCGCCAGGCTAGAAACCACTTATACATAAATGTCGAATGGCGAATGAAGAATGGCGTATGAAATTCGCCCCATTATGAACGACCGCTTGGTCCTCTTGCGTTTCTTCGTTTTCCGTTTCAGGTCCTTGTTTTTTTCTCTTCATGTCTCCAGGCTCTCGGCTCCGGGCGACTTTTCTATCGAAGCAGGAGCAATGTGGAAAGCGGGACGGACACGATTCTTGGATCGTCGGAAGCGGGCTCATCCAGTAACGTCACAAGCACCCCGAATGGGGCGTTGTAATGCGGCTTTTCGACAAACGACCGCAGGCCGATCGTGTCCTTGAAGTCGATGCGCTTCCGGTACTTTACTTCAATCGGGATTCGTTGTTCACCAACGGTCAACACGAAATCGACTTCCGGTTCCGTACCGCGCTCAGGAAAATGAGCGACGTCGAGTCCGATGATCGAGCGAAAAAAATACCCCGCCGTACTCTCCGCGATTCGACCCGCTAAGTCGCTCAGGTGGGGCGCCTGCTCCAATTCCGCGGGCGTGAGCGGGACGACCTCCTGCAGCCACGCGGCCCGAAGCGTATGGTCGCAGAGGCAGAACTTCGCAGGACCACGCTTCCTTTTCAGGCGAAGCTCGAGTGGTTCCACCAAACGCAGGAGCAGCGTGCCGTCCAGGAACTTCAGGTACGTCAGGACCCGCTGAGCCCCGATGTTCGCGTTCATGGTCCGCCGGAGTTCGTCCAGGTAGAGAGCTGGTGTGGGCGATTGCCCGATGTATCGACAGGCCAGACGGAAGACCTCCGCCAGGAGCGTCTCATCGCGTTTCTGGCCGCGCGGGCCCATTCGCAAGTCGTGTTGAATCGCGCGTCGAATCACGGTTTCATCGAGAAAGTCCGCGGTTTTTTCCCACGGTTCCTCGGATTGTAACTGCGCGACCGGATACGCCCCGCGGGAAGAAAAGGCCTCAAAGGCGCGGTCACGCACGTCGCGGTTGCGTTCGCCATGAGCGCGCAGTGCTCGCCAGGACTCCTTGTCCTTGAGCGGACGCAGCCCGTTAGGCGGAAGGTGCGGCTCGATGGTGCCGAAACGGCGAAGCTCGGCGATTTCACGGAGTAGAAGAGGGCCCATTTCAACGGTGGTAATGCGACCGGCTAGACTGTCTCGCCCCGCTTCAATTCGCAGGGCTGAACTTCCGGTCACCAGGGCGCGAATCGGATTCAGATCAACGAGGTGCTTAAGTTGCGGAGCCCAGTCCGCCATGTTCTGAATTTCATCGAGAAAGATGATCGGTCGACAACCGAGACGCGCTGCTTTTGCGAACGACATCGCGAGCACGTTCTCCGCATACCAGTAGCACAGGTCCAGGATGGGCATGGAGAGCAGCTTGAGGTCGGGAAGATCATCGAATTGGGCTCGAAAAATGGAGCGTGGATCGGTTCCTTCATCGAGCAGGTAGTTGATGATCTGATTCAGCAGCGTCGTCTTGCCCACCTGCCGCGGCCCCTTCAGCACCACCGCCTTCGTTAGCCCACGCTTCAATCCGTTGAGGACCGTTTGGAAGGGCCAGCGGCGCACTGGCGGGAGATCCGCGACTCGCTCGCCCTGCCACCACGGGTTTGAGTTACGGATGCCCCTCTCCAAACCTCGGGTCGCCAGGAGACCCTCTAGCGTCAACTGCCGCGGTCGACTCACGTCAGGCCGTACCTTCGGGGCGCGTCGGCCTCTGTAACGGAAAGAGAATCACATCCCGAATGCTGTGACTGTCCGTCAGCAGCATCGCCAGCCGGTCGATGCCCACGCCCAGTCCGCCCGCGGGCGGCATGCCGTACTCCAGCGCGGTAATGAAATCCTCATCCATCACCGCCATGGTCTCGTCGCCCTCGCCCGCGACTTTGCGCCGCAGATTCTCGGATTGTATCTGCGGATCGTTGAGCTCCGTGTAGGCGTTGCCGATCTCCATCCCCGCCACAAAGGCCTCGAACCGCAACGCTATCGAAGGATCATCCGGATGACGCCGCGTAAGCGGGCAGATCGCGGCCGGATAGTCATACACAAACGTCGGCTGAATCAGATGATGCTCGACCGTGCCCTCAAACACCGCGTTCACTACCACCGCGTCGTCCTTGCCCGCGTGCTCGATGCCCAGCACTGTTGCCTTCTGCCGAACTGCGGCGATGTCGGCCATTTCGACGCCCGCGTGTTCGCGGAGAAGGTCTGCGTATTTCCGTCGTGGCCAGGGCGGCGTGAAGTCGATCACCTTCCCGTGATACACGGTCGTCTGCCGACCCGACGCGATCCCCGCACTCGCCTCGCGATAAGACTGCAAATGTTGATGTCCGGAGTATTCCGCCGCCTCGGCCTCGTTCTTTTCCTTCGTTAGCCGCCCGCACTCCGCCTCGGTCGCCGCCACACGCCGCGAAATCGCCTGCTCCGCCGACACGGCGAACGCTGCCGAGACCATCTGCTCCACCCGCTCCATCATGACGTGGTAGTCGGCGTAGGCCTCGTAAAGCTCGATCATAGTGAACTCTGGGTTGTGCTTGGTGCTGATCCCCTCGTTGCGGAAGTTTCGGCTGATCTCGAAGACCCGCTCAAATCCGCCAACCAGCAGCCGCTTCAGGTAGAGTTCCGGGCTGATTCGCAGGAACAGATTCATGTCCAGCGTGTTGTGGTGGGTGGTAAATGGTCTGGCGGCCGCGCCGCCATAGATCGGCTGGAGTACCGGCGTCTCCACCTCGTGATATCCAAGGTCGATCAGTGTCCGCCGAATCGCCCCGATGATCGCCCCGCGCATCCGAAAGACCTCGCGCACCTCGGGGTTCGCGAAGAGATCGACGTAGCGCCGGCGGTAGCGCAGGTCGACGTCCGTCAGCCCGTGCCACTTTTCCGGCGGGGCCAGGAGCGACTTCGCCAGGACCGTCAACTCCCGACACCACAGCGTCAATTCGCTCGTCTTGGTCCGCCCGACGACGCCCTCGGCCCCGACGATGTCGCCGAGGTCGAGGTTCTTGAGAATCTCCCAACCGCGATCGCCGAGGTCGGCCTTGCTCAGTCCGAGTTGCAACGAGCCGCGCTCGTCGCGGACGGTTGCGAACGCCAGTTTGCCCATCACCCGAAGCAGCATGATCCGCCCGGCCACACGCGCCCTCAGCTCGGTCCGCTGTCCAGGTTCGATAGAAAGCCGTTCGGCATCTCCGCGAAGTTCGGTGATTGGCCGCACATCCTCGAACCGATTCCCGTACGGATTGATCCCCAGGGCGATCAAAGCGTCGCGCTTTTTGATACGTTGTGATTTCAGTTCGTCGTCGTGGGTCATGGTTGGATCGTAGTTTGCTCTTTCTATCTTGTGACTCGCCATGCCCTGACCCCGCCCCGGCTCGGATTGATTGGTCGCTTACGCTTCCCGGGGCCGCCTCGATGGCACGGGCGCAGCGTCGCCCCTCGGGGCCGCGATGCGTTCCAATACGCGAGCCGATCCTACCCGCAGCCGCGATCTTGGGCAATTTACTCTGAAAGCATGTGTGCAAAGCCCTCTCCCTGCCAGGGAGAGGGAGTTCTCATACACGCTCTGAGTCAGTCGGCGTTGAGCAGACGAGAGATCGTGAGTCGATTTCGGGCTGTCGCAAGCGGCCAAAAAATGGGGAGGCTGACAAGCCGAATGCTTGCCAGCCTCCCTGTTGATTCCGCCTACCTTGGACCGCTTAGATCACGGAGCGCTGGGGCAGACCGGCAGGTTCCTGCCGTTCCAGACCAGGAAGCCGTTCGCACCGTTGAGCAAGTCGATCTCCGACAGGATGTCGGCCGGAGCGCACAGGGCGCTGCGGTCGATATCGCACTGGTTGATCGTCAGCGGCGGCACGCGCACACCGTTCAGGTTGTCGATGATTTCGAGGATGTCCACCGGCGCCGCCGTGCGGTCGCTGTTGGCGTCGGCGGGCAGGCTGCCCAGGCATATCTGAGCTCCGCTGGCGGTGTGCGTGATGCAGGTCCACTTGCCGGCCGGGATCACGCTGCTCAGATTGATCGTCGCAGTCACACCGACGCCAGTAACGGTCGAGATCGTCGGACACGGCGCGCCTGCCGGTGTACATGACACCGAGAAGTCGCCCGGTGTTAAGGTGCTTGCAACGCACGCCGCATTAAACGTCATATCCACGGAGTTCCAGCCTTGTAGCGCGGCGGGGTTGCCCGGCGCGTGCGGCTGGCGGGCGTCAATCGCACAATTAGTCGGAGTAACGCTGGTCACCGAGGAACAAGTCACCGGCCTGCAAATATCTGGTATGCCGTCATGGTTGAGATCCACACAGAAAGCCTCACCATGACAATTGGCGATGTCGCAGGAATCCAAAATGCCGTTGGGCTGGCAATCCGTTGCCGGAGACAGCTCGCAAGAATCCGGCACGCGGTTGAGGTTGCAGTCGGTTTCAAAGGCGTCGCGGATATCGCAGAAGTCCGGCCGTCCGTTGCCGTTGCAGTCGTGGCAGTCGGGGTTGTTCGGCGGGCAATTGGCGATGTCCACATCGTCTGGGATACCGTTCGGCTGGCAGTCATTCGTCGTGCAAGTAATCGTCAGGTTGCCACTCGCGGGGAAGCCCTGTTCGTCTGCAAGCCGGACCTTGAAGCACTGGCCCGCTTGGACGGAAATAGCCACGCGCGAGGCTGACCCGCAATCCCCGTAGGCGTTGTCGTTGCAGCGTATGGGCGGACCCGAAGCCAACGGGCATTTCGTGCAGTCGGCGTAGACGGCCAGCGTGGTCTGCGGGTCCGTCTGACCAGGCGGGGCACAGGTTTCAAACCGCGCTTCGCCCGTGCACGTCGCCGTGTAGTTGTACCAGAGATCGTTCAGCCCGTTGGGTACGCACGGTTCCGCCGGACAGTCGAAGGTCACCGTGTGTGGATTCAACTGACAAGATGCACCCACACCCGGACAATTCGTGTTGGTCGTACACGGGTGCCCGGCGTTCGTGCCCCCCTTGCATTCCTTTATAGGCACGTTGATGCTAAACGGCTCCACGCCATCCGTAACGTTCTTCGCAAAAGGACAGTAATCGTTGGGGGTGACATCGCCTGCGGTACAGCCCGCCGAAACATCTACCCGATATACGCCGGTCGTTATATCTTCCGTCTTGGTGCCGACCATGACGTAATAGGTCTCGCCGGAAACGAGGTTGCTGACGCATAGCTTCGAGTTCCTCCCGCCGGTACAACTGGTAACGCCAGAGTCATCGTTGCACCCGATCGCGGACAAGGTCCGACAGGCGTTTTGCTGCGACGAGTTGTCACCGGCCTTGAACACTTGCAGCAATGAATCATTTGCCGGCGGGCTGCCGTTGCAGGTCTGGACCGTAGCCGTCGTGAAACCCGGCGGCTGAACGAACTTGAACCAGACGGTCTTCAAACCCTGCATACCTGGCGATGGTTGGCGATCCGGACAGAATCCGCCGCTCGGACAGTCGGTCTGTACCACACATGGTAATCCGGGTCGCGAACCACCAACGCATGATGCTACGCCGTTGTTGCAGCAGAAGCCCGGGTCTGAGGGGTTGCTCGTCGCCTGCTTGTTGTCAGTCGAGCCGCTGCCCGGAACCGAAATCAACATGGCGCCGTCAATACGGTTGTGCGAGTCGGGTGCACACTCGTCGTTGCCCGGCCGGATGATGCAGTCGTGCGCCGCAAAGGTGACGCAATCTTGATCCCATTCCACATCGCAACAGTATGCCCCGTCGATTCCGTGAATTGTGCAGACCTTCGTGCAGCAGTTCGGGTCGCTGCAGCCCGGAATCCCCGGATGCACCGCGGTACACGAACCCGACACTCCCAAACAGGCGTTGCGTGGGCAATACTGCGAGCCGAATCCGCAATAAGTGCCCAGTTGCCACAGGCGGGGCTTCTCTATTGGCGGCGCCTGGTCACAGCTTCTCTCGGTCAAGTTTTCGCATACTTCGTTAAGATTATGCGTGACCGGATCCAACGTAACGTGGCAACAGGCCGCTTCTCCACACGGCGTGTTTCCGAACGGGTCGGTACTGCACTTGCCGCCGCAAGTACCCCCGCCTGTGCATTCCAGGTCACTTGTGCATGATCTACCCGGACTGCCGCCGCCAACGCATATTCCGCTGCATGTTCCGCCGGGACAATCTTCAACCAGCGTGCATGGAGCGTGGTTGTTCGTGCCCCCCACGCACACGCGGCAATCGGCGTCGGCGGTGCAGGTCTGTCCGTCGATCGGCCCGCCCTCACACAGGTGCGGGCATACCGCCCCAAGCTGCCACTTGGGATCCTGGTTCTGGTTCCTCGGCGGGAACGGACAGTTGATCTTAGCCACCTGGCGACAAACCGGGTTACACAACCCCGGCGCCGTGCAGTCAGCGTCCAAACTGCAGCGTATGCCGTCATCCGTTCCGCCGACACATTGCTTCAAGTACGGATCGCAGCACGCACCGAGCGGCTGGTCGCCCGAACAAGTGATGGAGGCGTGGAACACTCCCGTCAACGGCGCGGGTGGTGGTGGTGATTTGGGTATACATGCGCTGCTTTGCGGGTCAATGGTGAAGTAATTTTCCCCAGAACTACCGATCGTCGGCTGAATCCCCGCCATAACCACACCACCGTTTGACACGTTGTTAACCGTGAAACGGAAATAAAGCGAATCCGTAGTCAGTTGAATCGGTGGATCGAAAGTAAAGCGTGCAAGCTGCAACTGCGGCTTGGTGCTGAGGCCGACGTTGAAAAACCGATCCGTGCCTGGGACCAAGTAAGCGGCGCTCTCACGGCATTGTTCATAAAGGCCGAACGTGTACCAGCCTTGCCCGCGCACGGCTACCTCGTAGCCAGTCATCAGGCAGTTGTTCACGATCAGCTTGATGTCGTCGAAGAATGGAACACTGACGCCTTCGGTAATTTTCGGTCCATTCGCCTGGGATGCTCTGTAGCCCAGGAAGGTGTCGGAACAACTCGCCCCGCCGTACACTTCGGTCCAGAAGCTCGCGTGGGCCTGCTCGGGGAACCCGCCGAGATTGCCGTTGCATGGGAATCCCGGGAAATCCCAGTTGTCCGCTGAATGTCCCACCATCGCCGGAGCGCCGACCACCACTCCGCAGTTGGATCGTGCTTGGGCCACGCAGACCCCGCCGCCCGGACAGTCCGACGTTGTAGTGCAGGGTTGGTTGTTCTGTGTGCCCCCCACGCAGAGGTTGCGGGTAAAGTAGATTCCGAGCCACATGTTTGTGGGCAGCGACCCCGCCGGGCAGAACCCGCCCGGACACTCCGACGTTGCAAAGCAGGATTGGCCGTCTTGCGTGCCGCCAACGCATTTGGGGCTGAACGTATGGGTTATGATTCGCGGTCCGTCGTCGGGAAAGGTGACCACGCCATCAGTGCCACCAATCTTGATTCCCGTGTTGGAACCGGTTTCTTCGGTGTAGTGCAGTCGCTCGGTTGAAGTAACCGCTTGCGGACAATTGTTGTATAGCGAATAATTAACGGTGTACGCGCCGCCCGGATCAGTTGTAATGACCTTGCCCAGGACCTTGAAGCTGAACTTCGTCAGCTTGCAGCCCACGGGGGCCGTGGTGCCGATGTCGTCGGAAATGAGTGATCCGGGTCCAAACCTGACGCCATCGATTCCGAGCGTGTTACTATAAATTACCCGTTCACCAACCGCCGCCGTGCCGCCGCCACCGGCCACCGATGCGACTCCGTCGGCACTGTCGTTGGCGAGGGAAACGACTCCGTCGGCGCCGACGATAACGTGCTCGAACACCATGTTCGGATCGAGATGGACCATCTCGATATCCGCGGGCACGCCGGGCAAGGCGCCGTTGTCGGCGGGGACAGCGTAATCGGGCGCTGCCGCCGCGTCGTTCGAAGGCCGAATGTCCGTCTGCTTCGCTCCCAAGAGCGGACGATCATCCAGAGCTACCGCCGCCGCCCTGACGGAGGTGCCGCAACACAGTAATCCGACCAACACCAATAGCGATTGCTTACGCATCTCGTTCCACCCTTCCTTACGACCCAAGTTCCAACATTTCCGCGAGCACAACGCGTACGCCGACTCCGGTGACGCTTTCAAAACCGTTACGGGAAACCGCCGCTGCATCACCTCATCGAAATCGGCGTGACGCCCGCCACGGCAGGCAGCGCCGATCACGATTCATGACGAGCAGGTGAGGATCGTTTGGGACAAACACCTGTCCCCCGGCTGGTCCCCCAAAAAACTATGTGCCGCCGCAAGCGAGACTACGCCTGCGGCGTCGCGCCGAACACCCCGTTGGAGCGGCCGCGATCGCCAGTTTCAGGGACGATCGCAGTGTCCACTCGGCGCAACACATGCCCGTTCCCATAACCTCCGCTGACTAAAAGCTTAGTCATTTGTCATCACAATGTCAAGGTTCCCCGGCCCCAATCAGGGCCATTTCACAGCCCGAAAAACGCCTCCGCCCGGATGTTTTCGGACCAAGCGGCGTTTCTTCCAATTGCCACAATCGTCCTCCAACGGGCACGATCGCGTGGCGCTTTACCGGGAGATTCGCTGTGCGAAAACCGCTTTCGTGCGAATCCCTCCTTGCCCTTCGCCTATTAGCAAGTCGCGGGCCAGGGCACCTTTCTTACACGGAATTTTCCTCAATTCGCGGATTCCCTATGGTTCGGTCATCGCCGCGGAGAATGCCGCCGCGTCGCTCAGGTCCACGTTGCCGTCGCGCGGTTCAAGATCGAAAATCGCGCAACACGGCGCGATCTGCCCGACGGTACCCGTGAAACAGCGCTGCAAGGCCGCAAAATCGCGTAGGTCCACCCGGCCGTCAAAATCAAAATCGCCAAACGTTCGCGGTTCGCAATCGTCGGGAACGCCGTCAGCATTACAGTCGAGCGCTGTGCCGTCTCGAATGTCACAGAAGTCGCGGATGTCATTCCCGTTGCAGTCCTGCGGCTGCTGGTAGACGTAGGCTGTTCCAGCATTGGCTAGCGAGTGCCATTGCGTCGCCGGCGCCCCAACGGCGACCAGAGATCCGTCGGTAGCTACGCCGTTGCCAAAGCTGTCCGCCACGATAGCGCCGGGGGGGACGAGTCTCGCCGTCTCGATCCATTGCAACCCCCTGCGGCTGAAAACATACACCGACCCGGGCCAGCCTACGCCGGGCCTGTCGAGGGTCGTGACCCCGACCGCAAGCGTGTTCCCCGCGACGCGAACCGACCATCCAAAATATTGTGCGCCAAACCCGTCGGATGCGGTGAGCTTGCCCTCCTGCGTCCAGGACGACCCGCTGCGTCTGAACAGGTAGACCGCACCGCGTAGTTGACCGTGTGGATCCTCGTCGAGGGTAGCGCCGACGAACGCCAAGTCGCCATGCAGGACCGATGACCTTCCGAAAAAGTTGTCCGACTGCTCAGGGGGGGGAGTCAGCGTTGCCTCGTGCATCCACACTTCGCCGACCCGATGAAAGATGTAGGCGGCGTATCTATACGGAGCACCTACGAGCAGTCGGTCGCCATCCAGTGAAACCGATCCACCGAAACCGCCGGCCCAGCTTGTGCCAGGGGCCTCGATTCGCGCCTCCTCCATCCATTGTGTGCCGTCAAATCGAAAGATGTATACCTCTTCGGGTGAGGCTCTCACTCCGTCTTGGCAAAATCCCTTCCCCAGCGCGATTACATCGGCGTGAACGGCGACGGGATACCCATACCGCGCGCAGGGCAAAACATCGGGCCCTTGGAGTGAGCCCGCGGGCGACCACTTCGTCCCATCGAAATGGAACAGGTAGGCCACCGAATCATGATCGCTGCTCGCAACGATCCAATCGCCGTCCAGGTCGACGTAGGCCGGCGCGTCCGGAAGAAAGAACTCGGCCGTCTTTGTCCAACCCGCGCCGGCCCGACCATAGATGTACAGGTTGTCACCGCCGGTCGGAGTCACATAAAAGTCGCTCGTCCCGATCACCAGCCATTCGCCCTGCATGTCCAGCGAATGACCAAACCCGCCGTTGATTGCGGGTGAGGGCGGTCGGAAGGTAGCGACCACCCCGGAGCACTCGTCCAGGATACCGTTGCCATCACAATCGGAGCCTGTGCCGGCGGCGAGCTCGCAGTCGTCGGGGATCGAGTTTCTGTTGCAGTCGGCGCCGGCATTGTCGGCGATGTCGCACTCGTCGGGGATGCCGTTGGGCTGGCAGTCCCGGCTCCTGCCGCCGGCGATGTCGCACTCATCGGGGACACGGTTTGTATTGCAGTCCAGCGAAGTACCCGCGTGGATATCGCATTCATCCGGAATGCCGTTCCGATTGCAGTCCGGCGCACCTGCGGCAAGATCACATAAATCATTCCGCCCGTTGTTGTTGCAATCCGTAGGGTTCTCGCATTCATCGGGAACGAGGTTCAGATTGCAGTCGGTGCTCAATCCGGCGGCAATGTCGCAAATGTCCTGGATTCCGTTGGCGTTACAGTCGGCTTGCGGTTCGCATTCGTCGGGGATCGAGTTTCCGTTGCAGTCGGCGCTGGTACCGTCGGCGAGCTCGCATTCGTCGGGGATACCGTTGGGCTGGCAGTCCAGGCTCGCGCCGTCAGCGATGTCGCAATCGTCGGGAGCCCCGTCGGCATTGCAGTCTTGCGCTGTACCATCTCGAATTTCGCATAAGTCGCGGATGCCGTTCCCGTTGCAGTCCTGCGGGGGCTGGTAGACGTAGGCCGTTCCAGCATTGGCCAGCGACTGCCATTGCGTCGCCGGCGCCCCGACGGCAACCAGCGATCCGTCAGTTGCTAAACCATGGCCAAAGCAGTCCGCCGCGAAATAGTCCGGTGGGACGAGCTTCGCCGTCTCGATCCACTGCGATCCCCTGCGGCTGAAAATATACACTGCTCCAGGCTCGCCTAGCCCGTCTCCGCTGGCCGACGTGGCCCCAACCGCAAGCGTGTTTTCCGCAACGCGAATCGACCATCCAAAATCCCAATCACCAAACCTGGTGATCATAGCGTCCTGCGCCCACGACGAATTGCTGCGTCTAAACAGGTAGACCGGGCTGTATTGGAAACCGCCGACGAAAGCCATGTCGCCCTTCAGGACCGACGCCTGTCCGAAAAAATAGCCAGACTCGGCGGTGGGTGTCAGCGTAGCCTCGCGCACCCATACTTCACCGACGCGACGGAAGATGTAGGCGGCACCCCTCTGACTCGACGTATACGGAGCTCCGACCAGTAGTCGATCGCCATCCAGTGAAACTGATGCGCCGAAGCCTCCGGCCCGGCTTGGGTCGGGCGCCTGGATTCGCACGTTTTCGATCCACTGTACCCCATCAAACCGAAAGATGTATACCTCTTCTGGCAAGGCCGCCCATCCGCTCAAGCAAAACCCCTTCCCCAGCGCAATTACATCCCCATGAACAGCCACAGGAAAGCCATACCGGGGGCAGGGCAAAACTTCAGGCCCCTGGAGTGAACCCGCGGGCGACCACTCTGTGCCATCAAAATGGAACAGGTGGGCC
>Ga0209777_10007198_pt1 | contig 12394 bp, 18 predicted proteins | sample FrelakmetHBP12HB_FD_187147 | JGI IMG/M metagenome (GOLD analysis project Ga0209777, IMG submission 187147) | Freshwater lake sediment microbial communities from the University of Notre Dame, USA, for methane emissions studies -HBP12 HB (SPAdes)... | ecosystem: Environmental > Aquatic >... | reverse complement strand
GAAGCGTCCTAATCTGGTCTGGATCGGGAATGGGTCCGGCGTCTTTTGCTCTAGTGCCCCCCCTGCCTCTCCCCCCCAAAAACAATTTGACTGCTTGACAATAAATGTGGTGCTTGGCTATAAGATGGCATGGCTATCAGGCGCGTTGAGGGGTTGTTGCTGGAGTGCACCCGGTGCAAACGGATGTTGCCCAGAGGTCGGTTTCATTTACGTGCAGGCAGTCGGGTTGAGCGCCGGGCGCATTGCCGGGAATGTGTGAAACCTGCGCGGGCGGCGGTAGCTGCGCGTCGCCGCAAACGTGTTGTGGGGCGCTATACGGCGCAGGATGTGAGGGACTTGGGCGTTCGGCAGGGCGGCAGGTGTGCGGGGTGTAGTCGTGACCTGCGTGTGGTGGGGTATCACGTTGACCATGTGGTGCCGCTGGCCAGGGGTGGGCTGAACGTGGTGGGGAATTTGCAGCTTTTATGTCCTGGGTGCAATTTGAGGAAGGGGGATCGGTGAGGCAAGGCAAGCACACGCCGGGTCATCCGTGGCGGGTCATGGGCAAGTTCAGGAGTGGGGTTAAAAATGAGGCGGACAGACGAGGAGTTGGTGCGGTTGGTGAGGGCGTGTCATTGGGCGAGGACAAAGCTCATGCAGAAGCACATCTCTCACGTGACGGGCATAAAGGAGGGGATAGTGAAGAATGCGTGCAAGCAGGGGACGTATTTGAGTATTGAGAATGAGAGTGAGGGGAAAATGCTGGAGCGGGTGATAGATTACCTGGGGGGGTTGTGAGAGCGTTCTGGTGGTTGGTGCTGATGATGCTGGCTAGTTCTCTGGTTGTGAGTGCGTTGATGGCGTGTGTGGTTTGGCAACTGATATGGGAGGAGTGATGGCAGCGAAGAAGAAGTCCAAGCGGGGGTTGGCTGCGATGTCGCTTGAGAAGCGCCGTGCGATTGCGAGCATGGGAGGCAAGTCTGTCCCCAAGGAGAAGCGGGCGTTTAGCGACAAGGCGTTGGCGAAGGCTGCGGGCAAACGGGGTGGAAACCGTTCGGCGCAGCGGGAGGCCAAGGCAAAGGGGGCGGTGTGAAGAATTTGTTGAGGGGCGGTATGATGGACCGCCTTGAGAGGGTTGAGATCAAACGCAAAGGAGAACGAGATGACGAACGTGGTATGGGCGGAGTTGGTAAAATTCGCAAAGGAAGCGGAGAATTTCGTGGAGGGCGTGGAGGAGCACATAGCGATCCTGTTCGCCCGAAAGGTGGACGCGGATCGCAGGGCGACTGATGCGGCTGCGCCGGTGGCGGACTTGCCGCCGCCCGTGGACCCGCTGGGTTCGCTACCGACGGCGGATGTGCCTGCCGGTACGTCGGTTGATGCCAACGGGATGCCGGTGTAACCGTAATGGCTAAAGCAAAAAAGTTCCCCAAGTGGGCAAAGGACTCCTCGGCCAAGAACGACTATTTGGCTGGCGAGATGGCGCATCCCAGGACTGCTGGCAAACCGGCTAAGAAGCAGGCTAAGAAGAAGTGAAGTTCCCCACCCAGCAGTTCATGAGTTTCTGTAATGCTCTGAAGATTGATTCCAAGGAGAGGGGGGTTATAAGTTTAGGAGACTCGCTGCTGGGTACTCAGAAATGGGTACTTGAGAAGATCATTTCTGGTCTTGAGGATGGCGTTCACGACTTTGTGACCTTGAAGTGCCGGCAGGCAGGCATATCCACGATCAGTTTGGCCCTGGATATGTTCTGGCTGTTCCGGCACAAGGGCATGAACGGGATGATGGCGGTACACGAGGACTCAGCACGTGATTCGTTTCGTTCGACATTGGAGCTTTACTACGCATCGCTTCCTGACACATGGAAGCGGGGCATTAAAGATCACAATCGAAACCAGTTGGTCCTTAATACGGGGACAAAACTGTTGTATCGAGTGGCAGGTACGAAGAAGTCAGGTAAGGGATCGCTTGGCCGGTCTGCGGCCATTTCCTTTCTTCATGCGACGGAAATGTCCAGTTGGGGAGACGCGGAGGGGTTTGCGTCCCTACGGGCTTCCCTTGCCCAGAAGAACCCACATCGGCTTTACCATTGGGAATCCACGGCGCGGGGATTTGAGAACCTATTCTACGACCAGTGGTGTGATGCTAAGACCGCAGCTTCCCAGAAAGCGATCTTTGTAAGCTGGTGGGCGAACGAGATGTACCGGGTTGGCCGGGACGACCATCTCTACTCGGTGTACTACGGCAAGACGGGCCGGTTCAATTCCCAAGAGAAGGAGTGGGCCAAGGAAGTCAAGCAACTCTACGGGGTTGAGATTGACGACGAGCAGATTGCGTGGTGGCGCTGGCTTGCGGCAGAGCAGCAATCTGACGAGAGCATCCGGCTTCAGGAATATCCGTGGACCGAGAATCAGGCGTTCCAGGCGTCGGGTTCGCAGTTCTTCAGTTCAGTGGAGTTGAGCCGGTTGTACACGGAGGTCAACAAGCTGGCGAACCCGGAGTATTACCGGCTAACGTTCAGGGACAACTTTATTGAGACGCAGGTGATTGCGGCCACGGCCAAGACGGCGACGTTGAAGGTGTGGAAGAACCCGGAGAAGAATTCGTTCTATGTACTGGGGGCAGACCCTGCCTACGGGTCGAGCGAGAACGCGGACGGGTTTGCGATCAGTGTGTGGCGCGTGTGGTCGGACCGTGCCGAGCAGGTTTGCGAGTATGTGGACTACGACATTACGACCAGCCAGTTTGCGTGGGCGATAGCGTATCTGTGTGGAGCTTATGGACCGTGTACATTCAATCTGGAAGTCTCTGGTCCGGGCCATGCGGTTTTGAACGAGCTTCAGAACATGAGGAAGGAGAGGTCGTTTGGCTTGGCATCATCTCGGCCAGTTCTAAAAGATGTGATGGGCTCCATGAAGGATTTCATGTACCGCAAATACGACAGCATTTATGGGACTCCTGGCGCTCTGCATACGCAGACGAACTTTCAGATGAAAGAACGGATGATGAACACGCTGAGGGACTACGTTGAGCGCAAGATGGCGCACCCGGTGAGCCGTGAACTGGTATCGGAGATGACTTCGATCCAGCGCGAGGCCGGCAGTGCCCCTGCGGCCCCGGATCATCGCAAGGACGACCGGGTGATTGCCGCGGCGCTGGCAATCCTGGCGTGGAACGACCAAGTGCGGACTAAGCTCATGGCGCAGGGGCTGGTTTACCAGAACGAGCAGCAGATCAAACAAGATACGGCATTGCAGGGGATGCAGGTCGCCGGCCCTCGGATGGTAAGGAAGTACCTGACAAACCTTGGCATTATCCACAACAACAAAAGCATTACTTCCAACGTGAAGATGAGTCGCGGTAAGCGTTGATGGAGGTCAGCACGAAGGTAGGGGAGGATTCTGAGGGGGCTTGGAACGACCGGCACTTCCAGCACTGCTGGATCTGGCTTACCAAGAACCCCAACAGCCCCTATTTCGGCTCTCCTGCCATGTTACTGACGGCCCTTCAGATTAGCCGCCCCGCGTGGGCGGGGTTCAAAAAAGCGTTCAACACGGCAAACCTTGTCTATTACCGATTTGAGGTAAGGATGAGGATGACGAAGGCTTTCAAGCGCGTCTTGGCCGGTATGTACGACCCGATAATCCTGAAAAGGAACAAAAACGGGCTGATAATCAAATACGACGTTCAAAAGTCTGCAAATCCGAAGCCAATACTTTGCCCGCCGTTCTATCGGGGCAGTATTCGGATAACGACCAAAGGATTGTTGGTTAGTTTGAAACGAACCGACGCGGTGATGGCTACTTTCCATGATCCGGAAGGGCTTCAACGCTTGACGAACCCATTTGGTAAGTTGTAAGGAGGGGGGTTATGGGAATACTGAAAGAATACGTTTGCGCGGCTCACGGTCCTTTTGAGGACATTGTGAACGGCGATGAGATGGGGAAATGCCCCAAAGGGTGCTCAAGACGGTTTGTAAAGCGGGAAATTCGCACCGCTCCGGCTGCTGGCAGCGTCGTTACGGGCCGAATGGACAACTTGCAGCGTGACCTAGCGCACGATTTTGGGCTTTCGGACCTCAAAACGAACGCCAAGGACGGCACCAGCGTCATGCAGAACTTGCGTCGGGGAGAGGATTTCTCCCCTCGTTGGGTTGATACCCCCAACAAAATGGCTCCAGGGTGGAGCCAACGTGGCGAAAAGCCTAGTACACTGCCTGTTCAGAGCTTTGGTATGGAGGCGGGGAACGCTCTGGCCGGTGCAGCAACTCCAAAAAACATCCCGACTAACATTGTCGGCAGAGTTAAGGCAGAAGATTTATGAAACTCCCCGACCAAAAAGAACTGTTTGGCTTCTACGTTGACCTTGCCAAAAAGTGCAATGCAACCCGCGAGGAGCGTCGCAGGACTTATAACCTCTGGCGGTCGTATTTTTTGTTTGGTGGCGCCCCAGATGGTTCTACCAGCACGATCAACAAGATTTACTCGCACATCGACCAGCTCAATGCGTTGATGTACTCCAGCGAGACGACGCGGTTTTCCATCGACCTCTCGCCCTCGGCCTCGGACTTGAACAAGGGCCAGATCGGTCCTCTCACCCGGTCCTTGAACGCTGACTGGCATCTGTCCAACACCGACCTTGTGTTTGGGCAGGCGCTGCTCTGGTCGTTCTGCTACGGCTCCATGTTCGTAAAGATGCGGGTCAACGCCGGGCAGATTGAGCCGTTTGTAGTGGAGCCTCACGACATTGGCGTGCTGCGCGAGGACATTCACGGACTGTGGCGGCAGGAGGCTTTCACGCACTCCTACTACGTCACCAAGAGCCAGTTTGAGTACGACCTTCGCCAGATTCCGCACCCCAGATTGGATTCGATCCTAAAGGCGATTACGCCAGCTCCCAAGCCGTCGGAAACGGCCAGCACAAATCTGATGGAGCGGATCGTCACCTCCCAGTCGCAGCCAAACATGATTGGCAACGTGAATTTTGACCTTTCCGGTCCAAACCGTTACAGGCCGGCTGTAGCCGAAGAACTGTTGCGTTTGTCCGAGTTGTACGTCTTTGACGATGAAATCAAGGATTTTAGAATTGTCACGATTGCCGAGCCTGGAGTGGTCATTTTTGATCGGCCTCTGGAAAGTATGTTTCTGAAGAACGAGATCCCGCTTATCCAGATTTGCCCGAACCCGTCGCATGATTATTTCTGGGGCTACAGCGAGGTTGACCGCTTGATCCCGCTTCAGGATATGCGAAACACCCGCATGGAGCAGATCACGCATATGCTGAACTTGCAGGCTCGTCCGCCGAAGTTTGGCTCCGGGTTTGACGGAAGCATTGACGAGATTGCTGACACGCTGGACAGCCCGAGCGGGCTTATCTCGGCCAGTATGCCGGGCGCCAAGATGGAAACGCTGTCCCCGACCATTCCTGACGATTTGTACAGAGAGATCCGTGAACTGGATGGGATGTTTGAGGAAATGTCCGGCATCACCAACATCATCCAAGGCAAGGGCGAGTCAGGCGTTCGTTCTCAGGGCCACGCGGCCAACCTTGCGCGACTGGGTTCATCCCGCGCCAAGAAGCGGGCGCTTGTGATTGAGGATCAGCTTGAGAAGCTGGCGACCGTGTTCCTTCAGTTGAAGAAGGTCTATGACTCCTCGCGGCTGCGCTCAGATGAAGGCATCGAGTTTATTGCCGACCAGTTCACCGAACAGTTCATGGTCAAGGTGGACGCGCACTCCAACAGTCCTATCTTTCAGGAGGACCAGAGGGCGCTGGCGTTTGAGCTATTTAAAGCCAAGGCGATTGATCGGCAATCGTTGCTTGACCTGCTTGACGTTCCTATGAAGGAACTGCTAAAACTACGTCTGACCAAGATGGAAGAAGCTGAAGCCAAGGCCAAGCAACAGCAGCAGGCAATGGAAACGCAGCAAGCTCAGTCCGGTGGCAAAATCCACAAATTGAAGGAAGCCAAATGAAGCGCGGCAAGAGAAGCACCAAGCGTAAGATGCGCCGATAGTGCAAGATTTCAGCGTAAGGGGGGCGGGCCATCAACAGGAGAGCTACCATGGCGAAGCGTCACAAGCGCGGCGGTCGTAAGAGCAAGCGCAAGTAATTACTTGCAGCTTGCCGGCTGACGCGCATTAACTTGCGATCCAGTCCAGCGACTGTCGAAAAATCAGCCGGTAGGGGAAACTCTGCCGGCTTTTTTATTGGTAGTTGACATTGAAATACTTGACGCTGTAGAAAGGTTTTTATGAGCGTACCTCCTGAAATTATGCAAGCCCTTGGTGGTGCTGGCGGGAACCCCCCCGGCGCTGGCGGTCCGCCGCCGATGCCGCAAGCGGCTCCAGGTGGCAAACCCCCCGTTCCCGGTCCGGCTGGTGGCCCAATGATGGCCCCGGCTCGCAAAGAGGGAAATCTGGCGGGTGGCCGTGCAGACATTCAGGTTGTGATTAAAAAGCTCACCCAGTCTTTGCAGACGTTCCCGCCGACCGGCGAGGATGGCAAAGCAATCATGAAAGCTATCGGTGCCCTGACCAAGCATTTTGGCGACACCGAAGGCAAAGACAAAGAATTGATGCCTGCGGAAATTATGCAGGCTGTTTCCGGGCTGGCCGGACCGGGCAAACCGCCTCCGGGCCTCCCCACGCCGGCTGGTCCGGCTCCACTCCCGACCCCCATGTGAGGATGTAATCATGCCCGGTACACGTTTGTTTGACCCCTCTGTTTCTCTGGCTATCCGCGACCCGCAGGACAATGCGAGTCACAACGGCAAAATCGTGAACCCGCCGCGCTACATGGAACTGGGCGGTCTGGAAAGCGGTCGCTCTCGCGGTCTGATGAAGAACGAGATGAAGGTCAAGGCTCCTGGGGCGACCCAGACCAAGGTTCCGTTCAAGCATTATTGATGATTTAGGGGGGTATTTATCATGGCATCACTAGAAGATTTGACACCGGAACAGCAGGATCAGGCGATGCGCCTGTTTTCTTTCGTTAAAGCGAACCCGGATATTGAAAAGAATATCCGCCGCGAAGCGAAGAAGAAGAATCCGAACATGGCTGCGCCGGACATTGAACTGGAAGATGCTCTGGCAAAGCAGCGTGAGGAGTTTCAGGCGGAACTCAAGAAGCGGGATGAGGCATCTCTTTCGCAGCTTCACGTTACCCGCCGAGCTGAAGCTCACGCTAGGATCAAAAGCGCCGGACTTGACCCGGAAGAAGTAGAAAAAACGATGGTCGATGCTTCGATCAGCAACTACGACACCGCGATCAATTACGTGCGGGCACAGAAGCAGTTGGCTCCGGCAACCCCGGAGTCGATCACGCCGATGAGCCTGCCGTCTGGCAAAGACCTTTGGGCGAACAAGAACGAGTTCGCCAAGCGGACCGCGTTTGACGCGATCAATGAGTTGAAGGCGGGCCGCAGGCTCGGACAGTAGTTTTTAATTCGCTGCGGGGGCAGTGCGGCACAGAGCAACACTTAGGAGATTGAGTCATGGCAGTTTTTGGACAGGGTATTGTTCCCGCCGCAGGTCCGATTGCGAACGAGCTGAGTTACGTCACTCGTCGTGCGTTCATCCCCAAGATGGTCGTGCAGATTTACCAGTCGTCGCCGGTTATCGCCGCGCTGCTGGCAAATGCACAGACCGCCTCGGGCGGCGTCTCATCCGTCTCGGTCCCGGTTCAGGGTCAGGCGTTTGTAAACTCGCAGTGGACGGACTATTCCGGTTCGTTCAACCAGCCGCAGGCCCAGCAGGGCGCGTTCCTGGGTGAGTTCAACCTGAAGGCGATTGTGACCCCCATCCCGTTCCTGGGCATGGAAGGCGCGGTTCAGATGGACCACGCGATTGTCCCGCTGATCGAGGCTCGTATGAACGACGCCACGAATAGCATGGTGGACGCCTTTGCGAACGCCTTGTACAACAACACCAGCAACACGCAGCAGCTTGTTGGCCTGCCGGGTGCGGTTGACGACGGCACGAACCTCGTTACCTACGGCAACATCAACCGAACGGCATATCCGTGGTGGCAGTCCAAACTGTACAACGGCTCAACTGCGAACCTGACCCGCGTGAAGGCGCTTCAGTACATCGCGGGTGCCCAGAAGTACGGCTCCGAGATGCCGACGTTTGGTGTCTGCGGTATCGGCACTTGGCTGGGCCTTGCCAACGACTTCGTTGGTTCAGAGTCTTACCAGATTCAGCCGGGTCAGGGCTTTGATTCGGACGCCGACCGTCCGCGCTCGGCTTTCCGTGCGCTGGATGTGGCCGGTGTGCCGATCTACGCCGACCCGTACTGCCCAGAAGGTAACCTGTACCTGCTGAACAGCAACTACCTGAACCTGTACGTTCACGATCAGGCTGCTTTCGCTTTCACCGGCTTTGAGTCGCTGCTGTCGAACTACCAGCTTGGTTACATTGGCGCGGTGCTGACCATTGCGGAACTGGTGCTGACCAAGCCCAAGACTTGCGTGAAGGTCTACAACCTCGGCAGCATCACGATCTAAGGAGCATTGCAATGTCTGATCTTAAAATTGCAGTCGGTGGACTGGACTACTTTACCGAGCAGAGCACGACCCAGTTCGTGATTCCTGCCGGTGCCGGCGCGACGTTCTCGGCTGCGAACAACATCGCCACGATCACGTTCAACGCGGCGCATGGCCTGACCTTTTCGCCGTCTGCCAACGTGCTGCCGAACTACTTCATCAAGTTTGGCGGCTCGACCTCTGGCCTGACCGGCACGGGCATCCTGGTGGGTAACGTGTTCCGTATCCTGTCGATCCCGACGACGACGAGCATCACGATCTACACCACGATCACCGCGGCCACGGTCACCTCGCTGACCGGCATCCCGGTGTTCTACCCGGTGTTCCAGTCGGCGCTGCTGTCCTCGTCTGCAAACCTGCCGTCGGCCACCACGATCCCGTATTTCGGTACGGCTCAGTGCGTGAACCTGACGCTGGGCGCGAACTGCGTCGCCTCGTACAACTCGGACAACACGGGTTATCCGCTGGACGCCACGACCGGCGCGACGCCGGCCACGGCTCCGACGGTGAGGACGATGCTTGCTGCTTCGGCGTCCGGTCAGCTTCGGTTTGGTCCGTATGACTACATCGCGGCGAGCGGCACGACGGCTACAAGCTATCTGTCCATCGTTGCTTAATGGGTAAGGGGGGTGGGGAATGAGTACGCTAGATTTGTCTGATTACATTCGTGTAACCAATCGGACGGGCCAGACTATCAAGGCTCGTTACGACGGCAAGGATTATGTCTTTAAGGACAATGATTCCACGGATGTACATAACTTGGCTGCGACCCATATTTTCGGATTTGGGGCGGATGACAAGACAAACGCTTTTCACCGGCTTGGATGGCTGGCAAAAGAGAGCTACGAACAGGCTCTGGAGCGATTGAAGGACATTGAGTTTGGCGACGTTCCCTCACCCGCAGTGAGTATTACGTCCGGGCCTAAAAAGCGCGGACGGCCAAGAATCAGTAGCCCAACCCCCCTGGCAGATACTGGTGCAGATGAGGGGGAGGAGGTTTCGGCCTCCTCCTCCAATTCAGCAGAGGATCAGGACGAGGCGGTAGGGGATCTTTGATATGCGGAGGTTGAGTGGCTCTTACGACTTACATCACTCAGGTCCGCAGATTACTGCACGATCCTAACGGGCAGTTTTGGTCAGATTCAGAACTGACCGATTACATCAATGAAGCCAGGAACCGGGTGTGCAAAGACACCCGTTGCCTGCGCCAGCAGATCGTCAATCTTGTCACGCTGACGCAAGGGACGGAGCAGTACACGCTCTCGTCCATTCAATCGTCCTCGGCGTTTACCACGTTGTATTCGGGCTACACCATCATTGATGTGATGGGGATCAACATTTTGTGGGGGTCTACGCGGGTCAAGCTCGCGTACTTGCCGTGGACGCGGTTTGACGTACAGTTTCGCTATTGGAACAATATGCAAAGCCGTCCGGTGTGTTTTAGCCGGCTGGGGGCATTGTCGGTCTACGTCGGTCCGCAGCCGGATAGCTCGTATCAGAGCGATTGGGACTTGGCCCTTATCCCGCCAGCCCTGACTTCCGATTCGACCCCAGAACCGATCCCAGAGCCTTTTACAACGCCTATCAAATACTACGCCGCCTACCTCGCCAAGTTCCGCGAGCAGTCTATAGGCGAGTCGGAATTGTTTGGTAAAATGTACACGGCCAAGATGCGGCAGGAAGTGGTGTCGTTCATGGGCCGGGTCATTCCCGACCCTTATGTCAAGTGATGCGGGTAAATCATGCCCTCGCCACAAAAAGAGACAACCGCCAAGGGTGAAAGGAACGTAGCGTCCAAGTACCTGCGTAACTTCAAGGGCATTTATACCAAAGCGGCTCGGGTTGCCATTCCAGAGGACAACTTTTACGACCTTGTAAACGTGATGCCGATTGGTCCGGCCAACATTCACACCATTCCTGGCTTGTCAGCAATGCTGATTGATTACGCCACGGACTCGGTTTACTGGGCCGAATACGCCAACATCAACAGCACCGATTACCAAATAGTCTTTACGACCAACGGCAAGGTGTTTGCGTACAACATTGCGGCCAATACCAGTGCCCAAATCAATGTCGGCAAACTGCTTTCTGGCGCCGGTTCGCGCATGGATCAGTGGAAAAACCAACTGATCCTGTTTTATGACGTTAATGGCTATTATTCGTGGGACGGAACGACGTTTACCGGCCCGATCACAGGCGGCATCATCCCTGGCGGCACTCCCGTAGCGCCGGATATTGCTGTATTCAGCAACCGCGTTTGGCTGTACTCCAATCGTGTGCTGTATGTGTCTGCAATCAACAGTACGACCGATTTCACGCTTGTTAGCGGAGCAATAGCTCAGAATTTGAGTGACCCGCAGCTTCGTGGCGATTCCACGCGGCTCTACAGCGCCTCGGGTTACCTGTACATCATGGGCAAATCGTCCATTTTTGTCATTTCGGACGTTTACATACCTACTTCTGCGAGTCCCCCGGCCCCGGTATTCAGCGTTTTGAACGTCCAAGCGGCTATTGGGTGCGACCAGCCGGGTTCAATTTTCACTTACAACCGTGATTTGTGCTTTGCCAACACCTACGGGTTGTGGCGCTTAACCGGCGTAACTGCCGAAAAAATGTCCGATGACATTGACGGCACGATTCAGTACCTAGATACGTCTTTTGCCATCTCTGGCGGCGCAGCAAAGGTCAACAATGTCCTTCAAGCGTCGTTTCTCATCAAGCAAACCGGCGATCCGATTTTTGGAACCCGCACAATCGTTGCCAATTACTTTGACCAGAAATGGTGGTTTGCCAACTACGGGTCTTTGACCTTTGTTGCAGGTGCAATAAAGAACAACCAGCCGGTGTTGTTTGGCTTTATTGGAAACAAGCTCTACCAGTTGTATCAGGACACAACTACGGCACCTGCATCTTCATGGCAAACGGCTTTGTGGCCGATGGAAGATCAGTTAGCCGACAAGGAAGTATTCCGGGCCGGCTTTGAGATGACCGTGAGCCAGATTGGCTCTAGCATTTCGGTCAACCTGGACACCCCGAACCGCAGTACGCCGTTCATTTCCGGTTTTAGCGTTGGTCAAGTTCAGTGGGTCAACAACTCTGGCGCTCCGGCTCAATGGCAAAACAACTCATCCATTGTGGTGACTTGGTATTCCGGTTCGTATTTGCTCTATTACGCGGACGCTTTGGGCGGTTATGGGAAGTATGTAGGTATTTCCGGTTCTATCGGCGCTGGCGGCATTTACGAATTGAGTTCAATTATGATGGATTACGAACTGCGGAAGCGGTGGTAGGAGTAGGACATGGCAGGCAGCATCACAATCCCAAATACATTTGCGGCTCAGACGGGGCCGATTCCGCTTTCACAGCTTGACGCGGACTTCTCCTCCCTTGTCACTGCCATAAACAGCACGGCTACGTTCAACAATTACTACCTAGACTCCTCGGGTTCGGCCAATTCGATTGTTGTGACGATCAACTCCCCGACGCTGTTTTCCTACGTTGCGGGCCAGTCGCTGTCTGTAAAGGTTGCCAACGCCGTAACGGGTGCAACGACGATTAGCGTGAACGGGTTGGGTGCCAAAAACGTCGTGACGACCGCAGGCGCTGCGCTAACGTCGGGCACGATTTTGGCAGGTTCAATTGTGACGTTGACCTATGACGGCACAAATTTTCAAGTTCAAAATTCTATTGCAGCGGTTACTTCTGTTGGCGGCAGCTCTACCCAGGTTCAGTACAACAATTCTGGGTCTTTCGGCGGCTCAACGCTGACCTATAACAACTCAAACGGTTCGTTCTCAATTGGTGCCCCAACGAGCGCAGTGGCACTGACTGTTACCGGAACTGGTGCGTACAACGCAATAAACGCTCAAG
>Ga0209777_10007197_pt1 | contig 12394 bp, 12 predicted proteins | sample FrelakmetHBP12HB_FD_187147 | JGI IMG/M metagenome (GOLD analysis project Ga0209777, IMG submission 187147) | Freshwater lake sediment microbial communities from the University of Notre Dame, USA, for methane emissions studies -HBP12 HB (SPAdes)... | ecosystem: Environmental > Aquatic >... | reverse complement strand
ACGCCAGCCCTCTTGACTACCTCGCGCATCGGTATCGCGCCCAGCTCATAATAGTCGATATTAGCGAGCGAACCGCCGAACCTGCCGAACGGCGTCCTGGCCGCGGCTACAATTACCACATCTTTATCATTTGCCATTTTGTTACCTTCCTTTTTCTGAACTTCACTTAATTTAAGAATTTTGCCACCGCTCATGGTGAGCCTGTCGAACTATGAGGACTTACCCTTCGACAAGCTCAGGGTGAGCGGGATTTTTATGTTATTTTGCGGGGTACTCATAAAAACCACGCCCGGTCTTACGCCCGAGGTCACCGGAGCGCACCATGTTCTTCAAGAGCGGGGCGGGCATCAGCCTCTCGCCGAACTCCTCGTACATGGTTTCCAGCCCGTGCAGGACGGTATCCGCGCCCGCGAGGTCGCAAAGCTCCAGCGGGCCCATCGGGTGGTTGAGGCAGAACTTAATGGCTTTGTCTACTTCTTCCGGCTTGTTGCCGTCCATAACGCACCAGAAAGCTTCATTCATTAGCGCGTCCACCAGGCGGGAAACGATGAAACCGGCGTAGTCCCTGGCTTCGCACGGTTCCTTGCCGATTTTTTTGATATATTCCTTGGCGGCTTCCAGAGTAGCAGCGGACGTGCTTCTGCCCGGTATAACTTCCACGCCTTTCATCACCGGCACCGGGTTCATGAAATGTATGCCGATAACCCTGCCCGGTGTTTTGGTGACAGCCGCAATCTCACCGATGGGAAGGGAGGATGTATTGGTAGCCAGAATTGCCTCCGGTTTACAGATTGTTTCAAGCTGTTTAAATATGTTTTTCTTTAAATCCAGTATTTCCGGCGCCGCCTCGATAACAAGGTCGGCGTCTTTGGCGTTATTATTATCGGTGGTGGTCTTGATGCGGGCCAGGATGGCGGCTTTCTCGCTCTCCTGCATCGTACCCTTCTTGACCGACCTGTCCAGGCTTTTGCTGATGGTATCCATGCCCTTTTTTACGAACTCGTCTTTGATATCGGACATGGTCACGTCGTAACCGGCCTGGGCGCTTACCTGGGCAATGCCGTTGCCCATCTGACCGGAGCCAATGACAAACACTTTTTTAATCACCATGTTAGTAAACCTCCTTAAGGTTTTATTATTTATCTATATTTACGTCATTATCGGGCTTGACCCGATAATCCAGACAGCCTCCCCACCCCGAGATTCTTCGCTCTGCTCAGAATGACATCGCAGTGAGCGGCTGGATTCCCGCTGGCGCGGGAATGACGTTTTTGTTTACTTTATTTGTTCTTAAATACCGCTTTTCTCTTTTCCAGGAAGGCGTCCATGCCTTCTTTCCGGTCATAGGTGGAGAAGCATACGGCGTTGCACTTAGTTTCCATGCTAAGCCCGGAACCGATATCGGTATCCAGGCCGGTATTGATGGCCATTTTTGCCATCGCCAGCACCGGGGTGCTCTTGCCTGCCAGCTTAACTGCCCAGGCCATCGCTTCTTCCATCAGCTTTTCCGGCGGGACTACTTTATTCACCAGTCCCAGGTTAAGGGCGGTAGCGGCATCAATCATGTCCCCCATGAAAATCATCTCTTTAGCTTTAGCCGCGCCGATGAGGCGGGTAAGACGCTGCGTGCCGCCGGCGCCGGGTATCAAGCCCAAACCAATCTCCGGCTGGCCGAACCGCGCCTTTTCGGAACATATCCGCAGGTCGCAGCACATGGCAAGCTCATTACCGCCGCCGAGGGCATAGCCATGGATGACGGCAATGGTGGGTTTAGTAAGATTGTAGATGAAGTCGGACGCTTTGCGGATGGTAGCCATGAACTTCTGGACTTCCAGAGGGCCCATGTTCTGCATCTCGGCGACATCCGACCCGGCGGCGAAGGCTTTTTCGCCGGAGCCGGTCAGGATAACCACCCGCACCTCCGGGTCATTCTCAATGGCCTCGAAGGCATTATAAAGATCGGTGTAGACGGTGCTGTTGAGGGCGTTAAGCTTGTCCGGGCGGTTGAGGGTTACAATACCGATACCATCTTTTTTCTCGTAAAGCAAAGTCTGGTAAGTCACGCTCTTATCTCCTCTCTGCTCGATTGGGTGTTTCGGATAGCGTACCTGTTCCTGTTGTTTAAGGTGATTGGGGGTTCACCGGAGAAGAAAATACCTTTAATATTTTAAGCTAAAAGGTGTCTGAGTGTCAAGGTGAAAGCGTTTTTGATAGAATGGAATCAGGTGATATTAAGGGGTATGTTTACCTATGGATGTATCCGCCATTAAATACCATCAAGTTGAGTGCAAATCATTGCTGAATAAATCCGGCCTGTCTGATTATGCCGTCAACTGTTACTCCGGCTGCGCGCACGCCTGTGTCTATTGCTACGCCAGGTTTGCCACCCGTTTTTCTCACCCCCGGGAGAACTGGGGCAGCTTCGTGGATATCAAAATGAATGCCCCGCAGGTGCTTGCCCGGGAGGTCAAGAGAAAACCCGTGGGGCGGGTAATGTTAAGCTCCGTGTGTGACGGCTGGCAGCCCGCAGAGAAAAGCTGCCTGTTGACCAGGCAATGCCTGGAGATATTGCTTCACTATCGGTACCAGGTCAGCGTACTTACCAAGAATGCTCTGGCTGGCCGCGACCTGGACCTGCTGGCATCAGGAGACGCAGAATTCGGTGTAACCGTTACCACGCTCGACCCGCATCTTGCAGGCATCATCGAACCGGGAGCCTCACCTCCGCAGGCTCGCCTGGAACTTTTACAGTCGGCTAAAAGCAAAGGAATCAGGACTTATGCCTTCATCGGGCCACTGCTTCCTTTCCTCTCGGATAATGAACAAAATGTCACCGCCCTTCTCAAAGCGGTAAAAGACATCGGAGTGGACTATTTTTATATGGATAAACTTAATCTGCGTTACGGTGTCTGGTCGGCATTATTGAAACTTCTCCAAGAGCACTATCCCGACTTGATACCAGAGTACCGTAAAATCTTTTTTGAAGCAGCCGCTAAAGCGGCATATTCTGCCAGCCTGTCATCATCGGTAAATGCTATCGCCAGAAAACTGGGCATGGATGATAAGATGACTCTGTGTATATAGGTGGAGCGTTTCAATTGACATTCGCTCTTATGTTCGCTAAACTTCCAATTATAAGCGCCGTATTGCTACCCGTTGAGGTTTTTTAATATGCCGGATATCGATGCTGTTGCCAGCGACCTGGCTTCGGGATTAAAGAAACAAAAAGCGGATTATCTTGAAGCCCGTTTCGAAGAGAGCCAGACCAGCCATATCACCTACCGGGGCAAAGGGATGGAGTCCATCGGGCGTTCCACCGCCTCCGGCGGCAACGTGAGGGCTTTAATCAAGGGCGGGTGGGGGTTTACCAGCTTTAACGAACTGGATAACCTGCCCGACCGCGTGGCACTGGCGATAGAGCAGGCGCAGTCCGCCGGCAGCGGTAAAAGCCTGCTGGCCCCGGTAGCACCGGCGGTCGATAACATATCAAGCGGTATCACCAAAAACCCGGTGAATATCCCGCTGGCGGAAAAGAAACGCCTGCTGGATGAATATAACGAAATCATCTGGAGCATCCCCCAGATAAAGACCTCGACTGTTGGCTATTCGGACAGCAGGAAGAAAGTTATTTTCCTGAACTCGGAAGGCAGCTTTATCACCCAGGAAAGGGCTGATGTCGCCCTGCGGTTGACGGCTATTGCCGCTAAAGACAGCGAGGTGCAGCAGGTAGGATTGAGCCTGGGCAGCCGGGGTGAATTCGATGCCATCAAGGGGCTGCACGACCAGATTAAAGAAATGTCACGGAATGCCGTGGCGCTGCTTTCGGCGCCGCAGGTCAAGGGCGGCGAATACACGGTAGTGCTCGACCCCATTCTGGCGGGCGTCTTCGTGCATGAAGCTTTCGGCCACCTGTCAGAGTCGGATTTCGTTTACGAGAACGATAAACTCCGGGAAATTATGAAACTGGGCAAACAGTTCGGCGTCGAGCAGCTTAATATCGTCGATTCGGCGGCGGAGCCGGGCCTGCGCGGCAGCTATAAATATGACGACGAGGGCGTCCGCTCTGTGAAAACCTACCTCATCCGCAAGGGCAAGCTCGTCGGCAGGCTGCATTCCAGGGAGACCGCCGCTAAAATGAACGAGCAGCCCACAGGCAATGCGCGCGCTATTAACTACCGCTACCCGCCCATTGTCCGCATGACCAATACCTACATCGAACCGGGTTCGATCACCTTCAAGGAGATGATAGCTGATATTAAAGAGGGCATTTACGCTAAGAACTGGTACGGCGGCATGACCAGCATGGAGATGTTCACTTTCTCTGCCGGCGAGGCTTATATGATTCGCAACGGTAAAGTCGCCGAGGCGGTCCGCCCTATCATGCTCACCGGCAACGTCTTTAACACACTCAAGAATATCGACGCCATCGGCAACGACCTCGATATGAACCAGGGCGGCGGCTGCGGTAAAGGTGGGCAAAGCCCGCTGCCGGTATCCAACGGCAGCCCTCATATCCGTATCCGGCACTGTCTGGTCGGAGGTAAATAATATGGAACAAATCCTGGCGCGGGCGAAAAAGGTCGCCGCTGAAGCGGAAGTCTACCAGGTTTCCTCAGAGGAAACCCAGGTCAGATTCGAGGCTAACCATCTCAAACAACTCCAGACCAGCCAGTCGACCAGCGTCGCCCTTCGCATTATCAAGGACGGCAGAATCGGTTACGCTACCACCACCGGCGCCAGTGATGGTCAACAACTGGTAAAAGACGCCGTAGAAACCGCTGCATTCGGCACGGAAGCCAAGTTCCAGATGCCCGGCAGTCTGAAATATCCCAAGGTAGAGATTTACGACCCGGCGGTAGCCGCCGTATCCATTAAAGAAATGGTGCACCTCGGCGAGGAGATGGTAGCCGCCATTACCGCCCACACGCCCGGCATTATCTGTGAGGCCGGGGTGACCCGCGGCAATATTACGGTACGCCTGCTCAACTCGCGTGGCGGCAACGCGGAATACAAGAAAAGCTTTTTCAGCCTCGATATCGAAGGCAATCTGGTCAACGACACGGATATGCTTTTCGTCGGGGAGAGCGATAGCTCCTGTCACCCCTTATCCGACCCCAAGAAAGTGACGGATATGGTTCTCAAGCAGCTGGATATGGCTAAAGAGCGAGCTAAATCGCCCACTAAAGTGCTGCCGGTTATCTTTACCGCTAATGGCGTCGCCGGCGCTTTGATTTTGCCTCTGCTTTCCGCCTTTAACGGCAAGATTGTCCTGGAAGGCGCCTCGCCGGTCGGCAGCAAAGTCGGCAAGCTGGTTTTCGATAAGAATTTCAGCCTGCGGGATGAGCCGCTGGCAGCTTTCCGCCCGGGCAGCCGCCCCTGTGATGACGAAGGCGTCGCCAGCCAGCGCACGCCGCTGATAACTAAAGGTATCGTCAAAGGATTTCTCTACGATTTACAAACAGCCGCCCTGGCCGGTAAAAAGAGCACAGGCAACGGCAACCGGAGTCGCGGCGGCCTGCCGGCCCCCGCCGCCAGCGCCCTGGTCGTTACCCCCGGCCAGACCACCTTCGAGGAGATGGTAAGCAATATCAAGGAAGGCCTGGTTGTGGAGCAGCTGATGGGAGCGGAACAGGGCAATATTTTAGGCGGGGATTTCAGCGGCAACGTCCTGCTCGGCTACAAGATAGAAAACGGCAAAATAGTGGGTCGCGTCAAAGATACGATGGTCTCCGGCAACGTCTACCAGATACTTAAGGACATCGGCGCCATCGGCAGCGAGACCCGCTGGGTGAGCGGCTTTTTACAGACCCCGCCCTTCTACTGCAAAGCGCTTTCGGTTTCCAGCAAGGGGTAATGTTGATAAGTCTCCTCTCCACTTGCGGGAGGGGAATAAGCCTGCACTGAGCGTAGCGAACGTGGTGAGAGGGATTTTTAAAACCCTCTCAATCTCCCTTTACGAAAGGGAGAGGATGAGTATCCCTCTTTCGTAAAGAGGGTTCACCCTGAAGGTTCTCCCTGAAGGGATTAAGGGAGATTTAGACCCTGCCCTCTCCCATCAAGGGGGAGGGTTAAGAGGAGATTTAAAATGAGCGATATCGTAAAAGTCACCGCCCGGCCCAAGCTTAACACGCCCAACCTATTAGCGGCCTGGCCCGGTATCGGCAACGTCGCTATAATTATCGCCAATTACCTTAAAGCCAAGCTCCCTTTCAAAGAGCTGGGCTACCTGGAAGCCTCTTACTTCTTCGACCCCATCGGCGTACTGGTAAGGGATAACGTCGTCGAAGAGCCGAATTTTCCCCAGAGCGACTTTTACTACTGGAAAAACACCGCCGGCGGCAGCGACCTGATATTGTTCATCGGCGATGACCAGCCGGCTGCCAAGGGCTATGAGCTGGCCCACTGCATCCTGGACGTCGGCGATAGGTTCGGCGTCGAACGTGTTTACACCTGCGCCGCAGCCATTACCCGCATCCATCATACCGAGCCGCCCAAGGTCTGGGGCGTGGCTACCAGCCACCTGATATCCAGCGATTTGCGAAGCTATCACCTGGAAAGCTCCAGCAACCTGCAGATTGCCGGTCTCAACGGTCTGCTGCTGGGTGTCGCCAAGGAGCGGGAAATCGACGGTATCTGTCTGCTGGGTGAAGTGCCGGTTTACGCCAGCCGCGTGCCCAATCCCATGGCGGCGCTGGCAGTGCTTAAAGTATTATCCAGCATGATCGGCGTAAAAATCGACCTTGCCGACCTGGCAAAAATGGCCGTGGAAGCCGGTGAAAGAATCAAGCAGGTGGCAGCCCAGGCCATGGAAGAATATATCGATTACTTCACCGAGCCGATATGGGAACGCGGTCAAGAAGAAGAAGAAGACGATGAAGAACAAGAGGAAAATTAAGTCGGCTGACTGTATTCCTTTTAGTCTATGAAATTACGGAAAAACGATACCCTGGCCGGTCTAAAACCCTTGCGCGGCGGCGTCATCACCGGGGAAAAAACCAAGCTCCGCGAAAAGAAGCTCTCGGATGTCCGCAACGATTACCGTTGGCAGTCCGACTCCGAGCTGGCGGAGCTCGATGCTGCGCCCGTTATGATTATGTCCTTTTCCATTTACCTGCTGGACTACGCCTCCGTGCTGCACCAGAGCGACCATTACCGGTTCCCGCTGGCAATAGAGACCCTGGAAGGCAAACATATCGGCAACTGCACCTGCTACGATATCGATGAAAAGAAGAGTGAAGCGCAAATCGGCATCATGCTCGGCGACCGCGATTACTGGGATAAAGGCTACGGCGCCGATGCTGTCAACACCCTCGTCGACCATGTTTTCAATCTCACCCAGCTTAACCGCCTCTATTTAAAAACACTCGACTGGAACAAACGGGCGCAGAAGTGTTTCTCCAAGTGCGGTTTTACACCCTGCGGTCAGCTTAGACGCAGCGGCCATAACTTCATGCTCATGGACCTCAAACGCGAGCAGTGGGAAAAACGCCATAGCAGCCAGCCATGAAAATGAAAGCCGGTAAAATAGCTTTTAGACTTCTCCGGGAATCAGACTTTCCATTGATGCACCGGTGGCTGAATACGCCCCACGTGAGCCAATGGTGGAGTCTCGATGGCAATCATCATCCTTCTATTAAAGAGGTTGAAAGACATTACCTGCCGCGTACCAGTGGCAACGAGCCGGTTGATTGCTATATCTTTGATTATGATGATAAGCCTATCGGCATGATACAGTCCTACAGGCTGGATGATTTTCCGGCTGAAAAAGCGGTATTCGACCTTGAAGGCAACTGCGCTGGCATCGATCTATTTATCGGCGAAGAAGAATACGTTCACAAGGGTCTGGGGAGTGAAATCATCCGAAAATTCGTGAAAGAGATAGTCTTTGTTGACTATGATGTCTCCTCCTGTTTCATTGACCCCGAACCTAAAAATACAATAGCTATCAGGGCTTACCGTAAAGCCGGCTTTAAATATTTAAAGACTGTCTGGAACAAAAAAGACAGCGTAGAAGCATACCTGATGCGCATTAATCGTGAAGAATTACAGGCGGAGACAGGGGAATCCAGCGGATGAGAAATAGTAATACGGATTACCAGCCCATCGAGTGGCTCGGTGATAAAGTCAGAATCCTCGACCAGACACAGCTGCCGCATAAAGAGGTCTATCTTGAGCTTGACGACTACCGCAGTATCGCTTCAGCCATCATGGAATTGAAAATAAGGGGCGCTCCGGCCATCGGGATAGCTGGAGCCTATGCCGTCGCTCTGGGCGCCCTTAAAATCGACTCTGGTGATAGAGGCGAGTTCCTGGAAAAGCTCCAGGGCGTTATTGACACTATCGCCACCACCCGGCCCACGGCCCGCAACCTTTTCTTTGCTCTGGAACGCATGAAGCAGGCAGCTGAATCGGTAAAAAGCACAGCAAACATTAAAAAAGCGCTTGTCTATAAAGCTATAAAAATACACCGTGAGGAAGCGGACGCTACCCGGCATTTGAGCCTTTTCGGTTCAGCGCTGATTAAAGACGGCTGGACGGTGCTGACACACTGCAATACGGGCCCGGTGGCAACATCAGGCTACGGCACGGCCCTCGGCGTTATCGTGGCGGCTCACCGGCAGGGCAAAAAAATACAAGTTCTCGTCGATGAGACCCGTCCTTTACTCCAGGGAGCGCGGCTGACGACCTGGGAGCTTAAAAAAGCGGGGGTTCCGCTGACGCTGATTACCGACTCCATGGCGGGGCACTTTATGAAACTGGGAAGGGTCAACTGCGTTATCACCGGCGCCGACCGCATTGCCGCCAACGGGGACGCCGCCAATAAAATCGGCACCTATACACTGGCGGTATTGGCAAAAGAGAACAAAATTCCGTTCTATATCGCCGCCCCCGTTTCCACCATCGACCTGTCCCTGAAAACCGGCGGCGAAATCCCCATCGAGGAGCGTAACGGTAAAGAGGTGACTCATTTTCAAGGCATCGCCATCGCACCGCAGGGCGTTAGCGCTTTAAACCCCGCCTTCGATGTCACGCCGCACAAATACATCACCGCCATCATTACCGATAAAGGCATTATTAAAAAGCCTTATATTACAGGAATAAAGAGTATAATTAAACACTAAACTTAAAGGAGATGCATTATGGCTAAAGCAACGACGGAAACCAGGCTGGAATCGTTGGAAAAGGAGATAAAATCGCTGAAAAGACAGGTCAAAGCCAAAGACAAACAGCTGCAAACGCTGCAGGACATCGAGGACATCAAGAAGTTGCAGTGCGCTTACGGCTACTACCTGGAGCACTGGATGGGCGAGGAAATCGTTGACTGCTTTTCCAAGAGCGAGGCGGTCTCCGGCACTTTTGTCGAGGGCACCTATTACGGGCAGGAGGGCATTCGCAAATACTTCCACCCGGGCCGCGATGTGCCGCCGGATTTCCTTCACATGGTGATGCAGGTCTCGCCGGTGATAACAGTCGAACCTAACGGCAAAAAAGCATACGGCCGGTGGTACGGCTACGGCACGATTCTCTCCCGCCCCACCCTTCCCCTCGACCCCGCCTACATGGCCGTTATTTACGAGATGGACTATGTTAAGGAAGACGGCGTCTGGAAAATCCTCAAGCTGCGTCTGCTGATGCACTATGCCTATACCAGCGGCAGGACACCGCAGGGCCCGCCGGAGACTAAAGAAAGTAAAGGCAAAGCTGCTCCCCCGCCGCCGAAGCTTTCCCCGGACGAGTGGGCGGAGTACGATACGCAATACCCTTCCGGTTATATCTATCCCTTCCACTTTAAACACCCGGTAACCGGCAAACCCACCACCGAGGCCAGGCGTAATGCCGCCCTGAAGCTCAAGCCAAATCCGTTCAAGAGCCGGGGATAGGGAAATGAGTAGTTAGTAATTAGTAGTTTGGGGGGCGGGTTTTACACCCGCCCTTTCTTTTTGATATAATCTCTCTCTAACTCTCCTTCAGGATGAATCCCCTTACGAAGGGGAGAGGATGATTGATAAAACCCTCTCTTATCTCCATTTACGAAAGGGAGAGGTTATGCCCTCTTTTTCACGTCTCCCTCTTTTGTAAAGAGGGATAAAGGGAGTTTTAAGAGGGGCTTGCGCACTATATAAAGCTATTCTATACTTTAGATACGTTTAGAGATTATGTCACGTTTTTTCCCTTAAGAGAATGACTAAACTATAAGGAGTAATTTGAAGATGGAAGAAAAGCAAACCAAGATAAAAAAATATGACCTTTATATTGAAAAATCACCTAATTACCCTTCATGGGACGAATGGTTTAGAGCTATTGAAGCACTAAATGATAATGATTATCTATATCGGGATCAAGATTCCAACGATTTTCTTCAAAACACGATTGAAAAAAATTGTAAACGTTCCGGATATGAACTCATTTACGCTCCCGAAATAGAGGAGGAAATGGTTAGGCAATTCCGTCGTGTATATAATGATTCGGATCAGCAGTTAGTAAAAGATGACACTCTTTATTGTCTCTCATTAATGCGCCATTTTGGAGCCCCGACAAGATTACTGGATTTCAGTTACTCTAAATATATCGCAACATATTTTGGTCTTGAGTCAGCATATAGGCATATTCAAGATCAAGAAAAGATCACCTGTACACTCTGGTGTATTGACAAAAAAAGGTTGTTAGGCCAACTCAAATCTACACCTGAAATTATTTCTATTTTGAATAAACGTTCCACTGATAAATATAGAAATGACTACACATTCAAAGACCTCTACTTGAGTAACAAATATCAATTTGTTGCTTGGGAAAATCCTTTGAAATTACACAGCCGACTTCATGTCCAGCAAGGTACATTCTTATGTCCAGGTGATATCAAAATATCATTAATGGATAACTTAACAATTCCCTTCGTAAATAGCAAAACTAAATTCATTAAACAATTTTCCTTTAGTTTTTCAAGTTCTGATTTACAGGATGCATTAAGTAAATATATGAGAATGGGAATTACACACGAAAGCCTTTTTCCCGGGATTGACGGACTATGGCAATCAATGGATTACCAATTTGGGTTTTACAAGTCTCTCCATTCTTGGAGACAAGGTGAATATAATAATACTTAGTAAAGAAAATTAAGTTAGTGATATAATTTCTGTTAATATTTGGCCTTGTTTCTATTTATAATTCTAGATATACTTTTAGTACGTTATTTAAGGAGGAGTTAATCAATGTCCCAACCTCAAGCTAGAATCGGCGTAATAGGCGGCACGGGGCTTTATGATATCCAGGGTCTGACGGACGTTCAAGAGGTCAGGCCGGAGACGCCCTTCGGCAAACCGTCGGACGCTATCACGGTGGGGAAACTGGGCGTGGTGGGTATCGCTTTCCTGCCCCGGCACGGCAAGAAACACACCATCTCCCCTACCGAGGTGCCGTCCCGCGCTAATATTTACGCCCTCAAAGCGCTGGGGGTGGAGTTCATTATTTCCTCCAACTCCTGCGGCAGCTTTAAAGAGGAACTCAAGCCGGGACATCTTTTAGTGCCCGACCAGATAATCGACCGCACGCGGGGGCGCGTCAGCACCTTTTTCAGCGGGGGCATCGTCGCCCACATACAGTTCGCCGACCCCTTTTGCACGGTATTAAGCGATATTGTCTACCAGGCCGCTAAAGATGCCGGCGCCACCGTCCACCGGGGCGGCACGTTTATAGCGATGGAAGGCCCCGCCTTTTCCACCCGCGCTGAGAGTCGACTCTACAAAAGTTGGGGGGCGGACGTCCTCGGCATGACGGTACTGCCGGAAGCCAAGCTGGCACGCGAGGCGGAAATCTGCTATGCTTCCATCGCCTGCATTACCGACTTTGATAGCTGGCACGAGACCAACGAAGCGGTAACCGTCGAGACGGTGTTAAAAATCATGCGCCGTAATATCGACTTCGCGAAAAAGACGGTTAAGCTGGCGGCGGGGAGGCTGGCCGGAAAACGCTGGTGCGCCTGCGCCTCGGCTTTGGACGGGGCGATTGTGACCGACTTATCAATGATACCCGCCGCACAGAAGCAAAAGCTCGACCTGCTCATCGGGAAATACGTTAAATAAATGATGTCATTCTGAGGAACACATTCGTTACACTCAGTGTAAACTCCGTGACGAAGAATCTCAGGGAAGGGTGGGGAGAAAAACCTCCTCCTCCGAGATCCTTCGCCCTGCTCAGGATGACAACTAGAAGGTAAGATTATGTCAAATACCGAGTTCAGTTGTTTACCCACCATCATCGGCAGCATGCCCCATACCGACCCTAAAAAAGCCTGCGCGCTGATAACGCGCTACCTTAAAGATATCCCCACCTGGCCGCAGCTGCCCCGCAAGTCTTTCCTGGAGAATATGTACGTCCAGTACAGCGAGGGTTTCCC
>Ga0209777_10007196_pt1 | contig 12394 bp, 19 predicted proteins | sample FrelakmetHBP12HB_FD_187147 | JGI IMG/M metagenome (GOLD analysis project Ga0209777, IMG submission 187147) | Freshwater lake sediment microbial communities from the University of Notre Dame, USA, for methane emissions studies -HBP12 HB (SPAdes)... | ecosystem: Environmental > Aquatic >... | reverse complement strand
CACCGGAAGGCTGAGTAGTCGAAACCCACTCCCGTCTTAGGGGAGCGATCCGCTTTCAAGGCGGTCCCGGTACGCCTGCCCGGTTAACCTTCCATCTAACCATAAATATAACACACTTGAACAAAACGTCAAGCCTATAAAATCCGAGCCGACGGTGGGTACCGCCCCCACATAAAACTGGTTTACAGAACCAGCGCATTACTTGTCTAGCCACGTCGGCATAAATGGATGGAGGCACTAGGGATTTTTACCCCATATTCTATTATCGCCTGAATAAGGCTAACCAACAGGCTCCACGCGCTGGCTATACTTCCTGAATATTCCAATACTCAAAAAATTGGCTCCCGCCTACGGTTTTGCGCCGTCACCTATGGTTTCAAAGACCACCGTGCAAACTACTACACCATGCGGGAATAAAATTGGCGGATACGATGAGACTCACACTCACTAGATTGTTTTTCAACTATCCTGCGTGACAGACAGGCACCTCGACTACTTCGGACTCGTATCCATAAATATTTTTGGCGGTTTTGATAAATCTCATACTATTTATTGATATATGGAAATTATCAATACCACAAATGAAATCGCTAAAATGAAAAGTAGAGACTCTGTAAAATTAAAATGTTTACAATGTTCATCAGAATTTATTTTACCAAAACACAGAGTTTTAGATTATAAAAAGAGAAAGGGTTCTCAGGGGTCATTTTGTTCAAACCGATGTAAAGGTATTTATAAAAACAAAAAACAACCAATATCATGCGATATGTGTGGTATGATTACAATTAAATCTCAAAGAGATTTAAAAAATTCAAAAAATCATTTTTGTTCCTCATCTTGTTCTGCCAAATATTGGAACTCTATTAAGTGGCCCATTCAAAATAGACACACTACAGTTCCACGAATCCCCGTCACAAAAACAAAATTAATATGTTCAACTTGTTTTAAAGAATTTTTGAGATATCCATCATCTCTTAAATCTACCACCGATGGCTGCCGATTTTGTTCTAGAACTTGTCAAGCAATATATGCTAATAGAACGTGGAATAGAAAACCTAGATTTGGTATAAATAAAAGTCGATGCGAAACAATTCTGAAAAATATTATTTTAAAAGCATTTCCAACTATCAACATTTTAGAAAATGATAGAACCACTTTACCGGGGTCTCTGGAATTTGACCTCTATATTCCAGATAAAAAAGTTGGAATAGAACTTAATGGTCCGTGTCATTATATTCCTCTTTTTGGAAATAATGCACTAAAAACCACTCAAAACAACGACCTTAAAAAAATGAAATATTGTCAGGATAATAATATTAAACTTTTTGTTATAAATGTGATGGGTGTAAAAAATCAACAACAAATGTTACAGGAATCATTTGATAAACAAATAAAACAACATCTATTATAAAAATCTTATTTAACAATTTTACTTAAATTCTCTTTCAAAATTGTTTTGATGGCGTTTATACCATCTTCATTTATTTCTCTGGTTCCGACACCAGCGAAGTTTTCTGTAAGTTTTGGGATAGTATCCATAGGCATAAAATGATTTGCTTTATAATCAAAATATCCCCACGGTGTAGGACTAGCAAAACTACATTTTGGGGGCGTCAGGTCAAACACAAAAACAGGTTTTTTGTTATCTATTGCCATTTGAACAGCCCAACCAGTTCCACCATCAACCCGTATTACTCCACTTTCTTCTGATTTTAGTTTAGAAAATTTTCCTATAGCAAATACCGCTTCGGAGTTTTTTACTTGAAACCAATTCCGTGAAAGTAAATTTTTAATGTATGTTGGTGTCCATTCAGGACGCCTTTTTAAAACCTTATTTGCCTCCAAAACATGTTTGTATCCCTCTTCTAACTCTTCTTTAGTTAAAATCTTTGGATTTTTTCCTTTTTGAGTATGACCTTTGAAAGAATATGCTATGGTTTTTACCCCGTAATAACTTCCTTCAACTTCCCAAGTCATGTCTGACCCAGGACATCCCCCGCTATGGCAAATATAATTCTTCATATTGACTATTAAAACCTTCCATAAATCCTATTTCCCACCAAATATTTTCATCAGTATTTTTTTGGTATGGATTATCACATATGTTTTTGTCTTCATAAAAAGAATCATACCCATCTTTCCTATATTTTTCTTCTTCTTCAAAAGTCATATATATTCACTCCTTTTGGATAATAGGACCAATAATAAACGTGAGTATCCTCATTTAAAACACGACCCCATGCGGACCCATCATCTATACAATACCATTTTTGTTTTTGCTTATCCCAACAAGCTCTAAGAATACCATCGTTGGATTGTGCCAATACTCTTTCATTTGTTATCGGATATTTGTCTTTAACAGAGTGCCATTCAATGGATTCTTTAATCACTTTTTTCATATTATATTTCCAATCGTTAAGTGCCACGGATATAAGATTTTGGGTGGCAATCCCATTTCTTCTCTTATATCTTCAATTCTTTTACATTCGACTTTGGCCCAGAAATACTCATCGTTAGTATCAATCTCTGGGCTGTATTTAAATTCTATTCTCTCACCTTCATATTTACCCCATAAACTTGCGTAGGCTTCGTCTGGCCGTTCGTATTTGCCCGCAACTATGGTAATATGGCTTTCACACTTAGAGGGGTTTAGGCGCAAAAAGCGATTATAAAACACCAACTTTCTATAATATTTGCATACGTCTCCTGGTACCCTAACAATTAGCCACCAAGTAGGATAATAATGTAATATTCCATAACCATCAAACATACAGATATTATATATCAACTGTATGTATTGTCAATCGTGGTTTTAATGATAATGTGTAGGAAGAGTTGATACTTCAATCATACTGGTACCAACAATGAAATCTTTAAACCTATTTAGAAGTATTGCTGACATACCCTCCATCATGTTATTGAATCCTGAAAATGAAGACATTCCCTCAATAGTTTTCCAACCATGTTTTAGAACAAGAGTTTTATAAATCCTATCCTGTCTTTTTGATGATTTATATTTATCATTTATACCTTTTTTATCAATGTTCTTTATATAAACGTTAAGCATATGAACCAAATCTTCTTGTGATACATGTTTATGTAAAAAATCTCTTCCCTTTTCATCTATATCTACAGGGTCATCCCAATAGCCATCTGGGTCATTATAATAGCCGGTATTTACATACTTTATATAAAACCTTCTCAATCTACCTTCGTAAAATGCTATAAGAAGTTGTTGTTTATTAGCCTTTGAAAAGAATTCTTTAAATTGTAATTCTAGTTCGTTACCGTATTTATCATATATTTCGGGATTTCTACGGGTATTTACATAAAATCTATATGTTTTAGCACCCTTTGTTAATTCTTCACCCTCTTCTAATACATCTTCTTTAGACCAAATTATTCTATATTGTATATGCGCATCTTCGCCAGCATCCCACACTATTCCTTTGAATCCAGATTCAATTGCCAATTCTATCAATTTCTTTTTTTGTTTATCGTTGGGACTGGCATGCGTATTATTACAAATAATATATTGCTTATCATGAGTTATTCTATTCCATCCTCTTTCCTCTAAATAATCAATATCTCTACCAGGAATTCTACCACACAAAATGAAAGCATCATCTAAATGATTGTATTTTATTGGAATAAATATACCATCTGGTTTTTGCCAAGAATAAGTATTTTTCTTAGGATTTCCATTTTCTTCTAATACATCTTCTTTAGACCAAAGAATGGTATTTCTACTTTTACCATTATCATATATCAACTCATTAAAACCCAACTCTTTCACCAAATCAATCAACTTTGCTTTCTGAAATTCGTTTGGAAGCATATAATGGTTTTCAACATATAAAGTGCCACGACTATAATAAGTCACTCTCATCCATCCCTTTTTCCATAATAACGATTCTGGATTTGGGTCATTGCCGGTTATTCTTAAAGCATATGCGTGGTGATTACTAACAGGTATAAACATACCACCACTTGTTAACCAAGATGCTGATTTTCGTTCTGCGGTGGGCTCTTCTATAGATTCGAGTATATTTTTCAGTTTAATCACACATATAAATATGTGGATATTAACAAGATACCATCTTTTTTATGGTCTGCGTGATACGCTGATTTTATTAGTTGTTGCTGTTGATATCTTAAAAAAGCTAGGTGCCGTTTTGTTTTCATTTGATAGATGAATTTTTTTGATTGCTGTTAGCACCTAAATTGTCCAAGCATGCGTCGTAAAAATGAACTGGACAGAACATTCTTACGAAACTAATAACACTTCGTTGGCTAGCCGTTGGTCCGGAAATAAGCATTATTATTGTTTATCGGTGCTTGGAAATATTAAATAGTAATGTCAACTACCTCACGCCAACAAAAATGACACTTTTGACACGTAATGTGTAAATAAATGAGGTAAGCATTATTCCAAGATGAACATATCACACTCCTATTACAACACTTACAACAAATGTCTGGAACTACAATCATTATGTCATTTTTGTATGTTTTTTTCATAAAATTCATCAAATGATGGAATGTATTTTCCTTTAAAAACCCTAATATCACAACTACAATTCTCTGTTGGACATTTTATGTAATGCCTTAAATCACCACCCATCCTCTCACTATTTTCATTAAAAACTTCAGTTATATGAGTTTCTAATTCTTCACACTCAATAATAGCTCCACAAATATGGCATCTACCATTAAAAATATCGGTTTTAGGTAATATTCCTGCTTTTAATATTTTCATAAATTGGCGGCCGGGTATACTCGTCATTATTGCCCCAAATTAGGTGACTCAGACGCCGACCATTAAAATTGGCTGGGGCAGCAGGATTTGAACCTGCATATCATTGTTTAACAAACAATTTCATTACCAGTTATGATACACCCCAATAAATTACTTCTTAAATGATTTAATCATTTCTTCCAACTCAGCAATACGGCTGGTCATTTGACCTTGCCTATCGCCTGGTGAATCTTTTACTTTCTTCCTCAATCGATTTAATCGATTGGTCATTCTTCCTATTTTATGTCCTATATTCATATTTTTATTTTCCTTTTAAATCGTGTCCCGTAGCCAAAAGAAATGCCATGAAACTGAGTTTGGGTTAGTAATGATGGACGCATATACTAACATAAGCATTGCACCTACCTACGGGACAGAAATCGTTTTTCAAATAACTGAATACACTCTACCACGTTTGTAGATTGTGGCAAGCGTATGATTAAGATTTCCAAATTCCTTTAGACCTTAGTTCCTCTGCTTCCGCCATAAGAGTATTCCACTTTAATTTAAACTCTGGTATACTACTCATAGCCTCATCAACAGTAATGTTAGAATCGGCAGGTTTTTGCTTGGCTAAATCTTGTATAAGATTAGTCATGTCTAATTGAATTTCTTTTTGTGCTCTCATAAATTGAACTGCTGTTCTACGCCGCAACCTGCGTATATTAAATTGGGGCGATTGACGGAACTCGAATCCGTATTATGCCAAATTCACAATTTGGGGCATTAACCAATTATGCTACAACCGCCATAAGTTTGGTAGAGATAGTCGGGTTTGAACCGAACTTAATGAAATTGAGAATTTCATATGTTATCCAAATACATCATATCTCCGTTTTATTTCTTAAATTTTTTGTAAATATACCAACGTTTTTACCTGAACATTTTCTAGAACAATAAATATTTTTAGCTGGTTCTCCACACATTACACATTTATTTTTCTTTTCATTATAAGGATTTCCTTCGTATAATTTTATAAAATCATTTCCGTATTTTAATTTAACATATTTTAAAAACGGTAACATATCCTTTTCAAACAAAACATTAAGTTTATGAGGAAATTGTGTAATTTTACTATTAGTTTTTTTATTAGGATACCCTTTAATTTCTACATAACTTCCATCATTCAAAATAAAGTCGGGGTAAAATTTATATTTTCTATCTTCAAACTGATATTCAAATCCAGTAGTATTTCTTTTAAATTGTAATCCGTGTTCTAACTGATATATAACCCAAGCTAACTCCCAAGAACTATTACAATAATACCCTTTATACCACCCCATTTTACCCCTTCCAGCCTCTTTTCTATACCCCCCTAGTTTCCCTTTAAGATATCCCGTTTTGTTTATCCACACAGTAGAACATTTCTTTGAACAACAAATTTGATAAATTTGTGAAGGCAATTTTTCGAATTCTATATTACACGTTGGACAAATCTTTTTAATTTTATCTTTAAATTTATAATTACTATTCCACAACGGATTGGATTTTGCCATTTCTGATAATCGTTTTTTATCTTCAGACGACCATTTATGATTACCCCCATTTTTTTGTGTGTATGTAGCAGCACATTTTTGAGAACAATATATATTTTCTTTTTTTCTATAAGAAATAATATTATTACAATTGGGACATATTTTAGGAGTTTTTAAATATTCTCCTTTTAATAATTCAGACTTTATTTTAGCCGTATTTCCTTTTGTAAAATAAAAATTATTATATATACCCAATTTTTTAAACCTATTACGAATTGCATGTTGACTTAATCCATAAATATTAGAATAAAAAGATATGGGTTTTGTAAAATCCAACGATTCTATTTGTATATTAACATCTTTCATAATGGTATCTATAAATAGAACTGAATCCGATGAAAAACGTTGATTTTTAATTATATTTACTTAAAACTGGTATCGGTAGGGGGAGTTGAACCCACCATGTCTTCTGATTGAAGGTCAGATGTGTTAGCCAATTACACTATACCGACATGAAATTCCAGCCGGAGTTTGATAGACGTATCTTGATGATTAACAGAATCTACTAACAAAGATAATTGCAACTCTCTTTGCGTTCCTCATTATCGTATCCTTATCCGGCGTAATATAAACCTAAAACATTATTTACCACTATAAAATTCATTTGTATTTACTAAAAACGGAGTAAACTCATAATTCATTTCCATTTCCTCAGATAATTTTTTTATATGTTGTGATGCTGTTCTAGCAGTATCTAATCTAAAAAATCCTAATACATTATCTTCATTCATATGAGTAAATGGTACATTTTTTCTATAAGACCAGCGCTCATCATGTTTCCATTAGGAAGAAGTTGGTCAGCAACAAAGCCATAATCGTCTTCATCTTCTAAAGATTGATATTTTATCACATACATTTTTGGTTTTGGATGTGGTAAATTAATAATATGAACATCAGGTCTAACTTCTTTTAGTAAAGATTTTAATTTGATCATACCAAATAAATATAAGGAAAGAAACTAGATACCATATTTTTGCATCTGATGCCTCTCTATGTTGGGCTACACCCACGAATAAAATTGATGGTGTGGGTGGTAGGATTTTCGCCTACACTAGGTCAGTTTTAAATAGCAGTTTGCTGTTGGTACCTAAATTGAGGGTACTGTATGAGAATTGAACTCATGCTTTCGGCGTCATTCAGGGGTTCTTGTTTTGGTTATATTTAGTAGCCCTTACTTGGTCCGATGTGCGTCCGGCAACACTGACAGTACCATAAATTAATGAGAGTCCGGTGGGGAATTGCACCTCATACCATCATTAGGCGGTCCCTTTCCGCTCGGCGCTGCAGCGCTTAGACGTCCTTACTCTACTAGATTGGTGGATGACACGGGAATCAAACCCGTCCGGGCTAGCATGTTTGTTATCGGCTTTCACCGCACTCGCGAACTGTTAGTAAGCATGGGCCAACCTTCACTGTTTCAATCGTCACCCATAAATTGGTCCCATCTTTCCGTACTGCCCGGAACTCTCGTGGGCTTCGGCCACGCGCTTTCACTTGATTAGCTTAGATGGGATGATTACACTACAAAACTATGTTCACAATCACAGGTTTCTTTATTACAACCTGTTTTTGCATCGGAATATCCTTTATCATAACCGACCCTCTCTCCTGATTTTACAGCTTCTATCAATGCTATTTTTATCAATGATGAGGATAGATTGTGATTGTTGTTATCCATAAAAATATTAACACCAAGGTGTTTTTTGGATATTTCTTCAATAATATTATTTAACGTTTTGTTGTGTTTTTTCATCCTCCATAAATATGAAGAATATAACAAAGCGTTTAAAAAGTCATAATAATATTACCAGTTTCTTTTCCTACTATTTTAAGACCACGTTTTTCAAGATGTGGAATTAAATGTGCATTTGCTACTTTAAGTTCTAACTTATATCCTTCTGGTAAATCCTGATAATGTGAAAGAGCAATATCAATCAACTTAGTTGCAATTCCTTGTCGGCGATGTGTTCGGTCAACTATTATATCAAAACTAAATGTATCACCATTTGTTATTCCTTCATACATAGCACCCACACAACGGCCATCTTTTACTGCTATTATAGAAAGATTTTTATAACTAACAACATATATCCCCGACTCTTTCTCCATTCGATTTAAATCATTATAATAATCAATATTCGTTTCTTGTGGGTCAACATATTGAACATGTCCTCGTGATTCTTTTAATAGGTCTTTCATTTTAATCATAAAATTAAACTATAGTATAAGTAATACCAAAACTTTTTAATACATCAATATTGTAATGTCCAAATACATATCTGATTATATTTCTTTGATTTCTTCTCAATTTTAACTCACCACTTTTTACAAGTTGTAACACCTTTTTTATATCTTCTTCAGAAACCATAACATAACCATTTGAATAATAAGCTTTACCATCTTTCATAACAATTCTAAAATATTCGTTCCAGTATGATGGAGTTTTACCAGCATTGATTTTTTTAATACTCTTAGCTGTATCTTTTAATCTATATTTCAATTTTAAAAACATTGATTTTGTTTTTTCGGAATCAAATTCTGCTCTAAGAGTCCATGCCAAATCCATTATGTATTTATGATATTCGGATTTAACTTCTGTACTTGCTACTCCTTCATCACCACTAATCCGTTTTTCGTTTGGTGAATATACTACAACCACATGCGGTTTATTATTCGCATCAAAAAGACCCACCATAGTTCTATCATTATCAGTACCCATAACACCAGCACTACCACAATTTTTCATGTAATGACCCATCAAATAACATTTTTTACCAACACTAATCCATTTAAAACCATTGCTATATTTTTTAATAGGCTTCGTTTCTTGAAATACTTTCCTTTCATCATACTTTAAAGTCGCATCAAGAAATGACATTTTTTCATATGGTTTTACATCTTTCAACTTTCCAGAAATAATATCGTTTACAATTGAAAAATAATAATCAAAAAACACATCGTTAAGCAATATTTTCTCAATCTCTTTTTTAATCTCTACCCTTTGCTCTTTTAAATAATATTCATCGTAATGACTTGCATCTTCATAAGATAAATCCATATGTTTCAACATTTTGATGTATTCTTCAGGATTAACAGCAGAATAGTATAATTGAACGTAATCATTGAGTTTTAAAGTTCCAAAACCACCAAAATGTAGTCTCCACCAATCCTTATTATTAATATCTCTATTGGCGTGGTATTCCTTAAACCATCGTGCTAAAAGAAAAGCCTTATTTCCAAATTTTTCATAAAATATCCTAGCTATAATTTCAGGATAACCCAAATTAATTATACTTTGTTTGGATTCGGTTAATAGGTCTTTTAGCTTAATCATAAAATTACCAATTTCCTTTTATATCAGGACGGTGTTTCCTTAAATGTTTCCACAACTCATGAAGAACTTCTGATGCGGTTTCTGTATCATAAAATGAATTTTCTTCATCTTCCATCAAAAATTCTGCTGGAAAATATTCTCCCATTGGGCTTTTAACCAAATCTATTTTGTATTTTCCGTCATCAGTTTCTTTCAATGAACCCAACAACACATTGCCATAATATACATCCGTGGTATGAATATCACTATTATCAAACCTATATTTTGATTCTTTTATCAGGTCTTTTAACTTAATCATAACAATAAATATAACAAAAAAGCTAGATGCCACTTCTTTATCTCAAACAGAAATTTGTGTGTTGATTGTATTTGAAATTCCGTTTTCGAATATTCTATTTATATTTATGTTATATGATACCAATAAAAAATAAATCGGAATTAACAAATTTTAATTCTAATGAAATGGTTCCATTGGAATGTCAATTTTGTCATAACATATATTATAAGACAAAAAACGAAGCATTTGATAGAAAATATAGACGTATTCGAAAATATTGTTCTCGTAAATGTTATAGTAAAACAAAACCCAAAAAAATATCATTTAATTGTATGTGTTGTAATAAACATTTTTTAAAAGCACCATGCGAATGTAAAAGAACAAAAAGAAATTTCTGTTCAAAATCGTGTGCTGCAACATATAACAATAGGCATAAAACCACAGGCACACGGAGGTCCAAATTGGAATCGTGGATAGAAATAGAACTTACAAAATTATATCCAACACTGGAAATCCATTACAACAAAACCAACACTATAAACGCTGAACTTGATATCTACATACCATCGTTAAAATTGGCATTTGAGTTCAATGGGATATTTCATTATGAACCAATTTATGGAGAAGATAAACTTAAAAGAATAAAAAACAATGATGATAGAAAATTTCAAGCGTGTATTGAAAATAATATAGAAATGTGTATTATAGATGTTTCTAAAATAAAATACTTCAAACTAAAATATTCAGAATATTTCCTAAAAATAATAAAGGATATAATAAATAAAAAACTAGATGCCGAATCTCTTTCGAGAGCGATCGGATTTGAACCGTCTATTGTGCATTAATAGTGCATTTTTTTCCTTTTAGGAGTTGTTGTGGGCATCTAAATCGACCTCTGGATTTCACAAAGTTCCGTTTCGCGATAACGTCTATCAGAGTTTTAACAACTAACTTACTTCATTAATGACCTGGAATCGCACCAGTCCTACCGCGTATGAGGCGGTCGTGCTGCTGTTACACTAATACCATTACCTTCATCTTAATTGTTAAGAAATTGGCGGGCAGAGATGGATTTAAACCATCGTTTCAACTTTACATTAGATCACGTTCTGAACACTAAACTACCTGCCCTTAAATTGGCGGGAAATTATTGGAAAAGCTGTTAATATCTAATACAAGATATATTTTTTCATTTCCCGTTAAATTGGTCGGGATGGTTGGTGCTGCCCCAACTACCTCTCAGTTCCAAGCCGAGCCGTCTGCTGTTGACATTACACCCCGAATAAATTGGCGGACGTAAGCGGAATCGAACCGCCCTAATGATATAGACAGTATCACCGATGACCCAGCCTCTTCTACGTCCGTAAACTATTATATAAATGTATTTTCTTACACCAATCTAAAAATTTGTTTGTGGAATGTTTTTGTTTCATCATATTAACATCTTTATGAACCCACTGAACATTTCCTTCTTCATATCCTTTAGAACTATCTATTCTATCTAGAGAAGCGGTTCTATCAGAAACGTGAACTTTAGAGTTAAAATAAATAGGCTCTCCTGACAGAGCACATTTTCTATTTTGTTTTTCAAACAAATCCCACAAAAATTTTATATCTAAACTGAAACATAAATTTCTACTTTTAGCCTCACTTTTTATTTTAGAGAAAAGAGATAAACTTATATCATTATAACCTGACCACCGTGAATTTTCTTTTCCAGTAATATGTTGTTTACATCCACAACTTTTCTTTTTTCCGTTTATTAAATATCGTGACTCACCAAATGTTTCATTACCACAATCACATAAACATTTCCATACAGCATGTTTAGTGTTGTTTAGATGACTAAACTCCATTACAGTAAGTTTATTATATCGGTTTCCTTTAATGTCTATCATATGTTTTCTAATAAATATATGGAATAGACACAAAACGATTATTTTAATTGGTCGCCGTTTCTTAACACTAAGAACCTATTATTTATACGGATGTGCAATAACATCCACGGCTAAATTGGTGCCACCAGATTCCGCTCATGAAGCAGAACTGCTTGCAAGTCTAGGTGGCATTAAATAGCGGGTAAGAAAGGACTTTCACCTTCGACCTCCGCATCACACGGTTCCGGAATTAACATTGCCGTATGAACGGTACTCTTCATCTGAGCTACTTACCCATAATTGGTGGACCGAGTGAGCATGTTGTCTCACGCTAATGCATATTTATCGGCCCGTAAATTGGTGGGAGTAGAAGGACTCGAACCTTCGTAGGCCCGAAGGCCGAAAGTTTTACAGACTTTTGTAATTGCCGCTATACGATACTCCCATTAAATTATTGTGTTGATGATGGGGTTGAAGGTGCTGGTACACCAGTAGCACCATTACCAATTGCATCTACTGAACTTCCAGTTGGTCCACATCCAGCTTTTAAAGTATAAGTTGCTGATGCCATTC
>Ga0209777_10007195_pt1 | contig 12394 bp, 10 predicted proteins | sample FrelakmetHBP12HB_FD_187147 | JGI IMG/M metagenome (GOLD analysis project Ga0209777, IMG submission 187147) | Freshwater lake sediment microbial communities from the University of Notre Dame, USA, for methane emissions studies -HBP12 HB (SPAdes)... | ecosystem: Environmental > Aquatic >... | reverse complement strand
GGTTCAATGACCCGCTGCTCGTGTCGGGGACGGACGGAGTTGGCACAAAACTCAAGGTGGCCCAGATGATGAAAATCCACGATACTGTGGGTATTGATCTTGTGGCCATGTGTGTTAACGATATTCTGACTTGCGGCGCCGAGCCTCTTTTCTTCCTCGATTATTACGCCACGGGCCGCCTCAAGCTCAAGGTCGCTCAGGCAGTGATTAGGGGCGTTGCCCGCGGCTGCAAAGAGGCAGGATGCTCGCTTCTCGGCGGTGAAACGGCCGAAATGCCCGGCTTTTACAAAGAGGACGAATACGACCTCGCGGGCTTCACAGTCGGCGCCGTTGAAAGAAACAACATGATTGACGGATCAAAAATAGCAAAAGGGGATATCCTGATCGGTCTTAAAAGCTCAGGCTTGCATTCAAACGGTTACTCGCTTGCCAGAAAAGTTTTCTTCGAAAAAATGGAATTATCCCCAGATGCCCCTCTGAAAGGCTTAAAGCTGCCGATAGGCAAGGAACTTCTGCGCCCCACGCGCATCTATGTCAAGTCGGTGCTCGGCGTGCTTCGCCGATATAAAATACTTGGCATGGCCCATATCACCGGAGGCGGCATCGCCGGAAACGTCCCTCGCATGATACCGAACGGACTCGCGGCAAAAATTGATCGGTCACAATGGAGAGTGCCGTCAATATTCGAGATACTCGCCGTTGAAGGCGATGTTGACCGCGATGAGATGTACGAAACATTCAACATGGGCATTGGCTTTGTGCTTATAGCAAGGCGAAAAGACGGCCCGGGAATTTTAGACATGCTGAAAAAGATGGGCGAGAAGGCGGTTGTGATCGGCGAGATAATTCGTTCGGAGAAAGAGCCGAGCGTTATCTGGGGCAGCATCTGATTTCCAGATGAGCGGCGGGGACAAAAAGAATGTTTTGCGTTTCAGCGCCCTGATCGTGGCGAGCGCCGCCGCGCTTGCTCGAATCGCATATCTTACAAGTTTCAGCCGAACCCCATTCTTCGATTATTATCCGCGTGGCTTCGACCAGTATCTTCTGTTGCAGGGCGCCCTCGAGATAGCCGGCGGCAATTTACTTGGCCCATTGGCCAACGAAAAGCATGCGGCTTTATACAAATACCTCCTGGCAATCCCCTTTTCGATATTTGGCGGGAATTTCTGGGCCATCTGGTGTTTTCAGTTTGCCATAGGCGTACTCATTGCCCTCGTCGTTTACGACGTGGGAAAACGATGTTTTGGGAGGGCGACGGGTTTATTTGCGGGTTTATGGTATGCGCTATACGGCCCGGCGCTTTTTTTCGAGGGACAGATTGTTCGCGAACAGCTTTTATCTCTCTTCGTGATACTTTCCGTTTATTTCCTCATTCGGGCGCATAAGGGCAATCACCAAGGCCAACTTGAAAATGGTCAGCCCCCAAACGGGCCGGATAGCGGATTTGCATATAAAACCCCTGTCGCGGCTGCCGTGACGCTATCGCTCGCCATGCAAACGAGACCGAATGCGATTCTGATATTCCCCTTTGCCTTATTTTACCTATGGCTAATGAATCCCGGCCTTGCGCTTCGCCGGAGAGTTGGAGTATTGCTGCGGTTTTCGGCCGTGTTTGTCGCCGTGTCAATCCCGATGTTGGCGCGCACGATATGGGTATTCAAGCGCTTAGTTTTTTACGATGAATCGGGGCCGTTTGTCCTGCTTCTCGGCAACCTGCCCGATTATGGGGGTGTTGGGTGGGAGATTTCTCCCTTGTACCAGTCCCTCGCGGAAAAGGCTGGCAGCGAGAACGCAATTACGTGGCGCATGACTTTGAGTTGGTTGTTTGATCTTTATTTGAGCAACCCATTGGCGCTCCCCGCGATTTATCTGCGCAAACTTTATTTCACCTTTAATTCTTACGAATACCCATCAAACCTGAATTATTACATGTTCATTAAATTAACACCTCTTATGAAAGCGCCCTGGTCGAAGTTTTCGGTCTTGACCGGATTCGGGGTTATTGGCATGGCGATTTCTATTTTCGGCACAGGCGAACAAAAGGGCAGGGCGGCGCTCTACATGGTGTTTATAGGGGCGTTAGCGGGCATAGTGTTATTTTATCCCGTGGATCGCTTTCGCATGCCGTTGGCGCCGCTTCTCATGGTTTTGGGCGCTTTTGCAGCGGTAAGGGTCGCCTCTTTATTTCGAAATCGCAATTTTATCAAGGCTTTGATAGCGCTTGCTGGGGCGGTTGGCATCGCTTATGCCCTGAAAATACCCCAATCGTTGACCAGTCTTGTCAGGCCCGAGGACTTTCTCAACATGGGGTGGGCCTATATGGAAAACCCAACTCACCAGGATTACAAGAAAGCAGAATATTACCTGATCCAGTCATGGAACGAATCGGCTAATCGGGGATATCCAATCAACAGGGCCAGCAAAACAATCGGCGCCTTGGAACGCCTGCTTGCCGCTCAGGATATTGACTCGGGCCAATATGGGGATGCAGTTGTAAGGCTGAAAAGGGCCGAATATGCCGATTTGTGCAGTTCTGAAACCCTTATGATGCTGTCAATGGCCTTGAGAGGCATGGGTCTGTCGGATCAAGCGGATGAAGCTGAAACAGATGCGGCGATGATTAAAGAAACTTTACCAAAGGAAAGGCATTTGGAACTTGTATCTAGCGAATTATCACGCTACGAGTTGGATAAAGTATATTGCCACCTTCTCGCCGCGGCCGTTTTGGAGGAAGACCCCGCTTTAAAGAAGGAAATAGAGAAGCAAGTCGCGGAAATTTATGGCAAAATTCAGATAATGCAATTTGATACTTCCCGCATGAAAACCCCGGAATATTGACTCTTTTTAACAAATGCGATACCCTTTAATATCAAAGTAAATCCAAAATATCGCCTGGACGAGCCACAAACGGTGCCCGGCTCTAGGCAATCCCGCTGAATGGGAAGAGGGCCGGGTGGGCGAGAGGAGGCTTTGTCATGTGTGTTGGGAATTTCTTTAAGAGGTGGAGTTGGTTGATTTGCGGCCTGGCGCTTCTGATGCTGCCCGGCGAGGTTGTTTATTCGCAAAATGAAGGGGGGCGCGTTCTTCTCGATATCACGTCGGGGAGCGCAACGGTGACGCCCACCGCCTCCGGCCTGAAGAACTCCAATGCGGCGGTGGACAGGGTATGGATAAGCGTGAGTTTTTCAGATCCGACACAGGCGCACGCTATTATAATTATATTGAATAAGGGTGAAGATGAGGCTGAGGTCAGCTTGGGACTGGAAGACCGATATGCCCGCGGCAGTACCACTGAATTCAGGGGCAAGCCGGTGCTGGGCGAGTGGAAAATACATGTGAAGGGCGAAAATCCCTCCGGGATCGGTATTTACCTGACCATAGATTGCCTCACCGGCCCTGCGCCATCTAACACGGTTATTCTTTTAGCGCCGGTTCCCGCTCCGCTTGCTGGCACGGCGGTGAGACCTGTGCCCGTGCCGGCAGCTCCCACCTCGACCCCAGCCACAAGACCGGCGCCCCCTGCCTCGGGCGGCGACATCAATATAACACCGGAAATGCAGTATCAGGCCTTGACCCGCCTTCTGATAAGAAAAGGGATCATAACCGCTCCAGAACTGGCAAATGAAATTCAGCGCGTGGCGCGGGAGAGATGAGGGCGGCATAGAAGGCATTTAAGTGTTTAAGGGGCATGGGAGGCGGCGCTATCGCTAAATATTTTGTGGGGGAGAATTAGTTGTGTCTGAAGAGAATCTTACAGAATCGGAGAGGAATTTCCTGCTCGAGATCGCGCGCAATTCGATACGGGCGCGACTCTCCAAGGGTCCAGCGCCACGTCCCACCGCCGAGCAGATCGCCCGGGCAGGCGCTCACCTCGAAGAGCCTCGCGGCTGTTTTGTGACGCTCCACCGCAAAAAGCAGCTTCGCGGCTGTATCGGCACATTTTCCGGAGAAGGGCCGCTCTGGCAGAACGTCCGCGATATGGCGGTGCAGGCGGCATTTTTCGATCCGCGCTTTTCGCCGCTTCGGGAGAGCGAGATTGACGAGATAGATATTGAAATCAGCGTTCTAACGCCGTTGAGGCCAATAAAAGACGTTGAGGAAATAAAAGTGGGCGTCCACGGAATTTATATAACCAAGGGGCAGTATCGAGGCGTGCTCCTCCCGCAAGTCGCCACTGAACAGGGCTGGGATCTTAAAACCTTCCTCGAACACACCTGCCTCAAGGCCGGGTTGCCAACATCGGCATGGAAAGACCCCGGCGCCACGATCGAGATTTTCAGCGCTGATGTCTTCGGCGAAAAGGAACCCCGGCGCGGATGCATGTGAACCGTTTCGATGATGTTATCGGTCATGAGGCCGCAATCGAGCGGCTGCGTAGGGATATTTTGGGCGGGAAAATGGCCGGAGCATACCTTTTTATCGGCCCGGAGGGGGCGGGGAAGGCCACGGTTGCAAGGCTCGTCGCCATCTCCATGCTGTGCGAAAACAATGATGTGGAAAAGAGGCCATGTGGAGAATGCAAAGCGTGCAGGAAAGCGCAAAAATCAAACCACCCAGACCTCCACTTTGTAACGCTCGAAAAAGGCAAACGCCAGATTCGTATAGACCAGATAAGGGCGCTTGAGGCCGATCTGGCGATGAAACCCTACGAGGCCGGGTGGAAGGTTGCGATTATCAATGAAGCGGAGGCCATGAACGAGGCGGCGCAGAATGCCTTCCTGAAAACCCTGGAAGAGCCTCCCGGAGACGCATTGCTTATGCTCGTGGCGCCGTCGGCGCAAAGCCTCCTGCCAACCATTGTCAGCAGGTGCAGGATAGAGCGTTTTGGGCCTTTAAAACGCGATGAGCTTGCCCGGTTTCTGATAAATGAAAAGGGTATGGATGAAAAGGAGGCCGCCCTTATCGCGGGTCTGGCGGGAGGAAGTGTGGGGCGCGCCCTGGACATGGACCGGGAATTCGTGACCGTCGAAAGGCCCGCGCTCCTGAAAATCCTGGGAAAGCTGGTTATGGAAGAGGGGCCGCCAGCGGCGGAAAGCGTCATGGCAGCGTCCGAATCGCTTGCAGGGGCGGGTGAAAACGGCCTCGCTATAGTAAATAGCTGGCTCAACGATATTGCCCGCATCAAACTGGGCGATACTAATACCGTTCACGCCGACCTTTCGGAGGAATTAAAAGCGCTTGCCGATAGATTGAGCATGGACGAGATAATCAGGCGATTTCACGCTACAGTTGGGGCGCAGGAGGGCCTTGTGAAGAATCTCAACAAGGCGCTAACATACGAAGCTCTGGCGCTGGCGTTGATAGCCGGTCAAACAGCCGGTTGACCGCTTTTGGAGCAACGAAAGGGCCGACGCTCAATGTGAATCTCGAACTTGCGCGTTGGAAAAGCAAATGAAAACACTTGTGGGAGTACAGTTTAAAAAGGCCAGTCGGATATACGATTTCGACGCGGGGACGATGACTTTCGTGCTGGGGGACCGCGTGGTGGTGGAGACTGAGCGCGGGCTGGGGCTTGGAACGGTGTTGAGGCTGCCCAGGGAGGTTCCCGATGAAGAAATCCCCAAAGACCTGAAGCGCGTCATACGGAAGGCAAATGCATCGGATCTCGAGCGGCACGTAAAGAATTGCGAGCGCGAGAAGCGCGCGATGGAGTTGTGCAAGCGCTGCATAAAAGAGCGCGGGCTGGAAATGAAGCTGGTCAACGTGGACTTCTTCTACGACGCATCCAAGGCCGTTTTCCACTTTGTCGCCGCGCAACGAGTGGACTTCCGCGAGCTGGTCAAAGACCTGGCACAGGCGCTTCATACCCGCATCGAGATGAAACAGGTCGGCGTCCGCGACGAAACCAAGCTGATTGGCGGGATAGGCTGCTGCGGCAGGACTCTCTGTTGCGCCTCTTTTTTGCGTGATTTCACCCCTGTTAACGTAAAAATGGCCAAAGAGCAGAACCTGGCAATGAACCCCTCGAAAATATCCGGCGTTTGTGGCAGGCTCATGTGTTGCCTCGGGTACGAAGCCTCGATCTATCACGAGCTGGGGCGCGAAATACAGAGAAAAGGCAAAACTATCCAGACCACAATGGGGCCAGGCAAAATCCTGGACGTTAACGCCCTGAAACGCACCATCACCATCGCCCTCGAATCCGGCGCCACTGTCACCATCGAGCCGGAAAAGATAATCAGAAACAACGCAGATCAGGCCGAGTCCGGCCCGGAAGAAAAGGATTCCTCGGACGATGCGGAATTAAAAGAGTGATTTTCGATTTCAGATTTAATATTTTTTTCTTTTCTTGGAAGCGCTGATAATTAACCATGGCAACCGCACCGATAGAAAAAAGCATAGAAAGTCCCCAAATAGCCAGAACGAGATTTGTCAGGGATGCTATCACTGTTTTTATATCTCTGATTTCCATTGAAATTTTAAGCACTTCCTATCTTATATTTATTCTGGATTTATATCACGATACCCGATGGAAGGTGATATTTGTTTGCAACGCTATTTCTGCGATACCGGTTATTGGCATAACATTGTTTTTCTCGGCTAGATGGGTAAAACCTGCGGCCGATTTTGATCTTATTTTGAATGCTGGCCACGAACCGACATTATCTCAATCAGAAAAATATATTGCCGCTATTTTCAAAAACGCAAAAAACACATCCCTGCTTTTCATTTTTCTTTATTTTTTAGCGCTTTGTATAGATGGGGCATTGCTATACAAATACTATTCAATAGGGGGAATCGAGGTCTTGTTTTTCCAGGCTTTTAAACTTATTACAGCCTTAAATCTTGGAATGATATTTTACTATGCCCTAAAGATGCTTGCAAAAGCCAGCCCTCATTTTGGGGATGCGGTTGAAAGAATTTACGGAGCGAATATTTATGAATGGCCTCACTTTAAAATCGGAATAAGGTACAAAATTTTTATTGTGATGTTTTGTGTAACGACATACCTTTTTTGTGCGGGAGTTCTTATGGGATTCAATCGGGCGCAAAAATCCCAAAGAGTACAGCTAGAAAACAACTTAAACATGTTGATGGGGACCGCAAAGGAAAACATTGATTTAAGCGGAAATCAGGATCAGAAAAGCGAAGCGATCAAATCGTTGTTGTTTTCGGGAAAGTTATTGGCCAATTCAAATTTCCTGTTGATTTCCAATGCCGGGGATACAATGGGCGGGGATATCACAATTTTGACCGGTGAAGATAATAAAAAGATCATTAACAGTGAATCGGACGGCAAAATCACCGATTGGGCAAATAAAAAGCTGACTTTATATTCTCATCTCTCGAATAATGCAATAATGGTCGCAGTTGGCAAATGGGGACAGAATATAACCTCTGAATTAGACCTAAAAGGCCTCGTTTTATCTCTTTTCATACCGTCTTTATTCTTGTCCGTTATAGCCACTTTTCTGGTTGTTGGCGATATAACTTCAACGATAAAAGAGGTGTTTGATTTCCTTAAAGCTATTTCCGGTGGAGTAACAGATAAGCTTCTGAGAGCCTATTCCGAAGATGAAATGGGGGATTTTTCACGAGAGCTTGCTCGCACCACCGCGCTGCTCGAAAGCAAAACCGAGCACGCAAATATCCTGCTCAGGCGGATACAGCAAGTTGCAAGCACCATCATGGAGAATGCAACGCGGACGGAATCCGCCAGTCGGGAGCAGGCTAAAATAGTTGTTGAGCAAGCCGGAGCTATCGAAGAATCATTGTCAACATCACAAGAAATAGTGGCGACTTCAACGCAGATAGCCGATAGCGCGCAGGAGGTTCAAAAGTCGGCGGAGGAGAACCTGGAGTCTGCCAGGAAAGGCAAGGAACGGATTGATGAAGCCATGCGCGGGTTCAATGCTATAGGAAAAAGAGTTGAAGAAATCTCTCAAAATGTTATGGCTCTCGGGGATGATATGCAAAAAATCACCGGCGTCACCGATGTTATCGAAGAGATCGCCACTCAAATAAACCTTTTGGCGTTGAACGCTCAGATTGAAGCTGCCAGCGCAGGATCGGAAGGGAAACGATTTAATGTGGTTGCGGAAGAGATACAGCGGCTTGCAAACAATTCAATAGAAACCGTCAAGCAGATAAGGAATGTGATAAATTCCATAACGAAATCCACTCAAGACGCTGTCGAATCCGCCCGGAAAGGGTTGTCTCTGACAGGAAGAGGCTCCGAATTGGCCGACTCGGTTGCATCAAGCTTGAATCAAATCGAACGGCAGGCATCCCTAACGGAACTGGCCGCGCGCAAAATTTCAACTACAACCAACCAGCAAAAAACGGCGACTCAACAAATGGCGGAATCAATATCAGATATCAACACCAGCTCGCATCAAATTAAATCCAGCGCCGAGGAAATCTTAAAATCCATGCAGGTACTTGCGGACACCGCCGAGAAACTCGCCGACGAATTTAAGGGAGGTGTCTAATATGAACCAGTCTGAACCATCCTTCCCGTTCCTGGCGGTTGCTCGTCCGGAAATGATAATGGCCCTCACTGGTCGCGCCACCTTCGAGATATTCAAATTGGTGAGATAAATTGCTCGCGGTCGAACTGGAAAATGTGACGCGGAGATTCGGCGATTTCGTGGCCGTGGACGATATCAGCATCGGGATCAACCGCGGAGAAATATTCGGGTTCCTCGGCCCGAACGGGTCGGGGAAATCCACCACCATCAAGATGATCTGCGGCATTCTCAGGCCGAGCGAAGGGAAAATTCATGTTCTCGGTCACGACACGGTTCGACACCGCAAGTCCGTGGTCAAGAGCATTGGGTATATGTCCCAGAAGTTTTCCTTGTATCCCAGCCTGACGGTGGATGAGAACCTGCGGTTTTATGCGGGGGTATACGGGATCAGGGGAGCGGCGCGGCGGGATAAAATCCAAAAACTTCTTGAAGAAAACAATCTTACACGCCAGCGCAACAGGATTTCTCGCGAGCTGCCCGTCGGCTGGAAGCAGCGCCTCGCTCTCTCCTGTTCTCTTCTCCATGAGCCTGAAATACTCTTTCTCGATGAGCCAACCGGCGGCGTGGACCCGTCAAGCAGGCGCCAGTTCTGGGACATCATTGTCCGAAAGGCCGAGCAGGGCGCGACCATATTCGTCACCACCCATTACATGGACGAGGCCGAGTATTGCGACAGGATCGGGCTTATTTATCAGGGGAAACTCATTGCGCTCGGAGCGGGGGACGATCTGAAGCGAAAGGCGATCCCCGGCGCGGTCTACGAGCTGACGCTCCCCGACGCAATTTCATACATGAAGACCATCGGGCAGGGCAGGGGGGTTCAAGAAGTAACCGTGCACGGCAGGGCGCTTCACGTGACATTCGACGATAAAACCCATGACCCCGAGGCTGTTCTCGAACAACTCGTTCGCGATGGAGCGCCTATTGCCGAATCGCGCAAGATTGCGCCAAGCCTCGAGGATGTATTTGTAACGCTGATGAAATGATTTGAGAGGATTATATTTTCAGACAAGGGGTTTAAACCCCTTGTCTGGTTAAATCAATTTTTATGTTTTTCAGGATATTGGAATTTGTAAGGAAGGAATTCATCGAGCTTAAGCGGGACCGCAGAACGGTCGTGGCGCTGGTGGTGTATCCGATGGTTCTGCTTGTGCTGTTCACATACGCCGCTAAAACGGACATAAAAGACCTCGGCACGGCCGTGCTAGACCTCGATCAGACAACCCAGAGCCGCAAGATAATAGACCAGTTCATGAACACAAAATATTTTAAGCTCAAAAGCAAAACATCCAATTATGAGGAGCTGAGGGGGCTTATAGATCGTGGCAAGTGTTTCATGGGGATAGTCATACCCGCCGGTTTCGGTAAGGATATTGAAAGTGGGGGCGGGCGCGCCGCCAGGATACTTATAGTGATAGACGGCTCGATCCCCCCGACGGCCATTCAGGCGGCAAATTACAGCCGCCTCATCGCGGCGCAATATTTCGGAACCGGGTTGCAAGGCGGCGCAGCGAGCGAAAGGGGTCAGAGCATTATCTCGCTCTCCCCGGTGAACCTCAAGGCCAGGCTGCTTTATAACCCCAACCTCGACGCCATATTCTTCATGATCCCCGGCCTCGTCGGATACCTGCTCACTTTCCTGACTATCATGCAATCGGCAATGGCCGTTATACGCGAGCGGGAAGGGGGCACTTTCGACCAGTTGCTTGTGACCCCGCTCACAGGTTTCGAGATCGTTGTCGCCAAGCTGATACCGTTCGGGATAATCTCGATAGGCGCGGTCAGCCTTATCATGGTTGTCAGCGTTTACTGGTTTGGCATGGTCATCGCCGGCAGCCTCAAGCTCTTTTTCGCGGCGCTCCTCATTTTTATTGTCGCAAGCCTTATCTTCGGATTTTTCATATCGAGTATAAGCCAGAACCAGATACAGGCATCGCAGATGACGATTTTTTACATGCTCCCCAGCATGATCCTTTCGGGAATGTATTTCCCGATTTTCGCAATGCCGAAAATCTTTCAGTATATTTCTTACCTCCTTCCGCTCAGGTACTTCCTTGTTATCATGAGGGGAATAACCCTGAAAGGGGTGGGGGTTATGGAGATGTGGCCGGATTTCGCGGGTATTTTCGGATTTCTGGCGGTCGCTTCCGCTCTTACTTTATGGCGACTCGGAGGAAGAAGGGTGCAGGGATAAGCCAAGAGAGGCTGTAGGCTGTAGGCCGTAGAGAAGAAATGGATATTCACAACCTGAAAGTGATGCTGGTCAAGGAGTTCAGGCAGATTCGGCGGGATCCGCGCACCCTGGGACTCCTTATCGGCATGCCCGTGATGATGCTCACGATGTTCGGGTGGGCCGTTTCGCGCGAGATACGTCATTTGCCGTTGGGGGTGGTTGACCAGGATCGCTCGCGCCTGAGCCGCGAATATATCAGGAGCTTCACCGCGCCGGGAAGCTACGACCTCGTGTTGGAAGCGGATTCCGCGCAGGAGATTACCCGCGCCCTTGACAGGGGCGAAATACACGCCGGCCTGATTATCGAGCCGGATTTCTCAAAAAACATCATGCGCGGGCAGAGCGGCAACGTGGAGGGCCTCATAGACGGAACAGACCCGCAGGTGGCCATCACCGCCCTCGGCAACGCAAAACTCGTGACGTTCGCCCACTCGCTCGAGCTGCTCGATGAGCGCCTCAAGCGCACCCCGCCCCCAATTAGACTTCCCGTTGATAAACCCGCAGCTATTGCGCGCTACTGGTATAACCCCGACCTGAGAAAGATCAATTTCTACGTTCCGAGCCTTATCGGCCTCATCATCACGCAAGTGACGCTTATACTTACATCTCTTGCCATAGTCCGCGAGAAGGAGCAAGGCTCGATGGAGCTTCTGCTGTCTTCTCCTCTAACTCCTATCGAGCTTATACTCGGCAAAATTCTCCCCTACCTCATCCTGGCTTTCCTGGACGTCAACATTGTGCTGCTGGTTGCGGTGGTTGTGTTTCAGGTCACCGTAAGCGGCAGTATTGTACTGTTTTATTTCCTGAGTCTGCTCTATGTGTTTACCTCGCTGTCCGTGGGCCTCAGCTTTTCAAGCCTTGCGAATAATCAGCAGCAGGCTCTTTACATTATCATGTTTTACATGATCTTCAGCTTCCTTCTGTCCGGGTTTATATTCCCCATAGTCACAATGCCAAAAGTGCTCCAATATTTGACATACATGATTCCTTTGAGATATTTCCTGGCGATTATCCGCGGGATTTTGACCAAGGGAGTGGGGCTTGGCGTGCTGTTGCCCGAAGTTTGCGGACTTAGCGCGCTCGGGCTGATCGCCGTGACGCTCAGCTCAATGACGTTCAAGAGAACTCTCGACTGATTCAGTTTTGCAAAAGATCATGGCGAATGGTATGATACGATTTGAATTTTGGATTTTGGATTGACTCCCGATAAATCGGGATTGGATTGAAGAAAATCTCTGATAAATCCAAAATCCAAAATATTGGACTGCTTGGGGCGAAGATGAAAATTCTGGTGGTTATAGCTACCTATAATGAGAGGGAGAACATCGGTTCACTGATACCCAATGTTCTTGCGCTGCGCGATGATATAGAGGTTCTGATTATTGACGACTCTTCGCCCGATGGGACGGGAGAACTCGCCGACGAGTTGGCGCGGAAGACGGGGAGGGTGGAGGTAATTCACAGGCCGGGAAAATTGGGGCTTGGCACGGCGCTCAAAATGGGGATGGCCCGCGCAGTGGAGCGGAAGGCCGACCTGATGGCCACCATGGACGCCGATCATTCACATGCGCCGAAGTATCTTCCACAATTGATTGAGCGCATCGAGAGCGCAAAGGGGGGGATCGTGGTGGGGAGCAGGTATGTTCCGGGGGGCGGTGTGCGCAACTGGGGCCTGAGGCGCACACCGCCC
>Ga0209777_10007194_pt1 | contig 12395 bp, 14 predicted proteins | sample FrelakmetHBP12HB_FD_187147 | JGI IMG/M metagenome (GOLD analysis project Ga0209777, IMG submission 187147) | Freshwater lake sediment microbial communities from the University of Notre Dame, USA, for methane emissions studies -HBP12 HB (SPAdes)... | ecosystem: Environmental > Aquatic >... | reverse complement strand
ATATAGGTTGCCTTTAGGCCGATCGACCCGGTTGATCAATCCCTTCAGAGACATTTGATATAATTTGTCAACTAATTCCTCGGCTTGCAGGTTGGCCCGCTTTGATATTACCCCCACCGATTCAGGCATTATAGTTAAATAACAGGCGAGTTCGGCCTCTTCCTCTGTAAAAAGTCGCTTCAGGATACGTAATTCCACCCCTGATTCGGTCTTTGGAAAACCAGCCGGCAACCTATCCAGATGTTGGGCCAACCGTTCATACACTTCTTGATTCATAGGGTCCTCCTAAAGGTATTTTATAGCCAAGAGTGATCAGCAATTAGTTAGTTATGTTATTCGTAATGACTACCCACTTTCGATAAAAGGGTCAAGGTGTATTTCAGAGTTGATTTTGTGAAATTATTACTTTTTGATGGGTTTGAATGGATGAACTTGATATAATGATATGATCAACCTTTATTCCAAAGAAAATGAAAAAAACTATGGCCAATAATATCCTTCGACGGGCCGGTCCTAACTGCTATAGAGGAGTGGACCTCCTATTAATCAAAAACGATTCTGGCCTTGTTGGAAAAAGGGGGACGATAATCCTAAATTGGCTCAAGACTCAAAGAGAAAGCCAATCTTTTGAGCTTTGAGTTGTCCGGGTCCTCGGATTTGTCTTCACCCTTTATCCCAATTGTTTTAACTCGCTCTTATGAGGAAAGATAGAGAGTAAAAACCATGCTGAACCACACTTTTATCCATATAGCTGGAATCGGCCCCAAAACCGAACAGCATTTTTGGAAACGAGGGATATTGACTTGGGAAGACTTCTTAGACCATAAGAAACCGATCCTCTCTCCAGGTCGGGATGCCATTATACGCCGGGAACTGGAGGTCTCCCTGGAACATCGTAATGATCTCCTTTTTTTCGTAAATCGCCTTCCTCCGTCCGATCTCTGGAGGGTTTTTGATTCTTTCAAGGAAAAGGCGATTTTCCTCGATATTGAGACCAGCGGGGGTTATCAAGGGTTGGATGAAATTACCGTCATCGGCCTCTATGACGGTCGAAAAGTCCGGACTTTTGTCAACGGTCTTAATTTAGATGATTTTGAACAGGCCATCGCTTCCTGTCCGTTGGTCATAACCTTTAACGGGTCTTGTTTCGACCTGCCTTATCTTAGACGACGTTTCAGACATATTACCCTTCCGCCGGCTCATATAGATCTGCGCTTTATTTTGAAAAAACTTGGGCTACGAGGAGGTTTGAAGGCCATTGAAAAACAAGTAGGACTGCCTCGGGATCCTGCGGTGAAAGGATTGAACGGGTTTGATGCGGTTCTTCTCTGGAGGGCTTATCAATGGGGCGATCAATCGGCTCTGGAACGCTTAATTTTATACAACACCATGGATATTGTCCAGCTTAAGCCCTTAATGGAATTAAGTGCTCGGGAAATGAAAAAACGACTTCTATCGGAAGGTTTTAATTTGTAAAAAGGTAAATCCGGGAGCCTGGGGTGGCACCAAAAAGAAAAAGAAGGCCTCCTTCATATTTTAATCTTGACATTCTCATCAAAGTTATAATATATAATCAAACTTTTTTAAATATGAGGATAAAGACCTTGACAACCCCTAAAGCAAAAAAAGTAAAAAAACCGGGCCTTTTTGAAAATGCTTGGCTGGTTCCTAAAAAAGTATTCTTCACCAAAGGGATTGGAAGACACACGGCCAAGCTGCAATCCTTTGAATTAGCTTTAAGGGATGCCGGGATAGAAAAGTGCAACCTGGTATATGTTTCCTCTATTTTCCCTCCTAATTGTAAAATCATTCCTTTTGAAGAAGGGATCAATGAGCTTTTACCTGGGCAAATTACCTTCTGCGTTTTGGCTAAGATCAGTTCCAATGAACCGGAAAGGCTGATGGGAGCATCCATTGGTCTGGCCGTTCCTGCCGATGAATATCATTATGGATATCTGTCCGAACATTCGGCCTTTGGAGAGAACGAAAAAGTAATGGGGGATTTTGCCGAAGATTTGGCCTCCACCATGCTGGCTACTACTCTGGGGATTGATTTTGATCCACAAAAGGATTACGATGAACGGCGGGAAATTTATCGAATGAGCGGTAAGATCGTAGACACCTTTTCCACCACCTGCGTTACCCGGGGAGACGGTCTCTGGACTACGGTAGTGGTGGCAGCTGTTTTTTTACTCTGAGTGCCGCACCTTTAAAGGAAATTCTGGATTAGAATTTTCATTAAAACTTGATGGGAATATCTTTGCGAACCCTTAATTTTCTGGGATTGGACGAAAAAGGCCTTTCTCCAGAAACGGCAGATGTCCTCATTCAACCCATTCCATACGATTCAACTACCAGTTTCCAGCCCGGATCTCGCTTCGGCCCGGAGGCCATCCTTCAGGCCAGCCAGCAAGTCGAATTGTGGGATGAGGAATTAGGGTGGGAACCTATGGCTCATACAACCAGCCTGACTCTCCCCGAAATTCCCAGGAATCTTCAGGGTCCGGAAATGATGCTCCGCGATATCTACCAATCTCTGTGGCCTTACTGGGAACAAAAAAAATTCATCCTGGCCTTGGGGGGAGAACATACTATTGCTTTACCCTTGATTCAAGGGATCAAGCAAACCCATTCTGATCTGGTGGTTTTGGTTATGGATGCCCATGCGGATTTAAGGGAGTCCTGGGAAGGCTCTTCCTTTTCTCACGCCTGTACCCTCAAACGAATAGCTGAACAGGATGTGCCTATTTTTCACTTGGGACTGCGGAGTTTATCCAAAGAAGAACAAGTCTATCTGGATGGCCAGACTCAAATCCGTTCCTATTCTAGTCAAGAGATTCTATTTCAGAACGGCTTAAATCGTTTCCAGAGTGATCTGGCCGCTATGGCCGGCAGAAATTTTTATCTCAGCCTGGACATAGATGTATTAGACCCTTCTCTTGTCCCGGGGACTGGAACCCCAGAGCCGGGAGGAGTAGGCTGGTATGATTTATTGCAAGCCATAAAGATTATCACCAGGTACGGACCAATCCGGGGGGGTGACCTTTGTGAGCTTTTGCCCATACCGGGGTCTCGTCTGTCGGAATTTGTGGCCGCAAAACTAATATTTAAACTTCTTTCCTATATCTTTTATCATGCCAAGGAAGAAAACCATCATGTCTGATTTTAAATGGCGCTCCTGGACTGATCTACACGACGGATCTCTGGATGGACTGACTCCACTTAAAAGTCTTGATATTAAAAAATCAGATGATTTTAATACCTTGCTTACAGGTATGGCGCAAACGGCCTTCGGGGGCCGGGCCCTGGGCGAGGCCCAGGATGTATTCTATGAAATGGTAACTGATCCGCACTGTCTGAAGGTGGGAACTTTCTCTGGAGCCATGTCGGTAGCCAAGATGGGTCTCTTAATCTGTGATATGATTGACTGGGGCTGGTTAGATATTATCATCTCTACTGGAGCCTTAATGGCCCATGGCTTGATTGAATCGGTTGGCTTAGCCCATTACAAACATTCCCCTTCCCATTCGGATGCTGATTTATACGCTTTAGGGTATAATCGAGTCTATGATACCCTCGAAATGGAAAAGAATCTTAATCATATTGAGGAAATCATCTCAAGGGTTTTAGACCGAATAGACTTGAAAAAGACCTCTCTTTCCTCTGAAATTTTTTGTCGGGAGGTCGGGAAATATTTAACTGAGGTTACAGACCACCCGGGTATCCTAAAAAACGCTTATTTAAAAGGGGTGCCGGTCTATATTCCAGCCTTCACTGATTCGGAGTTGGGTCTGGATATGGCAACCTTTATAGTCAGAAGGGTTTTGGAGTCAAAAAGGGCAAGCAATCCGGTCGAGGCCTTGGGCAAAATGGCTTTTGATTTTAATCCGTTTATTGATTTGGGTTCCTATACCCAGCGTATTCTCCAGGCATCCAAACTGGGGATATTTACAATTGGCGGGGGGGTACCCAGAAATTGGGCCCAACAGGTAGGACCCTTTCTGGAAATCCTCAAACACCGTTTGAAGGAAGAGCTTCCGTTGAAACGTTTTTCTTATGGAGTTCGTATCTGTCCAGAGCCTGCTCATTGGGGAGGCCTAAGTGGCTGCACCTATTCAGAAGGGGTTTCTTGGGGAAAATTTTCTTCCTCTGAAGAAGGAGGGCGTTATGCCGAGGTTTTGTGTGATGCCACAATTGCCTGGCCAATTTTGATAGCCGGGGTTCGGCACAAGATCCTCAAAGAGAAGAAAGGATCTACAAAATGAATTCTAAAAGAAAAAACAATTTTTATCTTTTAAGTTTCTTAATGATTTTAGTTTATTTATGTTTTGAAGTTTGGGGGGCCGACCCAGAACCTATAGAAGGACATATAACCCAGATTAATGAAAAACGAGGGACCATTACTATAAACGGCCAAATCCTGGATGCCTCGGACTTCGAACTGTCCGACCTGCAAGTGGGTTACTGGATTATGGGGGAATTTATTAGGGAAAGGGGGAAAATAAGGCTTATTGAACTTGAAGTGATAAAATAAAAATTATCTTGACATGAGATTTTAGATAGCCTATTATCACCATTTATGTAAATTTATTATTGTCTATCTTCTTGAAAAAAGATTGGTTTTTGTTTTTTTGGGTTGTTTTATGCTGATTATGAAATATACCTTAAGTAAAGGAGGTGAGTCACAATGCGGAAAATAATTTCCTTGGTGCTCGTCGTAATGTTGTTGGTAGTCTTTTCTTTTGCCATGGGTTGCAAGAAAAAGGAGGAGGCTCCGCCACCCCCACCTGCAACTGAACAAAAAGCCCCGGAACCAGCCGCCGCTCCGGCTCCGGCTCCTGGAGGTGAGCAAAAGGCTCCTGCAGCCCCGGCTCCAGCTCCGGCACCAGCTCCAGAAAAAAAATAGTTTCTTGTCTTCATTGAATTTTCATCAAAGGGACAGTTTGCTGACTTACTTTAAACTGTCCCTTTTTCTTTTTCTTCTCTCCGAAAGGAAATTCTTTCTAAGGAGTTCTTTATGGGCAAGAAAGTTGAGCAAATAAGAATCGATATGCACGAGGACAGACTTCTACAGGATCTGGAAAAGTACAAAGAGAAAGTGCTTGAATTGGGAGCAAACAAGGTTACGGTCATTAGAGCCAAAAATATTCCGGTGGATGATCGGGTGGCTCTGAAATGTCAGATTCCCAGATGTTTCGGGTATGGTGTGTGCGCGCACTGTCCACCCAATACCCTCAAACCTTCAGAACTCAGAAAGTTGCTGAAAAAATATGAATGGGCTCTCTTCTTTATCAAAGAGGTCCCCTCAGAAGTGATTATTAGAGACAAGGCCACTATCAAGGAAAGAGTAGCTGCTTACCAGGATATATACAAGATCGTCACCGATGTGGAGTCCATGGCCTTCTACGATGGTCATTACCTGGCCTTTGGTTTCGGGGCGGGTTCCTGTAGACATACCTTTTGCGGTCAACAAAAGAATTGTCAGGCCATGGAAGGAGAAAGATGTAGATTTCCTTTGCTCTCAAGACCTTCCATGGAAGCCGTGGGAATTGATGTTTACAAGATAGTGGCTTCGGAGGGATGGGACATCTACCCCATCGGAAGCAACGCCAAAGCCGAAGACATGCCCAAGGGAATTCTCGCTGGGATTATCATCATCCAGTGAGGAGAAAAAATCTATTCTCTTAATACTCTCTCTTGTGAGGAAATTCAACCACCGTAAAATCTTCATGATGCATAGTGAAATGACCTTCTATTATTCCACCCTCTGCCACAACCAATTTTTGAGTCTTTACATCCCCGATAATCTGTCCTTTGGATTTGATATCAACAAGCTCCTTGGCGGTGACGTGGCCCTCGATTTTTCCCCCTACCATCACCTCCCGAGCGGTTATTTCTCCTTTAAATTGTGCCGATTCACCTAAAATAAAACTATCTGCCTCCACGATGCCTTCAAATGTCCCATCTATTCGGATAGTCCCATCGGTCTTGATTTCCCCTTTGGCTTGCATTTGAGCCCCTAATATAGAGTCAATCGCTTGGCTCCTTTTAAACATCCCTTTACCTCCTTGTCTCTAAAAAATTTTTAGGGTCTAATGGCTTGCCATCTTCTCTTATCTCATAATGGCAATGGGGACCGGTAGTGGTTCCGGTGGAACCTACAAAGGCAATGACCTCTCCTCTGTGGACCCGTCGTCCGGCCTTCACCGTAAGCCTGCTGTTATGGGCATAGTACGTGGAATAGCCAAAGCCATGTTCTATGGCCACCAAATTACCACTGCCTTTGGTCCACCCGGCATAACTTACTACCCCATCAGCAGTGGTTTTGACCGGAGTCCCTGGCTCTGCTTTGATGTCCAAGGCGGGGTGAAATTCCCTCATTCCAGTTAAAGGGTGTTCCCGTATTCCAAAAGGAGAAGATATCTTACCGCTTACCGGAAGCCCCTTAGGCATGGCCATATAAATATTTTTCTGTCGATAGAGATATTCCTTTATTTTTTTTACCGTTTCCACTGTAGGCTGGATCTGTTCTCGCAAGGAGTCAATATCAACAGAACCGCTTTGCTGGGCAGTAATATTTTCTAAGACCCTCTCTTTGGATTTTTGAAAGAATAATTTTTTGAATTCATTTTCTGACTTTTTAATAGACTGGATGGCGCCATTCAACTCATCGAACTGTTTCTGATAATATTGGAGCTTTTTTTCCATCCTCGCAAATTCAGCCTGTTGGACGGCAATAGATACCAAATAGCCTGAGACGGTTAGAAAGAAGGCCAGCGGAAGAATTATTCCTAAAAGGGGAAGTCTGAGACTGAAACGTTTAATATTGTTGTGGGGCACCAGCAGAATCGTAATGGGTAAAAATGCCTTTTTTAAAAATTTTCTTATCGTCTGCATAGGACATCCTTTCACCCTTTGGAGAGGGATGATTAGATTAAAAAGACATAAAGAGTGCAGGCCCTTTGGTTTGCTGCCAGGCATGCAAGCGCATTTTATAATTAGATAAAGATTCCTTACAGTTGGAAGATTTCCTGGAGCCCACTCCAGAGAACTTCAATATGAATATTAATGCTGAACCCTTGCCCTTTTTTAGAATCAACAAAAGAATTTATTATATTACGTAAAGAAAATACCAAATATTTATGGGGCAAGATATATGTCTAAAATACTAATTTACCATATATCAAGAAAAAAATCAATATCTTAATTTAAAGGGTTTTACGGAAGGGCTTTTGATAAGCCCAAGCGCCTTCGCAGCTCCTCTTCGGTTATCAGCCCAGACACATAAATTCCATCACTGAAAATAAAAGTTGGGGTAGAGGAAATCCCTTTCTTCTCTAATAAGGCAATGGTACCATCCACTTTTTTGATCCCTTCCGGACATTGGTTGGCCGATTGATACCCGCTACCCCAGCCTTCGATCCCTTTGCGGTCGCAGAGGATGGAGATACATTGTTCTCTCGCCCCCTTGTGTGAGACCAAAGGAAAAAGTAAAAAGCGAACCAGGAGCCCCTCATTTTCAATTAGTTTCTTTAAAAGAGATTCGGCTTGTTTGCAGTAAGGACATTGGGGATCGGTCACCAAATAGACCACCTTTTTCCCTTGGCCTAAGGTGAAGGCCGTTAGGGATTCTAATTGGCTGATTTCTTCAGGTGACAGCTGGTTAAGCATTTGGGTGGTTTCCAGGGTTAGGTTCTTACCGGTTTTTAGTTCAAAGAGGTTTCCTGTCAGCAAGAAATCACCGTGGGAATCACTATAAAGGAGATATATCTGGGCTCCTATTTTTACCTGGATTTGGCAGAGTCCGGAAATCTCGCTTGGGCCGATCTTTACTATCTCAAATTGTAATTTCGGATAGACCTTTCGCAGCCCTTGTTCATGTTTTTCTGTGAGTTGACATTTGGCCCAAACTGATGAAGGGAAGGCTATTGATCCCCAAAATAATAACCCAACGAAAAAAAAGGGAAAGAGAAAAAACCTATTTAAAGTAAGCCCCATTTTCCTCCTGGTCCCCAAATCATCAAGACCGGGATGATATATGTTCCGTCGATACCCCTGGCTTTCTTGGAAAAGGCAAATTTTTTCATCTCTTTTTGGTCAATTCTACAAAGGTCCAAATCTGCTTTTCCACTTGAATTGGGGCATAGCTGCGAGAATCGGTGTGATCAGCCTCGATAATCAGGCCCGGTTTTCCGGTCAGTTCCGAAACTCTCTTTTTGAGATCGTATTGGTTGAGAGAATAGGTCTTGCAACTCCGGTTTGAATGCATGATAAATCCATCAGCTTGATACTGTTGCATCAAATCAACCATTTTTGCCACTTTATGTTCCAATCCCAAATTGAGGTGAACGGTAGCATAGGAGCGAGATAGACTTTCCAGGGGCTTCCCCAAATCAAGGGATCTTAAAGTCCAAGCCGAGGTATAGGTATCGGCCACCAGGACAGCCCCATACTTGAAAAGAATTTTAGACAAATTCCGGATATCATACCAAATGGGAATGTTATCCCATATCAGCCGGATCTCTTCGCGAGCAAAGGCCCCTTCGCCTCTTTTGACCCTGTCTTCGAGTTCTTTTTTTAATTTTCTATAATACCAGACTGCCCAGCGACTACCTCGCAAGGTGACAATAGGGGCCATATGAATAAAGGCATCAAAGGCAGCAAAAGGGGCTGGGCGGTTGCGGGAAAGTTCCAGAATCTCCTTCCACAGACTGACGGCCTCTAGTGATCGGGCAGAAGCTTTAAGGAAACGCTTTTCTGAAAAGGGACGTTTAGTTATCCTTTCGAGAAAGGAGATATATTCTTTCATTTGGTTCTGGACATAGGTTAAAGTATGATCTTCCAGTTCGTTATAAACAAAAGGGGTGTCCAAGAAAAAAAGCGGCACCTGGAAGGCTCGGGCCTGGATTTCGTACCATTTGATGACCGTGCCGCAAATGTTGTTGCCGCAGACCAAAAAGTCGGGTTTGGGCAAGACCCCAAGAGGACCCCTGCCGCCTAGGGAGCTGCCGATATCACAACGGGCATAAGAACAGAGGTCCCGGGAATATCCCTGAGATTCGGCAACCTCACATAGAGATACCGACATTCGGCTGGCGCCGCACATGGCCCCATAATTTTCCGGATAAAAAGGGAGGACCCCCATGGCATAGAGAGGCTCCACCGGTCCGCCACTGGTAATCCAGGCCACTTTTTTCCCAAACCACTTTGGATATTTGGCTATCAGGTAATAAGTCTTCATCAGACGGCGATAAGCCGTTAGCGACTGAAGTTCCCGATAAGATTTTTGTGAAGTGTCCTTTTTCCCCATAGTTTACCTGGCGCCTTACGCCTTTAACCCTTTAGGTCAGCATTTCCACAAAGGCCTGGAGTCTGATTTTTACTTGTTCCCTGGACTGGGAAGGATCTTCGATCTCCAATAATAAAGTAGGGTAGCCCTTTGCTTCTAGAAATCTTTTTAAATCAGGATAATCAAAATAATAAGGTTCGCAGTATTTATAGAGTAGAAAAATGACCCCTTTGGCCCCCGATTCCTGGACCTCTTTAAAAAGAATTTCTTGATGGGCATAGATACCTTGGTGTTTCGTGGGGCAGAAAAAGGTGTTAAAATAGCGGTCGATGAGGGCCTCTAAGGGGTCCCCATGTTCCTGCACGGTCAGACGAAGGGTGCGTCCTCCACTGCACAGGTCATCATGTACGATTCTGGCACCGGCCTCTTCGATCAAAGAAAACCAGTCGGCAGAATGAACCACATTCCCGGAAAGGAAAATAGGCACCTTTAAAGGTTTTTCCTCGAGCCGATCCGGCCAGACCTCCAGCAACCGGGTCAATAAGTTAACATAATGTTCTCGATCCATTTGGTACCCGGCCCGAACAATCTGGGCCAAAGCCTTTCCTGAAAGTCGGCTTGGATCGAGACACATTCGGGAATACAGGTTACTCAGTTGTTCTCGAATTCGATTAAAAAGCAGGATCGCCTCTTGCAGGCTTTCCCGAGAAATTATCCCCAATTTATTTTCCAAAGTTTCTTTAAGGTGTTCCAATTCGGTTTTAAAATAGTCCCTGGCCAAAGGTGAATCCAGACGTGCTGGGACCATCAGGTTGAATTGAAAAGATAGGCGCCCTTTAAGGGCCCAGATATCGGCCAAGCCTTTCATGGAGTCGCAGCTCTGGCTGAAAACGATCCCCTGTAAAAAATCCAAGTCTCCTCGAAGATAGCTTTCTAAAGAGGATTTCACAAAGTGGCAGCAATAGGCTGGCAAATGAGCCCGGCTATGGGATATTTTAACCGGGATATCCATGAGTCGGATAGGGATAGCCCGACTGGCCTGAAGGAGCTCTTCGGGTACGTATGGGCAGAAATATCCAATCGGCATCCGTCCTTGTGGAAGATGAGAGGCGATTTCCGAATAGCCCCAGGAGGCTATCTCCTCCACTTCTCTGAAAATATTTAAAAAGGAAGCCTCTTGATTCACTTTAGCCCCGAGATCGTTGTGAAGTTAAGGGAAGATTGTAATTACGGAAACCATAAAAGAAAAAGTATTAATGGTCAAGAAAAATGAACCGCTAAAAATTATCTTGGATGTTAAAGTGATTGACGATCAGAAAGGGGAGGACTTGCAATTCTTTTTTAAACCTGCCATGATATTTGATACACATAGTGGATAACCTTAAAAACCTTTACACCGCTCTCTTTTAAGAAGATGGGGAGAAAATCATCATGATGAAAATTAATTTCAAAGTCTGGCTGGAAAAAGATGACCGGGTTCTTTTTGGGGAAGGCCGAAAACAGCTCCTTCAGGCCGTTGAAGACTATGGGTCCCTAGCCCAAGCAGCCAAGAAGATGAATATGTCATATCGGGCTGCCTGGGGGCGGCTTAAGGCATCCGAAGATCGGCTGGGCTTCCCTTTAGCCGAAAAGGATATTGAGCAGGGGAAAAGAGGGGGATTGCACTTAACATCCAAAGGGAAGGCCCTGCTGGATCAATATAAAAACATCTATCAGGCCATGGAATTACTTGTTGGCGAATTGGAGCGGAAATTTTTTTGAAACAAAAGAGCGAGAAGCGGTTGTCGGATCTTGAAAAAGCCATTATTCGGGAATTAACCGGCGACCTTAAGGTTACGTCACAACCCTTTGCCACAATCGCCGAACATTTGGAGATCTCCCAAAGACACCTTTTAAGCATTGTCAAGAGGCTTAAAGATTAGCGGAAAATCCGGAATTTTGGGGCCACCCTCAGGCACCGAAATTCCGGATTTTCCGCTAATGCCATGGTGGTCTGGAAGATTCCCGACGACCGAATCGATGTTGTGGGCCGAGCTATGGCGTCTTTTAGAGAGGTGACTCACTGCTATCATCGCCGTCCTCAAAAAGACTGGAAATATAACTTATTTACCATGATCCATGGGGCCGGTGAGGAAGAATGCCGAGGCATAGCCAAAAAAATTTCTAAAACTACAGGCATGACTGAATATAAATTGCTCTTCAGCCATAAAGAGCTAAAGAAGACCACCATGAGATATTTTTATGAGTAACTTCTGGCCAAAATCAGAAACCCTTTTTGCCCGAGGACAAACTGTTATACCAGGAGGGGTCAACAGTCCGGTCCGGGCCGCCAAGGCCGTCGGCACCATTCCTCTGTTTATTAGTCGTGCCAAAGGTTCCAAGATCTTTGATGTGGATGGTTATCCCTACATCGACTATGTCGGCTCTTGGGGGCCTCTCATCCTTGGCCATGCCCATCCTGAAGTGGTAGAAGCCATGTCTCAAGCGGCGGCTAAAGGGACCAGTTATGGGGCCCCGACCGAGGCCGAGATCAAGTTAGCTGAACGGATTGTGGCCTGCTTCCCTTCCATCGAAAAGGTCCGTTTGGTCAATTCCGGAACCGAAGCTACTATGAGTGCCATCCGCCTGGCCCGGGCCTATACCAACCGTTCCTTAATTATCAAGTTCGACGGCTGCTATCATGGACATGGAGATAGTTTCTTAATTAAGGCCGGTTCTGGGGTAGCAACTTTGGGAATTCCTGGCAGCCCGGGCGTTCCTAAAGAGATTGCATCCTTGACCCTTTCCTTTCCTTATAATGATTTGGAAAAGATTGAAGAAACCTTCAAAGCAATGGGTGATCTGGTGGCTGCTGTGATTGTTGAACCTGTAGCCGGGAATATGGGCGTGGTCATACCTCGGCCTGGATTTTTAGAAGGGCTCCGGCAAATCACCAACCGGTATCAATCCCTCTTGATCTTTGATGAAGTCATAACCGGATTTCGGGTAGCCCTCGGAGGGGCTCAGGAGGTTTTCAAAATAATGCCGGATTTAACCTGCCTGGGAAAGATTATCGGCGGGGGCTTGCCGGTGGGGGCTTACGGCGGGAAGAAAGAGATTATGTCCC
>Ga0209777_10007193_pt1 | contig 12395 bp, 10 predicted proteins | sample FrelakmetHBP12HB_FD_187147 | JGI IMG/M metagenome (GOLD analysis project Ga0209777, IMG submission 187147) | Freshwater lake sediment microbial communities from the University of Notre Dame, USA, for methane emissions studies -HBP12 HB (SPAdes)... | ecosystem: Environmental > Aquatic >... | reverse complement strand
ACACGACGACCGGGATCTCCGCCTACGATCGCGCGGAGACGATCCGCTGCCTTTGCGATCCGCGGACCCGTCCCGAGGACCTCGGGCGCCCCGGCCACGTCTTTCCGCTGATCGCCGCGGGGGGGGGCGTCCTGCGCCGCGCGGGCCACACGGAGGCGAGCGTCGATCTCGCGACTCTGGCCGGCCTTTATCCGGCCGGAGTTCTCTGTGAGATTCTGCGCGAGGACGGCACGATGGCCCGACTCCCCGAGCTTCGCGAGATTGCGAAGGCCCACGGCTTGAAGATCCTCACGATCGCCTCGCTGATCGAGTATCGCCGCCGCAAGGAGAAGCTCGTGCGGCGCGTGATCGAGACCCCGTTCCCGACCGAGTTCGGCCAGTTCCGCCTCGTTCTCTTCGAGGACATCATGGACGGCGAGCACCACGTCGCCCTCGTGAAGGGGGAGTTCACCCCCGAGGAGCCGGTGCTCGTGCGCGTCCACTCGCAATGCCTGACCGGGGACGTCTTCGGCAGCCAGCGTTGCGACTGCGGGGAGCAGCGGACCTTCGCTCTGGACGCGATCGAGAAGGCGGGCCAAGGGGTGTTCCTGTACATGCGTCAGGAAGGACGCGGGATCGGGCTTGCCAACAAGATCCGCGCCTATCATCTTCAGGACTTGGGGCTCGACACGGTCGAAGCGAACGTGAGCTTGGGGTTCCGGCCGGACGAGAGGGATTTCGGGATCGGCGCGCAGATTCTTGCGGACCTCGGGGTCGGCAAGATCCGCCTCATGACGAACAACCCGGTGAAAAGGGTCGGGCTCGCGGCCCACGGGCTCGAGGTGGTTGAGCGCGTGCCGATCGAGATCCCGCCGAACGAGACGAATCGTTACTACCTGGACACGAAGAGGCGCAAGCTGGGGCACATGCTCCGGATCGATGTGGATTGACGAGGAGGGGGAAGACATGCCGAAGGAGTTTCTGTCGTCGCTGAATGCCTCCGGCCGGCGCTTCGCCATCGTGGCGAGCCGCTTTAGCCGCGTTGTAACCGATCGTCTCGTGCAGGGCGCCCTGGACTGCCTTCGCCAGCACGGGGTCGCCGAGGAAGCGGTCGAGATTTTCTGGGTCCCGGGCTCGTTCGAGATCCCGCTCGCCGCGCTCGTCGCCGCCCGGACCGGCCGATACGACGCGGTCCTCGGGCTCGGCTGCGTCGTGCGCGGGGAGACGCCGCACTTCGATCACATCTCCCGCGAGGTGTCGCGCGGCCTGTTCCAGGTCGGCTACGACACCGGCGTCCCCACGATCTTCGGCGTCATCACTGCGGAATCGACGGACCAGGCGATCGAGCGATCGGGCATGAAAGGGGGCGGGCGCGGCTACGACGCCGCCCAGGTCGCCCTCGAGATGATCGGGGTCCTGTCGCACTTGCGCGGGGTCGAGAAGCCCAAGAGGCGGTGAGGACGGATCCTCCGATGGTGGACGGCGCGCGCGGTGGACGTACGCGGGCGCGCGAGGTCGTCTTTCGCGCCATCTTCGAAGCGGACGCGACCGGCGAGGATCCGCTCGAGGTTCTCGAGCTGTCGCTGGGGCGGTTCCGCTTCACACCGGACGGGCGCGCCTACGCGCTGCGCCTCGCCCGCTCGCTCGGCCGGCGCGCCGGCGAGGTCGACGCGATCGTCACGAAGCTGCTCGAGCGCTGGTCGATCGAGAGGCTCTCGAGCGTCGTGCGCGCGATCCTGCGCCTCGCGATCGCGGAACTCCTCGACATCCCCGAGAGCCCTTCCCGCGTGATCATCCAGGAGGCGTTGCGCCTGGCGGATCGCTACGGAGAGGAGGACGCCGGCGCATTCGTGAACGGCGTGGTCGACGCCGCCGCGCGGCAACTGCGTCCCGGCTCCCTCGAAGACATCGATTCGGCGGCGGATTGATGCGCGCATCCACATCGAGACACTGGGATCGATACTGGCGGGAGCGGCGGGAGTCGATCGACCAGGTCTACTCGAACGACGATCGGATCCTGAAGCAACTCGATGAGCTTCCGCTCGCGGGGGAGAGGGTCCTCGAGGTGGGTGCTGGCTCCGGGCGCGACAGCCTCGAGCTCGCGCGCCGCGGTTCGAGGGTCTATGTACTCGACTACGTGCGGAGCTCGTTCGGGGTGATCCGCCGGCAGGCGGCCGTGCGCGGCCTCAACGTGTTCTGCGTCTGCGCCGATGCGACCCGGATGCCGTTCCGGGACGGCTCCTTCGCGCTCGTCTTCCATCAGGGTCTCCTCGAGCACTTCCGCGATCCGATGCCGCTCTTGCTCGAGAACCATCGGGTCACGGCGCCCGGGGGACACTGCCTCGTGGACGTCCCGCAGCGCTGGCACATCTACACGGTCGCCAAGCACATCCTGATCATTCTCAATCGATGGTTCGCTGGCTGGGAGACCGAGTTCTCGCCGGCTGAGCTCGAGGCGGTCATGCGGCGCGCGGGCTTCACCGTAGTGCGGACCGACGGGGATTGGTTCCGGCCGGGCTTCTTCTACCGTGGGCTGCGGTACGTCCTCCTCCGGTCGGGGATCGCCCACTTGCCGCTCCAGCCGCGCGTGCCGGGTTGGATGGACGCGATTCCGCGCCTCGTCCGCGCGCGCCTGCGCGCGACGCGCGCCGGTCTCTACACGTACGCGATGATCTCGACGCTGGGCCGCAGGCAAGGGCCGGTCCGATGAGCCTCTCGATCCTGATCGTGAGCTATCGCGACCTGCGCCATCCCGAGATGGGCGGGGCCGAGGTGATCATCCACGAGACTTACCGGCGCCTCGCGCGGCGCGGCCACAAGGTGACCTTCCTGACCGGCGCTTGGTCCGGCGCGCCGCGTACCGACATGATCGACGGCATGGACGTGTTCCGCGCGGGCTCGACCTACACGTTCAACCGCGTCGTTCCGGGGATGTGGCGGAAGCTTCGCGCCCGGGGTCTTGAGTTCGACGTCATGGTCGAGGACCTGAACAAGATCCCGTTCTACGGCGCATCCTTTCAGAAGGAGGTTCCCGTCCTCGCGAACGTTCCGCACCTCTTCGGAACGACGGTCTTCCGCGAGGCGTCCCTGCCGATCGGCCTTTACGTCTACTTGCATGAGCGCTTCATCCCGACGAGCTATCGGGGCTGTCGTTTTCAGGTCCTCTCGGACACGACGCGCGACGATCTGGTTGCTCGCGGGATCGCCCCCGACAAGGTCCATGTGATCCGCTCCGGAATCGACCACGCATTCTACCGGCCGCCGGTGAGAACCTCCCCGCCCGGGCCCGTGATCCTGTATCTTGGTCGTCTGAAAAGATACAAGGGGATCGAGCTCGCAATCGATGCGATGCCCCGCATCCTGCAGCGCGCGCCCAAGGCCGCGTACTGGATCGCAGGGGAGGGGGATTTCCGGGAGGATTTGCGGGAGAGGATCCGCGCCGCGGGGTTAGAACGATGCGTGAAGCTCCTCGGTTATAAGGATGGCCAGGAGAAGCTTGCGGTTCTCAGCGACACGCGGGTTCTGGTCTACGCCTCCCCGAAGGAGGGGTGGGGCCTCTCGGTGATCGAGGCGAACGCGATGGGGATTCCCGCCGTCGCATCCGATTCCCCGGGGCTCCGGGAATCGGTCCGGCATGGCGAGACCGGCTTTCTCGTCCCGCACGGGGACGTCCCCGCCCTGGCCGACCGCCTGGCCGAGCTATTGTGCGACGACGAGCTCTGGGTCAGGATGGGACAGGCGGGAATTCGTTGGGCCTCGCGGTTCAACTGGGACACGATGGCGGATGAGACGGAGAATCTCTTGCAGCGGGTCGTTCGGGAGTGGCATGGAGGGAGACGTTGAAGCTGAACCTGGAGGAATCAAGGAAGGTCTGGATCGGGGCGGCCGCCGTGTTCCTGATCAGCCAGATCATCTACCTGCTCGGGCTGACGCGGACCTGTCCGTTCTGGGATAGCGGCGAGTTCATCTCGACCGGGTACATCCTGGGGATCCCCCACCCGCCCGGAACCCCGTTCTACGTTCTGATCGCGCGGATGATGAGCCTCCTGCCGATCGGCAGCGTCGCGACGCGAATCAACTATCTCTCGGCGATCTCGTCGACGATGGCCGTCGTCTTCGCGTATCTCGTGGCCCTGGAGTTGTTCCGCTGGCAGCAGCGCGGCAAGAGCGCGGCCGAGCGGCTTCCGATCGAGATGGGGATCATCGGCGCGGTCGCGGCCGGGCTCTTCACCGCCTTCACGAGGACGTTCTGGGAGAACGCCCTCGAGGCCGAGACCTACGGCCTCGCAAGCCTCGTGGTGGTCGCCGCCTTCTGGCTCACCTTGCGGTGGGCCGGCAAGGAGGGGTCGGACCAGCGCAACAACAAGCTCCTCGTCCTGGCCTACTACCTCGTCGCCGTGTCGGGTGGGATCTACCTCGGAAGCTACCTGATCATCCCGGCGATGCTTCTGTTCGTCTACCTGGTCGATCACAGGACTCTCGCGCCGAGCCATTTCGGGGCGGTCGTCGTGGGCGCGATCCTGGTCGGCCTGCAGCCGGCGATGCTCCCGAACCTGAAGGCGATCTGGATCGTCCTGCTGGGTCTGGGCCTGGTGGGGTCGCTCATCTTCGGGAAGTACTGGTCGCCGCTCGGCCCGCGCGGGGTCGTATTCTGGTGCCTCCTGCTCGCGCTGGTCGGGCTGACGAATCACCTCTACCTGCCGATTCGCGCGCGTCTCGACCCGAACATCAACGAGGCGGACCCGTCGACCTGGCATCATCTCTGGCTCGCGCTGATCCGCGACCAGTACAAGCCGGTCAGCCCGTTCGCAGTCCGAAACGCACCGTGGGCGGTCCAGTTCGACAAGCACTTCTGGCGCTACTTCCACGACCAGTGGCAGCTGTCGCTGCGCCCCCTCTGGCTCGCGAACGGACTGCCGCTGCTCGTGGGGCTGATCGGGATGATCACGCACGCGCGCCGCGAGAAGAAGACGTTCGTCGCGCTCTTCGCATTCTTCCTCACGAACACGGTCGGGCTCGTCTTCTATCTGAATTTCCGAGATGACGAGGTCCGCGACCGCGACTATTTCTTCACGATGGCCTACCAGTCGTTCGCCATATGGATCGGCCTCGGCTTCGTCGGCCTCGCCTCGTGGGTCCGCTGGGCGTTCTCCGAGAACAAGGGGAAGTTCGATCGGGCGCTGCCCTGGGCGGTCGCGTGCCTCGGCCCGCTCCTCGCGCTCTCGACGTGCGCGAACTTTTATCACATGCGGGATCGACATGGCTTCTATCTCGCGCGCGACCTCGCCTACAACATGCTGAAGCCGCTCGACAAGGACGCCTACCTCTTCACGAACGGGGACAACGACACGTTCCCGCTCTGGTACATCCAGGAAGTCGAGCACTTCCGGACCGACGTCCGGATCCTGAACCTGAGTCTGCTCAATACCGATTGGTACATGCGCCAGCTCCGCGACTACAAGCCGCAGGTTGACCTCGGCTGGAATGACAGGGAGATCGAGGCGGTCCGGGCGCTGCCGGAGAAGTTCGCCGACTACGCGGAGGGGAACTCCACCAAGGACCAGTACGTCTCGTACCTGAAGGCGAACGGGATCCAGAAATACGTGCCCGACCCGGACGAGTTCACCTATGCGAAGGACGTCGCGAGCCGGCGGATCATCGAGCGCGAGTACGGCAAGCACTCGATCTACTTCGCGGTCACCGTCCCCGACCAGATGGGCTTCACGAACCACCTCACGATGCAGGGGATCGTCTTCAAGCTCGGCGAGCCGCATCCGGGGAAGGAAGAAGCGGTCGACGTCGACGCGACCCTTCGCAACCTGCGCGACGTCTACCTCTACCGCGGCCTCCTCAACAAGGACGGGACGTACGACACGAAGGTCTACAAGGACGACAACGCGCAGAAGCTCGTGCAGAACTACGCGGCGGGATACATCCGGGCGGCGGAGCAGCTCGTCGATGACGGCAAGAAGGACGAGGCGCTGGTCGCGGCGGATCAGGCCGCGACGATGTCGAACTCGATCTCGGTCCTCTACAGCTGCGGGGTGATCTACTACCGGACGGAGCGCTTTGACAAGGCCGAGAAGATGTTCCGCGGGCTGGCGGAGATGCGGTTCGGGGACTTCCCCGTGATCCGCCTGCTCGGTCGCGCGATCGAGCGGCAGGGGAGGGTCGCGGAAGCCGAGCAGATCTACCAGGCCGGGTACAAGGCGTTCCCCGACGATCGCGACGCTCTGACCGAGATCTTCTCCTTCTACATGGAACAGGGTCGCAAGGCCGATGCCTTGACGGCCCTCGATACCTGGGTTCGGCGGCACCCGGCGGACGAGGCGGCGCGAAAGCGCCTCGCCGAAATCCGGGATTCCCTGTAGGCGATGGCAGTCCTCGTCACCGGAGCGGCGGGATTCATCGGCTCGCATCTCTGCGGGCGTCTCCTGGATGAGGGGACCGAAGTCATCGGGCTCGACTGCTTCACCGATTACTACGACCCGGCGCTCAAGCGGCGGAACCTGGGGGGGCTCCTGAAGCGCGCCGGGTTCCGCCTCTTGCAGCTGGATCTCCGTGACGCGGATCTCGGCGGGATCGTCGGGTCCGTCGACACGATCTTTCATCAGGCGGCCCAGGCCGGGGTGCGTGCGTCGTGGGGAGAGCACTTCCGCGACTACGCGTCGATCAACATCGAGGCGACGCAGCGCCTCCTTGAGGTGGTGATCCACCGGGGCTCGCTTCCGAGGTTCGTATACGCCTCGTCCTCGTCCATCTACGGTGATGCCCCGCGGTACCCAACGGCCGAGGACGATCCGAAGCTGCCGATCTCCCCCTATGGCGTGACGAAGCTCGCGGGGGAGCTCCTCGTTCGCCTGTACGCGCTGCAGCACGGCCTTCCGGCGACGAGCCTTCGTTACTTCACCGTCTATGGGCCGAGGCAGCGGCCCGACATGGCGTTTCACCGTTTCCTGCGGGCGATTCACCAGGGCGGCGAGATCGGCGTCTACGGGGACGGGGAGCAGACGCGTGATTTCACGTTCATCGATGACGCGGTCGAGGCAAACATCCGGGCCGCCGCGAATACCGGCACGGCGCCCGGCGAGGCGTTCAACGTGGGCGGAGGTTCGCGCGTGACCGTTCGAGAGGTCATCGCGATGATGGAACGGATCGCGGGGAAGGGGGCCCGCGTCGTCCACCTCGACCCGATCGCAGGGGACGTGCGCCACACCGGCTCCGACGCGGCCCGGGCGAGCGGGCGCCTCGGCTACGCGCCGCGCGTCGGTCTCGAGGAGGGGCTGCGCCGCATGAACGAATGGATGGTCCGGTATCTCGAGGGGAAGCCCGAGTGACCACCCGGCCGCCCGAGGTTTCCGTCGTCATCCCCGCCTTCAACGAGGCGGGATCGATCCTCCCGCTCGTCGAGAAGATCGCGGCGGTGATGGGTGCGCTCGCCCGCCCGTACGAGATCATCGTCGTGGACGACGGATCGACCGACGGGACCGGGGAGCGGGTCGAGGGGAAGATCGGCGTGATTGGCGGCCTGCGACTCCTGACCCTGCAGGTGAACAGCGGGAAGTCCGCTGCCCTGTCGATCGGATTCCGGGAGTGCCGGGGGACCGCCGCCGTCCTCACGCTCGACGCCGACTTGCAGGATGATCCCGACGAGATCCCCGGGATGCTCGAGCAGCTCGCCGGAGGATACGACCTCGTCTCCGGCTGGAAGCGGCGGCGCCGCGATCCCTGGACGAAACGCTTTCCGAGTCGGATCTTCAACGTCGTAACCTCTTGGGTGACAGGGATTCAGCTTCACGACTTCAACTGTGGCTTCAAGGCGTACCGGCGCGAGGTCGTGGGTAGCCTCGACCTCCACGGCGAGCTGCACCGGTATGTCCCCGTGCTCGCCAGGCGCCTTGGCTGGCGGGTCGGGGAACGCGAGGTCGTCCACCATCCCCGCCTCCACGGAAAGAGCAAGTTTGGATCGAGTCGATTCGTGAACGGCTTTCTCGATCTGCTCCTCGTCATGTTCCTGAGCGGGCGCCATCGCTCCCCGCTCCACGTGTTCGGCCGGTTCGGGGTCCTGTTCCTCAGCGTGGGGATGGCGCTCAACGTGTACATGGCCGGGATCTGGGTCGTTGAGCAGAAGCTCCGCGTCCGGCCGCTCCTGCTCTTCGGGGTGATCCTGGTGATCGTCGGGATCCAGTTCATCACGATGGGGCTCCTGGCCGAGATGATCGCCGGGCTGCAGCAGCCGCGGGACGTCCCGATCTACCGAAAGCTCCCAAAGGAGGAAGCGCAACCATGAGGGTCCTGATAACGGGAGGGGCGGGCTTCATCGGCTCGCACCTCTGTGACCACCTGCTCGCGAAGGGGATGGAGGTGATCTGCATGGACAACCTCCTGACAGGCAGCGTCGCGAATATCGCCCACATTCACGACCCGCGCTTCAGCTTCATCGAGTACGACGTCACGAACTTCATCTACATCGACGGACCGGTCGACTTCGTCCTGCACTTCGCAAGCCCGGCGAGCCCGATCGACTATCTCCGCCTCCCGATCCACACGCTGAAGGTTGGAGCGATCGGCACGCACAAGGCCCTCGGGCTCGCGCGCGCCAAGAACGCCCGGTTCGTGCTCGCGTCCACCTCCGAGGTCTACGGCGATCCGTTGATCCATCCGCAGCCCGAGTCCTACTGGGGAAACGTGAACCCGATCGGGTACCGCGGCGTGTACGACGAGGCGAAGCGGTATGCGGAGGCCCTGACGATGGCCTACCGGCGGTACCACGGCGTGGACACGAAGATCGTCCGGATCTTCAACACGTTCGGGCCGCGGATGCGCCGCGACGACGGAAGGGCGGTGCCGACCTTCATCATGCAGGCGTTCCGGAATGAGCCGTTGACCGTCTTCGGGGACGGGTCCCAGACGCGCTCGTTCGGATACATCACGGACCTCGTCCGCGGGATCGAGAAGCTGATGCATTCGGATTTCCAGGAGCCCGTGAACATCGGCAACCCGCAGGAGATGACGGTCCTCGAGATGGCCGAGGAGATCAAGCGGATCACCGGAAGCAAGAGCCCGATCCGCTTCGCGGCGCTTCCCGAGGATGATCCGAAGGTGCGGCAGCCCGACATCACGCTCGCGCGCGAGAAGCTGCACTGGGAGCCGGAGGTCGATGTCTACGAGGCCCTGCGGATGACGGTCGAGTGGTTCCGGGCAAGCGAGCCGAAGCGGGCGTAGGACCGGATCAGGATCGGATCGGAAACGGTTGAGAAGCGGATCAGGGAGCGATCGGATGGAGACTGCGCTGCCCCGGGCGATGATCATCATCCCGACCTATGACGAGCTGGACAACGTCATGGTCATGATCCCTCGCCTCCTCGAGATGGGGCCGAACATCGATGTTCTGATCGTCGACGACAACTCCCCGGACGGGACGGGGACCTGGGTTGAGGGGCTGGCCGCGCGGGTCCCGCGTGTCCACTGCCTGCGCCGGCCGCAGAAGATGGGCCTAGGATCCGCCTATATCGACGGCTTCCGCTATGCACTCGCCCGTGATTTCGAGCTCGTCCTCGAGATGGACGCCGACTTCTCCCACGATCCGAACGACGTTCCGAGGTTCCTGGAGGCGGCCCGCACGGCCGATCTGGTCCTCGGAAGCCGATACCTGGACGGGGTGACGGTCGTCAACTGGCCCCTGCGCCGGCTGGTCCTGAGCTATACCGCGAACGTCCTGTCGCGGGTCATGACCGGCCTGCCGGTGAAGGACGCGACGGGCGGGTTCAAGTGCTTCCATCGACGGGTGCTGGAGTCGATCAACCTCGACCGGATCCACAGCGACGGGTATTCGTTCCAGATCGAGGTGAGCTTCCACGCATGGCGTCATGGATTCCGGATCTGCGAGATCCCGATCACGTTCGTCGATCGGCGGGCCGGGATCAGCAAAATGAATCGAAAGATCATCTACGAGGCGGTCTTCGTGCTATGGCGCCTGTTCTTCCTGAGGATCTTCAAGCGAGAGCGCAACCGCGCGCCCGCCGCCCGGGGAGCCGAGCGTTGAACGCGGTTGATCGCATCGCGGTGCCGGGACCCGAGCCCAGAGTCTCTCTTGTCATCGTCCACTACCGCACGCCGGACACGCTCGCCATCTGCCTCGAGAGGATCGAGCAGGCGCGGATCTCACCGCCGTACGAAGTCCTCGTGATGGACAACGATCCGCTCGACGACGCGGCCGAGCGCATCTGCGCCGCCCACGAAGCGGTCCTCTACTTCAAGAACGAGAGGAACATCGGCTTCGGGCGCGCGGTCAATCAGGGCCTCGGCTTGGGGCGCGGCGAGTTCCTTCTCGTGCTGAACCCCGACGTCGAGGTCCTGCCGGGGAGCGTCGAGGAAATGGTTCGCCAGATGGAGGCCGACCGCTCGGCCGGCCTGATCGCGCCGAAGCTCCTCTACCCGGACGGAAAGATCCAGGACTCGTGCCGGACCTTCTACACCCTTCCCGTCTTCCTCCTGCGGCGGACTTTCCTCGGGCGCCTGTTCCCGAATCATCGGCTGTTGCGCGAGCACCTGATGCTCGATTTCGACCACGCGACGACGCGGCAGGTCGACTGGTGCCTCGGCGCGAGCCTCCTCGCGCGGCGGCGCGCCGTCGAGGACGTCGGCCCGATGGACGAGCGCTTCTTCCTCTACTTCGAGGACGTGGACTGGTGCTACCGAATGCGCGCCCGCGGCTGGAAGGTCATCTACCATCCGGCGGCGGTGATGATCCATCGCTACGCGCGCGAGAGCGCGCGCAGGCCCGGCCGCGGGCTCTGGATCCACCTCGCCTCGACGATCCGTTACTACGAGAAGTGGAGCTTCCTGCTCTACTGGTTGAAGCGGCGGTCCTCGACGATCCGGCGGATCGTTCTCGTCCTCTCGGACCTGATCGCGGTCAACCTGGCGTTCGTTCTCGCGTACGGGGCCCGCGCGCTGTCGACCGGTTTCCTGCACAAGCCGCTGTTCGGGCTCGGCCGCTACTCCCGGTTCCTCTTCTTCAGCGACGCCGTAGCGGTGGTCGCGCTGGCCCTCGCCGGCATGTACCGGAGTCGCCGCAGCGAGGAGGGGGGCGAGCAGCTGCTCGGCGCGTCGCGCGCAATAGTCTCGACCGCGCTCGTCATGATGGCCTCGACCTTCCTCCTTTCAAACCCGGTCTATTCGCGAGTCGTGGTCACCCTATTCCTCCCCCTCGCGCTCGTGGTGCTTCTCGCGTTCCGCTGGCTGATCTTCCATCTGCAGGGGAGCGTTCGATCGAGGAGGATCCACCTGCGTCGGATCGGGCTGCTCGCGCCCCCGGCGGAGGCCGAGGACATCGTGGCCCGAACCGCGAGGCGCGCCGATCTCGGTCTCGAGGTGCTCCCCCTGACCTCGCGGGCCGCGCTCCTCGACAGCCCGCGGGGGGGAGAGCCCGCCGAAGTCGAGGACGCCGTGATGCTGTGGGTCCAGGACGAGCGAATCGCGGAGGTCGTCCTGTTCGAGGATTGGCCCGGTGGCGGGATCGAGGGGCTGGCCGAGCGGCTCTCGTGTGAGGGGATCCCGGTGCGTCTCATCCCGCGTGCGCGCGCGGCGATGCGGAACGGCTCGCGGGCCGGAGATTTCCTCGGATTCCCCGCGTTTCAGTTGGCGGGACAGGGTCCGTCCGCCCGATCGTGGGAGAAACGGCTGACGGATTCCGTGCTCGCGCTCGCCTGCATGATCGTTCTCGTGGGTCCGTACCTGATCGGGCGGATCGTACTCGCGATCGCGGGTCGCGAGAGGGCCTGTCGGGAGGTGCTCGGCCGGCGCGGGCGCGTGCTCAGCATGAAGAGCCTCGTCCCGGGCGCACGAGGGCTCTTTGCCCTCGTGAGCGACTTCCCTACAATCCTCATGTGGTTGCGGGGGGAGTGGAGTCTTGTGGGAATCCACCCGTTCGATGCGTCGCAATGGAGCGATCTTCCCGAGTCGTACCGTCGCTTCCCGCCCGACGCGTCTCCCGGCTGGATCACCCTTGCCCGCGATCAGGAGGGCCTGAGCCTCTCCGCGCTCTGCGCGTCGAACGTCGAGTACGTGGAGCGTTGGAGTCTTGCCCTCGACATCAACCTGATTCTCGAGCGCCTGAGGCGACAGAGGGGGAATCCTTGAGACGTGTGATCGGCCTCTGCTGCGTGATCCTGGCCCTCGTCTCCGCCGGAGCCGCCAGGGCACAGGAGGTGCGTCCGGACTTCTTGACCTTCCTGAGCGTCAACGACGTGAAGGCGATGGCCTCGGACGGGACCCGCCTCTGGCTCGCGACGACCGGGGGTGCGGTCTCCTACGATCCGGCCACGCACGACACGAGGATCATGCACCGGATGCGCGACGGCCTGCTCAGTGATTCGGTCAGCGCGGTCACGATCTCTCCGGATGGACGCGTC
>Ga0209777_10007192_pt1 | contig 12396 bp, 9 predicted proteins | sample FrelakmetHBP12HB_FD_187147 | JGI IMG/M metagenome (GOLD analysis project Ga0209777, IMG submission 187147) | Freshwater lake sediment microbial communities from the University of Notre Dame, USA, for methane emissions studies -HBP12 HB (SPAdes)... | ecosystem: Environmental > Aquatic >... | reverse complement strand
GATCTTCTCTCCTTTTGAGGCCATTCCCAGCTCTTTGGGCATCCTCTTCGACCTCTCCAACATCTCATCCGTATCCTTCCAATCAGAGACAAGGATAGGATAGACTCCCCAACAGAGATTGAGCTTTCTGACTGTTGATAGGTGTCGGCTCAATGCGAGAATGGGTTGGCGGGGTCTATGCTTCGACACCCATCGTGCCGTACTTCCTGATTCGGTTGGCGTAACGATGACCCTCGCTCCCACTTCCTCAGCAAGTAAAGAAGCAGCGTAGGTGATCGCCTGTGGGAGATTCATTCCTTCGTCTGTTTCCCTCCTTAAAAATAGAGGGTGAGGAAATTCTTCTTCTGCCGATTGAGCAATCTTCGCCATCATCTGAAAAGCTTCGACAGGAAATTGACCGCTGGCCGTCTCCTCCGAAAGCATCACTGCATCCGTCCCGTCATAGATGGCATTGACTACATCGGTGACCTCTGCTCGAGTGGGTTGGGTATGGTCAACCATCGAGCGAAGCATTTGGGTAGCCGTGATCACAGGCTTTCCTAAGATATTGGCCTTCCGAATCAATCTCTTTTGAACATTTGGAATCTTTTCAATCGGAGTCTCCACACCTAAGTCTCCCCGGGCCACCATGATCCCATCTGAGGCTGAAATAATTTCGTCAATATTGTCTAAAGCCTCTTTCCTTTCGATTTTGGCAATGACTGGAATATCGGCTGACTCTTTCTCTAAAATACTTTTAACTTCTTCGATGTTAGCGGCTCTTTGGATATAGGAGAGAGCAACCAAATCCACTCCATGTTGAATGCCGAAGAGAAGATCCCCATGATCTTTCCCTGTAAAGGCTGAAGCCAGAGGGGTTCGGGTTGGAAAGTTCATCCCTTTATGGGAAGTTAAGATTCCTCCCACGATCACCTGACATCGGATATTCTTCCCATCACTTTCTAAGACGTTAAGTTCAATCATTCCGTCAGCCAGAAGAATCCTATCCCCTGGTTTCACCTCCTTAGGAAGAGTTGGATAGGTAACGAATGCCTTTTTCTCATCACCTACAACCATCTCATTAGTGAGACAAAATTCCTTCCCTCTTTTCAACTCTACTCCACCCTCTTTCATCACACCGATCCGAATTTTGGGACCACCAAGATCCTGAAGGATGGCAACGGGCTGTCTCAATTGGTCGGCAATTTGACGAATGGTTTTGATCTTCCTTAAATGCTCTTCGTGAGTCCCATGGGAGAAATTGAGCCGTGCCACATTCATCCCGGTCTGGATCAGAACTTCCAAGATCTGAGGCGATTCGCTTGCCGGACCAATGGTACAGACAATCTTCGTCTTCCTTCCCTTTTCTCCAATCATTTGTATCCTCACTCTTTCTCCAATAAATAAGCGACTTCCCCTCCCAGGAGAGGGATGGTTGAGGAATAGTAAACCCATAAGACAAAAATAGCCAAGGCACTTAAAGAACCATAAATCACAGTAAATCCTCCCAAACCCAGAACATACCATCCAAAAAATTGTTTTGCTCCTTCCCACAGCAAACTAGTAAAGAGAGCGGCCTGAAGTGCTGTCTTGAAGTTTATCTTTTTATTGGGAATGATCTTATAAATCAAAAAGAACATCCAAAAAGAAAAGAAGAATGGAATGATATATTTTAAAAAGAATCCAATGATTGCTCCCAATTCTAAGGGAGATTTAAAGCTAAAACGATAGCGTTTAAGGTAAGTCATGACAGAAGTGAGTGTTATACTCGCCAGATGGAAGATCCCCACCAAGAGGATCATGAGAAGGTCAATCGCAATTCCCCGAAGGATCCCCTGACCTTTTTTGACTTGAAAGATAATGTTGAGGGCCGTCCTCAAGGAACTGAACACCCATATGGAAGTCCAGATCAAACCTCCGATGCCTAATATTCCAACGATCTTCCGATCCCGGATCACCCTCAGAATGCTCTTCATAATCCTCGGATCTAACGAAGGGACCACATTCTCCAGATAACGACGAATATAGTTTAAAACTTCTCTGTCACTGTAGAGGTATGTCCCGACGAGTGCCAACAATAATAAGAAAAGGGGAATTAATCCGACGAGGAGATTGAAGGTCAGCCCAGAGGATAAGAGAAACCCATTATCATCGTTGAATTTTTTTAAAGCATGCCAGAGAAGACGGAGTGGATTTAAAATCTCTTTTATCCAATTCATTGATTTTAATCTATCTCCCTCTTGCCTTTTCACTCTGCCAGATCTGTCTTGATTTCGAGGAGATTGAGGATATCCCTCCGAGTAATCATCCCCATTGCCTTTCCATCTTTGACTACAGGAAGGCGTCCCTCACCGGTACGGATCATTTTTTGCAGCGCATCCACTGCCTCTCCATCTGGATCGAGCATGATCTCCTCTCGAAGGGGCATCATCACCTCTCTCACCGTTTTCTCCATCCATTGATCCCGCGGAATCCCTTTGACCTGCTTCAAGGTAATGATGCCGGTAATTCTCTCCCCTTCTATCACAGGATAGGTAATATATGTGTGGGTGAGATAAAAGTCTTCCACTAACTGATGAATGCGAAGGGAGGACGGAACTGAAATCACATCCCGGCTCATCAATGCCTTCACTTTCACCCCTTCGAGGGCTCCCTTCATCGCTACCTGTTGAAATCCCCCTTCTGCAGTGGACCGTAGAAAGATTCCAATAATGACAAACCAGAACCCACCGATGAGATTTCCCATCAATATCCAGAAAAGGCCCAGAAGAATGATTCCTACACCAATCCACTTTCCAGCCTCTGAAGCGATTCGTGTTGCCTTCTTCAGGTGCCGGTCTTTCTCCAGTAGAAGGCTCGAAGAACTCTGCCCCCATCCAGCGGAAATCCAGGGATCAGATTAAAGATGCCTAAGGAAAGATTAATAACGGCCAGATACCCCAGGAGACCGGTGATAAGGATGAGGTGGGGCGCTGGAGAAGTCACTTTTGAGATGATCCAGAAGATCAAGGCGAGAACAAGACTGGAGAGTGGCCCTCCAATAGCTATTTTCAATTCCTTTTTTGGATCCTCTGGTTCTTTTGTCAATTGAGAGACACCACCAAAGATGAAAAGAGTGATCTCTTTCACCTCTATTCCTTCCTTTTTGGCGATGTAAGAGTGAGTCAACTCATGAACCAGAACGCTGAGGAAGAGAAAGAAGGCCCCAAGAAACCCCATGACCAAGTGAGCTGACCGACTCAAGTCAGGATAACTGGAAGGGAAGTAGCCAATAGCCAGACTCCAGACGATCAGCCCAAAGACGATGAACCAGGTATAATTTAAAGAAATCTGAATCCCCAGTACCCGAAAAAGCTTTACCCCTTTCATAACTTTTGCCCCTTATGATGTGGCCTTCCAAAGGCGAGGGCTAGGTCGAAGGAATCTCGTGATTTGACTTTTTCGACCGAAACGATGCCCGTAAGGCTCTTGGAACCCAAAAAAGAAGGATGAACAATATTCCTAAACCGATCGATCCTAAAACGGTATAGACTAGAGAGGTTTTAAATTCCCATAAGAGAAATTTTATTGTAATGAGAGGAGCGGCAGAATTTTGAACAGCGAAAATTGCCACAGCGATGATGATTAAAAAGGCTATCCACAAAAAGACCTTCATGGTTTTCACCTCCTCTTCTAAAGTCCTAAGTCATCTTATCACACTTCTAAAATATCTTCTCCCCATTTATCCATGTGGATCGAACCACCAGTTCCCCTGGATATTCGAACAGCACTAAATCGGCAGAATGGCCTGGAATAATTTCTCCTCCCACTTCTGGAAATAGTTTTTGAGCATTTTTCGCTGCCATTTGAATCGCTGAAGCAAGATCAATCCCTGCAAACCGGATGACATTGGTCATAGCACGATCCATGGTCAGGGTGGAACCTGCCAGACGAGAAGTGCCTACTAACAGGGCTTTCCGATCAGGACCCACTTCCACTTCTAAGTCTCCCAATGTGTATCTTCCCGGAGAGGCCCCTGCTCCAGCCATGCTATCGGTTGTCAGGATGATTCGATCTATACCTTTTGCCCGAATATAGTTCTTCACTACGTAAGGAGGGAGGTGAACCCCATCGGTGATGATACTTACCATCAATTGATCCATGGCCAACTGTTTTTGGATTGGGTTCTGATGGCGAGGAGAAGGTTTAGGGGTTGCATTCCCAAGGTGACAGGAGAGACGGGCCCCAGCCTGAACAGCCTCCTCAAGGTCCTCTTCAGGGGCATTGGTATGTCCGATTCCAATAACCATTCCACGGACCACTGCTTTCTCGATGAAAGGAATCGCTCCTTTTACCTCCGGCGCTAAAGTCATACACTTGATCCGGCCTTCGCACACCTCCTGAAACCTCTCCAATTCTTCCCATTTGGGGAGCCGGACAAACTCGCGAAGGTGAACTCCTCTGGGCCCGTCCTCAGGAGAAATATAAGGTCCTTCGAGGTGGATCCCAAGACACATTTTCTGGAGAAGAGTATCATTTCTTAAAGCGTCCGCCATGATTTTCAACTGGTGAATCATCCTCTCACGGGAGGAAGTGATGAAAGTGGGAAGAAAGTGAGTGACGCCAGTGGAAACCAAGGAGCGGGCTGCCTGATGAAGCCCTTCAGGGGTAAGACGAGGACTATTAAAATCCACCCCAGCAAACCCATTCACTTGAGGATCAAAAAAACCTGGACAGAGGTACAGGTCCGTCCCACCGAAATCATAGGGAGATCCTTTTTGATGAGGTTCAATCTGGATGACCTTCCCTCTCTCAACAATGATGTTCACCGGAGACTCTGTTCCCGGAATTTTCCCTTGAACGATCATGATGATTCCTCAGGAGAATTATATAGGATATCCGATGGTTTTAAAATATTTTAGTTCACTTCATTTATAGACAATTACCTTAAAATATTGTAAAAAATAAGAAAAGATGAAAGAGATCTCGGTTTTAGGAAACAAGGATAGCAGAAGATTTGTGAGAGGCATCATTCATCAATATTTTTAAAGGAGGCCAAATGAAGTTTCCACAGTATAGACCAAGAAGATTGCGAAAAGACGAACTATTTCGAAGAATGATCCGAGAAACCCACCTCAGGACAGATGACCTGATCTATCCCCTATTCGTTCGTCCGGGAAAGGGATTGAAACAACCCATCTCCTCCATGCCCGGGCATTTTCAGTTCTCTATCGATCTCCTGATCAAAGAGGTGAAGGAGGCAAAATCCTTAGGGATTCTGGGCATCATCCTTTTTGGCATCCCCGAAAAGAAGGATGAATTGGGATCAGAGGCCTATGCGGAAAACGGGATCATTCAGAGGGCGGTGAGGCAGCTTAAAGAAAAGGTGGAAGGCATTCTCATCATCACGGATGTCTGCCTCTGCGAATATACCAGTCATGGACACTGCGGTGTGGTAGAGGGAGGAAGAATTTTGAATGATGAAACGCTTGATCTTCTCGCCCGTCAAGCCCTCTCTCACGCCAGGGCAGGGGCAGATATCGTGGCCCCTTCTGATATGATGGATGGAAGGGTGGGAGCCATCCGGAATATCCTCGATGAAAATCAATTTGAGGATATTCCCATCATGGCTTATTCAGCAAAATATGCTTCCAGTTTTTATGGACCCTTCCGAGTGGCTGCGGAATCGAAACCTCAGTTCGGTGATCGAAAATCCTACCAGATGGACCCATCCAATGGAGATGAGGCCCTGAGAGAGGTTCGACTCGACATCGAAGAAGGTGCGGATATCGTCATGGTCAAACCCGCCCTTCCCTATCTGGATATCATCTATCGAGTGAAGCAAACCTTTAACATACCTGTGGCAGCTTACAATGTCAGTGGTGAATTTGCTTTAGTGAAGGCTGCTTCGCAACTCGGATGGGTGGATGGGGAACAGGTGATGATGGAATCGCTTACCTCCATTAAGAGGGCAGGTGCGGATCTGATCCTCACCTACTTTGCCAAAGAGGCGGCCAAAAAATTAGTTTAGAGTTATGAGTTATAAATTATGAATTATGAATTAAAAGCTAAGGATTATCGATCAAAAACGACGAATCACGAATTACGAGCCACGAATCACGAGTTGAGAATGATTGCATGGGAGTTGACCCGAAGCTGCAATCTCGCCTGCGTTCACTGTCGTGCTTCCGCCGGGTACGGTCCATACGAAGGAGAACTTTCAACGCAGGAGGTTTTCAGGGTAATGAACGAAATCGATTCCTTCAGCAAACCCGTCATCATCCTGACTGGGGGAGAGCCCCTGCTCCGACAGGATATCTTCGATCTGGCATCTTATGGAACAGCAAAAGGGTTCCGGATGGTGATGGCCACCAACGGGACATTGTTTACTGAAGAAATCGTCCAAAAGATGAAGACATCAGGGATTCAACGGATCAGCATCAGTATCGATGGTCCGACTGCAGAGACACACGACGCCTTTCGGAAAGTGAAGGGTTCCTTTGAAGGCTCTCTTCGAGGAATCGAGATGGCCAAGAAAGGAGGCATCGAATTCCAGATCAACACCACCATTACACAGGTCAATCTCCATCTGATCCCTGACATCCTCCGCCTGGCTGTGGATCTGGGTGCGGTGGCTCTCCACATCTTTCTTCTGGTTCCGACGGGAAGAGGAAAGGAATTGAAAGATCAGGAAATATCTCCTCTGGATTATGAAAAAACCCTCCACTGGTTTTACGAACAGACCGATAAGGTTCCTCTTCAACTCAAAGCGACCTGTGCCCCTCACTATTATCGCATTCTAAGACAACAAGCGAAAAAAGAGGGAAAGAAGATCACTCCTAAAACACATGGATTGGATGCCATGACCCGCGGATGTCTTGGAGGCATCTCGTTCTGTTTTATCTCACACATCGGCCGGGTTCAACCCTGTGGCTATCTAGAATTGAATTGTGGAAATGTAAGAGAAAAATCTTTTCAGGAGATTTGGGCGAATTCCGAAGTCTTCAAGAATCTTCGGAATACCGATGGCTATCAGGGAAAATGTGGAAGGTGTGAGTTCAGAAAGGTCTGCGGAGGTTGTCGGGCGCGGGCCTACGAAATCTCAGGGGAGTACATGGCTGAGGAACCCTATTGTATCTATGAGCCGGTTTAACCATAGGAGATATTCGATTAATTCGCTTCATTCGTTTTATTCACTTAGAATATCTATCATTGAGTATGAAGCTATTTTCTAAACACTTTTTTCGTTTTCGAATCAGCCTGACCTTTAAATTCATCATTGCCGTGTTCTTTTTGGTCTTGATGAGTGCGGCGGCATTCGGCTATTTCTCAGTCGCAAGGGAGATGACCCTTTTCCGAAGCCATTGGGAGACTTACGGAAGATCCATGGCCAATTCCTATAGCCTTCTCATCGAGCATGGAATGGACCTCTCGGATCGGGTCTTCCTACAAAACGTTGCTGAGAGAATCGTCGAAAATGAAGATGTCGTGTTGTGTTTGCTTTACGATAATTCTGGAGAGAGGTGGGCCCGTGCGGTGAAGAAAGGAAGGCTTCCCGACCCTCAATCGACCTATCAAATTACTCAAACCATCCACTCCAAAGAAGGTCAGATGATCGGGACCCTCCAAATTGGTCTTTCTCTTTTTAAAATGAACAGCCAGATCGATGGGTTGAAAAGAGATATCCTCCTTGTCACCTTAGGGGTGATCGGTTTAGGAATTTTGTTCACCCTCATCCTGACCCGGGTTCTCCTTCGGCCGATCGAAAAGTTGGCGGAGGCGACCGAGAGAGTGACAAAGGGAGAATTGGTACAGACCGTTGATATTCGGTCCAGAGATGAAATTGGAGACTTGGCCAGAGACTTCAACCAAATGACCCTTCAACTGAAAGAATCCAGAGGCGATCTCGAAAGAAAGGTGGAGGAACGAACCCACCAGTTAGAGGCGAACATTGCGGAACTGAATCGGGCAAGAACCTCCACTCTGAAGATGCTTGAGGAACTCCAATCCGCCAAGAGGGAATTGGAAATGGTCAACCGTGAGTTAAAAGAGATGGACGAGACCAGAATGAAATTCATTGGCATCGCCTCCCATGAATTGAAAACTCCGCTCACGGCCATCAAGGCCAATATCGATTTCATCCTTTCCGAAAAAGAAGGAAAGATTCCCGAGAATCTGAAATCCTATCTCCTCACGATCCAGAGAAATACCAATCGAATTCAAATGAGAATGGATCAAATGCTGGATCTGAGCCGGATTAAATCTGACCGTCTCCTCTTCAACCGAGAGCCGATCCTGCTCTCTGAGGTGATTGGAGGATATATCAATGAGGTCACCCCGGTGGAAAAGCACCTTTCCATCCAGGTTGACATTCCACAAGACCTCCTCATCTACGCTGATAGAAATGCCCTTCATGATATCTTCATTAACCTCCTCTCCAATGCATTCAAATTTACTGGCGATGGAGGTAAGGTTTCGATCAACGCCACCCAAAAGGATCAATCTATGCTCCTTGAAATTAGGGACACAGGAATGGGTATCCCGGAAGATAAATTCCACATGATCTTTGATGAATTTTACCAGGTCGAGGGTGGCAAACACGGTGGAACAGGCTTGGGGCTCGCCATTGCCAAACGGTTGGTTGAAGAACACGGCGGGAGTATCTGGGTGGAGTCTCAATTGGGAAAGGGTTCCATCTTTTACTTTACCCTCCCCCTCTCTCTGGAGAACGAAGATGGAAGACTCAACCATTGATAGAGAAGCAAAAGGAAAAGTTCTGATTGTTGATGATGCACCGGATACCTTAGAAATTATCCAGAAACTTCTCTATTATGAGGGATACGATGTGACGATTGCCTCGACCGGTGAAGAAGGAGTGAAGAAGGTCGAAGAGGAAAAACCTGAAGTGGTCTTGATGGATATCAATCTTCCAGGAATTGATGGCACCGAGGCCTTGAGGAGAATTCGAATCATCAATCCTCTTCAATGCGTCATCATGCTAACTGCCTTTGCCACAGTGGATAATGCCATCCACGCCCTCAAAGAAGGCGCCTCTGATTTCATCAAGAAACCCTTCGAGAACGAGCATCTGATCCACATCGTCAACCAATCTCTAGAAAAGTACAAGACCCTGAAGGAGAAAGAAAAGTTGGAGGAGGAGGTGAGAAGGCTCTCCATCACCGATGATTTAACCGGCCTTTATAACCACCGCCATTTTTTCAAGACCTTAGAAGCTGAATTGGCTCGTTTGAAACGCCAGAAGACCTCCCTTTCCCTCTTGATGTTTGATCTCGACAATTTCAAAAGATATAATGATCTCTACGGCCATCTGGAAGGGGATAAGGTCTTGAAAAACATCGGTGAGGTCGTCAAACATTCCATCCGATACAATGTCGATTCTGGCTATCGTTACGGAGGGGATGAATTTGCTGTCCTCCTCATTGGGGCCTCCGTAGATCATGCCCTGACCATTGCGGAACGCATCCGTTCTTCCATCGAACAGGCAGAATTTCAAAACATCACAGTCAGCATTGGCCTATCCGAATACAGGGACCATTTCGACCTGGAGGAGTTTGTCAAATCTGCGGATGATGCGATGTATATTGCCAAGCATTCGGGCGGGAATCGAGTCCATACGAATATCCCCTGGCCCTCTGATTTATTGTAGCGAAAGATCAAAAAGGGAATTACCCGAATGATTTATTTCAAATTCCAAATTCTAAATCCCAAATTACAAATAATTACCAAATTCCAATTTCTAAATAAAAAAACGATTCATTTTTGAATTTTGAATTTATTTGTTATTTGGAATTTGTGATTTGGCGCTTATCATGCCTATGTCTGATCGTCCTAAACTCTTTTTAATCGATGGCTCCTCTTATCTCTACCGTGCATTTTATGCCATCGGTCATCTCTCCAATTCCAAGGGGCTCCCGACCAATGCGACCTTTGGTTTCATCCAAATGCTTCTTAAAGTCCTCAAGGAACATCGGCCGGATTATCTTGCCGTGATCTTCGATTCAAAGGCTCCCACCTTTCGAAGCGAGGTCTATAAAGAATACAAAGCCAACCGGCCTGCCATGCCAGAGGGGCTTACCCCCCAGATTCCTTATATCAAGAAGATCATCGAGGGATACCGAATTGCCCTCTTGGAGATGGAAGGATACGAGGCGGACGATCTCATCGGAACGGTCGCCAAGAGACTGGAGTCAGAAGTCGATGTCGTGATCATCACCGGTGACAAAGACATTCTTCAACTGATCAGTGATCGGATCCAGGTCTATGACACCATGAAGGAGAAAAGGTTCGGGGTGGAAGAAGTCATCCAGCGCTTCGGCGTTTCTCCTGAACAGGTGGTGGAAGTGATGGGGCTAGCTGGAGATGCCATTGATAACATCCCGGGTGTTCCAGGGATTGGGGAGAAGACGGCCATTCAATTGATCAAAACTTATGGATCGATCGAAAATCTTCTGACCCATGTGGAGGAAATTCCCCGGAAGAAATTGAAAGAAAATTTAAAGACCCATGGAGATCTCGCTCGTCTCAGCCGGCGGTTGGCAACGATCCATATCGATGTGCCTGTCAGCTACCAGTTAAAAGATTTTTCCCTCTCGCCCCCTGATCTGAAGGGCCTTAAGGAGCTCTTCAAAGAGTTGGAGTTCAACAAACTTCTCAAAGAACTCCTCGAAGAAAAGGACTCCATTTCGGAAGGCAGGGACTATCGTTTGCTCACAGATCGAAATGAACTCCTCACTTTATTAGAAGACCTGAGAAAGGTCACAACCTTTTCCATCGATCTGGAGACCACATCCCCTTATCCAATGTGGGCGGATCTCGTCGGGATCAGTCTGTCCTGCGCTCCCCATCAAGCTTACTATATTCCCCTTGGCCACCAACATCGGGAGACAACTCAACAACTTCCTCTTCCTTGGGTATTGGAACAGTTAAAACCTATTTTGGAAGATAGGGAAGTGAAGAAGGTAGGTCAGAACATCAAATATGAATGGATTGTTCTGAAACGATATGGAATTCACCTGCAAGGGATAGACGGGGATACGATGATCGCCTCCTATCTCCTCAATCCCACCAAACATAACCACAACCTGAGTGAAATTGCCCAGGAATATTTGGATCGCTCTGTCACTGACTTCAAAGAAGTCGTAGGGAGTGGAATGAAGGCAGTGACCTTTGACCAGATCGAACTTGGAAAGGCCAGGGATTACAGTTGTGAAGATGCGGATGTCACTCTCCAACTCTCTCACCTCCTTTTTCCAAAACTGAAGGAGGAGGGATTTAAAGATCTCTTTGACCAGGTGGAGATGCCCCTCGTCATGGTCTTGGCAAAAATAGAGATGAATGGAGTGAAAATCGATCTGGACCTTCTCCAAGAATATTCGAAAGAGATCGAAACTCAACTCCAACAGAAGATAGAACGAATCTACGGGTTAGCGGGAGAGGTCTTCAATATCAACTCCTCCCAGCAACTGGGAAAAATCCTTTTTGATAAACTGAAACTGCCTGTGGTCAAGAAGACCAAAACAGGCACCTCCACGGATGTGGAGGTCCTGACCAAACTCTCTCTCCGGCATGACCTTCCCCTCGAGATCCTCGGTTATCGCAATCTGAGCAAACTCAAATCCACTTACATCGATGCCCTTCCCAAATTGATCCATCCGAAAACCGGACGCGTTCACACCTCTTATAATCAGACGGTGACTGCCACAGGAAGACTCTCCTCGAGTGATCCCAACCTCCAGAACATTCCTGTCCGTGCAGAGGAGGGAAACCGGATTCGCCAGGCCTTCATCCCAGAGAAAGGATGGTCCATCGTCTCTGCAGACTATTCCCAGATCGAATTGAGAATTCTAGCCCACCTCTCCCGAGATGAAACCCTTATGGAAGCCTTTCAAAAAGATGAAGACATTCATGCCCGAACCGCTTCAGAGATCTTTGAGGTTCCAATAGAAAAGGTGACGCCTCCGATGAGGAGGGAGGCCAAGGTGATTAACTTTGGCATTATTTATGGGATGAGCGCTTATGGTCTTTCGCAACAATTGGGGACAGAACCCAAAATCGCCCAGGCCTATATTGATGAATATTTTAAAAAATATACCGGCGTTCAAACCTACATCGAAAAGAGTTTGGAAGAGGCGAGGCAGAACGGATATGTGATGACCCTTTTGCATCGCCGCCGCTATCTGCCGGACATTCACTCCCCAACCGTAGCCATCCGACAGGCTACAGAGAGGATGGCCATCAATACTCCTCTCCAAGGAACGGCAGCGGATATCATCAAGGTCGCGATGATCCACATCCAGAATCGAATAGAAGAACCCGGTCTCTTCACCAAAATGATCATGCAGGTCCACGACGAATTGGTCTTCGAGGTTCCCGAAGAGGAACTTCAAAAAGCTGTCCTGATGATCCAGAATGAAATGG
>Ga0209777_10007191_pt1 | contig 12396 bp, 4 predicted proteins | sample FrelakmetHBP12HB_FD_187147 | JGI IMG/M metagenome (GOLD analysis project Ga0209777, IMG submission 187147) | Freshwater lake sediment microbial communities from the University of Notre Dame, USA, for methane emissions studies -HBP12 HB (SPAdes)... | ecosystem: Environmental > Aquatic >... | reverse complement strand
CACCCATTAAAAATGGTCATTGGATTTCCTTTTCAGACAAGAACAATACCATTCCAATGCATCTGAGAGGTCCTTTTAAGGTGCTGCTAAAACCTGGTTTACTCTCGAGCAGCTATTATCTTAATAAAATAAATGATGAGACCTTCATCGAGTACAATCAACATAAAGGCAAACTCGGAAACGAGTTCCTTCCCAATCTCTATCACATATCCGTGCTGACGGATGAAAAAGCCTCTGAGCTTACCGAAAAAGTAGAAGATGCTCAAAAAAAAGTTCTTAGCGAGCAAACGAGTTGATCGGTGAGGTTATGCGTCCAAGCTACGGTAGCGAAACATCTCCCGTGCTACTAATAAAAATCTTGACTTAATAAAAATCGAAATAAAAGATTCCTTTTTATTATCAAATGATGTATAATTTGTCATCTTTTACAAGGTTTCATTAAAAATTTTATGAATATTACAAGTCTAACCCCTTTGCCTCAAATCGATGCCCAAATCGAGATAAAGAGGTCCACTTCTGCCGACACGATTACACCCTCACCAGCCACAGGCTCAATTTCACACATTACAATCCATACAGCATCTATCATGGCGCAACAACGCAAGTTTACCAACTTCCATGCAGAAGCTACACGTCTTCGAAAAGCCGCCATATTTTTCAAAAATGACAGCAATCCCGAAGTACGAGCTCTTTTAAAAGAAAGTTGCGATAAAATTGAGTCTTTAGAAAAGACGATTCTAAACGATATGAGCATCAAAAGGGAAATGAACAAGCCTGCCCTCGAAGCTTGGCAAAAAATTTCAGAAGCTTTTCTCCAGAACTATCGTCAAATCATTATTGACGGCATGAAGCAAGTACAAGCTGATTGGGAGGACTGCCTAGGCGCCTACAAAATCATCGATGGAGTCATCATTGGAGAAAGCGATATCATCAGAAGTCAAAAACAGGCGCAAGATAAATGGTTCAAATGCATCGAACAAAGTCTCCAAAATCGTGCTAAAGATCTCAAGCTGATTGTCGAAAAACTTCACCAGGATGCAGAGTCTGCACGCCGCAGTTTTCAAAATCTCACCGCACAAAAAATCGAGGGTATCAAACAATGCCTCGATGCAATAAACCCACAAGGCCCTCTCTGCACTGAACCAAAAAACTTTCTCTTTGCCGGCGTCATGACGGGGCAAAATCCCAACGAGCCTATTTCTCCCTATCCACTCATGGCCGCCCTCCAAACAAAGAGAAACTTACAAGTCATTTCCTCAAAAGAGATGAAACCTTTGTTGGTGGAAACAAATTACAGAAAAAATTTTTTCAAACAGGAGCAACTTCTCCGTATCGGATTTTCATCCAAAACCAACACTATGACACTCATCGCAAAGCAATTTCTGACAGCCAAAGATGAGCTCGCTGCATGCCGTGCCACACTCGAAAGACAACTTTTTGCTCCTGAAAAAAAGCCTTTGAAGCTTTCAGCAACTACAGATCAATTAAATGTGGTTCAACAAAAGGCAGAACTGCTCTCACTTTCGCCTCCATTGGCAAGAAATGTGGCCATGCCTCCTCGACCCGAGCCGAGCCCTCCCGACCCATCACCAGATTTGATGACTGTATCGCCACCGTCACCTGTGTTTGATGAAGAAAAATCGCCTGGACCAATTTTATTCGTCTCGTCCTCATCTATGCCAGTCATTGTCTCGCCGCAAGGCCAAAAACAGGTGCCGATGAATCTGCCGATCAATCAATTCAGTCCAAAGTAAGAAATAACCAAAAATTTCTTTGCTTGAATTTACAAGTTAGGAACAGGTAGATGGCATAAGATTTCGGCTCACGTATCCTTTAAGTTTTTTTATTTCACTGTGTTGCTATAATATAAGCTTCTTAAAATATTAAGGATTTTATTGACTGTCAATTAGCGAAATTTAAAATATGAAAAAGTAATGAGGTCCTAGTAATGAACGCTCGTGCAATTTATTCAATTCAGAGAGCAATCCAAAACGGTGTTTCTTCTTTTGCAGAATTTGCTTCCATAACAGAAAAAGTCGAAAAAGAGCACTTGACGCTGCGTCAAAATGTCATGGATCGCTTCATCAAATCAATACCTCAAACTTTTGAATCATTTCAGAAAAATAACTCCCTCTTCTCAGATCATGACTGGAAAAGGTTCGATGCAACATTTTCTCGCCTCCTTCAAACTCAAAAAAACAGAGAAGGCCTGCTCGAGCTTGTCAACACTATTGAAACCATAACAGAGCGCCGTTTTGAGAGGATGGATGCCGCTTGTGTTCCGATCTGCCTCATAGGACCTAATAGTAAGGCCATTGTATCGAAAAAAAGTCTCGACCGAGAAGTGTTTCGGCAGATGCTTTCGTGCCCTTGTAAGGAATCAATCGAAAGAAAAATTGATTTTGCGCATGTATCTCCTGCTTGCTTCGACGTTTTAGTTGCTTTCTTAAGCAATAAAAAATTCGACATCCCTCTTCAGCATATGGAAGAGGCTTTAAGTCTAGCCCATCGATTTTGTGCCTCTAAACTATTCATGGAGGTATTATCTCAACTAGTGAAAGCCATTCAATCAAAAAAAGAACAGGATAGTGCCAGTGTAAAAAAAGCTATTCAGTTGCTTTGCGATCTTATTGAGGTGAGAAGAGAGCTTTTGAAAGAGGCGTGTGAACAGAACTCTTTTGAGCAATTTTATGACCAGATGATGCTCAAAAAAAAGGCGAGCCAAAATCAATTTTTAGGGCTCCTTAGCCAACTTGGAGAATGCTTTGAGAATGGTGTCTGGGTTGATAAGGACATGTCACTTGCAGTGAAGCTCTATCGCCTTGGGACAAAAATAGGCAACGCCCAGGCTCAGTGCAGGCTAGGCCTCTGTTTAGAAAATGGAAAAGGTGTTCCCAAAGATAAACAAGAAGCAGTAAAACTTTATAAATTGAGCGCTGATGTAGGTTTGGCTGAGGCCCAATATAGACTAGGTTTGTGTTATTGCCATGCACGTGGGGTTGACGCAAACCCCATGGAAGGGATCAAATTGTACAAATTAGCAGCCCTGCAAGGCCACGCTGAGGCACAATACAGGCTCGGTGTTTGTTATCTTGAGGGCCATCAAGGATATTATAGTCAAGGTGTTGAACAAAATTCCGTGGAAGCTGTGAAATGGTTCACACAAGCAGCAGAGCTTGGATTGGCCGAAGCTCAATACAACCTAGGAGAATGTTTTTTAAAAGGTGAAGGTGTTGCAGCAAATTCTGCAAAAGCAGTGGAATACTACACGCTGGCTGCCGAGCAAGGACACGCCGAGGCTCAATATACGCTCGGTTGGTTGTATAGAAATGGAAGACAGTTCAAACATGAGCCCGAAAAAGCAGTGGAGTGGTACTTAAAAGCTGCACAGCAGGGCCATATGCATGCTCAATTTAGACTTGCCTTGTGTTATGAAGAAGGAACTGGGACTCAAAAAAACTGTAAAAAAGCTGCTGAATTGTACGGCTTAGCAGCCATACATGGCTATGATGAGGCCCAATTCAGACTCGGTATTTGTTATGAAAATGGATGGGGTCTACAACAAGATCTAGCCGCTGCTGTAACGCTATACAAGAAAGCAGCTGCTGAGGGTCATCCAGAGGCAAAAATCAGACTTGGGCTTTGTTATGAGAAAGGAATAGGGGTAAAACAAGATATTTACGAAGCAATAAAGGTATACGAAGAGGGTGCCAGAGACACCTTCCCCGAAGGCCAATACAACCTAGGCCGTTGTTGTGAATATGGAATCGGAGTGCCACAAGATTTTGAGGAAGCTTTTAAACAATACAACAGTGCTTCTGGCGTAAACGCAAGCGCCGACAATAGACTTGGTTGGTTTTATCAGCAAGGGATCTTCGTTCAAAAAGATCTTACCAAAGCTGTGCAGCACTATAGACGATCTGCCGATGAAGGAAACTCTGATGGCCAATACAACCTTGGCCAGTGTTATGAATCTGGAATCGGAGTTGTAAAGGATCTTCAGCAAGCCATGCACTACTACCAATTATCTGCCGACGCAGGAAATGTAGCTGCTCAAAGCCACCTTGCTTTCCTTTATGCCTACGGGCCACAAAAAGATTTTAACAAAGCATTTCAGTTCTATCAACGAGTTGCCGATGGAGGAGCCTCTCATGGCCAATACAACGTCGCGGAGTGTTATAGAAATGGCTGGGGAGTTCAAAAAGATCTTGCTAAAGCGATGCAATACTATCAACTCGCTGCAGATCAAGGAAACACTTATGCCCAAAACAGCCTCGGTGTTGGTTATAAAGAAGGCTGGGGCGGTCAAAAAGATCTGATCAAAGCTGTGGAATGGTATAAGCGGTCAGCCGATGGGGGAGATGCTTCTGGCAAATACAACCTTGCATCATGTTTTGAAAAAGGAATTGTTGTGAAAGAAGATCTCAAGAAAGCTGTAAGCTACTACAGACTATCTGCCGATCAAGGAGACGAAGATGCTCAATGCAGGCTGGGCCTCTTTTATGAAGAAGGTACGAGTGTTCCAAAAGATCTTAAAAAAGCAGAAGAATATTACAAAAAAGCAGCCGATCAAGGTTTAGAAGAAGCAAAGAGCCGATTGGCCTTGCTTCAGCAAACGATTGCTGGCAGTAAAAAATAACGGTTCATATGCCGGCGTTTCTGATTATCAGGCGATCGAAGCGCCTGTTAGAGCTTGCATGCGAGATTTCGAAGCCATTCCGTGATCACGTTACTGATCTAAGCTTTCAATCATGAAAATCGAAACAAAAGATTCCCTTTTTTTACAAAATTTAGTATACGTATTGCTCTTTTTAACCAGATTTTTAAAAAATTTATGATCAACGTTTGTCATACTCCCTTTCCTGAAACCAATATCCAGCAATTCGATGCCATGCGGCCGGCCTCCGCCGAACCAATGATAAACACATCTGGCGCAGTTCCAATTTCACATCCGATACAAATCAGACCATCTCTCTTGGGCCAGCAACGCAAGTTTACTCTCTACCGCGCAGAATTCACACGTCTTCAAAAAGCGGCCAAAATTTTCGCCGATGATAACGATCCTGAAGTGCAATCCATTTTCAAAGAAAGCTGCGAAAAAATTGCATCATTAGAAAAAGAGATTTTAGACGATCTGAAAGTCAAAAGAACAAGGAACAACCAAGCCCTCGAAAAGTGGAATAAATTAACAGAGGCCCTGCTCAAAACATATCGTGAGGTTATTACTGAGGGCATAAAGCAAATAGAAGCTGATTGGACAGACTGCCTCGACGCCTACAAAATCATCGATGGGCTCAGCGTTGGAGCAAGTGCTCTCCTCCAAAGCCAAAAACAGACACTGGATAAATGGCTCAAATGCATTGAAGAGAGCATGTCTCAAAATCGCGCCATGAATCTCAAAGAGATTATCGAAAAACTTCTGCAGGATGAAAAGAGTGCACGTTGTCATTTAAGAGATCTCACCGCACAAAAAATCGAATATTTAAAGCAGGGCCTTGATGCGACAAGCCCTCTCTTTGCCGGCGTTTTGACCGAGCAAAACCCAGAAGATCCCACTATTACACCTTATCCACTCATGACCGCCCTCCAAGAGCAGAAACATTTGCAAGTCATTTCCACGAAACAGATGAAACATTTGTTGGCAGAGGCTGACTGCCGAAAACAATTTTTCAAACAGGCGCAACTCCTTCATAGTGGATTTTTGTCGTACACCACAAACATGACACAACTTTCACAGCAATTGCTGACAGCAAAAGATAAGCTCGCACAGTGCCGTGCCACACTGGAAAAGGAAATTTTTGCTCAGGAGCTGCCTTCGGCATCCCCAGATCTTTTAAATGAGGTTCAACAAAAGACAGAACTACTATCCCTGTCGCCGACTCATGCAAAAAATGAGCCTACGCCATTTCGACGGGAGACGAGCCCTCTTCTGACATCGTCTGACTCGATGATCGTGTCGCCGACTCATGCAAAAAATGAGACCATGTCTCCTCGACTAGAGACGACCCCGCCTCAGATATCTCCTGACTCGATGATCATGTCGCCGACCTCACCTCTATTTGATGAAGAAAAAACGCCACCGCCAGTTTCATTCGTCTCGTCCCAAATCATGCTACCAACAAGTCCAAGAGGTGGTCGAGTTATCGTTCTCGACACGAATACGGTGCCACCACCCATGTCGACTATCAATCCCGAAATCAGCTGGATCTCAACACTACTCAGCTCATTCAAAAAACATGCCCTACCATGCGTTACAAGGCCAAAAAAGATCTCTCCAACAGAATATGCCATGAAAGTGAACTCGTCCATTCAGCCCATTTCCTCTCAACAAGAAGAGAAGCAATTTATCCCCATGAATGGGAAAAATTTACTTTCTGATCTAAAAGCAGACCCTATTAGCATCGCCATCAAAAATCTTTCTAACTCTAGCAGAAGGGCGAAAAAGAGCTCCCCAATAGAATCTGCTGCCATGAGAGTGAGCTCGTTCATTCAGGCGGTATATTCACAACAAAAAGAGGGACACTTTGTCTCTATCAATGGAAAAGATATCCTTTCTGACGCAGAAGTTGACGCCGTCAATATTGCCATCAAAAATTTTGACTCATCTAGTGGCCCTGATCTTCAAAAAACCATACTCAGATTTCTCCGCGATGGAGAATTACGGCCAGCTATTATTGACACTTTTTTCAACTCTCCGCCAGATTTGTATGTTGCCAAATTGAGACAATCGATATTTCCCACTTCGCACTCTGTGGCAGAACTTTTTTCTATTCCAGAAAATTTGGTGATAAGTGACTGGCAAAGTCAAAATCCCAAACACAAGAGCATTTCTCTCGGAGACAAATATGCTGTGTTGCGCCTCATCTTGCTTGGAAGCACACTGACCCTAAAGAATCTGAATCAATATCCCTTCATCCAGCTGTGTGAAAAAATAACTGCCAAATGGAAAGCCATTATTTCATTGAGTGTATCTTGCTCAAATCCTCTCGAAGATTATTCTGAATCGATTGATGATTGCTTTGCCATGCAAGCAAATCTGGAGCAAAACGCAAATGAACTTAAGGCTCTCGTGCAAGAACTTTCACAAAAAGTAAAGGAAACACGACAAAAAGCCCTGCAAGGTTATCCTAAAGCTTATTTATAGCAATAACATTAAAGTAACAAAATAATATGACTCTTATCACAAATATAGTATGTGCTCACGGATCTGTAAGCGCCGCTCCCCTTGATGTAGCTAGGGCAGATGCGCGGTGCGACACCGAAGTAAATAGCCAAAGGCTCTTTACAAGGTGGCTGGGCAAAGCAGATGTCCCAGCTCCATCGCCTGTTCAAGCTTTAAATACCCGTGAACACATACCAAATATAAATGCCGTACCTGAAAGGCAAGAGCCTCTTCAGTATGATAGAAAGCTCGTTCCTTCCCCCAAAGCAGCCTACCAAGCAATGAAGACTATCATAGACTTGGAATGCGATGAGTCATTCGATCCAGAGCCATTGACTGAGCGTCTTCAAACAGCTGATTTGCTGACACAAACGGCCGTTGACTCAGTAAAGTCCGAACAGAAAAAGCTTGCAACGAGATCTCTTCCAATAGTTGCAGAATCCATCACAGCCGGCCTGCAATTGATGGAAAAATGGGGGACTATCTCAAATGTTGTTTCTTCCATAAAAAAACAGCTCGAGGAGTTACAAAAATCAAAACCTGAGGATTTAGAAAGCCTGAAAAAGTCGGCTAACAGCCTTCTTTTCAAAGCACGCTCCACTCATATCGAGGAAACCATCAACTTTGCCCATCAAGAGCTCACAAGCGTCGCGCCTATTTTTTATGGCACTCTCCCGGAAGCTTCTTTTGCCATGTGTCATGAACCAATCTCTTTTTTAGATAAAGAGTATTTCATCCGCACGTTATTTGACCAGCAAGGGCAAAAGGTGAGCTCAGAACAAATGAAAGGAGTGATAGCAATAGCAAAAAACAGCACTCTTTTGCAGCAAGAGCGCTCTCTGCGCCTTGATTTTGAAAGAGCCCAAAAAAGTCTGCTTCAAGCCCGCTTCAGTGAAGACGCTCTCGAAAACTATTTGTCACCATTTAATGAAGCAAGAAAAAAACTAAAAGATATTCGAGAAGCTATTGTAGAACCATATCCCGCACTCAAAACTCTTCTTCCAAAAGCTCAAAAAACACCATCTTTATCACCTCTGACACTCAAGCTTGATCCATGGGCACAAACCCTCCTTGAACTATTTGTGAACAAAGCCCCATCCCTTCCAATCAAACGACTCCGAAAAGCGTTTGAACAGGTCAAAAAGTCTTATAAACCCTGCAACGAATATCCTTTGCCTCTCAGACTCCTCTTTTGTCAGAAGCTAGCATCCTTCATGCGAACTGTGTACGACAATCGAGATCGCAATGATATCATTATCGCAGAGCTTGGCCTCACACATGAAGAAAAAGAAACCGTTCTCGCTGCTTATTCATATTTAGGCTGCCAAGAAAATCCCCTCATGCTTCGAGATGCTATCGACCACCTCTTTTTCAAACATCCAGACTGGCCAGACTGTAGAAATATTTTCATCAGTGCAACGCTTCACAAATCACATAAAGACATCTTCGACCATTTTATTTTACAGCAACATACCGACTCTCTTTCACTCCGTCGATCGCTTGCCATTTCTAGCGAAGAAAATCCTGCCATCTATCGAAAAGAGTTTTCCTTGTTTAAACACCAAGATGTTGTCGCCCTCATCAAGGCAAGCGGAAAAACTCTCTCGCAAGACGCACAGAAAAAACTCCAAGATCTCGAAAACAATGTTAACAAGGCAGAAAAACAGTTTTATGAACAAGCAAGCTTCGCTAAAGAGATGCTCGCCGTCTACACTGAAGACAATGATTGCAAGTCGCTGAAACTCGTCGTAATCGCTTATAAAGAACTTACGCAATTAGAACAAATGATAGAACAGTCTCTCAAAGAATTTTGCGATGAATTAAAACAGATGCTGATAAATCCGCCAGCCAGTTAAAGCAGTCCAGCTTGACTTTACAGGTTAGGAGTTATTTCAGAAAAGCGAGTTCCTCAGCGCTTATACTCTTACACGGCAACATTTTAGAATTTATCAATCTCGCCTATAGCGATTTTCAAAAACAGGCAAAGATTGTTTTCCCACTCTCACTCTCCTCTCGACCAAGGGAAGGGATAGGTCGTTGGCGGTGGAACAGGAGACTCCTGCTCTGTTGCCGCAGTAACGGCCCCAAGGATGCCTCCCAGAAGGGCTGCATTTTGACTTTTCATCTCACTGAGTCGCAGTGAGGCGAGCCTGGCCGCCGCACGAACTTCATCGATCTTGGCAGACCCTGTGGTGCCACGGACAGGGATCTGAAGAACATAATTATCATCTAAATACTTCAGATGAAGAGCGCGTCTCAAGCCGGGGCCTAAAATACCGATAACCATGTCGACCCGATCCAGTGGAAGGTTTATAGTACCCCAAGAGGCAACCTGCAGCTTGCGATCCACTAAAGCATCAAAGCGCTTGCAGGTAATAACACCACCGTGAATTTCAATAGTAACAGGCGTAAACCAGACATCCATCTCTTTTCCCGTTCCGATTTTGAGAAGAGAAGTGACCACGTCAAGACCGCCTCCCTTTTTGACTTTCACTTTTCCAAGGTCAAGTCGAATGAGAGGAATCTGAATGGTCTCTTTTTTAAATGGCTTTATCCCTATCTGAAACCCTTTGGAATCGATGAAGAGCGAAACAGGATGGTCGGCCCACATAGCGGTTGCAAAGAGGGGATTCACATCTTTTAAAAGGCTTTTTCCCCCTTTCTTTGAAAGATCGAGAGATCCTTTGATGGGCTCAGAAAGCAGTAAGAGGCCATTTTGAACAGTACCATTAGCGGCAAATTGAAGATTGTCACTCGAAAGTGCTGCTTTAAAAGTGCCGCTTTCCATTTTCTTAATCTGCGCATTTACCGAAAGCTCTAGAGAATCACCGAGAAGGCTTTGGATTTTGTCCGATTGGGACTTTGGAACAAAAAGCTGCCACATTTCCGGAGAGACATCTTTTATTTTTCCATCGAGAGAGATATCTGAGTGGTCGAGTGAAAAGCCTTTTTCGTTAAAACAATTGTCAAGCTTGCCCTGCACATCGATCTGAGCAAGATTGGCGCCACCATTTGTCATGCTCTTCAATGAAAAGAGAATCTTTTTACTCCCTTTTGCCACCTCGAAAAAGCCCTTTAAAGGCATAAGACCGATCTGATTTTGCTCTTTTTTGGTGACGATTTTGAGAGCCTCTGACTCAAAATCTACTCTGATATCAAGTTTTTCCCAAGGAAATGGCCCGACACTCTTTCCTGGAGCTGGAGAGGGGAGGGGATACTCAAAACGACTGCAGGAAAGGCTGATGTGACCATTTTTATCCAGCTTTAAGTCCCCATTTTTGTTGCCAGCTAGTTTGGAGATGGCATCAAAGCGATCGGCTGTTATGAGCAGGTCACAGTACAAAGGTTTTCCTTTTCCGATGAGATTTCCCTCTGATAGTACCAAGTTTGTCTCAAAGACAAGATCCTTTCCTTCTGCCTTCAAAGTCAAAGACCCAGGTTCAGAAAACCCTTGGAAGGCAAAATCCCATTTGCCCGTAAGAGGGGAGTCGATAAGCTTTCCAATCTCCTTTTTGCCGGCCAGTTGAAGAAAAGAAGAAACTGGCAAAGACTGGAATGACCCGCTCGATGTAGTTAAAAAGCCTTCCTTCACTTTGGTCACAGAAAATTTCCCATCGACTTCGGTTGGCATCTCTTTGTTTTTTGAAAGAAGCTTTACAGAGCCAACGAGTGAAGAGGCTGCCACATCAAGCTCAACTGGTGCTGTCAGTGTGTAGGGCCCAAATGAAATAGCTCCATCTGAAAAACCCACATTATCAAGTTGCAAAGTGGCTTTGATGGCCTTGCCAAATACAAGAGCTTCTGCTGATTCTACTTTGACATCGACATCAGAGGTAAACTGAACATTATTCAGAGGGGTGAGCGACTGTAAAAGCTCTTTTTTGGCTTTCAGCGTAGCCACAAAAGGTTTTCCCTGCTCAAAGTTTAAGGAAAAAGTTGGCGAGCTTGCAATAAGAGAGCCGTTTGAAATGTGGCCCTTCATCAGATCGGCAAATTTTGCCTGCAGTGTTGTATTGATAAGAAGTTTGCCGTTCATGAGATTTTTATAGAGCTTTGCAGCCTGGTCAAAATCAAAGACGAACCTGCCACTTAAATCACACTCATTTGCGCGCTCTTTATTCTGTTCAATAGTCGCTTCGCGTATGGCGATAGTTCCTATTTGAGGAACATTGTGAAGCACAATCGGGTCAATAGTGGCCTTCCCGACAAAATCGCGAATTTGCTTTTCTTGAGTGTCAAATTCAAACCGTTGCGCGTCCAAAATTACATGGAGAGGGGCAGTAGTTGTGATCTTCTGCTCTTTTGCGATAAGGGCAATCTTTTGTGGCGAAAGAGTCACCTCAAGTCGACAGGGAGCCATAACAAACTTTTTGCCATCGAAATGGAAGTCATGCTGCAGATCCACTGTATCGGTCCAGAGATGCTGCTCGCCTGAAATTTCAAACTTTTTCTTCCAATCTTGAATCTCAATATGTGAAGCTGATTCAATCTGCCTTCCAAATAACGTGAAGACAACATCATCGTCCTGAACTAAGAGAGCATCGATGAAAGAAAGGTCGCCATTTACTTGAATATCTGACGTTAACGAACTTTTTTCTTTTAAAAGCCCCTTTACACTAAATTGAGCATCAATTTCAAAGTGGTTATTGAGCTGAGCAAGATCGGCAACGAAACTCCCTTTCACCTCTTCTCTTAAATCAGTCGATTCAAAATGGCTCTGCGTCGATAGGGTGTATTCTTTATTAGTTTTGTTATCTTTAACGGCGAGAGGGGAGAGGAGTTTTAGCTCGGCAGAAAAAGGGATTTTTTGCACTCCATCTGGTTCAAGAGTCATTTTAACGGGCAAAAATGCCATACTCACCTGGGCCGAGTTTGCCAGCTGAAGATGAGAGGTTGCCGGCAGAAACTGATTAACAAGAGATGGCTCACAGGTCCAGATAAGATGCGCTCCCTCAGAAAAGTCTATCAGGCCGTTCGTGAGCTCTATTTTGGCCTTACCATCGAGTTTCAGGCTTTTGACGCTAATGTCAGCGACGATTTTACAATTGGATAATTTTTCATTGAGGTGAAGCGCAAGTGTTGGACCGAACGCTGTGAGAATAAGCCCCTTTTTGCTTGGATCGACCAAGGTGGCAATAGCATCGGCAATCTCCATTGGAAACTGTTCGATATCGAGCCTCATTTCGCAGGTCGCATCACCTGTGCAATCTTTGCCTTCAAAGAGCCTTTGAGTG
>Ga0209777_10007190_pt1 | contig 12398 bp, 9 predicted proteins | sample FrelakmetHBP12HB_FD_187147 | JGI IMG/M metagenome (GOLD analysis project Ga0209777, IMG submission 187147) | Freshwater lake sediment microbial communities from the University of Notre Dame, USA, for methane emissions studies -HBP12 HB (SPAdes)... | ecosystem: Environmental > Aquatic >... | reverse complement strand
AAAAAGCAAGAGCATTGGATATCGAATTGATTTATCTGCCACCCTATTCACCTGACCTAAATCCGATAGAATATCTATGGAAAAGCATAAAGAGGATTATATCTGCGTCTGAAATTGAAAATAAGTCGGAACTCATTGAATTGTGAGAGATAGCTTTCTTGGCCTAGCGGCGAATCTTTCCTCTGCAGGATCGTGGATTCCCAGATTCTTACATGATAAGTTAGATATGTTATGTTAAGGACTATAATGTATTATCTCAGCCGTGCCTCTATAACGGAAATCCAGTTATTGCTCAGATGTATCCTGGCGATAGTTACGTGGATGTTCTTGAATTTGAGATTTACAATTTCAGTGTTGGAGCTACCCCCTTCGTGTACCACACAAATTCAGGATCAATAAATGCATATAACGAAATTTGTGCTCTTTCTGCATCAAAAAAAGTGGTACTCTCTGAACTTGGTACATATAGGGGAAACCCTGCTTTGACACCCTCATTTTGCCTCAATATGAAATCTTACTGGATTAGCCAAGTTATGAATCCATCCATCCTTAAAGCGATATATCCACGGTTGTCTGGACTGATCTACTGGGATGATCCCACCGTTCAAAACGTTGCTGGATTCTCAACAAAATGGGATCTAAAAGAGACAACGACAACACAAGCATCCGCAATAGCAGCATTCAAATTGGCAGACTACAAGAACGGTCAATAACTTAGAGCTGTGATTCCTTTTTATCACAGCAAACTCATTTTTTCCATTCAAACATATAAACATAACCAGAAAAATTCTTCAATAATTTAAAGCTGCTATTATTTAAGTAGTAGTCTAATTTCTTATATTTAGCATCATTCTCACTAAATTCGTCATCATATGCAAAATAAAAGCCATTTGATTCATTTAAATCGAAGTCTGGCTTTTGGGCACCACTAATACGATCGAACCATTGTGCCGCGCTAATACCTAGCACTCGGCCCGAAAAATAAATTATGACTGGATTCTCGGCAATTAGTATTTTATTTGCGTCTAGTGAGCGTATGAATGTGCCAGAGTTTATCAATTCTTTGTTAACCCAAGGATAATTGTTTTCACCATAACCCCAACCATTGCCATTAATAAGCGTCGTGGTGTACGTTATTTGTGACAATGCAATAATTAAATACAGTATATATCTTATATTTATGTATTTCATGAATTTTGTGATTTCTATTAGGGATGTGGAAGCCAGAAGAGACATAAGGGGAACTGTCGGAACCAAATAACGCAAATAACCAGAAGATCCCATCCAACCATATTTCCAGATAATGATATTAAATATCAATAGAGACAATACACATATCTTTGCTAATTTAAAACGGCTTGCACACAAAAAGAAACTCATTATGAATAATAAGAATATAATTGGCTCATACTGCAAAAGACCGAGAATGTAATAATTAAAATTACCGCTTCCATAAACGGAAATGGTATTTAACGGATATTCATTGTTCATGATGTATAATAAATCTCCGGTTCTCATAAATCCAATGAGATCCCAACACAAGGGAAAAATTGTTAATATAATTATTGATTTATATTTCTGATTAATCAGAAGATAAACGCACCAGATTATTATAAAAATGGTGCCTTCTGATCTACATAAAAGAGATGCAGATACTAGCGCAGCTGATAGGGCGAATCGTTCTTTTAAGAGAAAATAATACGCGGCTGCAATAAAGATTGTAAAAAGCGGTTCGGTGAGTGCGCTAATTGATGAACGAAACGCCAGAAACGAAAACGAAGCGAAGAAAATTGAAAACAAGATTGCCTCATTACTTAATTTGTGCTTTTTGGCAATAAGATAAATCAGATACAGAATTCCCATCCAGATTGCTGTATTCATCAACTTAATCATGGCAATATTCTCAACTGTAAATTTTAAGACAATTCCAGAGAGGAGTGTGAATAGGGACTTATACCACCAATTGATTAAAAAATCAAAATTGTTGAATGGTGCGTGAATCCACGCCTGGCTCCCCAAGTAGTGCATGTAAGAATCTGCCTCATAATCAAGCTCGTTATACTTAAGTATGAAATATATTCTAATTAATAAAGAAGTTGCAAATAAAATTATTATAGTTTTTGAGAATATAGGGTCTTCTCTCAATTTAGCAACTTGTCTGTCTAATGTATCAAACCAAGACGACATATGGCAAAATCATATTCTTAGGAGTGGTATAAAAATCTATATCCCCAACTGTGGCACATGCGCCAGGTAGCTTTCCTTCAGCCCTTTTAGGTTGATGTGATCATAGATCGATAACATCTTTTCTCTTGTCTCCTGGATGAACTCGCGTGGCATCCCTGCTCGTCTTAGATGGGTCGTGAACCAATGCCATTTAACGTGTGCCTGGTGCCTCTTCTTTCAAGATTCGCCCCATGTTATCATTTCTCAATATATCTTGCAAACGAATCGAATATGAACTCAAGTTCGCTTTCATCTTCAAATATAATATCCTTTTCGGATGCCTGTTTGGATAATCCGCCTACATCCGCCGCGATTACCGGCTTGTCGAAAAGTTTTGCTCGCCCTAGCACGGCAGAGCTCCATATTTCTTTGTAAGGGACTACTACTACATCGCTCGCACTAATCCAGGTATCGAACTCTTCGTCTGAAAGGTACTTTTCGACTACATGTACGTTTGACGTCTTCTCAGCCATCTGTTTTAAGCCGAGTAAATATTCTGTATACTCACTCCACTCAATCCTCAGGGACCCTACAACATAAAGCTTCATCTTTTCGCTGCTTATCTTGCTGAATGCCCTAATTGCCCTATCAAATCCCTTACTAGGTTGGATGAAACCTATGCATAGGAACACAAGCTTATTACCAGGCACCCCCAGCTCACTTCTGGCTTTTCCTTTTGGTATGTCTCTGAATTTATAGTAAAATGCATTGGCCGGACGCAACTCATATCTGCCTGCAGGCAGCGCAAAATACTGCAATTCAAAATCTTTAAATTCCGTCTCCGTATGAAATATTAATTTCGGGCAGAGCTTCCACTTAATCCTTTCAAGGACATGATTCATCTTAAATGATGAATTATTAGAAAATTCATGCATTACTATTTCCACTTTGTCTTTGAAAATTAAGAAGACTAAGGAGAAAGATAAATGAGTTGCCAATATGCTAAGATAGTTCCTCTTTACTATGTCGTCGTAATATAACGATGGATGATATTGAAAAATAATCTTATTATATAACATGCCATACTTCAGGATTCTAAGCAGGTTAAAATTACCCCTTAGATTACATATATAATCTCCATCTCCTTCTTCAGGGGAAAGCACGTTAACCACGTTTCCACTTTCTTGTAGCTTTTTAACCATTTGATATGCGTACTTTCCTATCCCGCACTTCATAGGTGGATATGTAGAGACCATCAGGTATCTCACGAGGTTATCACTTCCAATTTAGATACGATCCTCTGCTATTTTGGCTATATCTTTCCAATCATATCTTTCTGCCAAGGATCTTGCGCCTTTGGAAAGTTTATCCCTAAGACCTGCATCTTTCAACAATGTCTCGATAGCTTCCGGGAATTCACCGATATCAGCAATTATGGTATTGAGTTTATCGGTAAAATCGATACCTCTTGCACCAACGGATGTTGTCACGAGAGGTAGGCCGGCCGCCAAGTAATCAAATACCTTGATATTGGTTCCGGAACCCTGGGCAACCGGATTTAGTGCTACATCTGAAGCAGTTAGTAGCCCTCGCTTATCCTCTTCGTTCACAATACCCATTAGTTTTATATTATGTTCCAATTCTTCGCCATACTTCTTTGAGATGCCTTCGCATATGCTGCCAACTAGGACAAAGGTTACAGTGCTTAACCGTCGAGCTAGCTCCGAGCAAATATAATCTGCTGCATCATCATTGGGCTTATAGCCGCCACTGGCAAGAAAAGTCGCCACAGAGCCTTCAAACCCAAAGTGATTCTTCATCGATGTTTTCATCTCATAGGTGGGATAGGTAATGTCCTTGATGGAGGCACCATTGGGTACCACTAGGATCTTCTCTTCCTTCACTCCGTATTGATCTGAAAATCCCTTGGAGTCCTCGTGAGAACATGCAAAGACTAGATCGCACTCTTTTATAATTATACTTTCTATTTTTTTAACTTGGTTAGCCAAGAACATTCCACATAGTGTTTTGCTCAATAAAGCTCTCTTTATTTTGTACTCTACGTTATGAGAGTCGTATACCAATAGAGGTCTTTTTTTTAAACTCTTGAGTTCTTTTTGAACATAATGGTATACCCAGGGATGGCTAACTATAATTATGTCCTTGTCTTTTATCAGATGAGACAATCTCCGCTGATATTTGGGCGTATATTTCATCAATATGGGTACTGTGACGTCTAAAGTTGTTACACCGCCACAAAGCTTGCTGATTAATTTATCTAGGGATATGTGTAGAGCAGTCATCGGGACCAGAATCTCCTTGAAGTGATTTGCTAGCTTCTGTTCCCGTTCGCCTGGACCTAACCAATCGAATGTACCAAGATAAGTAATATTGAACTTGGCTGGGTCGAAGTTTTTGTACAATTCGTAAATCCTAACCCTTCCGCCGCCGATAGGTGGATCCAAAATTTGATTATCAGTAACTAAAACGCTCTTAACCTTCGTCCAACTAGGTGGTGATGTGATCAGAGGTATATCCAGAAGCCTCTTAACTGCATTCTCCCAAGATATGTTTTTAACAGATTGATATCCATTTTCGCCCATTCGTGTCGCTTCATCGGGGTTTTCAATAAAGTAATTTATCTTTTCAGCTATTTTCTTGGGATCAGGTCCAACCACAAAACCGCTAAAGCCATCTTCAACTATATGGCTGGGCTCACCTGAGTCTGAACAAGTGATAACGGGTTTTCTGCTTTTGAAAGCCTCTATAGTTACGTAACCAAAATCTTCCTGTACTGGAACGAAGGGTACCACTATTGCCCTGGAATACAATTCCAGTAGCTTGTCATCGGATATTCTGCCCAGGAACTCTACTCTCTCCTCTAATCCTTCTTTGCTTACAAGGCTCCTTAGATTTATAGCGGCCTCCCCATCGCCTGCAATCAACAATTTTATCCTGCCAGGGACATACCTCATGGCTTCAATGACCAAATCGACTCTCTTCCATCTATGAAGCCTTCCTGGTAAAAATATAAATTCTCCTGTCTTAGGTTCCTTAAAATCTGAGATTTTAGTCGCAGGGTATATTTTTTCAAAATTAATTTGAGTCCAAAAAGCATCGGCGTTTTTTAATCTTTCTGCGACAATATCTCCTATAACAGCATGCTTTTTTGTCCGATTAGGACTTAATCCATATTTATCTAATTCATGAATTAATTTTCTTTGTTTTTGTATCTCTTTGTTCTCAGGATTTAACTCTAAATCAAACATATCATAAAAGACTCTTACTGTATGTAACAAATAGGATATATGATTTCTGTGTCTCACCATATAGGTGGGCGCTTTTGTGGAAATTACCAGATCAAAATCGCTCAAATCCAAATAAAAACAATTGCAGTATGCTTCAAGTATCCCATCAAATGTGGATTCATCTACGACGACCTCTACCTGAGTTGCATCATGGCCTGCTTCGATAAGTGCTTTAATTAGACCCTCGTAAAGGTTCTCGGCTCCTCCCTTTTCGCCATTTGTCGATTTTGGAGTAACCACCGCAATCTTCATATCATTTCCGCCATCACTTCTTTCCTATTAATGCATAGTCTTGAGGGCCAAAGAGGATATTGTTTAGCATATCAATATTGTAGTTGAACAAATTATTTGCTTCACAATTTCCATCTTTTATAGACGAATCGTCGATCTTCTTAAGCCGGGCCTCATTTCTCACAGGAGATAATAGCTTGATCTCTATATCCCTGAAACCTACAGCCTTTAGTAGGAACTTGAGCGTCTCCGGATGGATAGGCCGCTTATGGCTCATGTCGATATAGAAGTTAGCGAATGAGAAAAATGAAAGAGGATTTACGGTCTCTGCGACAATACTTCCTCCATATATAAGCTTCTTATAGCATAGCCCAAGCATTCTTATGAGGTACTCAGGCTCGAGATGCTCCACGACTTGATCAATAAATATTCCATCCAGGCTCTTGTCTTCTAGCTTCTCCAGATACGAAACAGCATCGATCCTATCGACATCAAATCCCTTAGACGCGCAGAATTTTACCATATCCTCATCTGTATCGATTCCTCTGCTACCTATTCCACGCTCCATCAGGATTTCCAGGAACTCACCCCGACCGCATCCTATATCGAGGACATTCTTGCAACCTTCAAAAAATTTTATAAATAATAGCTGTCTGCCCTTGATATCAGTTCGAGATCCGCGAAATCTCTCCTCAAAGACAAAATAATTTAATTCGTTATCCGCATTATCGGAGGACTCTGATGAGACTTCTATGGATTTGGCGATCCTTTTATCCAGAATCTCTGCTAGCCAAGCCCTGTTTTCAATATCCTCATTCATGGCTCCAAATACAGCCCTAACTTGATCCTCAATTTCCGGGGAGATCTTAGCCTGTACCCGGGCTATCTTTTCGTCTATCAGTGCTAGAAGCTGATCAGTAGATCTCATCTGAGCTAAAAGCTGATCGATAGATACCTTGACCTCACTCATGCTCTTCGACGCTTCTTTAAGAATCGTTGCAATACTTCTATTGAAATCCTTCTGCTTCGAGATCATTGGGTCCACGTAACGACGTACCTCGCCATGGATAGCCTCCCTGCCTTTGACCAACGCCTTGCCCGTCGCCCGCCTATGAGAACTTATAATGTAGTTGTTGTTCTGTATATCCCAGTTGGAATTTATGTAGTCTAACTCCTTCTGGAGGGGATCTCCGGTTTTAGGAATCTCCTGCTTTCCATCAGAACCTCTGCCGATCACATTTTCTACATCGCTATTCTCATTGCCATCCTTGCGCCGATCCATATTATCCCTTATCTTGCGCATTATTTCTTCTACGTTTATATCTTCTTCCTTGATCTCGAAGGATTCCACCAAAGCCACCTCATTCAAGACATCCGCTATAGAAGCAACGGGATTTCGTTATTAACCCGAGTTCTCAATGATTTAGGCATAAATCTTAATTTCGCTGTCATCTCCTACCACACCACATTAAGAACATTGCTGAATTCTTCATGAATTCTAGAAAAATTGTCTGCCCTCTATTTGGATGTGAGCCGAAAAAGTCCATAGTATCATTAGCTCCGCTGGTTGCTACATTCTGTTTCTTAACTATGAGATTCAAATATCTGCAGACCATTCCGGGAACTCTTCGACAACCATTTACTATAAAAAACTTATTATCATATAGTAACTGATATCTTGTTTGATAATGTTTAATATCAATGCTCATCTTGGCCTTTAGTTCATCAAGAGGCGATTTCATATCTTCAAAATTTTTAATAGACCATTTTTTAGAATATTCGATTTGGAGATCTCCCTTGGAATTACTTATTCTTAGCTTAATACCTTCCACATTTATCTCATTCGATGGCGGCTTAAAGGTCATGCGAGGAATCCTAACGGTATGAGGTAACTTATCGCATATAAATCATAGCTATATCCGATGGAAGTAGTTTGCCACTCTCTCCCAAGAATCCCACGGGTTATGAACCGCTGGTCCAGCCAGGAAAGTCCGAATGATTTGAGAATCGCTCCAATCCCAGACCCTCTCTGGATGGGCATCAATATTTGTGGGTATGCCATTCCACCAACCATTCGGATAAAAAAAGGCTCCAACCACTTGGACGAAAATCGACCAAATTGATAATAATAATATAAGTATCAGAATTTTCCTATCGAAGCCCTCTATTAGCAAATATTGGTTCAGGTATAGGCCTATAAATATAAATAAGATTGGCAGCATTCCTGTCAAAAATCTTGGACCATAGGACCAACCTGCCCACCAAATCGCAAAGCTACTATAGAACATGATTTGAATGATTATGATTGGACCATAAATTAATAGCAAAAATTTTATCTTTTTAGAACATATATCTCTGGCCAATAAGTACCCTGGAATTGATAAAATTAGAATGGGAGTATATACAAGCAGGCCTCTGCTTGGGCTTAATAACAAACCAAGAAGATTCGATAAAAGAGTGTAATTAAGCCCAAGGTAGGAAATCATGCTACTATACCCACCAAAAATAGTTTTAAAATAATAAAAATTATAGAAAATAAATGGTAAACTTATAATAAAAAGGGGAACCGCAAAATAAATTATTTTTTCTTTATAAAATATAATTATATATAATAATATCGGTAATACTAAAAAGCCATCTGCCGGCCTGTTGAATATGAATAATGCGAGTAAAGCACCCAAAACTGAGACTGTTTTGTTCGAATAGCGAGTTTCATTTAGGATCACAAAATAGATCAGCATAGCTAGCAACAGCTCCGCCAACCCATGTTGCCATAGTTCCTGACTGCTGACGGACCATGTGCTTGATCCAAAAGCATAGATCAGTGTTGTAAGAACAGCTATTTTTTTAATTACTAATCGATTTAATATTAAAAAAACAAACATGCAAGAAAGAGAGGCAATTATTGAGGCTGATATTTTCTCCATGACAGCTACGACCAATTGGAATTCCGGATCGAGCATGTTCATTGGATAGTTAAAAATTTTTAATATGAGATACGGGATAACATATAACGGAGTTATTAAGACAGGTGTGACTATGGGATATGTGGATAAATAATGTCCGTTAATATTCTGGACCATCCATGGATAAGGGCTTATATTATTGAAATAGTTGGTGAAGCTATCTAAATAAAAATTATGGTGCTCGAGAATGTTAAAAGGCAATAATGATGCAGGCAGAGGATCTCCGCTCTCTAGATTGGGGTTAAAGCTTGTTAAATACAATACAAATGATAAAAAAAATATGCTAATCGCCGCATTTCTTGTGAAAATAATATAACCGAGCCTATTCAGTTTAAGTCTAGTTGCATTTATAATTGATAATATCGTTTATCTCTCCTGAAACCATTTTTTAGAGCTGCATCTTCTTCAATCATCGAGCTTTTGGAAAATGAGAAGGGATGTTCCGCGCCCCAATGGGCGCGGTTAGTCGTATAATTCAGATGGTTATGAAATACCATCCTTCAGTGCTAGACCAGGCAAACGCAGGATCAACCGTGGTATCAATCCTGAACGGCTTGATCAGAGCCTCTGAACCCCTTGAATCCGTGGTAACAAATGCCTTGGTTGCAATATTGCGGGTCTCTGCTTGTTTCAGTTCCGAATCCACATATGAGAAGTGATTCAATCCACCTGTATAACCAGCCTGATTGAACATATTCCCATCGCTAGATTGAACCGTTCCCGCTCCAGCACCATTTATTGTCGCCCCCGCTACAGCCTTCTTACTCCAAGAATTTTCTGTATAGGTGTCGAGGGTCATGTTACCATCTGAGGAGGTCTTCCCATTTGCTTGCTGATAGCTGGTCGACAATAAAATCTGGCTGAAAGATAGGGCATTACCGCCTAGTTCTCTGGTTATGGCTCCAGCACCCAAGTTCGCCGCGTTGCCATACTCTACCACTTGCTTTCCGTTGTCCCTTGCTACTGAACCCCAGGTGGTCCCTGTGGTCAAAGCCTGACTAAAGACCTCAACTACGTTTGAAGTCTGGGTGGCGGATGCGTACGTTGCTGGTCCACCGCTGACCTCGAGATTGAGACCAGTTCCTGCATCCTTGGACGCGCTTGACTGAATCAGGGCAGATACATCCGCAGAGTCATCCTGCCCTTTGGCATTTACATTGCCGCTGGCATTGCCGCTTGCTGAAGACGCCACATTCTCGTTCTGAAGCTTTGCCTTTGTCTGGGTAGTGGATGGGTCCCAGGCTCCGCTTTCGGCCTGCCCAGAGGCAGTGGCCGTTGCTTGGACCTCGCTTATGGCCGAGGCGTAGCTCGCGACTTTGCTGCTGCTGCTTGATATGTTTTTGTTCCTGAAGGTTCGTTGGACACTCGATTCCGCAGTCAGACCTACCTCCTTGCCGCCCGTGCTGGCTAGGGATTGAGCAGAATTGCCTGCGAGGTTCATTTTAGCCTCTCCCTTGACCTCTCCCCATACTTCTGAAGATGTGCCTAATTTGCTCACGTCATATTGGGCTGATCCAGAAGCTGAAGCCACGCTGGATCCCTCTCCCTGCAAATAGCCGTCCACGCTTATCTTCGCAGAGCCAAAGATCTCATGACTCGGGCCTCCCGTGGACAGGCCGGTTCCAGTAGCCCCCACGAAGGCTGAGGCCGAAGCGGTTCCCTGGCTGGTCAGAATGGTCTCGGAGGAGACATCTCCATCGAAACTGACCTTTAGATTGAAGCCTCCTATGCTTTTCTCCACGCTCTGCGTGCCTTTCTTGGCATCTATTACCTTGCCTGGACCAAAGAGAGCTGAGGACGAAGTTATGCCAAGAGCTATGGAAGGATCACCTGAGGAAGTTGATGCACTTATGACACCTGAACTGCTTCCCTGACCTACCAAGGTGGAACTCCAGCCGCCATTCAATTCAGTCATAGGTGAAACTTCAGGGATGGACAATAGCAAAATCGCAAGAACAATTGATTGTATTCCTATGGATCTAGACGAGCAAGGAATTTGAATTTTTCTTAACTTTATTGTATCTGGATAGCTTTTCAAATGCACCACATCCATGATGATAAGAATTGTGAACATGAGTTCGGATACATCGTCATACGGAATACGATTTATCGTATTTAATCTTGTTCCCAAAAGGTATAACTTATATAATGAGTAATATATCTATTAGAAACATATTTTTTTCTAACGCAATCGATACCGGGGAAAAAATCGATTCGCATTCAGAAGAAATCATTAAGGAAATATATACTTGTTATAAAAAAATAATGATGCAGTGTTTGATGCTGCATCAATTGTTGTTTGTTGTTCCAAACAATGTCGTAGTTGTTCTCTCGTTTACAGTCCCAATTGGAACCTGTGTCGGTCCGAAATAGATAAGATTTCCTATAGATTGGACATTTATGGGTCCGAATCCCTGTCCATTCCAGAATTGGCCATTGGTGCCGTCAACCCACTTGAGATCCGTCTGTGAAGCGATGGACGTGTCTATCTGTCCCGGAGTAACCAAAATTGGGCCCACAGTATTGTAATCTACATGAGCATTGGCATTCTCGATATCGGAATAGACACCTGAGCCATCATTGGAGGATGCTCCGTTGACCGCTGGTCCGACAATCTGTGTAGCAAATATTGTGCCTGCAGTGGCCACAGGTAACAGTGGGTTCGCTGGATTCTCTTGCCAAGTGGCTCTGGATCCATAAGCAGAGGATGCAGAGGCAGGCAATGTCTTCCTAAACTGCAAGAAAGTTCCTGCGCCCATACCATCAAATCCTGGTTGAACGGTTCCGGTCGCGCCTGATATCGAAGTTCCGCCTACTTGAGAAGGCGCCAAATCCATCTCGGTGGTTGTGGAGGCGTCCCAATTGGCGTCGTTTATGAAGCCAGTTCCAAACGCTTTTTGAGCATTATCATGGCTTCTTGAAACCATAGCCCCGGTTGCCAAGCCACCTTCTGACGTATGTGGTACAGTGATGCCCGTTGGATCTATCGATGCATCCATATCTGCTATGGCTCCTCCCCGGGCCTCATCGGCTCCCTGATAGACAGATGCGCTTGCATCCATATGACCAAGATTCAAATCTGCCAGGGTAGATCGTCCCATTTCAGCGGTGTATAGCGCCTGAGAGGTTGAGGCAGTCGCAGATCCAGTTAGATCACCAGTTATCGAAGTTGGCAAATTACTGGCAAAAGCGTTCTTCGATCCCACAGTGACATAACCTTCGGTCTCTGACTCTTGCCTTCCGGATGGAACATCTACACTGCTTGTAGCAGATAGGAAGGCTATCGCGGGCCTATCGATTTGAGACATTGTGGTCGTGAACGATGCCGGATTCCAATCTCCGCCAATAGTTCCTCCGAGACCAGCACTGGACGCTGTCAGGGCAGACGTACTAATGACAGATCCTTTGACGTCATATGTTGAAGTACTTCCTGGACCATCATCGATCTGTGACATAGCATGATAGCTAGCCGTTCCCTGTGCAGAAGCATCGGCCGTGAATTTTCCTTTTGCGGGTCCTCCAGTACCGATCGCGTGTGTCAAATCGAAATTACTGGAGAAGAGCCCACTTGCACCATCTTGGAATGCAGCCTGTGTGAGGCTACCGAGACCGTCAGCTGAACCTATGCCGGATTGGATATTTGCTGTACCAACAATATTATTGACAGTTTCTTTACAAGGGATAGGCCCTACAATATTCGGTCGCTGGGTGACCGTTGTGCTTAAAA
>Ga0209777_10007188_pt1 | contig 12402 bp, 8 predicted proteins | sample FrelakmetHBP12HB_FD_187147 | JGI IMG/M metagenome (GOLD analysis project Ga0209777, IMG submission 187147) | Freshwater lake sediment microbial communities from the University of Notre Dame, USA, for methane emissions studies -HBP12 HB (SPAdes)... | ecosystem: Environmental > Aquatic >... | reverse complement strand
TCCCTGGCGACCCCGGCGCCGGAAGCCGAATTCGGCGCGCCCGCGGCGGACCCCGAACCGGCGCCGGCCTACACACCCCCGCCTGCGTTTGAGGCGGAGCCTGCGTCCAGCCCGATCGATGCGGAGACGCACGCCAAGTACGAGGAGATCAAACGCGGCAGCATCCATATAACGGAGCTGCAGCGGATGAGCGTGCAAGAGCTGCACGATGTGGCCAAGAAAGAGGGGCTGGAGGAATACACGGGTCTGAAAAAGCAGGACCTGATCTTCAAGATCCTCAAGGACCGCATCAACCGCAACGGATTGATGTACGGTGAGGGGGTATTGGAGATTCTGCCCGACGGGTTCGGGTTCCTGCGCAGCCCGGAGTACAACTATCTTCCGTGTCCGGATGACATTTACATTAGTCCGTCGCAGATTCGGCGCTTCGGATTGCGGACGGGGCACATCGTGGCCGGTCAGATTCGACCGCCGAAGGAATCGGAGCGTTATTTCGCGTTGCTGCGCGTGGAGGCCATCAACTACGAGGATCCCAACGCGGTCACGGAGAAGACGAACTTTGAGGACCTGACTGCGCTGCACCCCACGCGGCGGCTGTTCCTGGAAACGGCGCAGGAAGAATTGAACATGCGCATCGTCGATATGGTCACGCCCATCGGCATGGGGCAGCGTATGCTCATCGTCGCCCCGCCGCGGACCGGCAAGACCGTGCTCTTGCAGAAGATGGCGAATGCGATCGCCAAGAACCACCCCGATGTCTACGTCTTCATTCTGCTGATCGACGAGCGACCTGAGGAAGTCACCGAGATGCAGCGGCATACGACCGCCGAGGTGGTAAGCTCGACGTTTGACGAGCCGGCCTCGCGGCACGTGCAGGTCGCGGAAATGGTGATCGAAAAGGCCAAGCGACTGATCGAATACGGACGCGACGTGGTGATCCTGCTCGACTCGATCACGCGTCTGGCGCGGGCGTACAACACCGAGATTCCGCACTCCGGGAAGATCCTCTCCGGCGGTATCGACGCCAACGCGTTGCAGAAGCCTAAGCGGTTCTTCGGGGCGGCGCGCAACGTTGAGGAAGGCGGATCGCTGACCATCATCGGAACGGCCCTGGTGGACACCGGATCGAAGATGGACGAGGTCATCTTTGAAGAGTTCAAGGGCACGGGCAACAGCGAATTGCACCTGGATCGGCGCCTGGTGGATCGCCGGGTTTGGCCGGCGATCGACGTGGCCGCTTCGGGCACGCGAAAGGAAGAGTTGCTCATGGATCCCAAAGAGCTGGAGCTGGTGTATCGTCTGCGCCGCGTGCTGTCGGATATGAACGTGGTAGAGGCCATCGAACTTCTGCGGGCCCAGCTCGGCAAGGTCCGCTCGAACGCCGAGTTCCTGATAACGATGAAGCTGGATTAAGCGGGCCGAGGCCCGAAAGCAGAATGGCGAATTGCGAATGGCGAATGATCGGTTTCGCCATTCTTGATTCGCCATTTTCGCCGATAGAATCCCCAAGGAGCCACGGGACGGATTGTAAGGAGGACGGACAGTGACGATCACCATCAAGTATTGCACTCAATGAAACTACCTGCCCAAGGCCGCCGGTCTGGCGGATGCGATCAAGAAAGCGTCGGGGGTCGAAGCGAAATTGATCGAAGGGTCGGGCGGAGTGTTCGACGTACACGTGGACGGCAAGCAGATCTGGAGCAAGCAGGACATCGGGCGATTCCCGGAGGACAAGGAAATCCTTGATAAGATCAAGGGGATGACCGCCAAGGCGTAATGGCACCGCGGATCGGATTCAGCGGGTCGAAACGTCGAATCATCCGCGATTTCTTATGGGAGGCATCGTGTGGCTACTATCACCGTCATTTACAATATACTGCTGTTCGTGATTGGGATTTTCTTTAACGTGTTGCCGACGGGGATGCAGGATGCGGTGGCCGGGATCGTGACCGGGCCAGTGTGCATCCTGATCGGTACTTGCGGCGTAGCAAACAGATGAGAAACATGCGGCGCGGGCGTACAGGCGCGTCAACCGGGCGTTGCATCGTTGCATCAAACAAGAGTCCCGGGTAGGCTACCCTGCGAACTTGGCGGGATGTAGACGCTTCTCGATCATCGGTTTCCCGAATGCCTGTGTCCGAAAATGGGAGAACCTCAAATATCGTCGCCTGATTCGCCGAACACGCCTCCAACTTTTCCAGAGAAGGAGGACGACGCGGACATGCTTTACCAGGTCGTCGCCGAACGGAGGCTCAACTACGACAGCATGGCGTGGCAAACGCCGGTTCTCAGCTTGACGGCGCAGGCGTTCTTGTTGACCATCGCTCTTGGAGGAGGCACATCTCGTTGGTCCAGGATCATCTCCGCCGTGCTTGCCATGTTTGCAACGGTTGCGTCCATCCAACTGATGATCCGGCATCGCTACTTCGAACAGTCCGACTCGGAGTGGCTGCAACAGTACGAAAAAATCAAACTCAGGTCCGTCCCAGTACATGGGAGCCAACGTCCTTTCGGCGAAGAGGTCAAGGCAAAAATGTCGTGCCCAATCCGGTGGTTTGCGCAATACAGCTCCTTGAAGTGGTGGCTGGGCACTCTTCTGCTGTTCTTCGTTGGGAGTCTAGCGGCGCTTCTGATGGCGATCTTCAGGCCAACGTTGCTTGATCCGTAGCGTCAGTAATCATTTTCCGCGTCTCAGCCGATATCCTGTTATGAGGAAATCCAATGCCTGGGTCAAGAGCATCGGCGGTTCATAACACCAAGGTGTGCGGAATGTTGAAGGCACCCGCCGGAACGCGATGGTTTGCAGCCCCTGAATGGGGTTGGATACAGGCGGCCGTTCCCATCATCTGTGTAGATGTGCTTCCTCTTCGCTGCCGAGCGGCGAAAATAGCGCAGCTCGGGCTTATTCTCCGCGCGACACCCCATCAGGGTCCGCGCTGGTGTCTGTTGGGAGGACGGATGTTGCGAGGCGAATCTCTCGCCGAAGCAACAACCCGGCAATTGCTCGAGACGGTCGGTCCTGAAGTTCGCTTCACAGTTGATCCCGACGAGCAACCTCTCTATGTTGCCCAATACTTCACGGAGCCAAGGGAGGTCGGTGGATGGGATTCACGCCAGCACGCGATCGGGCTGACATTCGCTATCCCTCTGGAGGGTGTCCTTCACCCGCAAGGTGAGGCCATCCGTTTTGAATGGTTCACGCGCAACGAGTTGCCCTCCCCAGAGGAGTTCGGGTTTGGCCAGGAAAAAGTTGTCGCCGCCTGTCTCGCGCGACTTGACGAACCCAGCAAATCGCGGTAGGGGATATTCTCACCATGCCTGCTTCCATCACCTGGCTTGGACATGCGGCGTTTCGGCTGGAGTTGCCGGACGGGCGGGTCATTTTGATCGACCCCTGGCTGGCGGAGAATCCGGCCTGCCCGGCCGCGCTCAAGAAAGTGCCACGCTGTGACATGGTGTTGATGACCCACGGGCACTTCGACCACGTCGGCGACGTGCCGGCGCTGGTCAAAAACTTCAACCCGATCATCGTGGGCAATTACGATCTTTGCACCGTAATGCAAAAACGCTGCGGCGGTGGACGCTTCGAGGGGATGAACACCGGCGGCACGGCGGAGTTCGACGGCGTTCGCGTGTCGCTGACGCGGGCGTATCACTCGTCGGGGGTGGACTCGCCGGACGGGCCGGTCTATGGCGGGATGCCCAACGGCGTGGTGGTCGCGGCGCCGGGAGTAGCAACGCTGTATCACGCGGGCGACACCGACGTTTTCAGCGATATGTCGCTCATCGCCCGGCTTTTTGAGCCGAAAGTTTGCATCCTCCCAATCGGCGATCGATTTACAATGGGAGCGAATGGCGCGGCCATCGCCGCCGAACTGCTCAACCCCTCGGCCATCATCCCTTGCCACTACGGTACGTTTCCGATTCTCGCCCAATCCGCGGACGGCTTTCGGAACGTATTGCCCGAACACCTTCGAGAGCGTCTTCACGCGATCGAGGTCGGCGAGTCGCTCGCGTGGACCGCGGGCGGAGTGGGCGGGGTCGTCCGCGCGGACTGAAGCCCGCCCTACTCCGTCCCGAGCCGGGAGTCCGCGCGACCCCATCAATGAGCCGCGGCCTCCTCCGCGTACCCCGCACGCGCTTTCTTCCACGGAATTGACGCTTTCCCTGAAGGACACGGTATAATTGCGTGCGGACTCAAAAATGGACCTCTTCGCCGAACAACGCGACGCCAACCGCCACAAAGTCGAACCGCTCGCCGTCCGCATGCGCCCGCGGACACTCGACGAGTTCCTCGGCCAGAGGCACTTCGTCGGCGAGGGAAAGCTGCTTCGCCGCAGCCTTCAGGCCGATCGCATCACCAGCGCCGTCTTTTACGGCCCGCCGGGCACAGGCAAGACTACGCTCGCCGCCATCATCGCCGAAACCACCCGCTCGCATTTTGAGCCGGTCAACGCGGCCTCCGTCGGCGTGAAGGAAATCCGCGAAATTCTCGCTTCGGCCCGCGAGCGACTGGAGACGACCGCGCGGCGAACCATACTCTTCATCGACGAGCTGCACCGCTTCAACCGCGCCCAACAGGATGTCCTCCTCGGCGACGTGGAGGAGGGCGTTATCATCCTCATCGGCGCGACCACCGAGAATCCATTCTTCGCCATCAACGCCCCGCTCATCTCGCGCAGCCAGATTTTCCAGTTCGAGGTGCTTGCGGAGGAGGACATCAAACAACTGCTCCGCCGCGCGCTGCAAGACAAAGAGCGCGGCCTCGGCGGATACAACGTCACCCTTGCGGACGACGCCGCCCATCATCTGGCCACGACGTGCGACGGCGATGCGCGGCGGGCGCTCTCCGCCCTGGAAATCGCCGTCCTCTCCCAATCTGCGAAGGCGAAGCCCGGCGAGCCCATCGTCGTCGATCTTCCCATTGCCGCAGAGTCCATCCAGCGCAAGGCCATCCAGTACGACGGCACCGGCGACGCCCACTACGACGCCATCAGTGCCATGATCAAGTCCATTCGCGGCAGCGACCCCGACGCCGCCGTTTACTGGATCGCACGAATGCTCGAAGCCGGCGAGGACCCGCGCTTCATCGCCCGGCGGATCGTCATCGCCGCCGCCGAGGACATTGGAAATGCCGACCCCATGGGATTGGTGCTCGCTCAGGCCGCCGCCGACGCCACGCAGATGGTCGGTATGCCGGAATGTCAGCTCCCGCTCGCCCAGGCCGCGATCTATCTCGCCTGCGCGCCCAAGTCGAACGCATCCGCAAAAGCGATTTGGAGTGCCGCTGACGATGTGCGAACCGGTCGCACTATCCCCGTGCCACGCCATCTGCGCTCGACCGGCTACGCTGGCGCGAAGCGCCTCGGCGTCGGAGAGGGGTACAAGTATCCTCACGACGCTCCCGGCGGTATAGTGGATCAGGACTATCTTGGGGTAGATAAGATATACTATGTCCCCACGGATCGCGGCGCCGAGGACGCTATGCGACGCTTCCTTGACCGAACGCGGGAACATCGCGATGGTTCCGCGGGCCAATGAACGCCACCTCATTATCCTTCTCCACCATTTTTGGGCGGAGAAGACAGGGTGAGGAGGCTCTTGACACCCCTCTCCCCCATCTGGGGGAAAAGGCAGGTTGTGGCGCTTTTGGCACCCCTCTCCCCAGTATGGGGGAGAGGGCAGGGTGAGGGGGTTGGTCATAGGCTCTAAGCGATCGGTACCGCTCTCCCGGCGCGCCGGGAGAGCGGTCACCACGGAGGGCAGGGTGAGGGGGTTGGTGATAGGCTCTAAGCGTCCCTCGTCCGGGTGTGAGTACTGAACTTGACCATCAAGAAGGATTTACGTCAGCGCCTTCGCAAGCTCATCTCCGATATCCCCCCGGACCGGATCGGCGAGCTTTCACTCGGCGCGTGTCAACGTCTGTCTCAGCAACCCGAGTATGCCAAAGCCGAAGTGGTGATGGTCTTTCTTTCGCTGCCGGGAGAGATGGACACCTCGCCGATTGTCCTTAACTGCTGGCAAAAGCGAAAACGGGTGCTGGCCCCGAAAGTAAGTTGGAACCAGCGGCGCATGCTTCCGGTGGAGATACGCTCGCTGACCAACGATCTGGTCGAGTCCAACATGGGCATCCGCGAGCCCATCGCCGGCGTCCCATTCCCGATCTCGCTCATCGACCTCGTGATCGTTCCGGGGCTGGGTTTCGACGAGTACGGTAACCGGCTCGGACGCGGACGCGGGTTTTACGACCGTTTCCTGGCCCATCCGGATTTTCACGGCGTCGCCTGCGGCCTCGCCTTCGAGCAGCAGTTGTTGCCCCAGATTCCCGTCGGTCCGCTCGACCGCAACGTAAACATGCTGGTCACCGACGCCTCGGTCCACCGTTTCAATAAATAATTCCGCGTTTCCGCGCCGACGCGCAGCGGAGGTCCCGGCGCGCCGGGATTTCAGCTTTCAGCGTTTCTGCGTTTCCACGTTTTCCTTCGTGCCTCGTTGCCTCCTTGTCTCAATGCTTCAGTGCCTTTCTTTTTCGTTTCCGCGCCGACGCGCAACGGAGGTCCCGGCGCACCGGAATTTCAGCTTTCAGCGTTTTTGCGTTTCAGCTTTTCGCCAGGCCCCCAACCCCCATACCCCATTAAGAAATCCCGCATTCACACTTAACATACACGTACAGAATTTCGTAAACTGGTGGTCACGCAATTGGTTGGGGGATGCCACGGCTGGGAGAGGGGCGTCGATGACCCACCTGATTCCGCGTCGAGCCTGGGCCGAGCCCGCCTACACGGCCTTAAGCGGCAGATCCAATGAGTCGTCCAGTAGCCAAGAAAAGTACGTGTACTCGACACGATCCGGGCTCCAAACAAGCGTGAAAATCGCCGCAACATAAACTTGTCTCTCATAACCGAAAATTCGGCATCAACTGCGACTTCACGGCACCAGAGATTGGCAGGTTTGCATTCTTAACCGAATTCGGGTACCATACTGCCGGGTTTCTCGGTAAGAAACTCACATTCCTTTCTGGAGAAGCGCCATGGTCAGCAAGAACATTCTGGTTGTGCGTTCACATTCGATCCTTCTTATCTGCTGTGTCGAGTTGTGTTTCGCAATCGGGGACCTTACTACACTTGCAGCCCGACCGAGTACTGGCGGTGGTGCCCTGCAACAGACCGAAGGTACCTTGCCAGCGCCCGTCCCTGAACAGAATCCCCAACGCGTGCTCTCGAACAGAGCAGTGGTCATCGCGCGGCTGGGTCCCAAGCCAGCGGATGATTCGAACACAAGCATAGATGGTTCGGGCGCGAATCAGCTCTTGACGGATTGGCAGACCATCTTCGCGGAGGACTTCGAAGGCAGCTGGCCAGGACCCTGGCAGGCCTATGACGTTAACTTCCAAAATGGTTCCGACTTTTGGTCTCGCGTCACCTGCGCCCCGGGGGGAGCTGCGAGCGGAGTGGGGGCTGCTTGGTGTGCAGGCCAAGGGGACCGGCCAGCCTGCGGCAGCAGCTACGACGACAATATGCACTCCTGGATGATCGTAGGACCATTTAATCTTTCAAACGCCGTTGCCGCCGACCTGCAATTGAAGTTCATAGACAATTCTGAACCGGGTTTTGACCACGTTGGGTTCATGTTCTCGACGGATGCAACCAACTTTTATGGACAAATGCACTCGGGTACGACCCCGGGTTATCCGTCTACTTGGCGCGACCTGACTCTCGACCTTCATAGTATTCCCCTCATCGGGGATATCACCAATCAGCCGCTTGTCTGGTTTGGAATTCTATTTGAATCAGATTCAGCACAGAGCGCATACGGCGGAGCTTACGTTGACGACATTGTATTCCGCCGTCAAGTCGTGAACGGATGCGGGGTAACTCAAGTCAGCCCGTATCCAGGATCTCAAATCTGCTTTCCGCAGGCCTTCTCGTGGTCTACGTCAGGCAATTGCGGCAACCTGTGGCTCGCTTTCCGCGCCGACCCATCGTCCACGCATGTCATAGCGATTCCCGTTTCGAGTTCGGGAGCCACACTCGAGGACTCGGAATGGGCCGAGATCAACCTTTTCATTGGTAGCGCGCCATCTTACGAATGGGCAGTCGGCGAAATCTTCGGAGACTGGTTCTTCCAGCGCTCACCGTGGCGCGCTTTTACCGTTTGCCTGCCTTGTCCCGGCGAGGGTGCATGCTGCAACTTTCACCCAACACCGGGCTGTGACGATGCCACGTGTTGCCAGACTGTGTGCAATGTAGATGCTTCGTGCTGTCAATATCAATGGGATGCGATGTGCACGATCAAAGCACATGAACTGTGCGGATGTTTGTTGTGCGGCAACGGGGAATGCGGCTTGGGAGAGGATTGTGCGAACTGCCCGGTTGACTGTTCCCACACCGGCAGCTCGGCGGACTGCAACGGCAACGGTGTCGCCGACGGGTGCGATATTCAATTACGCACCAGCCGCGATTGTAACGCCGACGGGATCCCCGACGAGTGCCTCGGGACGGTGTGTCCGCCCTATCAGAACAACGACGCCTTTACTTCGAACGTCGATCGAAGCCTCTTCAAGCTGAACCTCGCCACTGGAGCTACTACATTCATCGGGCAGCTGGCAGGCTTGTACTCACTTCGAGGGCTCGCCATTGATCCGACCAACGGCGACTTCTTTGCGCAGGAACAGCACAAGATAGTAAGGGTCGACCCCACCACCGGAACGATCCTCTGGAGCGGTAATCATGGTGTTCCCGTAGGTGACGCCCGAAGCGACATTGCATTCGACGCCGGAGGCAATCTCTTCATGATTTATGACTCGACGACGTACTCAGTAAATAAGGCGACGGGCGCAGCCACAGTGCTTGGATCCAACTCTCTTTCCAGTGCTACCGCGCTGACGTTCAGCCCCGATGGGCGCATGTTTGCCGTCGGGAAAGTGGCCTCGCTTGGCGGGCAGTGGGGATTGGTACGGCTTGATCCAGCCAATGGGTCGCTGGCGGAAGTATTCGGTCCCATGACCCCGGAAATTGGAGGCATTGCATTCGATAGTCGCGGCATTCTCTTTGCGACAAACTACACCCTGGGGAAGCTTTATGTGGTTTCACCTGTGGATGCAAGCTCTCATCCGATTACGACAATTGCATCCAATGGGTTTGATCTTACGATCTTCCGCGACTGCAATTCCAATAGCAGATTTGACTCTGAGGATATCCGCTTAGGCTACAGTCAGGATCTTGATGGCAACGGCATTCCGGATGAATGCGCATTTTGCGGAGACGGGGTGTGTAATATCGGCGAAGACGCTTGTCTGTGCTCCACGGATTGTGGTGCCCCTGCAACAAGCGAGGTTGCAGGTCTTTCCTGCACGGATGGGATCGACAACGATTGCGACGGAACCACGGACTGTGCGGACACCGATTGCTTCTTCGATGCAGCCTGTCTTCCGCCGCCGACAAGAGGCGGTCCGGGCGACATTTTGATGGCCAACTTTAGGTATGATGGGATAACCGGCATGTTGTTGCATACCTTTCCCACGGGCTCCGAACTACAGGGCCCGGCGGGGCTTGCTATCGGCCCAGATGGCCAGTTGTATATTGCCGGGACGCAGAGCCGCAACATCGTGCGTTTTGATTTGGCTCGAGGTTTTCGCTATGGAAGCTTTGTGCAGCCGGGCAGCGGTGGGCTATTTGATCCAGCAGGCATTACATTCGGCCCAGACGGGAAGTTATACGTTGCGGATCGCACCAAGAATCGTGTGATGCGCTACAACGGGAGCAGCGGCGCATTTATTGACGAGTTTGTTCCCCAGAACTCGGGCGGTCTGTTTTGGGCTGGCACTGTCGCCTTTGGACTAGACGGAAATCTCTATGTTTCAAGCATCGAAGGGCATGCCATATTGAGATACAACGGTCAGACCGGCGCGTTCATGAACGCCTTTGTGCCGCAACAGAGTGGTGGCCTGATGAGACCGTACGGGTTTGTTTTCGGTCCCGATGGAAACCTCTACGTGACGCATGGTATAACGGAAGGCGCTGTCTATCGCTTCAACGGTACAACGGGGGCCTTCATGGATCTCTTTGTGCCGCCGCAGACCGGCGGTTTGCGCACGCCTCACTCAATTGCCTTCGGGCCCAACGGTGATCTTTACGTCGGATGCGAATACGGCGGCACATGGCGGTTTAGTGGGCAAACCGGGGCGTTACTGGACCAAGCGTGTGAGGGAAACGCCGACTACATGATCTTTCAGCCCGCGCAATGCCACGCCGACAGTGAATGCGACGACGCTAATCCAGACACGGTGGATGTCTGCTACGGGTACGCCTGCAAGCATCCCACACAGACTCGCTATTACGTTCGGTATTCGGCAACCGGTGCGAACAATGGACGTACTTGGTCGGACGCGTTCACAAGCCTACAGAGTGCGCTCGATGCCGCGAAGCTTGAGGGAATGCCTGCCGAAATCTGGCTTGCTGCCGGCGTTTATACTCCGAACCGCGGAGCCGGGAGCCGCACGGACACCTTCCAACTACTCGACGGGTTGAGTTTATATGGGGGCTTTTCGGGTGCGGAGACAAGCCTTGATCAGCGGCAGCCTGGCGTCAACCAAAGCGTTCTGAGCGGGGATATGCAGGGCAATGACGGCGCCGGCTTTGCCAACTACGGGGACAATTGTTATCACGTGGTGACGGCCCAGGACAGTGGATTCGACGCCCCAACCCTGATCGATGGCGTGGTGATAACTGGCGGCAACGCGGACGGGCCCAATTATGAACAGGGGTATCGCGACAAAGGGGGCGGAATGCTTGTGCACGTCGGTCACCCGACTGTTTTGAATTGCACATTTGCTGCAAATCGAGGCAAATACGGCGGCGCAGTCTACGTCGAGTGGAGCGCGTGGTCAGTAGCTATCACAAACACACGTTTTGTTGGGAATGCCGCGTTGACCGGCGGAATAGGCGGCGGTATCTCGTCCGACGACGGCGGCATGATAGCGATTGCGGGCTGTGCGTTCTCTGGCAATTCTGCGCCAAAGGGAGGCGCCGGAGCGATAGGCGGTCGGTCGACCTGGAGTAACTGTTCGGTTGTCGGAAATACGGCCACTATAGATGGCGGCGGTCTCAACAACGGCGGTGTTTCCACGACGATCAACAACTGCATTTTTTGGAACAACAGTGACGCTGGCGGAGTCGACGAGTCGGCACAGATATTTGGCCCAGCTCCCAATCTGGTCATCCGAGATTGTTGCATCGAGGGCTGGACCGGCAACCTTGGCGGCATCGGAAACACAGGCGATTGTGAGCCTGCATTCTTTCTTCAGATGGGACGCGATGGGAACAGCGGCACCCTTGACGACAACCTGCGGCTCGGGGACGGCTCGCCGAACATCAACAGTGGGTACAACGAGGTGGATACGGACGCTTACCGCGCTGGCGTTCAAGCACTGCCTGCGACAGATCTGGGTGGAATGCCCAGGATAATGGACCTTGTAATCGATCGCGGTGCATACGAGTTTTTTGTTGACTGCAATCACAACGGGGTGCTCGATGCCGATGACATTGCGAGTTCGACAAGCCTCGACTTGGATAACAACGGTGTTCCAGACGAGTGCCCGCCGCCGTCACTTCTCGGCGACACGGGAAATCCGGTCAATACGAGGTTCATCTCATTCTTGTTACCCGCTGGCTGGGGAGCCGAGACGGCGGTCCGCGTCACATTGACGTCGTTGCACCATGTGAGTCCGCCATACACCGGCGGCGCGTCGGTGCCATTCACGTTGTTTGAAGGACAGTCGCTGTACGCCGGTACGCCGATCCAATACGTCGAATCTGCATCCAGCGGCACGCCGCTTTACGCGTCGCAATTGCAGTGTGCACCGCACTACCGCGATTGGAGCACGATTACCCTGCTCCACGTCACCGGCGAAGCGATAGTGCCAAGTTCGACATATCAGGTCGAAAACCTGGCCGCGAGCTGCGCGGGGAACGAGTCGAGTTGCACGGCCGTTTCGGCGGCGCTGCAGATTTCAACGACGCGTTGGGGTGATGTGGAGACACCGTATAATCCACCGGCAACCGACCCCCAGCCGGATACGTCGGACATTTCCGCGCTGGTGAACAAGTTCAAGAGCGCGCTGGGCGCCCCGATCAAGGCCCGGGCGCTATTGGCCGGCGGCAACGCAAGAGGAACGATGGGGCCCGCTGAAATCTCGCCGGACATGAGCTTCACGCACATTTCGCTGTGCGTGGATGCCTTCAAGGGTCTGCCATACCCCTATAAGCCCGGCAAGTGCGCGGGGGATGCGACCAAGGCGTGTATCACGGAAGCCGATTGCACTAACGCACCGAACCCGACGACCGGCCCGTGCATCTTGTGTCCGTGACCGAACTGTAGCGTCGGGGTTCATCCCCGGCGCAC
>Ga0209777_10007187_pt1 | contig 12404 bp, 10 predicted proteins | sample FrelakmetHBP12HB_FD_187147 | JGI IMG/M metagenome (GOLD analysis project Ga0209777, IMG submission 187147) | Freshwater lake sediment microbial communities from the University of Notre Dame, USA, for methane emissions studies -HBP12 HB (SPAdes)... | ecosystem: Environmental > Aquatic >... | reverse complement strand
CCAGCCCCGAGTCCTTCACGGCCTGCATGGCGGCGGCCACGGCCATCTGGGCGAACCGGTCCATGTGCCGGGCCTCGCGCTTCGCCACGTAGGCCTCGGGGTCAAAGTCCTTGATCTCGCCGGCGACTTGCGCGGAGTAGGCCGACACGTCGAAAGACTGGATGCGGCTGATGCCGGACTCGCCGGCCAGGAGCCGTTTCCAGAAGGCCTCGACCTCTTGCCCGAGCGAGGTGATGAGGCCAAGTCCCGTGACGACGACGCGGCGGCCGTTCATCGTTACAGATGCGCCTCCACGTAGTCGATCGCCTGTCCGACGGTCTGGATCTTCTCGGCATCCTCGTCCGGGATGCTGATGTCGAACTCGTCCTCGAACTCCATCACCAATTCGACGGTGTCGAGCGAGTCCGCGCCGAGGTCGTTGACGAACGACGTTTCGCGGGTGATCTGCGCCTTGTCCACACCCATCTGCTCTGCCACGATTTCCACGACGCGTTCTTCGATGGTCGCCAAAGTCATTCCTCCTGCTCTTTACCTTTTCATTCCGGTTCTATGGCCTCGCACGATACTGAAAACGCACGGCCGCCAAGGCGGCCGGCTAAATGGGCCCGCCTTGCAGGCCGATTGTGCCACCTTACGGCGCCATGCCGCCGTCGACCGCCAGCACGTGGCCGGTGACGTACGCCGCATCGTCGCTGGCCAGAAAGGCAATGACGCCGGCGACTTCCTCGGGCAGTCCCATGCGCGCCATGGGGATCGCCGCCAGGGCCATCTCCTTCGCCTTGTCCGGCAGGACGTCCGTCATGTCGGTCTTGATGAACCCCGGGGCGACGGCATTGCACGTTATGCCGCGCTTCGCCAGTTCCCGGGCCACCGTCCGCGTAAAGCCCACCACGCCCGCCTTCGACGCCGAGTAGTTCGCCTGCCCCGGGTTGCCCACGAGGCCCGAGACGCTGGCGAGGTTGACGATGCGGCCGTACCGCTGCCGCAGCATGTGCCTGGCCGCGTGCTTGGTCATCAGGAAGGTGCCCTTGAGGTTGACGGCCATCACGAGGTCCCACATCTTGGCTTCCATCCTGAGGAGGAGGTCGTCGCGCGTGATGCCGGCGTTGTTGACGAGGATGTCGATGCGGCCGCATTTCTCGGCCACCTCGTCAAGCATCTTCTCGATGGCCGCCTCGTCGGTCACGTCCACCTTGTACGTAAGGACCTGCTTGGCCCCGGCGGCCGTGAGTTTCTCGGCGGCCTGCTTCAGGGCGTCTTCCAGCACGTCCACCAGGACGACGGTGGCCCCGCCGGCGGCGAACTTCTTGGCGACCTCAAAGCCGATGCCCCGGGCGCCGCCCGTTACAACGGCCGTCTTGTCGGCAAACATCATGCTTTCGACTCCTCGCACACCCGTCAGGGCGGACAGAAACACGCGCCCATCAAGATGGGCGGCTAACCAAAAAACAATCCCCAAAACTACGCCAGCGGCTTGTCAAAAGCCTCAATGTCGGCCACGGCACCGACAGCCACGGCGCTGCGACCGACTTGTCGGTCGATGCGCTTGAGCAAGCCCGTCAGCACCCGCCCGGGGCCAATCTCGTAGAACCGATCGAACCCGTCGGCGATCAGCCGCTCAATGCCTTGCTGCCAGCGTACGGCCCCGTCGACCTGCCTTGTCAGCAGGTCGGCCGCCGAAGCCGCGTCACTATAATAACCCCCCGTCACGTTTGCAACCACGGGGAAGTTCAGTTTCCGGATTTGCAGTCGCCGAAGCTCGGGCGCCAGTTTCTCTCTGGCCGCAAGCATCAGCGGCGAATGGAACCCGCCCGCCACGCTCAGCGGCACCGCCCGCTGCGCCCCAAGAGATTCGGCGATCTCGACCACCCGGTCGCAGGCGGCCTTTACGCCGCTCACGACAACCTGACCGGGGCAATTGTAATTTGCGGGCCAGATTGTACCGGCCGGCCGGGCGGCCTCGCAAATCTTTTCGGCCCCCGCTTCGTCTGTTCCGAGGAGCGACACCATGCCGCTCGGCCGGGCGTCGCACGCCTCCTGCATGAAGCGGCCCCGGAGGTTCGTCAGGCGCACCGCATCGTCGAAGCCGATGGCCCCGGCTGCCACGAGGGCGGTGTACTCGCCCAGGCTCAGGCCCGCCGCGGCCTCGGCCTTGAGGGCCTTGCCGGCCTCCGTGGCCCTTACGGCGGCCAGCACCGCCAGGCTGGTCACCAGGATGGCCGGCTGGCTGATGTCGGTGGCGGTCAGGCGGTCCTCGGGCCCCTCGAAGCAGATTTTCGAGAGGCCGAAACCGAGGACCTGGTCGGCGCGCTCGAAGAGCGCCTTGGCATCGGGGTACTTCTCAGCCACATCCCTGCCCATGCCGACGAACTGGGCGCCTTGGCCGGGAAACAGTAGCGCTGTTTTGCTCATGTCGTTAGCCTCGTTCACCCGTCGTTTACCAAGAAATGCCCAATGCCCAAGCACCAATGACCAATGAAACGGAGACGAAACGGCAATGCCCAATCACCGGCGCGCCATTGGTCATTGCTGTTTGCCGTTTGATTGGTCATTGGTGCTTGGGTCTTGGTCATTTTGCAGCGGGCCGCGTCGCCCGCCACGGTTTCCATGGTGCCGGAAGATACTTCCGGCGGCGTCAATGTCTGATGACCGCGCCGGCCCAGGTCAGGCCGCCGCCGAAGGCAATCAGGATGGCGATGTCGCCGGGGCCGAGGAGGCCCTGCCGCCGCGCTTCATCGTGGGCGATGGCCACGCTGGCGCCTCCCGTATTGCCATACTTGTGGATGTTCATGAAGACCTTCTCGGGCGGGAAGCCCATGCGGCTGGTGGCCGCATCTATGATCCGGGTGTTGACCTGGTGGGGGATGACCAGCCGCACGTCGTCCGTCTTCAAGCCGCATTCCTTCAGGCACTCGTCGATCAGCTCTTCCATCTTCAGGACGGCGAACTTGAACACCTCTCGCCCGCGAATGTGCATGAAGTGGAGCCGCTGGTCGACGGTCTCGTGCGATGGAGGCCGTCGCGACCCGCCCGCCGGCAGGAGCATCAGTTCTCCGCCCGAGCCGTCGGCGTACGTGGTGGTGTACAGGATGCCCGTGTCGGGCTTGTCGCTGGCCTGGATGACCGCGGCCCCGGCGCCGTCGCCGAAGAGGACGCACGTGTTGCGGTCGGTGTAATCGGTGATGCGCGAGAGGACCTCGCCGCTCGCGACGAGCACCGTGCGGGCCTGGCCCGACAGGATCACGGCCCGCGCCAGCGCCAGCCCGTAGAGGTGGCCGCTGCACGCAGCCGTCAGGTCGAACGCGCCGGCGTTCTTGCAGCCCAGGCGGTCCTGGACCCAGCAGGCCGTGGCGGGCAGGATGTTGTCCGGCGTGATGGTGGGGCAGATCACCAGGTCGATGTCTTCGGGAGCGACGCCGGCGGCGGCGAGCGCGGCACGGGAGGCCTCCACCGCCAGGTCGCTGGTGGCTTGGTTCGGCTCGGCCAGGCGGCGTTCTTTCATGCCGGTGCGCTGGGCGATCCACTCTTCGTTGGTCTCGACGAAGTGGGTGAAATCCTCGTTGGTCAACACCCGCTCGGGGCAGAAGTGGCCGGTTCCGAGGAGGGCGGCGCTGGCAGGGCGGTTCACTCTTCGGTTCTCCCCGCCTGCGCCACGGCTTCGACGATCATGCGATTGACCTGCTGGCGGGCGCAGGTGGCGGCCGCGCGGGTGGCGTTGGCGACGGCCCGCGCATGAGAATTGCCGTGGCAGATGATGACGACGCCATCGACGCCCAGCAGGGGCGCCCCGCCGTATTCCTCCGCGTCGTGGCGGCGCTGAAGCTCCTTGAGGACCGGCGCCAGGGGGGCCGCGACCTTCGGGTCCAGGCTCTTGAACTCCTGCATGATGACCTGGAACATGTTGCTCACGAGGCCCTCGACGCACTTGAGGACGATGTTCCCCACGAACCCGTCACAGACGACGACGTCGAATCGCCCCTTGAAGATGTCGCGTCCTTCGGCGTTGCCGCAGAAGTTGATGGGCGCCGTCTCCATCAGTTGCCGCGCCTCGATCGCCAGCGTGTTGCCCTTCTCGCTCTCCTCGCCAATGCTGAGGATGCCGACGCGCGGGTTCTCGATGCCGATGACCTTGCGGGCGTACAGGCTGGCCATCAGGGCGTACTGGAGCAGGTGAATCGGGCGGCTGTCGACGTTCGCCCCGACGTCGATCAGGACGACCGGCCCGTGGAACGTCGGAAAGACGACGCTGATGCCCGGCCGCCGGATGCCCGGCAGCCGCCTGGCCACCATGTGGGCGGCGGCGATGAACGCGCCGGTGTTGCCGGCGCTGATGACGGCGTCGGCCTCGCGGTGTGCCATGAGCTCCGTGGCCCGCCGCATCGACGAGTCGGGCTTCTTGCGGATGGCCTCTACCGGCGGGTCGGCCATGCCGACCAGTTGGGTGGTGTGAACGATCTTCAGGCGGTCGGTGGAGGCCCCGGCGGCCTGGAGTTCACGGCGGATGGCGGCCTCGTCGCCGACGAGGATGATCTCGTCTTCAGGCAGGGCGTCTCTCGCGGCCACGGCGCCGCGGACGATTTCCCGCGGTGCGTAATCGCCGCCCATGGCGTCGATTGCAAATCGCACCGCCTACTCCTCCTCGACCTTGATGACCGTGCGGCCGCGATAGGAACCGCAGTTTCTGCACGCGGCGTGCGGCAGCGTGGCGTGGCCGCACTGTTTGCATGTGACGGTGCGGACGGCCACCAGCGCATGGTGCGACCGCCGGATGCGCTTCCGCGCTTTCGAAGTGCGCCTTTTGGGTACTGGCATACACTCCTCCGTAGGGGAACCCGAGGTCTGACCGGCCGACTTCGGATTCCGAAAAAGGTCCTCTCGTGGGCCGGGAACTTGAGGCCCGGAAAGGGCAGGATAATATAGCCGAGACCCTCGCGGGTCAACCAAAAAGCCCGCCAAGAAGCCCAAGAAGCCCGCGTGGGTGGCGGAGCAGCCGCCCTACTTCTTCAGTTGCTTGCGCACGAGGTCGGGCACCTTGGCGAGGGCCGCGGGCAGGGCGTCGGGGTTCTTGCCGCCGGCCTGGCCGAGGTCGGGCCGGCCTCCGCCTCCGCCGCCCACTTCCTTGGCCACCTCGCGGACGAGGTTTCCGGCGTGGATGCCCTTGGCCACGAGGTCTTTCGTGGCGGCGGCAACAAGATTGACCTTGTCGCCCTCGCGGCTGCCGAGGACGATCAGGAGGCTCTTCTGTTTCTGCTTGGCGGCATCGCAGGCCTCGCGCAGAGCGTTGGCGTCGGCGCCTTCGACCTCGGCGGCGATGCACTGCACGCCGTCCACGGGCTCGATCTTCGCGAGGACATCGTCGAGCCCGCCGCCGCGCTTCGTCAGGCTGCGCGCCTCGGAAAGTTGCTTGCGCAGGTCCTTGATCTCTCGCTGGAGGTTCTCGATGCGGGCGACCAGCGTGTCGGGCGTGGCCTTCAGGCCCTTGCACACCTCGGCCAGGCGGTCCTCCTCTTCGTGCAGGTACGCCAGCGCCCCCGTGCCCGTGACGGCCGTGATGCGTCGGACGCCGGCGGCCACGGATTCCTCGGCGGTGATCTTAAAGAGGCCGATGCGGCCGATGTTCTCCAGGTGTGTTCCGCCGCACAGTTCCATCGACCAGCCGCCGATGCTCACGAGGCGGACTTCCTCGCCGTACTTCTCGCCGAAAAGCGCCATGGCCCCGCGCCGCCGCGCCTCCTCGAGCGTCGTGTACTCAACGCCGACTTCGGCGCTCTCGATGATTCGCTCGTTGACGAGGTTCTCGACGCGCCGCCGCTCTTCCTGAGACAGGGCCGTCGGGTGCGTGAAGTCGAAGCGGAACCGCTCCGGCCCCACCTCGGACCCCGCCTGGTGCACGTGCTCTCCGAGGACGGTCCGCAGCGCCCACTGAAGGACATGCGTGGCCGTGTGGTTACGGGCGGTGGCGAGGCGCGTTTTCGGGTCCACGGCGGCCCGGATGCGGCCGCCGCGCGCCAGGCGCCCCCGCTCGACCTTCACCAGGTGGACGATGAAGCCGTGGTCGAGGATCGTGTCGCCGACCTTCGCGCTCGTGGTCTCGGATGCCAGTGCCCCGACGTCGCCCACCTGGCCGCCGGACCGGGCGTAGAAGGGCGTGCGGTCCAGGAGCACCTGGGCCTCGTCGCCCGCCTCGGCGGCGTCGCGGAATTCATCGTCCACCAGGACCGCCAGGACCGTGGCCTCGCTTTCGGTGGATTCGTAGCCGACGAACTCGGAGTTGACGTTCTCGCGGCGCAGCCGGTCGAGGGCCTGCTCCGAGAGGAACTCGCGCTTGAAGACGATCGCCCCCTCGCCCATCGTCGAGCCTGCGCGGGACTGCGCGCGGCGGGCATCGAGGGCCTTCTCGAACCCCTCGCGGTCGTACGTGACGCCCTCTTCCTCCCATCGCTGCTCCATGAACTCGATCGGGATGCCGTGGGTGTCGTAGAACTCGAAGACCTTCTCGGTGGGGATGCGATTGTCGCCGCCGGCGGCCGCCTCGGCGGTCACTTCCTCGAAGATTCGGATGCCGACAGAGTCCTCCAACGCTGTGGCGAAGCGTTTCTCCTCGGCCTCCAGGATGTTCATGATCGTGGTCTTGCGCTCGCGAATCTCCGGGTACGTGGCGGCCATCATCTGCTCGGCCACGGGCACCAGCCGGTAGAGGAACGGCCCGTTGACGCCCAGGTGCCGACCGTCGAGAGCCGCTCGCCGGATGATCCGCCGCACGACGTACCCGCGCCCGTACCGGTCGGGCAGTGCCCCGTCGGCGATGCAGAAGGAGACGCTGCGGACGTGCTCGGCGATCCGCCGCAGGCGCCGGCAATCGGCGTCGGCACTGCCGGGGGTGTAGGTGCGGCCGGTCTGCTCGGCGGCGGCCAGGACGATCGGCCTCATGATGTCGATGTCCTGGGCGCTCGGGACGCCTTGCATGATGGCCGCCATGCGCTCCAGGCCCATGCCGGTGTCAATGTTCTGGGCGGGCAGCGGCACGAGTTTGCCGCCTTCCTGGCGGTCGAACTGCTGGAGGACGAGGTTCCAGACCTCGACGAAGCGGCTGGAATCGTTGGCGGGCGAGGAATCGGGCTTCGTCGAGATGCCCGTGTCGATGAGAATCTCGGTGCACGGGCCGCACGGGCCGTTCGGACCTTTCGACGGGGCCGACTCTGGCCAGAAGTTCGACTGTTCGCCGAAGCGCCAGATGTGGTCGGTCGGCACGCCGACGAGCTTGTTCCAGATATGGAAGGTCTCGTCGTCATTCTCGTAGATGGTGATGTGCAGCTTATCAAGCTTCTGGCCCATCTCCTCGAGCATGAACTGCCAGGCCCACTCGCAGGCTTCGCGCTTAAAGTAGTCGCCGAAAGAGAAGTTGCCGAGCATCTCAAATAACGTCATGTGCCAGCGCGTGACGCCCACGTTGTCGAGGTCGCCCGTGCGGAGGCACTTCTGGCAGGTGGCCACGCGGTTAAAGCCCAGCGGCCTGAGGCCAAGGAACTGCTCCTTGAACTGGTTCATCCCGGCGCCGGTAAAGAGGAGCGTCGGGTCGTTGTGCGGAATGAGGGAGTCGGGGGGAAGGATGCGGTGCCCCCGCTTCTCGAAGAAGGTCAGGAATCGGGCGCGGATTTCGTCGGTTTTCACGTCGTAAGCTCCTCACCAGTGTGCCACGGCGGCAAACGACCGCCGTGGAACCTACCAGTTTACCGCCGACTGCGGTTTTTTCAAGGCAGGTTTCTTGTCGCCGCGATTTGACAAACGCGAAATAGCGCGTATATTCTGGTATAGGCACGTGCTGTCGGCGGTTTGGCGCTCGTGAGGCGTCGCGGCAGGAAATAGAAATCCGCTTTACGCTTCGTTAACTTTGGGGTCAGGAGACCGTGCTCCACAGGCTCCTGACCCTTTGTTTGCGAGCTTACTTGCCGCGCACGTCGTAGCACCACAGCGTGTCGTGATAGCGCAGGTACAGCCGCCCGTCCAGGAGCACGGGATGGGGCCAGACGTCGCTCTTGCGGGGCGATGGCGGCACGAGGTTGAACCGACCGCACGTCTCGAAGCCGCCAGGCGCGGGCTTCAGGAGCGACATCGGGCCGCTCTCGCTCAGAATATATAGCCGGCCGTCGGCCCAGATGCAGGAGCCGCTGTCGGGCTCGTTCGTCTCGAACTTCGTCTCGCCGGTCTTCCAGTCCACGCCCCGCCAGCCGCGCAGCTTGCGGTACCCCGCGCCGTAGAAAACACCATCGACGAGCACGCCGCAACCCGTGCAGGTGTCGAGGTCGTTCTTCCACGCCTCCCTGGCCTGCGTGCGGTCGCCCTGGACGCCAAGGTCATACGCCGTCGCGTTGGGGCCGTCCGGCGAGACGAAGAGCACCCGCCCGCCCGAGTAAACAGGCGTGCAGACGTTTACCTGGTAGCGGTTGGCGCACTCCACGGTCCACTGGAGCTTGCCGGAATCGGCATCCACGCCGAGCGCGTGCCGCGAGGACATGGTCACGATGTGCCGCCGGCCGCCGAACTCAAACAGGAGAGGCGACGCGTAGCCGGCCCGCTCGCCCGCGATGGGCTCGGAGGCCCAGACGGTTTTGCCGGTAATTTTGTCGAGCGCGGCCATCATCGCCTTGTTGCCGCCGGGAGTGACGACGAGGCGGGGGCCGTCCACCAGGAGGCACTCGGCCACGGCCCAGGTGATGTTCCTGGCCTCGAAGGTTTCCAGGACGTTGACGGCCCAGAGTTCCTTGCCGGTTGCGGCCTCCAGGCATGCCACGCGCCCGTGGGCGTTCATGTTGTAGAGGCGGCCCTCGCTGTAGGCGCATGCGGCCCGCGCCCCGAGGTAGGAGCCCTGCCACACCGCGCCGTTGGCGGCCTGCCAGCGGGGCTTACCGTTGAGGTCGAAGGCGAAGACGGTGTACGCATCGCCCACATCGCCGGTGATGTAGATCGTGCCGCCGACGATGATGGGGCTGGACCAGCCCTTGCCGAGGCCGCCCGTCTTCCAGAGGAGTTTCGGCCCGCCCTCGGGCCACGATTGGAGGAGGCCCGTTTCGTCCGAGATGCCGTCGCGATACTTTCCTCGCCACTGCGGCCAGCCGGGCTCGGGCGAGGCGACGAGGCCTGCGGCGTGTTTTTCGGCAGCATTGGCGCACGCGGGTACGGCCAAGGCGCCGAGAATCGCAAGGGCCACAATGGTGCTGAGTGTTTGCTTTACGCGCATCAATTGCCCTTCGAATGCGCCGCGTTTAGCCGCCGAGTTCACTCGGCGCGTGAACGCGCGCCGCGCAAGCGCGGCGGCTAAACGTTGTTGTGCCAGGCGCCACGTTTGGTCGCCGAGCTTACTCGGCGCGTCAGCCAATGTATGGTGTTACGAACGACCAGTGTTGTCGGGGCTTGTTTTCTTTTTCGGGATTCGCCTCAACATAGGCAATGGCCCGTTTGACGTCTTCGGCCGCGTTCAGGTAAACACGCCAACAACCCTTAGCCCATACGGTCGCGGTGCTGTCCGGCCACAGGCCATCGGCCTTCAGTCGTTGGGTAGCGCGGCCCTTCAGGTGTCCGACGATCCGTTCAACGTCGTGCTCGTGCCGCGCGATCACGGCGTGCACGTGCTCCGGCAGGATCGAGCACGCATGCACAATGTACCCGCTCTCGCGGCAGGCCCGTGCAAACCCCCTGCCTGCGGCAAGCGCCTGACGGCCGCAGAAAACCACCGGCGGATGCCGCATCGCCCCTTTGGCCGCCATCCGCAGACGCCGGTCGTGGCGAACCCCTGCAACGGAGTGCCTGACGTCGGTCTTTGTGGCCCGCCCGAAATATGCCAACTCCCAACTTCCCACGAACTCCGACCACGAACCGCGCGGATCGTTCGGCAGCCAGAACCCGTACATGGAGGAAATCGTATGGTAGGCGATCACCATGTTGGCCCCCCCGGTCAGATAACACACGAAACAAGACGGTTAGGAGCAAGTCCCCAAGAATAGCACCCTACGGCTTCGCCTCGCCGTCCTTCTTATCGGTAGCCGGCTTGTCCTTGCTGCTCTCGGGCTTCGTGTCGGGCTTCTGTTCCGGCGGCTTTGGTTCGGCCGGCTTATCATCGCTCTTGGTCTCCGGCGGCGATTTCTCGGCCGGCCTTCGCTTGCCTTTGCCTCTGGGCCTGTCACTCGGCGCCTTGCCGTTGCCCTTGTCCTTCTCGGCGCCCGGCGGCTGGATGACCTTGACGCCGATGCCGAGGATGTGGACCATGATCGGGCCCTGCACGTCGGCGATGGCGTCCTCGAACTCCTTGATGGTGGCGACCTTCTTCTCGCCTACCTGGTCGATGACCATGCCGGGGATGATCTCGGTCTGGGCGGCAGGGGAGCCGTCGCGGACCTCGCGGACGAACACGCCCTGGTCGTTCTCCTTCAGGCCCGTCTGCGTGCGCAGTTCCGGCGTCAGCGTCTCGACCCTCATGCCGCGCCACCACTCGCCCCTGAAGCGGGTCGCGAGCACGTCCTTTGGCGCCGGCCGGCGGGCGACCTCCACCGTCAGCGTCACCTTCTTGCCCTTTCTGAGGACTGTCAGCGGGACCTTCTCGCCCACAGGGGTGGCTTGGACGGCCTGGATGACGTCGTCGGGGTCGCGCACGGGCTTATCGGCGACGGCGATGACGACGTCGCCGGCCCGCACGCCGGCCTTCGCGCCGGGCGCATCGGGCATGACGCGGGCGACATAGGCGCCGTCGCCCAGCTCGGCGCCGCTCGACTTGGCCTCCTCCTCGGTGACTTCCTGGATCTCGATGCCTACATAGCCGTAGACGATCTCTTCGCCGCGCTTCAGGCGTTCGATGATGCGCCTGGTCTCGTCGGTGATGGGCACGGCAAAGCCGACGCCGTCGCTGGCGCCGGTCTGGCTCGAGATGACGGCGTTGATGCCGATGACTTCGCCTTCGAGGTTCACGAGGGGCCCGCCCGAGTTGCCGGGGTTGACGGCCGCGTCGGTCTGGATGAGGTTGCCGTAGTAGCGGTCGAGTTCGCGGCCGATAGTGGGTATCGCGCGGCCGATGCCGCTGACGATGCCGAAGGAGATGCTGGCCTGCCCGTCGCGGCCGAAGCCGAAGGGGCTGCCCAGCGCCAGGACGAACTGGCCGCGCCTCATGACAGCGGCGTCGCCGAGGGTTGCGGCCGGCAGGTCCTTGGCCTGGATGCGGATGACTGCCAGATCGCGCCGGGCGTCGGCACCGACGACCTTGGCGGGGAACTTCTTCCGCGTCGAGAGGGTGACCTCGATCTGGGAGGAATCGTGGACGACGTGCTCGCTGGTGAGGATGAGGCCGTCGGGCGAGATAATGACGCCCGAGCCGTTACCCTGCGCCCGGAAGCCCGGATGCCCGCGCTGGCGCAACTTGTCGAGAAAATCGCGGAGGCCGTCCGGAACGGAATCGGGCGGACCCTCCTGGGGGTCCCACATGTCGGCCTCGGCGTTGCGCATGACCGTGATGTTGACGACCGCCGGCCCCGTCTTCTCGGCGGCCCGCTCGATGGCCGTCTCCACGGCCTTGGCCGCATCGAGCGGCGACGGGGCCGCGGCCAGTGCGGCCAGCGCGGGGGGCAGGGGCTTCGCGGGATCCGTCGCGGCGGCAAAGAGGCCGCTGCCGCACGCGGCGACGGTCAGGCACACCAGTTGCATCAGGGCAAACCTCAGCGTGCGCATAAGATACAACCTCCACAGGCGCCCCCTGCCGGGGGCAGGCGGATCCATAGGCAGCCGGTTAAACACGGCCTCGGAGGTATTATATCCGCGAATGTGCCTGGCGCACGACAGCAAAAGCAGGCTTATGTGGGAAGCGAATCAGGCTTCCTCGGCCTCCTTCGGGTCGGGCGGGTCTTCGCCGGAGTCGGAGGCGGCGCTGGGGGCGCCGGCGGCGACGCCCTTGGTGGCGAGGATCTTCTCGCGGATTTCCTTTGCCACGTCCAGGTTCTGCTCCAAGAACGCCCTCGAGGCGTCGCGGCCCTGGCCCATGCGGACCTTGCCGAACGAGAACCAGGCGCCCATCTTCTCGACGACGCCGACCTCGGCCCCGAGGTCCAAAAGGTCGCCTTCGGTGGAGATGCCGCGGTCGAACATGATGTCGAACTCGGCGTTCTGGAAGGGCGGGGCGACCTTGTTCTTGACGACCTTGGCCCGCGTGCGGCTGCCGATGGCGGTCTCGCCGGCCTTCAGCGTGCCGATGCGGCGGAGGTCGATGCGGACGCTTGCGTAGAACTTCAGTGCCCGCCCGCCGGGGGTCGTCTCGGGGTTGCCGTACATGACGCCGATCTTCTCGCGGAGCTGGTTGAGGAAGATGACGGCGGTCTTACTCTTGGCGATCGAGCCGGTGAGCTTGCGGAGGGCCAGATCGGAAG
>Ga0209777_10007186_pt1 | contig 12404 bp, 8 predicted proteins | sample FrelakmetHBP12HB_FD_187147 | JGI IMG/M metagenome (GOLD analysis project Ga0209777, IMG submission 187147) | Freshwater lake sediment microbial communities from the University of Notre Dame, USA, for methane emissions studies -HBP12 HB (SPAdes)... | ecosystem: Environmental > Aquatic >... | reverse complement strand
TTCTTTTCCTGGACCATTGTTTTTTTATATCTCATCATGGAACTGCGGCTGAAGAACAGGAGTCTGGGCGTTTTTGTTTTGCCTGTTTCCTTTTTGCTGATGGCTTTTGCGTCCCTCTCTCCGGACGTCAGCAGCCATATTGATCCCCTCATTCCGGCACTGCAAAGCAACTGGCTTGCCAGTCACGTACTGACCTGCTTTATGGGCTACGGCGCGTTCACGGTAGCCTTTGGTCTGGGGATTATGTATTTTTTAAAAATAGCAGCGGCAGGTAAAAAGGGGGAAATGATATCCGGCTTTTTTCATCTTTTACCGGACAATGATGTAATTGATGAACTTATTTATCAGAGCGCTGCCCAGGGTTTTGTTTTTTTGACGCTGGGTATTATGACAGGTTCGGTATGGGCGCACTATGCTTGGGGTTTATACTGGAGCTGGGATCCCAAAGAAACATGGTCTCTCATTACCTGGCTTATTTACGCGCTGATGCTCCACACGCGCCATGTTCGCGGATGGCGGGGCAGGCGCATGGCGCTGATGAGCATTATCGGATTTGCCAGTGTTCTCTTTACCTATCTGGGAGTGAACTATCTGGCCGGGTTACATAGTTACCTAAAAACATAGTAATTCCAATTATAAATCAAAGCACTGTCTTTGTTGGCAACAAGCCCCAACAGGAAGCCTGGGGATTATTGAATTCATTAAAATCATTGACAAACAACGGGGAAAATAATTAAGGTTCTTTGCTAGAGGTTAAGAGTAAATCTAGTCATTAATGTTTTCAGGGAACAATATGGAATCAAGGAAAACCATTCGTATTTTTAATGATGCCACGGCGATTGTTACCGGCGGAGCATCGGGCATTGGTCGAGCGCTTGCCGAAGAATTGGCCCGGCGCGGTTGTGAAGTGGTGTTGGCCGATATGCAGATAGCAAAGGCACAAGAAGTCGCCACGCAGATTCAAGCTTTCGGCGGCAGGGCAAAAGCGGTAGAAGTAGATGTGACCGATTTCCCCGCGATGGAGCGCCTAGTCCAGGAAACCTTTGAACGTACTGGAAGGCTGGACTATATCTTCAACAACGCTGGAATCGTAATCTACTGCACTATCAAAGATTACAGAATTGAAGACTGGAACAAAGTTATCGATATCAATCTCCGCGGAGTTGTCAACGGAATCCAGGCGGCCTACAAAATCATGATTGGGCAGGGCTTCGGACACATTGTCAATACGGCTTCAATAGCGGGGCTTATGCCTGACCCGATAAATGTAGCTTATGCGACAACCAAGCATGCCGTGGTAGGGCTTTCGCAATCACTACGCGCAGAAGCAGCCCAGATGGGAATACGCGTCAGCGTTATCTGCCCCGGTGTTATTCGTACGGCTATTTTGCAAGGAGGGACGTACGGCAAAATATCAATAAACATTCCCGACGAAAAACTGCGTGATATGGTGGAAGAGTTAAAGCCTATGCCCCCGGATATATTTGCCCAGAAGGTGTTAAACGCGATTGCGAAGAATAAAGCGATAATTATTGTTCCTTCGCGATACAAGTTAGTATGGTGGTTCAATCGCTTATCTCCTCTTTTGGGAATGGCGGTCGCTCAAAAAATATTTCGAAAAATGCAAAAAGAATTTGATTTGTTATAATTCACATTTATCGTAATTTAAGAAAGGCACCACTTGCCTTGAAGATTGCCAGTTACAATGTAAATTCCATACGCTCCCGGCTGCATATTGTTTTGCCCTGGCTGCAAAACAATAAACCCGACTATTTCTGCATGCAGGAGACCAAGGTTGAAGATGCTAAATTCCCTGTAGCCGAGTTTGAAAATCTGGGTTACCGGATAGCTTTCCGTGGTGACAAGCAATATAACGGTGTAGCCATTGCTTCCAGAACAAAACCGCATAAGGTTAAATTCGGCCTGGACGATGAACCTCTTGATCCCGATCGCCTTTTGGCCGCGCAATTTGATGATTTGGTTATCATAAATGCCTACGTGCCGCAGGGGCAGGAAGTGGACCGGCCGCAGTTTGCTTACAAACTGGCCTGGATGGGTCGCCTGAAAAAATATCTGCAAAAGAATTTCAAGCCTGATCAAAAAATAATCTTATGCGGTGATTTTAATGTTGCCCCGGAGAATATTGATGTCCATGATCCCAAAAGAATTCTGGGACATGTTTCTTTTAATCCCGAAGTTTGGCAGGCCTATGAAGACATGAAAGCATGGGGTTTCACAGATATTTTCCGCAAGCATCATTCCGCTGAGGCAGGCCAGTACACTTTTTTTGATTATCGTGTGCGCGATTCCGTGGTCAGGAATCTGGGCTGGCGCGTCGATCACATTCTGGCGACAAAGCCACTGGCCGCTAAGTCGCAAAGTTGTGCAATCGATCTGGCTTCGAGGCTTTTCGAAAAACCGTCTGATCATGTAATTATTTACGCCCAGTGGGAAGGATGAGTAAAATGGATAAAAAAGAAGATATTAAACGCATTAATGAAGAACTTGCCGCTAGTTTCAGCAAGATTGAAGCAAAGCTGCCGGAAAACCAGACAATAGCCGGACTTTTTGAAACTTTGTTTGCGGGAATCGAAAAAGAATTTGCAGTTCCTTTTGTCTGGCTGACTCTGATGGACAACGAAAAAGCCGCTCCGGTAATTGCGGCTATAAAATCCTCGGATATTTTGAGAACCAGGCTTTGTGTAATCTCACCGGAACTCTTCGGCCAGCTACTTCCTTCCGGCAGGAAGCCTGTTTTGGTCAATAAGGACTTGCAGCCCTTCTATAAGCTTCTTCCTTCGAGCAGCAAATACTTTGTCAAATCTCTGGCAATAGTGCCTTTTAGCATTGGCGATCATATTATCGGCAGCTGGAATAACGGCGATGCGGTGGGTGATCGCTACACGCCTGATATGGAAACAGGCTTGCTTGCAAAGCTTGCCGTGTCCGTATCGCAGAGTTTGACCGTGCTGGTTGAAACCAACGCATAAGTACATTCAGGGTGTCATTAATCCCGCTACGCTACGCTTCGGGGATTAGTTCGACTAGCAGATTTCAGTTCGCTACTCTCCTGAAATCTGAGTCGAACTAATAAAAACCCCCGCCATTACATGCACGAGGGCTTTTACTATAAATAGAGGGGAGGGGTTGGTTAGTTGATAAAAGTTTTCAGAGCGTCAACTACCGGTACGGTGAAAAGAGCAACTAAAACAGCGTACAGGGCAAATGATCCAATAGCTTCGCTCAGGTATATTTTTGTGTATTTTCGCTTCAGAGAAACAATGATCATACCACCGATAATTAAGCATCCCAGATGAAAATAAGGGAAGCTGGTTGATCCTGCGGCGCTGAATTGTGCATAGCTAAATGACGCTGTTGTTAAGATTACAAAGCCCACCAAAAGTATTGTTTGCATCATCTTTTTCATAACCCTGATCCTCCTTGTGTGTAGATCGAAAAATTCTTCTTTTGTCCTAATTGATATGAAATAATTGTGCCAAGAATGTTTTTAGGAAGAATATTTATTTAAGCTATTGATATTTCATCAAAAATATTTAGTTTTGATTGAATACTTCTTGATAAAGTAGCGTTATTCACTTGTTATATTGAAAGAAACGTTCAATATTTAAAAGCAATCGAATGAAATATTTAATTGCAGGAAGCAGTGTCGAATTGTTTCCCCTTTTTCAATGTCAGAATAACTATGGATATTACAGCAAGCAGCGCAACATTGATTTCCCAAAGATATTGATATGATCCGAATTTATCATAAATAATGCCGCCCAAAATAGGACCAATACTGCCGCCGACGCCAATAAAAAACGTGAGCATACCGTAAATTGATCCCAAAACATGCCGGCCGAAACGGTCAGCAACAAGAATTGGTAAAATTGGTGCCAGCGATCCATAGCCGAAGCCGTAGATAATGGCGTAAAGGTACAGGCTGCTTACACTTTTGGCATAAAGAAGCAGAATCGTGCCGATAAGCAGTATTGCTACACCAATAAAATAAGCGTATTTCGGATCGCGTAAGCGATCGGAAAACCAGCCGAAAAAAAACTGGCCGAAAAAACCGGCGAAACTGACAACCGCCAGAGAGATTGCCGCAGTAATATTTTCGATGTTGTTATCCATGGCATAAGCTACTTGATGAACAAAAACGGACATGACAACCATAATTATTAATCCATGGCAGATGGCAATTGTCCAAAAGCGTGAATCCTTGAAAATAGCCGTTGCGGAAACTTTCGTGAAGGCGGGCATTGCTGGTTGCTGATGGGGGAAACTGATTTTATCTCCATCCGGCAAAAGGCCGTATGCCTCCGGTTGCGTTTTACGCATCAATGTTTGGGAAATCACAATCCCAACAATACAGATAATTCCTCCGAGAACAAAGAGTCCGATTCTCCAGCTGAAATATTTGCCGATATAACCTGCCAGGGGCGTAAGCAGCACAGTTCCAAAACTGATTCCCATTGTAGCTATGCCCAGAGCAATGCCGCGTTTCTTAAGAAACCATTTCCCGACGGAAGAGCTGCAGACAACAACTCCCAATCCCGCCGCGCCTAATCCCACAAGCACGCCGTAGGTAAGATAAAAACTCAGAGGTGTATTGATAAATCCTGTTAAAACATATCCCGTTGCCGCGATTATTGCTCCGCAGGTAATAATCCAGCGCGGGGCGATGCGATCGAGCATTCGTCCAACGAAAATAGCGCCCACGGAATAAACCAGCATGTTGATCGTCGCGGCCATAGAAATAACCGAACGCGACCAGCCATGTTCCAAAGCTAAAGGCAGGACAAAAACGCCAAAGCAGTAACGAGAACCGTAATTAATGGCCATTACAAAAAAAGAGCCGGCGACAATATACCAGCCCCAGAATATTTTTTCTTTGTTCATATTGTTTTGACATTCTCACAAAAAATTTAAAAACCAACGGCTTTGTAAAAATTTCAGAGGCAAGGCGCGCAAATACAGAGGAACGAGGCGTACTTTTACGTACGCCGCAAGTAGCCTGCCCCGGCGAAGGCCGGGGATGGATGCAGCGCAACGAAGCATATGGATTTTTTACATAGTCGTCCATCCTTTACCATTAATCCAGTTTGTGCTACAACTTATTTATAATGCAGGAAAAAACTCCCAGAAAAAATAAATCTTTTAGACCTAAGAGCTCAATTAACTTTCGCAAACCCAAACGAAAAGAGCCGCCTGTGTATTTAAAGCCGGAAATTGCCTCGGCGTTGAAAAGCGTGCTGGCGCAAATCGGCAAACCTCATCGGGCTCCTTTTGTGCCCGATGATTTTCAGCTCAAGGCGCTTGCGGCAATTAAACAAACAGATTGTCTGGTCATTGCCCCCACCGGTTCCGGCAAAACCTGGATTGCGCGGGAAGCCATTTTATCGGTGATAGAAAAGGGAGGGCGTGCCTGGTATGCCTCACCTCTGAAAGCTCTTTCCAATTCCAAATGGGTGGAGTTCGGCCTGCATTTCGATCAGGAGAATGTCGGCATCATCACGGGTGATACAAAAGAAAATACCGAAGCGCCGATTATTGTAGGCACTACGGAAATACTGCGCAATCAGCTCTATGACGCCATGCATCACGGTTTTGACCTGAATTGTGATCTGGTTATTCTCGATGAGGCGCATTTTTTAGGCGATACGGACCGTGGGGTAGTCTGGGAAGAAATCATGATCTACCTGCCGGTGCGCGTTAATCTGTTGCTTTTATCGGCAACAATCGGCAATGGTGAAGAGATTGCAAGGTGGCTCGAAACGATTCGAAAAAAGCGCTGTGTTGTGATCAGGGAAGAAAAACGCCCCGTGCCGCTCCATCCGCTGTTCTTACATCCTTCCGGCTGCCTGTTTCCTTTTTTAGATGGGAAAAAGATGGCAGCGCCTGTTGCCGATTTTCTGAGAAAAAATAACGAAAGACGTTTCCGGGGCGGACAAATGCCTGATTACGGAGGTATTATTCGCATCCTGGATAGATTCAATCTTTTGCCGGCCATCTTCTTTTTAAAATCACGCGCGGAATGTGATGCTGCTCTGACGGCACGGTCGTCACTTGCGCCGCTTACAAACTCCTCAGAATTTAATGATTCCCTGTATGAGTTGCTGGAACGTTTCCCGTCTTTGAGCAGCCATCGGCAATTAAAAGCATTACGATCAGCAGGTCTGGTTGCTCATCACGGCGGGCAGTTGCCGGCATGGAAGCTGCTGGTGGAAGAAATGATGAATCAGGGGCATTTGCGGGTTATCTTTGCCACATCGACCATTGCCGCGGGCGTAAATTTTCCGGCGCGCACGATTGCCTTGTTTAATTCCGATTTGTTTAACGGGCATGACTTTAATCCGCTTACGGCAACGGAATTCCGGCAAATGACAGGAAGAGCGGGACGCCGGGGGCAGGATAATATCGGTTTCATGCTGGCCGTCAGCGGCAGATTTATGGATTTAAATCATATCCGCCACTTGTTGTTTCGCGCGCCGGAAGATATTTTTAGTCAGTTGAAAAATGATTTTGCCATGGTTTTAAATTTGCTCTTATCTCAGACTCCCGCTGACGTCCGGGCGATATTTGAACGGTCGTTTGCCGCCTATCAGCAAAGCAAAGGGCAACTCGGTGAATCAACCTCCGCGGCTAGTTCCCTCTGGGCAGATTTTCAGCGTCATTTGAAAATATTGCAAAAGGAAGGATTTGTTGATCAAGCGGGGAGGCTCACCCCGGATGGTTACTGGGCGGCAAAATTGCGTCTTGACCATCCACTGCTTGTGGCGCAATGTCTGCGCGAGAATGCTTTTCCGGAAGACAATGAAAAAATTCTTGCTGCGGTTGTTGCCGTTTTTGCCTATGATCGTGACGATGAAATAAAACTGACAGTGAAGGACTTTCCGCCAAAACTGACGCAAGCGCTGAAGAAGGTTGTGCTTGCCGTGCGACCACTGGCACATCGTTTGGATGCGGCCGGATTTGTCACAGCAAAACTTCATTCATCCGCGGGTGTCGCCATGTACTACTGGGCGCAAGGCAGAAGCTGGGAGTCGATCATCAAGTTCACCGGCATTGCCGAAGGCGATATGGCATCACTGGTTTTTCGCACAGCGGACAACCTGCGGCAAATAGCGGCGCTTAAGGATACACATCCTCAAGCCGCCGCCTGTGCTTATAGGGCACGAGAAGCGATACTAAGGGAACCGGTACTTTTTTTGTGAAGCGTTGTTCGTGAAGCGTGAAGCGCGTCATTCCGGCGAAGGCCGGAATCCAGAATGGTTTTGGGATAAAGAGATTTGATAAAATATTGCTGCGAAAAAGTGAATTAATCATTGGTGACACGAGTATGGAAAAATTTTCGATGATAACGGATTTTGTTCCGAGTGGCGATCAGCCGCAGGCGATCATGGAATTAACTCAAGGTCTAACTGCGGGAAAAAATCATCAGGTGCTTCTGGGTGTCACCGGATCGGGTAAAACCTTTACGATTGCCAATGTTATTGAACACGTCCAGCGTCCTGCACTGATCATCGCCCATAACAAAACGCTGGCCGCGCAATTGTATGAAGAATTCAAAGGCCTGTTTCCCGATAATGCCGTGGAATACTTTGTCAGCTATTATGACTATTACCAACCGGAAGCCTATCTGCCGACTACCGATACCTATATTGAAAAAGATTCAGCGATCAACGAGGAAATTGATAAGCTGCGCCACTCTGCAACCCATTCGCTTTTGACCCGCCGCGATGTTATCATTGTGGCGAGTGTTTCGTGCATTTACGGTTTGGGATCGCCGGACGCCTATTTAGGGATGATCGTTCAACTGGAAGTGGGCAAAGATTTTCCGCGGGAAGAACTATTGCACCGGTTGGTGGAAATTCAGTATGAGCGCAATGACATTGATTTCCATCGTGGCACTTTTCGCGTGCGTGGTGACGTGGTAGAAATATTTCCTCCTTACGAAGATGAACAGGCGCTGCGTGTGGAATTTTTCGGCGATACCATCGAATCCATGACACTGATTGATCCGTTGCGAGGCAAGAAAATAAGCAAGGTTAATAAAACAGCCGTTTATCCCGGCAGGCACTATGTTACCACCCGCGACAATTTAAAAAGGGCAACGGCCGATATTCGGGCGGAACTGGCTTTAACACTTGCCGAATATAAAGAACAAAATAAGTTACTGGAGTCGCAGCGCCTTGAGCAACGCACCAATTTCGATTTGGAGATGATGGAGGAGATGGGCTACTGTCAGGGCATTGAAAATTATTCCCGCCACCTCACCGGTCGCAAGCCGGGTGAGCCGCCACCGACATTGATGGAATATCTGCCGCAAGATGCCCTTCTTATTATTGATGAGAGTCATGCCACTCTGCCGCAGCTGAGCGGTATGTCCCGCGGGGACAGGTCTCGCAAGGAAACGCTTGTGAAATACGGTTTTCGTCTACCATCCGCCATGGATAACAGGCCGTTGCGCTTTGAAGAGTATGAAGCCTTGCCCAATCAGAGAATCTATATTTCGGCAACCCCTGCTGTTTATGAAACGGAAAAGGCGCACAGTGTGCGGGTGGAGCAGATAATTCGTCCGACAGGACTGATGGACCCAGAAATAGAAATCAAACCGGCTCTGCATCAGGTTGATGATCTGCTCGAAGAAATCCGGCAGCGCATTAAAAAGAATGAACGTGTGTTGGTGACTACTTTAACTAAGAGAATGGCGGAAAATTTAACAGATTATTATGCCGGTTTGAATATCCGTGTGCGTTATCTGCATTCCGACATTCATACTTTGGAGCGGGTGAGTATCATCCGCGATTTGCGCCTGGGTGAATTTGATGTGCTCATCGGTGTCAATCTTTTGCGGGAAGGCTTGGATATACCAGAAGTGTCGCTGGTGGCAATTCTTGATGCGGATAAAGAAGGCTTTCTGCGATCGGAACGATCGCTGATTCAGACCAGCGGCCGCGCCGCGCGTCATGTGAGCGGAAAGGTGATCATGTATGCGGATAAAATCACCAAGTCCATTCAAGCCTGCCTTGATGAGACCAAGCGTCGCCGCATTATTCAGTGCAAATATAATGAAGAAAACAATATCACACCCGAATCGATTAAAAAGTCGATCAGCAATATTCTAGGTTCAATTTACGAAGCCGACTATATGACCGTGCCGGTGGATGCTAAAGGCAAAATTATACCGGCCAAGGAAGAAGATTTGCCGGCATTAATCAAAAATCTTACGGTAGAAATGAAACAGGCGGCAAAAAATATGGAATTCGAAAAAGCCGCCGCCCTGCGTGATGAAATCAAAGAGTTAAACAAGATTCTGCTGGAGATGGGATAATTCTTAGGCTTGTCATTCCCGTGTAGGCGGGAATCCAGTCAAATTAAATTCAGATCTGACCAATCTTCCCAAAAAATAGTGGATAAAAATAATTGACATGCAAATGCAGCTATCCTATTGTTTTGCATAGTATAAAGTAATGTCTTGTAAATAAGAATTAGTTCTTGACTTTTAAAATTATCGGTATAATTATCAATCAGAATATTAAATCAAGCCATTAAGGAGGTTTTATGAAAAAAATTCTTTTATTTGCAACTGCGGTATTGTTTCTATTTGCGAGTACGGCCATGGCGGACAGCATTAAAGGCAAGTTTGGTGTAACTGCCCGGGGTGGAGCAACTTACATGTTTGACAGTGAATGGACAGATGAGGCGATTGCCTCGTGGAACAAAGCATATGACGGCATTTTGGACAAGGATATTAACGCGGGTTGGGGATGGACGGCCGGTGGCGGATTTATGTACGGAATTACGGATAATCTGGCGGTTGACTTTGATGTAATTTACTTGCAAACTACGCTAGAAGGTTCTGGATCTTACGGGACTAGACAGAGTGAACTACTGGCTATAAGAAATCGAGATTTTAACATAGGGACAGCTAAAACTGTCGATTTTGCTCTGGGTGCTCAGTGGCGTTTTATGCCGAAAAGCCGTTTCGTCCCTTATGTCGGAGCCGGTGTTGATGTAATGTGGAATCATTTGTCTTTGGATAATGAATTTAAAGGGGGCGTAGCAGTAGAAGCGGATGTTGATCCTACTTTCGGCGGTCACTTGAGTGCCGGTGCTGATTTCTTCATTACGCCCAACATTGCTCTCAACGCGGAAATTAGAGGCTTATTAAGCACCAAAGGTGACATTACCTTTCAAGCTCCCGGTTCTCCTGAATTGGAATTGGTAGAATATAATCCTTCCAACATTTCGGCCTTTTTGGGGATAAGATTTTTCTTTGGCGGCGCCAAAGAAAAACCTGCACCGATAGCTGTTGCCCCGGAACCTCCTCCTCCTCCTCCTCCTCCCCCGGCGCCACCGGTAGAGGAAATGAAGGCAGCACCGGAAGCAGCGGCGACAGTTGAGCAGAAGCTAATTGAAAAAGGCAGAGCCACTATCGATGTGAAGTTTGATTTCGATAAAACTATTGTGAAGCCCATTTATTACAAGGAAATTGAGGGTGTTACCGATGTTTTGAAAAAATACCCCGATATGAAGATTGTTGTTGAGGGACATACTGATAATATAGGTACGGAGAAGTACAATCTTAATCTTTCCCAAAGACGCTCGAATGCGATAAAAGCAGTCATGGTGAAGAAATTCAATATCGAATCCGACCGGATCACACCCAAAGGATTCGGGTATTCCAGACCTGTTGCTGATAATTCAACCAAAGAAGGAAGACAGATTAATCGGAGAGTTGAAGCAGCTGTGGATTATACCATCGAATAAGTAAGTCATAGTAAGAAGAGGCCATGCAATTATTCAAGGCATGGCCTCTTCTTTTTTTGTTGAAAATAATCAAAGATAAATTCGCTTATACAAAAGAGGTGTAACAGCACCTCTTTTTCTTTTTTCCCATGACAACAAGCAAACAAAAACATGATTGAACTATATCTGTAAAACAATTATAAGTGACAGTACTGGTATCCAAAAACTATGGAAGAAAATAATAATTTAAAAGAAAAAATGACTTCCGCTCCCCGCAGTCCCGGCGTTTATATCATGCGCGATGGAGAGCAAAAGATTATCTATATCGGCAAGGCCAATGATTTGAAAAGCCGTATTGGTTCTTATTTTACCGGCAAGGATGCGCGCCCGATGGCTCCGTTTCTAATGTCGCGGGTAAAAGATATTGACTTCATCACAACTGCCACCGAAAAAGAAGCACTGCTTCTGGAGAACAACTTAATTAAGCAACATCGTCCGCGTTATAATGTCATCCTACGCGATGATAAAACTTACTATCACTTAACTCTCGATCCTGCGGAGAAATTTCCGCGGTTACAGCTTGTCCGCAAACGACTAAACAATGCAGTCTTGTATTTCGGTCCCTATCCGTCGGGCTTGGCGGCAAAAGAAACCCTGCGTTTTGTGCAGCAGGTTTTTCCGCTACGCAGTTGTCGTAACCGCGATTTCAAGTTGCGCGGCCGTCCCTGTCTGGAACATCAGATTGGGCGCTGCCTTGCTCCGTGCCATGGCTTGATCGACGAGGTATCTTACCGGAAATTAGTAGAAAATGCTGTCTCCTTTTTGCAGGGGCGCAGACGATCTTTAATTACCGAAATTAAAACGCAAATGGAAGAGGCGGCGCAAAATTTAAACTATGAAGAAGCGGCACGCCTGCGTGACCGCATTGGTGCTCTGGAACAAACGCTGGAGAAGCAAAACGTGGATTGGGCAGGCCATCAGGATCAGGATGTTTTGGGCGTTTATGTCCATGATGATGTTTATCAAATTTGTATTTTGTTTGTGCGCGCAGGAAAGCTTCTGGGCAGCAAATCATTTGTGCCATTGAAAATGAAAATGGAGCTGGCCGAAATCGTATCATCATGCCTTACACAGTATTATGATGGCGGCGCGCAAATTCCTAATGAAATTATTATCCCCTGTCATTTGCCGGATGAGACGGTTATTGCTGAATGGTTGACAGATAAGAAAGAGAAGAAAGTTGTGCTGACCATTCCTTCTCGCGGAACCAAAAATGCCCTGCTGGATATGGCCGTGGCCAATGCCCGCAACCTCTGGGAATCCGGGAAGAAGAAGGAAGAGCAAAAGACTGCGACCATGAGAATTATTCAGGAGAAATTATCGCTGGCGAAGTTACCGCAGCGAATTGAATGTTATGATATTTCCAATATCAGCGGTAAGCATGCCGTGGGTTCGATGGTTGTCTTTCAGGATGGTGAGCCGGATAAGTCCGGTTACCGCCGCTTTCGGATAAAAACAGTATCCGAAGCGGATGATTATGCCATGCTGTATGAAGTGCTCTCAAGGCGTTTTACCCATAACGAAAATTTACCGGATTTAGTTGTTGTTGATGGCGGCAAAGGCCAGCTCAACGTCGCGCTTTCTGTGTT
>Ga0209777_10007184_pt1 | contig 12405 bp, 7 predicted proteins | sample FrelakmetHBP12HB_FD_187147 | JGI IMG/M metagenome (GOLD analysis project Ga0209777, IMG submission 187147) | Freshwater lake sediment microbial communities from the University of Notre Dame, USA, for methane emissions studies -HBP12 HB (SPAdes)... | ecosystem: Environmental > Aquatic >... | reverse complement strand
ATGCGCGTGGGGGCACCGGAAGAAAAAGTCCAAACGTCGAAAAGCCAAAAAGTCCAAATTGAAACGAGAAGGGTAGGCGCTAAGGTCGCAAATCGACCAACGGAAGCCCAAAACCAGTCTTCGATCTTCGATCTTCGAACTTCGAACTTCGTTGCCTCCGCCGGGCGCCGCGCGCATCAGGGTTGTTGCAGCGCCAGCGATGCGGGCGATGCGCGGTTTGTCGCGGGAATGTTGAGGATTCCGTTCTACGCGCTCAACTTTGAGAAGGACTTTGACCGCATCATCGACTATTTCGCCGACGAATACGCCCGCGGACGGACGCCAAACCCGTGCGTAATGTGCAACGACAAGCTGAAGTTCGGGCGGCTGTTCGAGTACGCCGATGCGGTCGGGGCCAGGTACGTCGCCACCGGCCACTACGCGCGGATCGGACGGCGCGGCGGCGAGCCGGCGCTCTTGCGCGGTGTCGATCGGAAGAAAGACCAGTCATACGTGCTCTTTGGCTTGCGCCGCGAAGTTCTCGATCGCGTGATGTTTCCGGTGGGCGAACTTACCAAGGACGAGGTGCGGGCAATCGCGGGCAAGTACGGTCTGCCGAACCGCGACAAGCCCGACTCGGTCGAGATTTGTTTCGTGCCTGATCGCAATTACGCAGGGGTGGTGCGACAGCGCCGACCTGAGGCATTCGCGGCGGGCGATGTGGTCGATTCCGCGGGCAGTGTCATAGGGCGGCACGAGGGAATTGCGAATTACACGATCGGTCAGCGTCGCGGTTTGCGGATCGCTGCCGGTCGGCCGATCTATGTGACCCAACTCGACATCCTCAACAATCGCGTCGTGATGGGCGAGGGCGAGTCGCTGCGCGCCGGCGGACTGGCCGCAGAACGCTTGAACCTGCTCGTGGCGGATTTGGACGACGAGTTCCGGGCCGACGTAAAGATTCGCTATTTGCATGAGGCCGTGCCGGCGACGGTGCGGTTGCTCGAAGGCGGCCGCGCTCGCGTGGTCTTCGACGAGCCGCAGCGGGCGGTTACGCCGGGCCAGGCGGTAGTGTTCTATGACGGCGCAACCGTGCTCGGAGGCGGATGGATAGCGGCGAATGAAGAAGTGAGAAGTAAGAAGTGAGAAGATAGAAATCAGGAGCCGCGCTGCGCGCGATCCTTCAAACTTCACTCTTTTCACTTCTCACTTCAGTCCCGCCATCTGCTCGTCGGCGCCCTCTTGAATGTAGCGGCATGTCGGATTTAACCAAGGGCAACAAGTTGCTGGTTCTGCACGGCGGAGCACTCGGCGATTGCGTGCTGGCCCTGCATGTTATTGCCGCGTTGCGCACCTCCGGCAGTGCCGCGTATGTGACACTCGCCGCGCGCTCGGAAATCGCCAAGTGGGCCGCCAAGCACGGGCTGATCGACGAAGCAACGACGCTGGAGGCAATCGGGGCACAGGAACTCTTTCGAACTCTTCCGGAATCCAAAACTCATTGTCGATTTACGATTGTCGATTGTCGATTGAACAGACATCGACATGCTTACACTGGAGATTCACGGGAAATTGATTTCGTCATCAGTTTTCTAGGCGGGCCGGATGCGGAAGTTTCACGGCGCTTGATCGACATATGCGGGCACAAACGCGTGGCGGCGGTCGATCCCCAGCCGACCGCAAAGACCATGCGAAACGGCATCCACATCACGCAGCAATGGGCGGCGGAAATCCGCCGGCTTGGCTTTGATTTGAAATTTGAAATCTCAGATAGCGCAATGGTAGAGGAAATGCACTGCAATTCGCTACCATGCCGGACCACCCAATCACCCAACGACGGGATCGGTAGATCAGCACACTGCCAAATCGCCAAATCACCAAATCACGAAATCGCCAAATCAGTCCTGGTTCATCCCGGCAGCGGCGGACGCGCAAAGTGCTGTCCGATCGAGGCCCTGGAAGCACTGGTCGGCGAATTGACTCGGCGGACGAAGACGGTCGCCTGGATGATCGGGCCGGACGAGGTTGAACGCGACGGCCCCGATTTTCGCAAGCGGCTTGAGGATTCGGCGCCGGTGATCTTTGAGGATTCGCTGGAGGCCGCGGCCGATCTCGTCGCCGGCGCGGATGCCTTTGTAGGCAACGATGCCGGAATGACTCACCTGGCGGCGCTGGCGGGCGTCACCACAGTGGCACTGTTTGGGCCGACCGATCCACGGGTGTGGAGACCGCTGGGAGCGCGGTGCACAGTGATGTCGTTTCCCGAAACCGGGGATAGCCGATCCGACTGGACCGCTGCGATCGTCAGGCGGATTTCAAGTTGATGATCCGCCTTTGAAGTACCGAGACCGTGCTCGGCAGAGGACGGATTCCCGCGAGCGAAAAAGTGAGCAAAGTGGAGGCTGGCACGCCGCGCGGCAGGGGGTTTGCATCTTCTCGATTCTCTCTTATCACTTCGGACTTCCCGTCCGCTCGCTTCCGCTCGCGGCTCTGAGCGTCGCGGCGGCGACAGAACCCTACGCTATGCGACATCCACAAGGCTCAACTTCCGGCCAAACCGTTGAACAAGCGCCGCGCGCAGGGCGGCGTGTCGGGGTTCAGTCAGCCGCGGATCGCCGCGGAGTATTTCCGCCGCGTCGTCGCGGGCCTGCAAGAGAAGATCGAGATCGTCAACGAGGTTGGCGACCTTGAAAGCCGGCAGTCCGTGCTGCTGCGTCCCCAGCAGTTCACCCGGCCCGCGCAGCCGCAAATCCTCCTCGGCGATGCGGAATCCGTCGTTGGTGCGGCAGAGTATCCTCAAGCGATCGAGCGACGGGCCGCCTTGGGTCTCGACGAAGAAAAAGCAGTGCGATTGCCTGTCGCCGCGCCCGACGCGGCCGCGAAGCTGGTGAAGCTGGCTTAGCCCGAAGCGATCGGCGTGTTGCACAACCATGATCGTCGCGTTGGGAACGTCCACGCCGACCTCAATGACCGTAGTCGATACGAGAACTTGCAGTTTCCCGGCGTGAAAGAGCCGCATGGTTTCGTCTTTGTCGGGCGGTTTCATGCGGCCATGCACGAGCCCCAGGCGGAAACCGGAGAGGATGGAACGCGAAAGCCGTTCGACCTCCGTGGCGGCGGCCTTGAGCGGCAGGGCTTCGGACTCCTCAACGAGGGGGTAGACGACATAGGCCTGTTCCCCGCGTGCCAGCCGCAAGCGGATGAAATCCCAAGCCCGATCCGCTTCGCCGCCGACAACCAGCCGCGTTGTGATTGGCTTTCTGCCCGGCGGAGAGTCGTCTATGGTCGATACGTCGAGCTCACCAAAGACGGTCATGGCCAGTGTGCGCGGAATGGGCGTGGCGCTGAGAACAAGCGTGTGCGGCGATGGACCTTTTCCGCGAACTGCGGCGCGCTGCGCGACTCCGAACTTGTGCTGCTCGTCGATGATCGCCAGCCCCAGATTGCGAAACTGCACGCCGGATTCGAGCACCGCGTGAGTGCCGATCAACAGGTCCACTTCGCCGCCGCGCAGCCCACGAAGCAGTGCGCTTCGCTCCGATCGCGGAGTAGCGCCGGAAAGGTAGGACACGCGTACGCGGCTGCCCCTGAGGTAGTGCGCCACCTTCCCCGCGTGTTGGCGGGCAAGGACTTCCGTTGGAGCAAGCAGCGCCACCTGAAGACGCCTGGCCACCGCCGCCAGTGCCGCATAGACCGCCACAGCCGTCTTGCCGCAGCCCACGTCGCCCTGCAACAGCCGGTTCATGGGCGTCGCCCGAGCGAGGTCCGCGCGGATTTCGGCGACGGCTCGGTCCTGAGCCGCGGTGAGCCGAAACGGAAATCGTTTGCGAATGCGTTCGTCGAGCCGCTCGTCTACCGCGATTGGTTCTGCCTTTGCGCTGTCCAACCGCGTTCGTCTGGCGAGCTGCACTCCGAGCTGCGAGCATAGCAGCTCGTCGTAGGCCAAGCGCTTTCGCGCTAAGGTCACGTCAGCGGCGGTCGTCGGGCGGTGATAGCGGACGATGGCCGTGCGCCGCGGCGGCAACCGCCGTCGTGAGCGTACCGTGTCCGGCAGATACTCCTCAACCGCGCCCGTAGCGTCATCAAGCAGGGGAGCGATGATTCCAGCGATTTGGCGACTGCTGATCTGGGCGCTGGCGGGATAGACCGGATCGAGGCGATCGTGGTCCAGTGCAAGGGGGTCGCGTTCGTCAACGACTTCAACCGTTGGATTGGTGAAAGAGGCGAAAACGCCGCGGACTTCGACCTTTCCAGTCAGCCGCAGAACCATGCCCGAGTGTATTCGATCGACAAGGTACGACGAGTTGAACCATCGAACGCGACACCGTCCAGTGCCGTCGCTGAGATCGGCGTAGACGGTTTTTCGGCCTTGCGGACCTTGTGCGCGAACGCGCTGAGCACTTCCTATGACGGTTGCGACTACGCCTTCTACTAGCGAGCCGATGGGAACCGAGCGAGGCGTCAACTCGTGGCGAAAAGGGAAGTACTCGATTAGATCACGGACAGTGCGAACGCCCAGCCGGGCAAGGTGCTGAGCGCGAACCGGACCGACGCCGCGCACGAACTGCACATCGTCGTCAAGCGTCCTCGTAGCGGCCAATGCGCCGCCTCCGTGAAGTGCCCCGCGAGACCGCCCGACCGCTGCCCAGGGAAACCGCAAGCGCCGGCGATCACCGCGCCGCAAGAACAATTACCACGCAGCGCACACCGTGTGTCGCGCCCTTGTCAGGGAATCGCCAGGCGCTGACCGACGCGAATCTTGTTCGGATCGCTGATGTCGTTACGGTTCGCCTGGTAGATGTCTTTCCACTTCGCTTGATCGCCGTAGTACTGCCGCGCGATCGAGTAGAGCGTGTCTTTCTTCTGGACTGTGTGGAATCGCCCACCGCCGGTGCTGGGGCCGGCGCCCTTGTAGTCCGCGGGCAGCGGCTGATAACTTGACGGATAGGCGTTCTGTTGCGCCGTGCTGTCGAGGCTCGGATCGTACGTATCCGCGGCCGGCGTTTTCTTGCCGAAGAGGCTGCAGCCGCTGCCAACCACAAGAACAAAAAGAGACGCGATCGCTACGGAAGCAATCCGTTGCATGGGAGGAACCTCCTGTCGAAACCTGAAAGTTAGTCAACTCACCAAAACTGCGTGAATCATAGTATCTTGGGGGTACCTGTCAATAGAGAAGAACTCGGCGAAAAGGGAAAGCTCTGGACAATCGCATTTCATCCGCACCGTGAATGATCGCTTCTTTTCGGTCGCGTTCTGATTACGCCTGTGATAAATCGCCACGCCATCCGTCCCCAGCGTTACAAGCCTAGATTTGGCAAGCGTTTACGTTTTGAGAATGCGGCATGAACTCAAACTCAGCATTCGGGCTTTGCGTGCGCTACATGTACATCCCGCCGTTGACGTTGATGATCTGTCCGGTGATGAATGATGCGTCAGGATCGGCGAGAAACCGAACCGCGACCGCAACTTCCTCCGGCCTGCCCAGCCGACCCATCGGCGTAATTTGTTTCACCTGCTCCAGCACCTGCGTCGGCACCGCCGCGGTCATGTCCGTCTCGATATATCCAGGCGACACCGCGTTGATGGTGACGCCCTTGTGCGCGACCTCGCGGGCCAGCGTCTTGGTAAACGCCATCAACCCGCCCTTCGCCACCGCGTAGTTGGACTGCCCGAAGTTGCCGATCTGCCCGACGATCGAGGTGATGTTGATGATCCGTCCCCACTTGGACTCGATCATGTTCGGCAAGAGCCGCCCGGTCAGATTGAACGCCCCGTCGAGGTGCGTGACGATCACCTCGTGCCACTGCTCCGGGCTGAGCTTGAGGAACGACCGATCGCGCGTGATCCCCGCGTTGTTCACGAGAATCTGAATGATGCCGAACTCGTCCTGGGCACGTTCCACCATCTCCGCGACCTGCTGGCGGCTGGAGACGTCCGCTTTGATCGCAATCGCCCGACGCCCGAGTTTCTTGAGCTTTTCAACCACCTCTTCAGCCGCCGCCCTATTCGAGACGTAGTTGACGACGACATCGCTACCGGCCTCGGCGAGGGCGATAGCGATGGCGCGACCGATCCCACGCGACGATCCCGAAACCAGACTGACTTTCCCTTTGAGTTCCATTTGGTGCCCCTTTGCCGGCTAGCGCGCCGGCGACGTGAACCGTCGGACGATTGAACTTAGCGAATCAGGGAGTTATTATGGGTCCCGGGACCCCCCTTGTCAACATATCGAGCACGTCGCACAACTGGGGGCGCTGTTCACCAGTTCCGTGTTTGCCAAGTGTTGGGTGGCGAGGATTTGAGGCGTTCCCGAAGACTGGAAAGGAACTCCGTCCCGTTCGCCTATGCTTATCCGTCGTTGTACAATTCGCCGCATGGTCGCCCGTCTGCAGAGCGCCGCGTTTTGCGGCATCGACGCCCTTCGCATCGAAGTCGAGGTGGACGTGAACCGGCATGGCTTCTCCGGCCCGACCGTCGTCGGATTGCCCGATCCGGCGGTCAAGGAGAGCCTTGAACGCGTCCGCAGCGCCATGCAAAACTCGGGATACGAGTTCCCGCGATTCAAGACCGTCGTGAATCTGGCCCCGGCGGACCTTCGCAAGGAGGGCCCGGCCTTCGATCTGGCGATTGCCATAGGCATTCTGGTCGCCGGTGGGGAGGTTCGCATGGAAAGCGCGGACGGGCACCTGGTCATGGGGGAGTTGGCGCTGGACGGGCGGATTCGGCCCGTGCGTGGGGTGCTCTCGGCGGCACTGCTTGCCAAGGAGCACGGTCTTCGTGGGGTGATCGTGCCGATGGAGAACGCACGGGAGGCAGCGGTAGTCGAAGGCATCGAGGCGATTCCGGTCACCTCGCTCACCGAGGCCGTCGGATTTCTAAGCGGTGCGCTGCCGCTCGAGGGAATGATTGTTGATGTCGCCGAGGTGTTCGCGGCGGCCTCGCGCTACGATTGCGATTTTGCCGACGTTCGCGGGCAGGAGCACGTGAAGCGAGCGCTCACGATCGCGGCAGCCGGCGGTCACAACGTCCTGATGATCGGACCGCCGGGTTCGGGCAAGACCATGCTCGCCAAACGCATCCCCACGATCCTGCCGTCGCTCACGCTGGCAGAGTCGCTGGAAACCACGCGCATTCACTCCGTCGCGGGCGAGCTCGCCTACGGTTCGGCGCTTTTGGCGACGCGGCCCGTGCGCTCGCCGCACCACTCCGCAAGCACCCCGGCGCTGGTCGGCGGGGGTTCGATTCCGCAGGCCGGCGAGGTCTCCCTCGCCCACCACGGAGTGCTCTTTCTCGACGAGTTCCCGGAATTTACGCGGTCTGCTCTGGAGTCGCTCCGCCAGCCGCTGGAGGACGGTCGCGTCACCATCGCCCGCGCCCAAAGCACGGTCAGCTTTCCGGCGTCGTTCACCCTGGTGGCGGCGATGAATCCGTGTCCGTGCGGATACTTCACCGACGCCAGACGCAACTGCAAGTGTACGCCGCTGCAGATCGAGCGTTATCTCTCGCGGATCAGCGGGCCCCTGATCGACCGCATCGACATCCATGTGGAAGTGCCCGCCATTGCCTTTTCGGAGCTGCGCAGCAAGCGCGACGGGACGTCGTCTTCCGTCATCCGCGAACACGTCCAGGCGGCCAGGGCGAGGCAGCGGACACGCTTCGGCGACGACTCGACGATGGTCAACGGTCGGATGAACTCCCGGCTGCTACGCACGCATTGCCAGCTTGACGAGGCGGGTGAGAGTGTGCTCCGCCAGGCTATGAACGAACTGGCGCTATCCGCGCGGGCCCATGACAAAGTTCTGCGAGTGGCCCGCACCATTGCCGACCTCGCGGAAAACGAGTCGATCGCCGCCGACTACGTTCTCGAAGCGATTCACTACCGGCGGCTCGATCGGCGGCTGTAGTTTGCATGCAAGCAGGAAGCGGATGATCGAAGCTCTTCTTATCGCATCGCTCGGCGTTGGAATCATCGTACTCATCGTCGCGATTATGCTGCTTCGTCGCTCGGCCGAATCGTGGACCACGCCAATCGAGTCTCGTCTTGCGGCGATCGAATGCGCGCAGGAGCGCCTGGACCACGGAGTCCGCGAGGAAGTCGGGCGGAACCGCGAGGAGGCCGGCCGACAGGCGGGACAGCTCCGCGAAGAAATCGGTGCATCCAGCGCCCGAACGGCCGACACACTCGTCAAGAGCATAGGCGAGATTTCGAACATTCAGAAAACGCAGCTCGAGACCTTCGCCGTCCGGCTGAATGACCTGACCGCGTCAAACGATAAGAACTCGGAGACGCTGCGCGCCACGGTTGAAGGTCGTCTTCGACTCTTGCAGGAGGACAACGCGAAGAAATTGGACCTGATGCGGCAGACGGTGGACGAGAAATTACAGGGCACACTGGAGAAGCGCCTCGGCGAGTCTTTCAAACAGGTCTCCGAGCGCCTGGAGCAAGTGCATCGCGGGCTGGGGGAGATGCAGACCTTGGCCGTCGGCGTCGGCGACCTGAAAAAAGTTCTGACTAACGTCAAGACTCGCGGCACGCTTGCCGAAGTGCAGCTCGGCTCGCTCCTCGAACAAATCCTCTCCCCGGAGCAATACGCGAGCAATATCGAGACGCGAAGGGGCAGCAATCAGCGGGTCGAGTTCGCGATCCGGCTTCCGGGGCGCGATTCCGAGGCTAACTCCGCGGTGTGGCTGCCCATCGACGCGAAGTTCCCCATCGAGGACTACCAGCGCCTGGTTGACGCCCAGGAGCGGGCCGATGCCGAACAAGCCGACGCCGCAGTGCGACAACTCGAAATCCGCGTCAAGGGGGCGGCCAAGGACATCCGCGACAAGTATCTCGATCCGCCCGCAACGACCGATTTTGGGATCATGTTTCTGGGCACCGAGGGCCTCTACGCCGAAGTGCTGCGCCGCACTGGGCTGTTCGAATTGCTGCAGCGCGATTTTCGCGTGACGGTCGCAGGGCCTACGACGATCGCGGCCCTGCTCAACAGTCTGCAAATGGGCTTTCGCACGCTGGCGATTCAAAGGCGGGCGAGCGAAGTCTGGTCGGTGCTCGGTGCGGTCAAGAGCGAGTTCGGTAAGTTCGGCGAACTGCTCGACGGTGTAGGGAAGAAGCTTCAGGAAGCCCAGAACAAGATTGAAGACGCGAGACGCAAGTCGGGCACAATCGAGCGCAAACTTCAGAAGGTGCAGGAGTTGCCCGCGGCGGCGGATGAGCCGTCGATACTTCCTCTGGACAACTCAACCGGCGACTCATGAAGGTCATCGCTTCGCCTCCGGACACTTGCGATCGAGCGGTGGCGCCATCCTTTGCTGTGCCGGCGTGATTCAGCGGGCATCATGATCCGCCGGCTCACTACTGACCCCGAACGCAACGTGCGAGAATGTCCGTACGCGTCTTATCGCTGTGGGTCATTGCCCCGGTGTAGAACTGAACAAACCAGGCCTGTGAAGCGTCAAATTCGGTCCCGGTCCAGAAGTCTTCGGTACTCCACCCGGTCCAGTCACCAGGAGTGACACCGAAGTTATGACATTCCTCACTCGTCGCGCAGTCCGCGCAGGAATACATGTCCCATTCGGCATTATACTGGCAATTACTCATAATATGTATGTACTCGTCGCGGGTCGGCATGCGCCAGTCAGAGAAATCAGCCAGTTCGAGTTCGTCGCAATACGTGACCGCGTTGGCCCAGCCCATTACCATGCTCGTTGGCATCCACCATTTTTGCCACATCAGACCGGTGTGGGAGTCGATCCACACCTGATCGGCGTGCGGAATCTGGGCCGTACCGCTAATCGTGAAAGTAAAGGGGTTTTGGTTGGCGTCATTACTGGCGATGGAGACTGTGGCCGTGCGCGTGCCAGCGACCGACGGGGTGAAGGTGATCTGAAAGGTAGTGCTCGCACCTGGCGCAACAGTCGCGCCCGGTGAGGTGGTCACCGCGTAATCGGCTGCATCGGCGCCGCCGATCTGGACGCCGTTCAGATCGAGTTCTCCAAGCCCGTTGTTGCGGATCGTGAACTCCACGACCGTACCCAGCCCGGTGGTGGCCGTTTCGCTGATGGTGTGCGAACCCCCGTTGGACACGGCGGTGGAAAGGTGCAGGACTTGCATCTCCGGCTTTTCCGCCGCCTCTTCACTTACGCTGACGGAGATGCGCGCCTGGCCCTGTTTTCCCGTGGAATCCGTGGCGGTCAAGGTGACGGTGTGAGGTCCCACGCTAAGCGTTGTACTTATCGACCCACCCGTGCCGAGTTGCCCGTCGGTGTCAGACGACCACACCAAGGACGCGCCGGCCAAAGCATTGCCTCCGGCGTCCGTAGCACTGCCGCTAAAGGTAATCGACTCCCCAACTGTAAATGTTGCCCCGTTTGCTGGTGCCGTAATCGACACCTGTGGAGCATCGGCCGTGTAGACGACCGTAACCCATTCGAACCCCACCCAGAACCACTCCCTTTTGGGGTTGTCCTCCGTCGGCTTCCCCAGTATGAGGTATCCGACCATGTTCTCACCGGGATCCAACGTGACGGTAGTCGTTGACTGTTTGTCAGGTGTGGCCCCCTCGACATACTTGTAGGCCACCAATTTGCTTTCGAAATCGGCGTCGACAGACACCTCAAATGAGGAAGACGATGTATGGTGGTCGTTCAGCAGATCCAACTCGTACTGATCGGTGACGGCCCCGGTCCGGTCTCGCTCGGTCACCCGCAAGGCATAGTGAGGGAATCGCGTCCGCCCGATAGTGCCGCTCTCCATTTCCGTCCACAAAGAACCCATCAGGTCCCAGCGGTACAATGAGGTTTGTCCGGTGAAGCTGATCTGGTTGTAAGCCGTAAAGTTTCCGGCGAGCACTTCGCCCAGATTCTCAGCCGACATATAGGCGTCGAAGGCTTTGTTGGTAAGAGCGACAAATAGGAACGTGTTCCCGATGTAGTTTGGATCGGCGACATACAACGTGTCTTTGTCGATCTTATAGCAAACCACCGCATGGGCGGCTTTCTCCGCGCTGCTGTACAGCCCCAGCCCTTGCGGCTCGCCGGTGTACAGAATGGCCGCAACGGTGGCATAGAAGTGCAACTCGTCCCTGGTTAGACGAGCTCCGGCCGTATCGAATCGGTCTGTAACCTCCACGAAGTCGTTGCCCTTGATATCTTTCTGGATGATGGACACGAGTTTGGTCGCCGCGTCGTCGTCCACCGAAAAGCCCCGAGTGTTCTTCCCTTCCGGAAGCCCATGGCTGTCGTAACGACCGTTGAGCTGTTCTTCGCCTTTCAGGTGGCGTTCCACATAGTACCAGATGGCCCCCAGACTCAATCCGTGGCAATTGCCGACCGGAGAAATGTAAGAACCGTAATTCTCGACCTGCCAGTCATCTTCACCTGGCTTGAAATTGGTGTCTTTCTTCTGGTTCTGCAAGTTGGCCAGGAGAATGCGCGTGATCAGAATATGGCAGAAGTGGTTGGTCGCCAGGGTGACGGAGTTGGCATCCTGAGCCACGACGGGCACGGCCTCCATTCGGCCGGAGATCGCGTCGTAGTAGAACGGCATGCCGAAATACCCATCGGGAATCTCGGCCGGGATGGTGGCCACCATGATCTGGTCAGCGTATTGCCCGCCAGTGTCGATCTCGACCAACGGCGAGGCCGGCTCGAAACCCGCCCGCAGGCTGTAGGCGGTCACCGCCTGATAGGACAGAGCCACGGTCACGGCGCCAGAATACGCTCCGGCCGGTACCTCAACAGATAATCCGTCAAGCGCCCCGCCCGGGTTGCTCACCGTCACAGTTCCACCGGACGGATCGACCACCTGTGTGGTCAGGGGAGTTTTGTTGCCAAGGGTGAGCGGCGGCTTACTGCTGCTCCCTCCAGGGTTTCGGCTGCTGCATCCGGCGAGCACTGCGACAGCCAAAGCGGTCCCGACAAGGCCCTTCAGCCATCCTTCCAATCGCGCCACGCGGCAAATCGTGAATGGGGCTCCGCAGAAACCACCTATGCGGCAACTGACTCGAAACGTCATAGCATACCTCAATAATCACAGACACCTGTCGGATACGCCCAGTACCGGCTCTCCTCCATCTCCGCGACTCTAACCCCCGCTCGCGCTGGAGCATTAATCCATTGATAACACAGCAAGTTTCGTGCCACAGCAAGCCTGAACCGCGTCGTTGCTATGGTTCTTCAACAGGTATGATTCTAGTGCTCCGTCATTCTTCGATCGAGGGGTAAAGCTTCTTTAGCTTGATTCGGGCGTCGTCCGTGGTGAATCGCCAGTCTACTTTAGCCTTGGCGGCGTTGCGCTGCGCCTCCCAAGCCGCCACTTCGCGGATCAGCGTCTCCGCGTTGTCGATGCGCCGATCCAGGCATTGCCGCCCCAGGATGCCCAGTTCGATCTCGGCCTTGTCCAGCCAGCTTCCGTGCTTGGGC
>Ga0209777_10007183_pt1 | contig 12406 bp, 6 predicted proteins | sample FrelakmetHBP12HB_FD_187147 | JGI IMG/M metagenome (GOLD analysis project Ga0209777, IMG submission 187147) | Freshwater lake sediment microbial communities from the University of Notre Dame, USA, for methane emissions studies -HBP12 HB (SPAdes)... | ecosystem: Environmental > Aquatic >... | reverse complement strand
CTTATTATTATTTCAACAATGATGTGCTGACGCTTTCCGAAGACGAGGTGTATGTAGATGTCGGCGCGTTTGATGGCGATACGGTGCAAACATTTGTCGACGCATGCACCAAACGGTCCGTGAATTATAAACGTATCTACGCATTCGAGCCTGATCCACAATGTTACCAGGAGTTAGTAAAAAGTACGAATGGGTACCAAAGGATTTCTTGTCATCAATTAGGGTTATGGTCACAGTCCAAAGTATTGCGTTTCACCTCTTCCGATAACGCAATTATTAACGAGGCAGGCGCAATTAGTAATGCCGGGAACATAGAAATCCAGGCGGTTAGCCTCGATGACTTCCTGCATGGAGAAGAGGTTACCTTTATCAAAATGGACCCCGGTGGGAATATCATCACCGAAGTGGTCAAGGGCGCCGCCGAGACGATAGCAAAATATAAACCTAAACTTGCTCTCGGCGCCTATCACTCAATAGAGTCGATATTCGAGATACCTTTACTCGTGAATAGTATATCCCCTGAATATAAACTATATTTGCGCCACAATACCTGCCACCTTTGCGACACGGATTTGTACGCCGTCGCATAGCGCCCAAAGGAGTCTGTGATGCAAGCCTCAGAAAGCTATCGACAAAAAGTCCTGACGTATATTGACGAGATCAAAAAAAAGAGAAAGCAAGTCGTTATTTTCGGTGCTGGAAGAGGTGGATGGTACATCATGAAGGTTTTTGAGCATTATGGTGTATCGATAAATTCATTTGCGGATAATGATCCGTGTAAGCACGGCACATACTTCAATTATCCTGTTCGCTCGCCTGTGGATATATCCCGGGAAATTCCGGATGCTCATATTTTCTTGGGTCTTTTCTCCCCGAATACCGCCGATGTGGTTCGTGAACAATTGGTTAAACTCAAATTCCGCCATATTCATTATAGCTTGGATGCCTTCTTATATCTCTATTTAACGATAGTCGCTGGACGGAAGTGTGATAAAGAAGTTTTGGCAGAAAGCATTCGTATTTTATTTGAAAATTATGCCGCGGGGCCGAATCATTATGGCTATACAGAAACTAACAATTTCGTGTCTCCCTTTGTAACAAGCGTAATCACTCAAAAATGCTCATTGCGTTGCCGTGACTGCGCCCAACTCATCCCGTATTACAATGCCCCCGTCCATTTTTCGGTGCAATCCATCATCAACGATCTTAGACAATACGCGAAAGCATTTGATGTCGTTCCTGAAATCAGCCTTCACGGTGGTGAGCCGTTCCTGCATCCAGATATTCAGGAAATATGCAGAGAAGCCGCCGGGATTCCCAACATCGTTTTTATAAGTTTTGTTACGAATGGTACGATTATGCTCGCCGATGAAACGCTGCAAGAATTGTCGGCATGCGGCGCTGATGTTCATCAGAGCGGCGGCTACGGATCTCTTTCAAGAAAGAAGGATGAATTGTGCGAGGCCTTCCGAAGGCACAATATCTATTCTGATGTGATGTTCTGCTCCCCCACGGAGATGTGGAATCAACCTCCGCCAACTAAGAAACATGCCCGCGTTGCTTCTGCAAATGATGCATTGTATAAAAGGTGTGCTTCGTCCAAGACCTGCTGTCAAATAATGGATGGGGAATTGCATAGATGTTCGTTATCAATGCATGGAAGCCATCAGGGATTGTTTCCAAAACGCGACAATGATTTTGTACACCTTCACGATCCGGATACATCCGATAGCATACTAGTTGCTAAAATGCGCAGCTTCTTAGGCCGGGATGGGGGTCTCAGCGTATGCGATTATTGTGACCCGGATGGCGGCAAGTTGGTCCCGCCCGCAATTCAGCTGGCAAGAACGTGACAATCGACCCGTCCTGAGCGGAAGGGAGAGCAAGTAGAGTGCAAAAAAGAGTAAAGAGAACCAAGAACTGTATCGAACCATGGAGATCAGTCCAGTTCGAAGCAGGCGGGAACATCACTCCTTGCTGCAGCGGAACAATAAAGGCCAATTTTGGCAATATCAACACCGACTATTTTCAGGTAATGCAGGATGATCAACGCACAGATATTTTTGCGAATGCAGCCTATCAACAGTTGCGAGAAGGTCTGTTGACCGGAAAACTGCCAAGCTCTTGCATATCCTGTCGCTCTGTCCATGACGAGGACATCACCACGGATGAGTTGCGCCAGAGAGTCATTAACCACCTAGAAAGCCAGGGCGTGAAAACGGAAGGGTTTGATCTGATAAAAGAATATGCCTTTAGCGAATGCGGCGGTAACATTACCAATAGATGCAACTTTTCATGCATTTATTGCGCGCATTCAGGGGAGGACGGGCACATCGGCTATTTTTCTGCGGAAATGGATCGAGAACGTTTCCTAAATTTGATCGATTTCCTCTGTTGCAAGGGATTGAAGATCTTTAATTTTTGCGGCATTGGAGAATTGACGATTTACCCGGGCTGGCAGGACCTATGCGAGCACCTTTTGGAACGGCATCCTCATTTGAGACTACGGATCATTTCCAACTTCGGAAAAACATTCAGCGATTCGGAACTTGCCACTTTGGCACGCCTCGACCTCATCCATGTAAGCTGCGATACCTTGGATGCCAAAACCTACGCGTGGTTGCGCAAAGGCGGCCGGCTGCCGGTCCTGCTCGACAACATTCGCCGTTTGAGAGAAAAGTTCACCGGCGATCCAAGTCGGGATCCCAAACTTGTATTCAATGTCACAGCTACAAATATCATTATACACCAACTTGAAAGCTTGTTTAGATTTGCTGCGGACAATAATATGTTTGTTCATTTGAGCAACCTCTTTGTCATGGATGGTTCAATCGCAAGTCAAACAGGCTGCGTCGGAAAGATATCCGATATGTGTAATTCGCAAATGCCGCATATCCGCGAAATACTATGTGATCTGCCGCGACGTATGAAATCGCAAAATCCCCTTACAAACGTCTGGGAATACAAAAATCTCTACAAGAGTATTATGCAAAAAGCCGAAGCCGTAACGTTTAATCAATTCGTCCCTGGCGACGACGAACCGATTTATAACTTGTTCTATAAGTCGCATCCAAAGGACGCTCAGGCATATCTGAAGAAGATTTGGTTGTCTTTTGATGATGTTTTTAAGGGAATATATATTAGCGCTGGAAAGAGCATCAAAATCAAGTTGCCCTTTGCGGCAGGCAAATTGGCCTATCGCGCTATTTGGTGCCGCGACCGCACGGATGGCAATTTGGATATCACAGCAGGGCCGAGCGAGGAGGCAGTAGTATCTGGAGAGCTGACAATCTCAGCCGAGAACTACCAAGAGAAGCATCATCATATGCTTTTTGAAGCGTTGTCCTATGATACCGCTGGTGAGGCGGGAAGAGGCGAAACACAGGTAATGCCTTTACCCCCTGCCGTCGCAAAAGCCCCTATCCTGGTCAGAGAGGCTTTCTTGATGAATGAAGAAGAAGCTGTAGCGAAACGACTCGTCGAGTCGCAGGAGCCGGTTGCTATCTGGTGCGCTGGCCTGAGAACGCTGCAAATGCTATCCAACACATGCCTAGGTCAGGCCAATATTAAGATGATTATTGACGGAAACCCCTCAAAGAAAGGCCAGGAACTCTGCGGACGCGTCATACATTCCCCCGAGGATATCGATGGTTTTACCGGTAAGATTGTTCTGATACATGCATCTTGCCCGGAGCGGGTCGAGCTGCAAATCCGGAGCAGGGGGATAATAAATGAGATTCTAATACTCTAAGTTAGTTTCGCCCAACCTTTTTCCTTCACCCATACACAGCCGTACCAGTGATATCCTGATGTGAAGGGGAATCGATTTTGAGCCTGACAGATTATATATTCAAGGGAAAATGATTTAGAAAAGTCGGCAAAACTTTCAATGGCAAATATGATTTAAACTACGAGGTCTAACCATGAATGAAGTTATAAATAAGATATTGGATCAGTCCATATCATACGAGGAAGCAGATTTTCTGACTAACATCTTTGGCATGTTCCGCCAGGATGCAATTAGCGGGAATATCCCGGTGGTTTTGTTTGGCGCCGGGTCTGCTGGAAAGGAATTGTACCCGCTATTGAAACACCATGGAGTCAATCCCGTATGCTTTTGCGATAATAATCCAAAGCGGGTAGGGACGCTATGCTGCGGAATGCCCGTGATTTCCCCCGATGAATTGAGCGAGGCACATAAAGATAGTTTGATTGTGGTTATGACCGCGCGCTACGCCAGGGAGATAAAGAAACAGTTAATCGATCAGGGAATTATTTCCGATAGAATATTGTGCATTGACGAAGGATCTTTGACTCGCTTTTACTCTCACATTTCTTTGTCTCATTGGACGGTTGCTGATCTAAAAGCCAATGAGAAGAATCTACAAATGTCGTATAACCTGCTGCACGACGAAAAGTCAAAGCAATTTTTTATTAAATATTTGGCGCTTCTAACGAATGGGTCTGATTACAGATCGTTTTGGGAATTCATACGCCACTTTTCAGAAACCGAAAGGTACAGTGATAACCCTACCGAGAGCTATTTGTATTTCAATACAAATATCATCGATTTGCACGATGATGAAATTCTTGTAGATTGCGGTGCTTATAATGGCGATTCATCCGTTGAATTTATAAAGGCATGCCAAAAACATAATGTTTCTTATAAATACATCTATTGCTTTGAACCTGAACCGACGCTCTTTCAGGAATTGTCTCAAAATATGGCAACATATCTGAACACAAAAGCAATTAATTCGGGCTTGTGGACGCATTCCACGACGCTTACATTTGTGGATACAACGATCGAAAGAGCGGGCGCGACCAGAATAATACGCGAGAACGGGGATATTCATTTCAGTGATAGAAAAATCGCAAACTCGAAAGTGCGAGTTACCAGTATTGATGAAGAATTCCCCAACGATAAAATTACATTTATAAAGATGGATATAGAAGGCGCGGAACTCGAAGCAATTCATGGCGCTGTCAATGTCATAGGAAGGTGGGCGCCAAAACTTGCCATTAGTGTTTATCACAAGCGAAATGATATTTTTGAAATCCCATTGCTATTGCATCAAGTATACCCCAGATATAAGTTTTATCTGCGCCAATTCAGCAAGGCTCTGGCCGAAACAGTTCTTTATGCAATTCCGTAAGATTGAGTAATGTGTCAAGATGACTATCAAGCTTGGAATCAAAAATGAATGAATGGGTACAAAAGATAATTGAGCGATGCAAATCCAGCAAAGATGAGGATATTTTGCCCACCATTCCGCGAAAGCTTTGTCATGGTGCGGCAAGCGGCAACATTCCGGTTGTACTGTTTGGTGTTGGATCTGCGGGGGGCAGGCTGTGCAATGCCCTGATGATCAATCATGTTCCCATCAACTGCTTCTGTGACAATAATCGGGAGAGCGTCAGCAACTCTTACTCGGTATACCCTGTTATTTCGGTTAATGAACTGGAGCCGCACCATCGGGGTACTCAAATTGTGATCACCACATGGCCGCAATATGCGCAGCGAATCCATAATGATCAGAAGCGGGTGTATCAGAAGCGAGGCGATTTCTTCGAAAGTCTCCTCTTCATCCATCGTCTTCACCCGGGATATAAGTTTTATCTGAGGCACCACAGCGCTACTTTCAGTGATGCAGTTCTATTTGCAATCGCCTCTTAAAGGAGATATCCGTGAATGATGTTCTTCGAGAAATCACAAAACGATCAAAGTCCTATGAAGAGGCCGATTTTCTTCCCACCGTCTTTGGGGAATTCCGAAATGAAGCCGTAATGGGTACTTTGCCAGTCGTGCTGTTTGGTGCTGGATCAGCAGGAAAGGAGTTGTGTCCTGTTTTGATGCTGCATGGTGTTAATCCGGTGTGTTTCTGTGACAATAATCCCTCGCGTAGGGGAGAATTGCATGGTGGCCTGCCAGTCATTTCCTTGTCGGAGTTGCGCCAAAATCATAAAGACAGTTTGATTGTTGTTACAACCGGTGCGTATCGAGATGAAGTTAAACAACAGCTAGTTGACATTGGCTTTGATGAAGAGAGGATACTAACGATATCGAACCAGGAAGCCATGTGTTACTATACGCACCTTGCACAATGGCACTGGCCGGAAGAGGACTTGCTTTCACATGAAAATGAACTGCTGAAAGTGTATAATTTGCTATCCGATCAAAAGTCCAGGGAGATTTTTGCCTCTCGAATGGCTCTTTTTGTTCATGGTGCTGATTACCAATCCTTCCGCAACTTCATCGCAAATTTATCTGACGGTCGGCACACACAAGGTACTAATTTCCAGGAGGTTAGGGACTCTTGCGTTATTGAAGGAGATTTGCAGTTCAATAATGATCTGATTCATTTGGAGGACAACGAAGTTCTTATTGATGGTAGAGCATTTACTGGTGATTCAACTCTGGAATTTATAAAAGCCTGCGCAAAAAACAAATTGACATATCGAAAAATCATCTGTTTCGAACCGGATCCAAAGCTATTCGGGGAACTGAAAGAAAACACGGCCCAATACAGCAATGTTGCGCTACGGCGCTTCGGCCTTTGGTCACATCCAGCGACTGTGAGATTTGCCGGCTCAAATATACTGAAGGCTGGAGCTGCAAGAATTGTTTCAGAGTACGACAATAATGACAATCTGCCTGGGGGCACATCTGGGCTAACGGAAGTTTCAACGACGAGTATTGACGAAGACTGTGTTGATGAGACCATTACATTAATAAAAATGGATATTGAGGGGGCCGAGATGGAGGCCTTGAATGGTGCAAAGAAAACAATAGCAAGATCGCGGCCTAAACTGGTCATTAGCGCTTATCATAAGCGCAACGACCTATTTGAGATTCCACTGCAGATTCACCAGACGGTACCGGACTATAAACTATATTTTAGGCATTTTAGCAGTAATTTTGGTGACACGACACTCTTTGCAATCCCGTGATGTGACCGAGCAGTGGTGTGGTCTGGAAACGTCACGGTAGGCTGCTTTTTGCTGGGACCAATAGACTCAGTAAGTTTGGACAATGGCGCGTAAGCTTGGCATGATCGGCCTGGAACTTATGAGGTTTATCTAATATTCATTTTGCAAAAGGAAACAGACATTGATGGGCGAGTACAAAACCGCGCTTTCCCGATTGTTCGCGCGAGGCGCGTTCCCGGAAGACGCCTTTTACATCCACAAGGTGTTCCGTGATCGGAAGATCATTGTCTATGGGGCGGGAGAATCTTTTCACTACCTCAAAGAGATTGTCATGCGGCAGTACGGGTATATCCCGTCTGTGGTTCTGGATCGAAAATTCAGCCTTGGCGACACGTTTGAAGGAATACCGGCCTTTTCCCCCCTGGACTATCACCCATCTGTAGAGGAACAAGAGATTGGGTTGGTGGTTGTTTGTCTCGGAAAACAAAATTATTATGACGAAGTTGTCCACATTCTGCGGCAAATGGGGTTCTGCCAGATCATTTCCCTGATGGATATTTACGAGATACACAATCCATTTTGCATACCGCAGGAATTGGAGAAGACAGGTTTTGAATATTATATAAATCAAAGAGAAAGAATCGAATCCTGTTTGGAGATATTGGGCGACGATGATAGCAGGGAAATCTACACCCGTTGCCTACAGACCCATCTGCAAAGAAGACCGGTTTTGATTCCCATGTGCGAGAGAAGCGAACAGTACACCCCCGAAGGTATTCAGCTATCCCAGGGCTATTCGCGGTTCATCTACTGCGGGGTGAGTGTGGGCGAGATGGCAAGGGTGCTCGGCGATGTGGGCGCAGTGGATGAACTGGTGTGTTTTGAGCCGGACCCCAATCAATTTAGATTAGCCGTTGCATACCTGGCAAAGCGCCAGGAGGAGGTCGCTCGACGCGTAACAATATTTCCTTGTGCCGTGTATAGCCATGATGCTATCGAACCGTTCACGTACTCCGACACAAGTTTCGGGTCAAGAATCCTCGCATCTGGAGAAGCCTGGATTCAAGCTGTTTCTATAGATCATGTCCTTCCGGGTTTTCGTCCGACTTTTATCAATATGGACATCGAAGGGGCGGAGCTTGAAGCGCTTAAGGGGGCAGAAAAGACCATTCGGACGGCCCGCCCGGATCTGGCTATCTGCGTCTATCACGCCCCGAACCATCTGTGGGATATAGCTCTCTACCTCCATAGTTTGGGGCTTGGCTACCGCCTGTATCTAAGGAATTATACAGGCTTAACTAGCGAAACGGTGCTGTACGGCACGGTCTGATTTAAGCGCTGAACCACATATATCTAGACGCAAGATTCTTCCCCCGACCCAGGTTTCAGCTTTTGTCATAAATTCTGTGATTCCAGCGACACCAAAAATGGAAGGATGAATATAAAGATATGATGGAGAATCAAGAAGATGCGTTGAGAACTTTAAAAGCGCTATCAGCCCTTATGGAGAATGCCGGACAATTGTACCAGGTTGGTGCGGAGAGGGATTATATTGCATTTGAACAACATGCGAGGAATATGTTGCAGGTGATTCAAGACATATCTATTCATACTGGATGGCCGGGTGGTGAGTGCATCGCAGATTCATTGAAAAGGATCATGGTGCACTCAAAGGCGGGGTCAAATAGAACACTTAATAAAATTGCATTTGAACTCTTGCCACTCATGAAGGAATTCTATCAGATCTATTATTTTTTCAGTTGTGTATATCCTGACAAGGCACTGATGGAGAAATACTATGAACATGACATGGTCCCATTAGGGGCAAACAAATACCTTGACGAAGCGGTCAAAACTGGCACCTATAAGTACGATTTATCAATTGCTGTGCTGGCATTCAATAAACTTGAGTACACCAAGCTGTGTGTCGAAAGTCTGTTGAGAAATATTCCACAAAATCTGAATTATGAGTTGATTTTGATCAATCATGGATCAACGGACGGAACAAAGGAATACTTTGAGAGCATTGCGCCGACAAAGCAGTTTGACATTTTAATAAACGGCGGCGGTGTCGGGGCCTATACGAGACTCATGGAAGGAAAATATTTCATGTTGGTCTCAAATGATGCTATTTTGACTGAGAATGCGATTGCGAACATGATTCGCTGCATGGAATCGGATGAAAAAATTGTAGAGGTCGTGCCGACAACGCCGAATGTCAGCAATCTTCAAACAATTCCTGCGGAATATAAAAGCATGGACGAAATGCATGCGTTTGCCAGAAAAAACAATCAATGCTGTGATCCCTATCGTTGGGAGCAGCGCACGCGATTGTGCGATCCGATCTCTCTCAGGCGTACAAGTGTGGCATTTTCATCCTATGGCGTGTTTTGGTCTTACTACATTCATACGGATATGTGCGGAAGTTATGGCTTTATTGATGATAAAGAATCGCTGTTTTATCGGCGAAACGGGTATAAGATGATGCTTGCTAAGGACAGCTATTGCTACCATTTTGGGAGTGTGACGCTCAGGGATGAAGTGGCAAAACAAGATTCTTTCTATGAAAAGGGCCGTAAAGCATTTTATGATGCTTTTGGCATTGATCCGTGGGGCACGGGCTGTTGCTGGTCCATAGAACTCATGTCGCTTTTACGCTGCCGGGAAGATAGGCACGTAGATATTCTTGGCGTTAATTGCGGAATCGGAAGCAATCCTCTTAAAATCAAGGAATCGATTAAGGAAAACGCCCACAATCTCAAGGTGACTTTGTATAATGTGACCGATGAAGAGCGCTATAGAAAGGATTTGCCGGGGGTCTCCGACGTTTTTGCCTATTTGCCGCAATGCTGCGATGTGCGCCAGATATTCCCAGCGGTAAAGTTCAACTACATAGTGTTGGAAAGCGGTCTGGAAAAGTATCCGGAACCGCTGCAACTGGTAAAGGAACTTAAAAAGCGGTTGGTGCCCGGGGGAGTCATCGCTCTCCAGACGAGTGATCCGGTCCTTAAAAAAAGTATATTCAACAATTATCGCGGCGTGGCTACAGCGGGAGACTGGAGCGTCATCTCTGAGCGGAGGCAGGTATCGAGTTCAGCGTATAGGCAATATGGGCAGGATCTCGTTTTTGATTCTTTATCTGAAAACAAACAACAGGGAGCGGAGACTGATCCGCTAATTGATGGGAAAATAATGGGCGGGGATCTCGACTCAAAGGGAGAGGAAGCCGTCCGCAATACTTCGAGAATCCGTCATAGGGTTCCGGGTCTCGTTTCAATAATCATGCGGGTTTCCCAAGACCTCGAAGCTGCAAGGAGATGTCTCCAAAGCATCAAGAAGCACACGCCTGAACGGTACGAAATCATACTCATCGTGCATGGTTCATCACCGAAGGCAGTACGATGGGCAAAAAAATGTGCACAGGAAAACGAAAACTTTACCTGCCTTGAAAATGCAAAAGACCTCGGCTTTGCACAGGAACATAACCAGGGAATCCGCGACTCCTCGGGCGAGTACGTTCTGCTTTTAGACCAGGACGTCGTCGTCGCAGAGAACTGGCTATCCGGCATGCTGGAATGTCTCAACAGCGCCACAGACATCGGCATCGTCGGTCCCCTAACGAACAATATCAGCGGGCTTCAGAAGGTTGTAAATGCAGATTACGGTGGTATTGAAAATCTCGAAGCTTATGCCAAGCTATTCAGGGAAAAGAATCGATATCGGCGTATAGCCAATAGAAAAATCGCCCACTTTTGCATGCTTTTCCGGAGGGAATTGGTGGACCGGATTGGCCTCCTGGATGAAAGCTTGGGCACGGCGGATTTTGCAGATGAAGACTTTTGCCTCCGAGCGGAACTGGCCGGATACAGGAATATGATCGCCGGGGACGTATTCATCCACCACTTCGGAAGCCGGAATTTCACCGGCAATAAAATTGATGACGGCAAAACCATGAAGGGCAGCCGCAAACCTTTTCTGGAAAAATGGAATAGCCTGGACCCGCAAAGCGCTGAAGGGAAGAAATATTTATCTTTGCAAGGGCGGGAAACCGCAGAGGTGGATTATGAAAAGGGTCAAGGCAAAGAGGCGGCGGACCGATTGCTGGCGGTCATTCAATTGGGAACCGAAGCCAAGGGGGTTTATTATGACTTAGCCGACCTTCTTTTGGATGCCAAGCAATACGATCAAGCCTTTAGGGTCTTAAAGCAAATGCCCGACGCGGATCAGGATGACCGGAAATATGCCCTTTTAGGTTACTGCCAGGAGGGACTTGCTAACCCACTGGAGGCCCACAAAATGGCCGAGCAGGCTTTGTCCTTGAATCCTTCCAATTCCTTCGCCCTCAACCTCAAAGGAATTTTGAGCTACCGAAAAGGGGACAAGGAGGAAGCGCAGAATTACTTCCAAAGGGCTGCGGCCGCGGACCCCGGCTTTGGCGAGCCCCATACCAATTTGGGGGTGATCCGATGGGAAGAAAATCGCAAGAAGGAAGCCCTCCATTTATTCGAGAGAGGATTTATTCTTTCTCCCACGATTACCGACATCGTACAGATGTACCATACGGTCATAACTCAAGAGGGTGAATTTGCCCGCGCGGAGCAGATTTTTCGTGAGGCCCAGGCTCTTCATCCTTTCCACCAACGCATTCGCTTTTTCCTGATCGATATTTTGCTCAAGCAGGCGAAGAACGAGGAGGCGATGGAACAGGTCGAGCAGTCCATGAGCCATTTCGGGATCGAAGATGAAATGCTAAAAGCGGCCCTTGAAGTCAGAAAAAGGATCGGACCCCAAGAGAAATCCAGCCAGGGCCAAGGGGGGCGTATTTCCCTTTGTATGATCGTCAAAGACGAGGAGAACGATCTTCTAAAATGTCTCCGGAGCGTAAAGCCGGTGGTCGACGAAATGATTGTGGTGGATACCGGTTCGACGGACCGCACGAAAGATATCGCCACCGCCCTTGGAGCAAAGGTCTTTGAGTTCCCCTGGGAAAATGATTTTTCGACCGCCCGCAATTTTTCTATCTCCCAGGCGAAGGGAGATTGGATCTTAGCTCTCGACGCCGACGAGGTGATTTCCCACCTGGATCACGCCTCCTTGCTTGCGCTGACGAAGGAGGGAAGCCCCAAGGCGGGGTACTCTTTGGTAACCCGGAATTATTTGAATATTCTGACCGTCACTGAATGGACGGCCAATGACGGCACGTATGATGAAGAAGCGGGAACCGGCTGGATTCCTAGCGAGAAAGTCCGTTTATTCCCGCGAGACCGAAGAATTCATTTTGAGAACCCCGTTCATGAATTCGTCGAACCTTCCATGGAGAGAAATCGCATCCCGATCGAGAAATGCAGCATCCCGGTTCATCATTACGGGAAACTGAATGAGAAGAAGCAGAAAAGGAAGTGGGAAGACTACTTTCTGCTGGGGAAAAAGAAACTTGAAAAATCCAGCGCGGACATTCGGAGTATAAGAGAACTTG
>Ga0209777_10007182_pt1 | contig 12406 bp, 21 predicted proteins | sample FrelakmetHBP12HB_FD_187147 | JGI IMG/M metagenome (GOLD analysis project Ga0209777, IMG submission 187147) | Freshwater lake sediment microbial communities from the University of Notre Dame, USA, for methane emissions studies -HBP12 HB (SPAdes)... | ecosystem: Environmental > Aquatic >... | reverse complement strand
CCACAAAACCGCCTAAGCCCTTGGGCACTATCGCAGTTTTGAAAAGTCAACGCCTTGAGCCGACAACCGACGCCCCAAATCTGTCAGTTCGAGAAGTCTGTCTCCGGTTTGTGAAAGATCGCAGCTAAAAGCCCACGCCAGAGGCACGAGGGGTGGCCAAGCCCCTTTGAACCCCAGCGTCGAATCGATTCAGCCCCGTGCTAATTTTGGGGCATTTTGGACTTTGGTGCTTTCGACCATCCGATATATCACACCGCCCGCCAAAACCGGCTACAGCCTAACGCGTAATCTGGAGGCGGTAAAAGCTATTGGTGCCGACGTCACTATCGAACGTTGCCACGGATTCCCAGGTTACCAAGTCTGTAGAGTGTTCGACAATTATGCGAGAAGCTCCTGGAAGGCGGGCAACAAGCGAACTCGGAACTTGAAACACGTCTTCTGTAAACCAGTACGAAATGCAGGCCACTGGTGTCGGTGGCGCACTTCCGTAACCACCATTCTCACTCGGCAAGAGTTGGAAGCTAATAGGGCCTTCAAATGTCCGCGGTGGCCAGACCTTTGCGCGAAACGGTTGACTCCCTTGCTTCCCAGTTGACATGGTGGCAGTCAGGGGATCGTACCCGTAACTGCCTATCCACAAAGGTAGAAAGAAAGCAATTGTTTTGCCTTCGGGAACGGACACTGTGATCGCGTTAGTGTCGTTCGCTCGAAAGAGGATGTTGGTGATCGGGGCGTTTGGCAGCCGGGTAATTTTAATTGCGCAGGCGTTGGTAATCAGGAGTTCTGCGGGTCCCGAAAGGGCATAGCCGGACGGTATTTCGTGATGCGTCGGGGCGCACGCTCTGGACGGCGACGACATCGAGTGGCCAGCCCGTTCCGCCAGCCGATCCCAGCCGCGGCACCGTGAGGAATCTGCCTTGGGCCTGTCCAATCTAGCGATGCAAGAGCCTCATGAACCGAAGGCGAGCACCTGGAGACGCCCGCTGACGGGCTGGCGCTGGCTGGCTGGCTGGGCGGTGGTGATCACCAGCCTGGCGGCACTCACCCGGCTTGTTCTCAGCCTGATCACCTACAAACCTTACGGTGGTCCCGCCGCCTTGCCCTGGTGGGTCTTCATTGGTATCGCCCTGGCGGTCGTCATCGTGATAGGACTTTTGGTCCGCTGTTTTTCCAGTTGGCGCAATTTCAAACGACTCCTTCTCGGCCTCGCCTGCCTGGGCGGATTGATCGTGCTCTTTTACGCTGAAGAAGACATTTGCGGCAGGCTGGTATGGGAGCAATTCAAAGCGCAATGGGAAGCCAAGGGCGAAAAGTTCGATCTCGCCGCGTTCATTCCGCCAATGGTCCCGGATGACCGTAACTTTGCCATGACGCCCGTGGTTTCCACTACCTACGGCCAGATTCTGGATCGGAATGGGCACAAAGTCTCCCCGCCCGACACCAATGGGGTGAACCGGCTCCAAATGCCGCTGGATGCTGGTGATGGCGGTCCCACCAACGGGATCGGAAACTGGCAGAAGGCCATCAGCAGCAACCTGGAGCCTTCCGGCAGGCAGCACATGACCACTGATCGCAGCGTGTCCACGTCGAGGTTGCAGAAGTAGAGCCAATAGGGCCACGCCTCGTGAAAGGCTGAGTAGAAACGGCGGACTTCGGGTATCAAGTGAATCTCACGCGGGTCGTCGTCCCAGCCTTCGACGCAAAACACGAAGCAGTTCATCATGTCCCGCAGCCGTTTGCCGGCGGGCAGCTTCTCCGGCGCGTACATGCCGAGGAAATGGCTGAAGTCGCCACGCTCGACCTTGCTCCGGCTGAACTGGTAAAGAATCAGGTCGGTGCCCACGGTCGCGATTTTAGTGACGCAGGAGATTCGCGACAACGTGTTTCGGCTCGCTTGCCCCGGCTACTTCGGCTGCCTCGTACCGCGCCATCAGGCTCGCAGCGCGGGGCGCAAGTGCCGGATCAGTGCTCCGTTTCGCCCAGAGTTGACGATAGGTCACCCATTGGAAGGCGACTGTGGCATTTGCCACACGGGTTCAGGTGGCTTAAATATGACGGCGTGAATTTCACCCGGCAAGAGCTGGCCGAACAAGCTGCCTCCTTGGCGGTGCGGGGCGTTTACATCGGCACGTCGTCGTGGAAATACCCCGGCTGGTGCGGGATGCTCTACGACCGCGCCCGCTACGAATACCGGGGCAAGTTTGCCGAAACCAGGTTCAAGCGGGACTGCTTGGCCGAATACGGCGAGGTCTTTAAGACGGTGTGCGTCGATGCGGCCTACTACAGTTTTCTGAGCCAGCAGTATCTGGAGGGCATGGTTAAACAGACCCCGGACGAATTTCTGTTCGGCTTGAAGGTGACCGACGCTATCACCATCAAGAAGTTTCCTAAGCTGGACCGTTTTGGAGAGCAGGCCGGTAAGGTAAACGAGAACTTCCTCAACGCCGAGCTGTTCGTGAAGGCGTTCATCAAGCCGTGCGAAGCCGTCCGTGCCAATATCGGGCTGCTGATGTTCGAGTTTTCCCGGTTCTGGCCTACCGACTACGAGCACGGGCGCGACTTCATTACCGACCTGGACAAGTTCCTGGGGCAGCTGCCGAAGGGCTGGCCGTATGGCGTCGAGATGCGGAACCGCAACTGGCTAAAGCCCGAGTACTTCGAGTGCCTGGCCCGGCACAACGTCGCGCACGTTTACAACAGTTGGGACGCGATGCCTCCGGTCGGCGAGCAGATGGCCCTGCCGGGCAGCCGGACCAACCCGGACTTAGTCGCCGCCCGCTTCCTGCTCAAGCCGGGCCGCAAATACGAGCAGGCGGTGAAGGCGTTCGAGCCGTATGACACCATCAAGGAACCAAACCCGGAGGCTAGGGTCGCAGGCCGGGCGCTGATCGCCGAGGGCAAGGCGGCAGGGCCGAAGTGCCGGACGTTTGTGTATGTGAACAACCGGCTGGAAGGGAATGCGATTTCGACAATCGCTGCGATGCTGGAGGCGGCATGAAATAGCGCGTCACCGTGATTGCCTGCCTCGATGTTGATTATCGTGAACCCGCTGCCTATGCAGCGGGCCTTGCCTTTCGCACTTGGTCCGACGCGACTCCCGCAACAGAAAAGGTCATTCCCGTGGTGGGGGTCCATCCTTATCAGCCGGGCCAGTTCTTTCGGCGCGAACTGCCCTGTCTGCTGGCGGTGCTTCGAGAGTTGCCCCCAGTGGCGGTGGTCGTCGTGGACGGGTACATATGGCTCGATGGCGTGAGCGTTGCCGGGCTGGGTGCGCATTTGTATCACGCGCTTGCAGGCAAAGTCGCTGTCATCGGCGTCGCCAAGACAAGTTTTGCGGGGGCCGGAGCAGCCGTGGAAGTGGTCCGGGGGCGCAGTACCCGTCCGCTCTTTATCACGGCGGTAGGCATGAGCGCTCAGAGCGCTGCGGAGCATGTCCGCTCGATGCACAGCCCAGATCGCATTCCCACGCTGCTCAAGCGCGTGGATCTTTTATGCCGACAGGCCGGGTGATTGGCTTCCAGAATCAACCTCCGTGAACAAGCGACTGTCACCCTTGTCGGAGAGCCATTGCCCATCAGTTGCGTCCGTGGTTGCGTTGATTCGTTTTCTGCCTCTGGGTGAAGCATGAACACGTTTCCAAGCCTCGGCTTGACGCAATGCGGGTTTCGTCACTAAATCCACCAAGTGCTTCAGGAATGAAGCATATGAAAACCCTCATTCTAATTCTGATCGTTACGCTGGGATTGAATGCGATTCATTCACCTGCGCAGGTTTACAATGTCCTTCACAATTTCGGCAGCCCAAGCCGCGACGGCTATGCTCCCCTGACCGGTCTAGTGCTGAGCAGCAACACTTTATGGCACGACTGCCAGCGGCGGCACGAATGGCAACGGAACAATTTTCAAAATCAACACCGATGGCACCGGGTATGGCATCCTCCGTAGTTTGACGAACAGTCCCAGTCCCGAAGGCGGCATGGTTCTGATCGGCAACACCCTCTACGGAACAACGTTCACGGGCGGTGCGGCCAATAACGGAAGCGTTTTCAAAATGAATATGGACAGTAGCGACTTCGTTGAGCTGCACAGTTTTTCTACGACAGTCGCTGCATGGTGCGAGCGTAGGGAAGACGTCTACGACGCGCAAAGTGCAGGCGGTTGTGCCAGCCCTATTTTGCGGTCGTGGTCGATGCTGTGGAAACGATCCATGTTTTCATTACTTCCGTAGCCCACGCCTTGCAGTTGTATCCGCGCACGGCGGCTGGCTCAGGTTGGGGAATGTCGCCCGCTCGTTTGGCCGAATATGCCCGGGACCCCGAGGTGATGACATTCGAGCTTCACATCAAAGAGGGGCGATGATGGCTGCCCACAAGTTGATTTCACATTGGATCGCAACGACTTGTCAACGGCATCTGAAGCGATTGGCGGCGCTAGCCGGGCCGGGCGATGGCGGTCCCGACGCGCAGCGCCCCCAAGGAAGGCTACTTCGCCGACCGCCCACGGAACTCGATTGGGGGCGTTGAGATAACGTCTGGCTCAACGAACGCTAAAACGGCGCAGCGTTTCGATCGGCGGCGCCACCGTCCAAAATTCATACCGGCTGTCTAGTATTGCGCCAGACGGCTTTTTGCGACGCCAACCCCCGCAAGAGAGGCCGCCCGAGTGGCATGTTTTACCGTCCGGGCACCTAAGACGCGCCAGAACTCAACCGGGAAGCAAATTCGGCCAGTTTGGAGGGACCCGGCCTCCTTCAAAATTACCAGACTCGCCGATACTGCCTCGTTTCAGGCCGAAATACCCAAAATCTGGCCAAAAGCCGCTGCCGCCTAACTTCCGTCCACCCCCCAACGCGAATGAACTCAACAGCTTCGTAAAATATTAAAGTGGACAAAATTGGGTGACATGTGTATATTTACTGGGGGCAGGGAAACGGCGGCCCAGTTGAACTTCGAGGCGAATGCGAATATCCACTCACTTTTGAAGGCTGGTCGCTGCCCTGATCAACACCGGGGCGAACCGCCCCGGTCGAAAAAAAACAAAACAGAAAGGCAATAAAATGTGGGTTTTTAGCAAGTGGGGCTTCGTGAGCATCGTGAAAAAGGGCGTTAATGGCGACGAATGGCAGGTGCGTTCGCGCTCGCGCGAAGACCTCATCAATCTCATCAAGGCCGCCGACCTGCGCGGTCAGAACGTCATCGAGACGTTTGGGAGCGACTACCGGTATCGCCTTGTGATAAAGGCCGACGAGCTGAGCCTGATCTTCGATGCGTTTGAGAGCAGCATTGACTACCCAAACTACAAGACGCGGCTCTCACAGACGCCTGGCCAGGAAAAGAACTGCCGCGCAGCGCATACGGTGTGGGGCGTAATCGCTGACGCGCATGGCGGCGCATACCAGTCCGGCCCAGGCGGCCGCCAGCGCAGCCGTCTCGTTAACGATACGTGGGAACGCGCGTTGGGCGACGCCCCGCCGCCGACTCACGATGCGCAGACCGACGTTGAACCGCCCGCGCCCGATGTCGTTCGCGGAAAGCGCGGCAACGGGCGCAAGCGGAACAGCTAAACGAGAAAGGAGCACGGAGTATGAGCGAGACCGAAATCAAGCAAATCGTGGAGCAGGCCATCGCGCCGCTCAAAACCGAAATCGCGGACCTGAAGGCGCAGGTTGCGCCGTTGGTCGCGATGGCGAAGGCGATGGAACCGCCCGCCACGGTGAAGGAGGCCCAGGCCATTCTCAGCACCATCCCGGAGGCGACGGCCAAGGCGCTTAAAGTCGTTAAAGTTGGCTTTGACCCGAAGATGGTCTGGTTCCAACTCATCCGCGACGATGGGACACGCATCTCGGTGAAGAAACGGCAGAACGATTTCCGTATTCGGGTGCGCGATCAAGTCGGCAAACTTCTCAAGGAAGCGACGCCCAGCTTCAACGGGCTCAACGCGACGCTGAAATCGCTGGCGTAATATGAACATCAGCCCAAGAGAACGGTTTCACGGCGCACTATTCAGTTTGGCTACAGGCGACGCCGTGGGCACCAGCGTTGAATTCCAACGCCGCGGTTCATTTTCGCCAGCGACCGACATGGTCGGCGGCGGCCCATTCCGTTTGAAGCCGGGCCAGTGGACGGACGACACGTCGATGGCGCTGTGTTTGGGGCAAAGCCTGTTGGACCAGAAGGGCTTCGACCCCGTTGACCAGCTAACAAAATACGTCCGGTGGTGGCAGCGCGGATATATGAGCGCCACGGGCCAGTGCTTTGACGTTGGAAACACCACTTGTATCGCCCTCAGCCGCTTTGAGCGAACTGGCGAACCTTATTGCGGATCGACTGACCCAACTGCCGCTGGAAACGGCTCCATCATGCGACTCGCGCCTGTGCCGATGTTTCTGCAATGACCCAGCGCAGGCTTTGGAAAAGTGCGGCTTGAGTTCCAAGACGACCCACGGGGCCGTTAAAATACACTGCCGGACGTTGTTCGGGCCGATATGTGTCACCCTTAAACCCGTCGACGAAGGCGGAGACGGACTGTTGACGCTCTGCAAGATCGTTAGGGTCCGATCGCCCGGCGATCCATTCCATCGCGCGCCCCTCGAGTTCCCACAGACCGCACTCGTATTCCGTGCCGGAAATCAACTTGGCCGCCTCCAGGTATTGCGTCGTGCCCATCACCTCCAGTGCGAGCACCAGTCCTTCCATGCCGACTTTCCACAACGGAAAATCCGGCGAGGAAGCCAGGTCCTGTACCCCGACCAAATCCGGCGACAGGCTCATCAGCACCGCCGCCAGGGCATTGCGCCGGATCACTTCGGGATCGCGTTCCAGGACCAGAACGGACCGGTAGAGCCGGCTGAGGTCGCTGGTCAAACCCTCCACCAGCCGCTGGCATTCGTTGTCTTCCAAGGCCAGTAGGATGGAGACTTGGCGCGCTTGGCGGGCACAACGCAGGATGTTGGCAGAGTTGAGATCGGCCAGCATGACGGCCACGGCTTCATCGAGTTGTTTCACGGCATCGGGCTTCATGATCGGCAGTTCCTTTGGGCAATGGATTTCTCGGAATGAACCACGCAACCGAACCGGCCGCGATTCCGAATCAGGATCGTCTTCACGACGCGAAGTCTTACACAGAATCGTTGGATTCCACAATCCCAGCTATGCGGCGAACTCCGCACTCTTGTCCCCTCTGCGGCACCGGGCCACGAACCCAGCAGGCCACCTAATTGTGGTATCCGATGACCTTGCTGTGCGTGTCTGGTGAACCACTCATGCTCACGGCGACATTACGATCAGGGGCAGCGCGGTTCAATTACATCCGGAGTCAACCTTCGTAGTGACCGAGTGAATCCCTGCCCATCGCAGCATTCAGTCAGACCTTCCGTTCCCAGCGAAACTTCCGTTCGGCTTCCTTGATGGGGAGGTCGTTGATGCTGGCAAAGCGGTGCTTCATGTAGCCGAGTTGATCGAACTCCCAGTTCTCATTGCCGTAGGACCGATACCATTGGCCCGAGTCATCGTGCCACTCATACTCGAAGCGCACGGCGATACGGTTGTCGCGGAAGGCCCAGAGTTCTTTCTTGAGCCGATAATCCAATTCCCGATTCCATTTGCGGTGGAGGAATTCGACAACAGCAGCGCGACCGTTCAAGAACTCTGACCGGTTGCGCCATTGGGTATCCTCCGTATAAGCCAGCGCGACGCGTTCAGGGTCGCGCGTATTCCAGGCATCTTCGGCGGCCTGAACTTTCTGACGCGCGGTTTCTTCAGTGAAAGGCGGAAGGGGCGGACGAGGATTCATATCAGTTTTGTGTTTTCAGTTCTGCTCGGCGACATAGACCACGCCGCAACCGCCCTCGCCGACCTTCTCCAGCAGTTTATAGCGGCTGAGCGTCTGGCCCACGGCTTCGTCGGCTGGCTTGTCGACGAGGTCGAGCTTGATGGTTGCTTTCACCGTGGCGGCAGCGATGCCGCTGCCCAGCAACTCATCCGGCTGGTCGGGCGCGGCGAGCAGCGTCTCGAGGCGCCCGCGCAGCGCCACGTCTCCGGCGCACGCCCCGTCCAGGAAGCCAGCGCGTTCCGCGGCTGGTCGCTCCCGCGCCTGGCGGATAATCCACTCTTCTCGCATGTTAGGAGGAATCATGGTAATCGCTCAGGATACTAATACATCATCCTGCCGCATTTGAAAGGATTAAGAATTGCCCAGCACCAAACGCGGGATCCTGCGGACCAACGGATTCGGAAATCCGCCTTCTGCAGAAGCCATGCCCCATTCCCCAGAAATGTCGCCGGGTCAGGCAGCGAGTCGGGGTAATGCTTTTCTGGAAGGATGTAGCCGAAGCGCCTCCAGTTCTTGGGCCAACGCCGGATCGATCTTAACTCCGTGGCATCCGTCAGACGCGTCCACCAACACCGCGAACAACAAACTTAGGCCGGAACGCTCGCTCATGAACCGTGAGACGACTTTGGATCGGCGACGGCCTTCGCCAAATAACCCGCTCCAATAAATTCGTCGTTCGGATACGTTTCCGGTGGCTCTCTGGCAAGCGCAGTGCGGTCAAACATTCCTCCAAGTCCGTCCCCAGGCACTTCATCGCCTCCGGGAACTGCTCCTGATACATCGCCACCACGGCCAGCGCTATGCCTTTCGCAGCGCCGCCGTGAAACACAACGCTGACGTTGTCGGCGCGGACGCCGCGGCGCAAATAATCGAAAGCGCGCCGCTAACTACCGCTTAAGTCGACGTGAGCGATGCCGCCATCGCGGAGCCGGGGGACGCGCCGCCTGCTGTTCGAGGCAACGTTCTCCTCGGAACCGCGCCTGCGCGAGTACCGACATTGGGGCTTGGAACGCAGTGCCCCAATCTGGTAAATGTCAAAGCAGATGCTAAAAATAATGCTCGGTCTACAGACGCGCATTAACCGGCTCACGAAGCTCATAAAAGAAAACGAGGAGCGTGCGCGGAAAATCGCGATTAGAATCGAGGACATGCAGGGCACGTTGTCCGCACGACAGGCCAGTCGGGAAGAAAGTAAAGAGCGCCGATTGCGGCAGAGGCGAAATACGTTGAGGCTTGGGCGGAAGGAAGCGAACTCGAAGTGAATCCCTCCCACCAACTGCCGCCCGTTTAGACCGCGTTCTGTATGGAGCACTTAATGGATTACGGCCACTGGGAGGAGAAAGAACATCCAAAACCTTCGCGGGGCATGAGAGTGCTTTGCCCTCCAAGTAACGACCTGAAGCAGCACCCCGGCCACCATTCCGAAAGTTTCTACGTAACCACAATTAAGCGGGTCTTCCTGTTCATCAACTTTTCACGAACGTCGGTTTCCCACCCCAAGCTCACCGACTGCGCCATCCTTTGGTGGAACACGACCGATGAGACTACGCTGGCCAAGTTGCACAGAGCCTGCATGGACATCTGCTCCGAGGTTGGGTTTACCGAGGTTTGGGGCCAGTGTGGATTGAAAGCTCCATCCGCACCCGTCTACTGGCGGGAGATGCTGGGAGACAATTTTCGCTTTCTAAAGAAATGCAGGGCGCACGGAAGCGGCGTCGGCAATCTGGCTTAATCCATCTACTTTTTCCGATTCCGTTTGTGAAGACGGCTGGGAATCGACGGGCTATAAAATGTGTTCCCCTTTTGGAGTTCCCGAATCGCGGGGCACACACTTTCAGTGGAGGTTTGCTTGACCAGATAGCCCACCGCGCCAGAGTTGGTCGCCTCTTCGACATACACATCATCACTTTGCGCCGAAAGCATGAGCACTTTGGTAGCGGGGGCGACTTTAAGAATCTGGCGAGTGGCGTGCAAACCATTGAGCAGCGGCATTGCAATGTCCATCAGAACTACTGCGGGACGAAGATTTTTGATCAAGGCGACCGCCTGAAGGCCGTTCTTCGCTTCGACGACCACCTCAAGGTCGTCTTCGAGTTCCAGTAGCTTTCTAAATTCCCTGCGCACGACCCTGTTGTCGTCCGCCAGCAGGACAGTGATTCGTTTCATGGATACTGTTACGCCACAAACATTGGTGTTTAATTGACGGCAATGATTGTGTGTCAGTTGCCTGATTCCGTCTATGGGGGAACTCCCCCCTGTTCTGCTATCCACCCAAGCGTTGATGTGGGTCTGGAAGTTGCACCGCCGCGAGGCCAACGTTGACCCGGCACTCGTCGCTGCTGCTAACGCATGCGGTACAACGTCCAGCGGTTCTAGCGCTTGAGCCTCGCCATCATCTCGGCGCTGGGCCGACGTAGCCGGGCGGCCTCGGCTTAACATCTCGATGGCGGACTCCTGCCAGCCCGTGGTCAAAGCGGCAGGTAGACCATGATCATTGACCATGACCGCTGCTGCTATGCCCGAACCTCATCGCTAGAGTTGCCGACGGCTGGCACCGCGCTCTCCTTCTCGGCGTACGTTGCCGTAGGCGTTTGCACAGCACGTCAGCGCCGCCAGCCAGTCGCCCGTTGGCGTCCAACGGCGGCCCCCACGGTGCGCGTCCGCGCCTCCGCGTAGGCCGCAGCGTCGTAAATGCGTGCCCAGCGCCCCTGGTGCGCAATCGGCACTCGTGTCTGGTGTATAACCAGGAAGGTCAGCCACTCCCTACAGAACACCCGGCGGCAGGCGGGAGGTGCGCAAGCCCTCCCAGACGGCGCGAGCCATCGTCTTTAAGTCGCTTCGCCAGACACCCAATCCCTGAGGTGCAGGAATTCTCTGATTTTCCTGCGTTCGTAGCGATGCTTTAGAGGTTTCTTCGGCTGATTATCCACCTTGCGGAAGGGGTGTTTGGGATTACGAATTGCTTCGCTGATAACTTCCAACGATTTGGTCATAACTTAATGTATTGCTTGATCCTCCGCTCAGGATCGTTCACTAAATACAACTTGAACTAATCCTACAGCCGCAGTTCCCTTGGTTCAAGCAATCTCAAGGCCGGGAAATACGGATCGGGCTTCCGTAAGAGAGCAGACGCGACGCTCCGCCAACGATGCAAGGTTTGGGCGGATGACGGCGCAATCGTGACGGCGCAGTTAGACCTCAGCGTCCAGACGCCGCCGGTCGTGCGCCCTGCCGCCCCCGTTGCGTCCTGAGCCGTCGGGGGCACCAAGACTGCGGTTGGACGCCAGCCCGCTGAAAGCGCACATCACTCCGTCATCCCGGCGCTTGGCCAGCGTTACGGGAAGTGCCGCTAACTACGTCGACGTGATCAACGGCGACGACCCGGTACTGGGGCCGCTGGTCTGGGAGCCGGGAGGGCAATCCTCCCGGCGACCCGATTGGGCCTATTTGTCGTCGAGTTCAAACTTCGCTCTGACCCTAACCAATATCTCGATTGGATAAGCCGCCGTGCCTGCGCGTGGGTCACCGACATTTCGCATCTGTCGCCTGCTTCCATACTCCGGAATTTCGACTTCTTCTTCGGTCACTTCAAGAAGTTTGCCCAGTTTGCCTTTGCCCTCCTCCGCCAGCAACGCGGCTTTGGCCCGAGCGGCCTGTAAGGCGTCTGCAACGGCGCTCTTCCGCACTGCACCTTCCGCCGAACCGCTCATGTTCATCCATTGAATCTCAAACTCTTCATGGGTTCCGATGTAGGTCAGGAGTTTGCTGTAGTTCGTGAGGTCGAGCAAATTGACTGACACCGTAGCCGTTGAAGAGAAGCCGACAAACACTCTCTTTCGCTGATGGTCCCAGTCTTGCTTGGTCTTGCGTTCCTTGAGCGTTAGCGCACTCAGCGGGTACTTGAGCGCCGTCATCTGCGCACCCAAGGAGTCCAAGAGCTTGTCGAGGCTCGCAACGCTACCCTCGATGGTTTTTTTCAGTGGCCTTTACTTCCAGCGTCATCGCGAGCCTGTCGGCGGCGATTTCCTTCTCAACTGTGCCGATTGTGCTCACGAAACGCTCGCCCGCCAACGCGGCACAAGCCATCAATGTCAGAATCAGGGTGGTTGTTGTTTTCATACATTGGCTGCTGGCGCTGAGGCTGAACGCTGTGGTTATGCCTCATTGATCTATATCACGCGGAGGGGGGCAGACGATCACGTAGAGCAGGACCAAGGAGCAGAGCGCCAACCCCAGCAGAACCACCCCGACGACATTCCACGAACTAGCGTCGAGAACGTGATCAGCTAGCGTTCGCCGCCCAGCCAATGCCGAATCCCTCAAGACGTGGAGCAGCGTCAGGATCCATTTAAGCACCCAAAAGCCCGGGCCGAGCAGTGCGCCCAAGATTGCCAAACGCTTGCAGCGGCTGATGGTGCTAGAGCGCATAACGCCGCTGCTCAGAAGGTGTGAAAAAAACGGACCCGGTCATCGAAGGCTTCAGAAAACCTTCGGATTCCTTAAGAAATCGGCACCCTTCTCTACGAGCTTTCATGCAGTTGCCAATTTTTTCACACGTTCTCAGGCACGCCGCGCCA
>Ga0209777_10007181_pt1 | contig 12409 bp, 15 predicted proteins | sample FrelakmetHBP12HB_FD_187147 | JGI IMG/M metagenome (GOLD analysis project Ga0209777, IMG submission 187147) | Freshwater lake sediment microbial communities from the University of Notre Dame, USA, for methane emissions studies -HBP12 HB (SPAdes)... | ecosystem: Environmental > Aquatic >... | reverse complement strand
CCGGGAGACGGGTCAGGTAGTGGCGGAGGTAGTGGCGGGCGATGAGGCCCACCTCAAAGCTCCGCCCATAGCGGTGGATGTTGGAGACGAAGGTTTTCGAGAAGTCCGGCGCCACCGAGTCGGGCACGAGCCCTTCCCGGGTGGCCATCGCCTTGAGCCCGTACATCACGTCGGGGATGTGGACCTCCTGCGGGCAGCGCACGGCGCAGAAGTAGCAGGACACGCACATCCAGGGGGTGTTGCTGCGGAGGACCTGGTCCCGCATCCCTGCCCGGACCATCGCGAAGACCATTCGCGGGGTGTGGTCCATGTCGGCGGCCGACGGGCAGGAGCCGCCGCAGGTCCCGCACTGGACGCACATCTCCAGGCGGGAGTCGTGCGGGATCATGGCCCGAACTTCGTTCTGGAAGGTCGCGTCGCGGGCCGTCACGTGGGCCGGTGCTGCTGCAGGCATCGCGTCTGGATCCTCGTCCGTCTGTCGGTGGTGCCCGGCCATCGCGCGACCGGGTGACCTGGATTCGCTCAGCTACCTGGGGAGGCCGGAACGGCCGGCAAGACCGAGCGCCGCTTTGGCGGCAACCTCGTTGTCCACGGAGAAGGCAACCTCGATGATGCCGGGCCGTCGCCCGACCACGAGGGCGCCCAGGATGTTCACGCCTGCCGAGGCAAGCTTCTGGGCGGCGTCGGCGAAGCCCCCGGGCCGGTCCGCGACGTCGGCGACGATCATGTCGCCCTCGATGAACGGGTGGCCGAGGCCGCGCAGGACCTCGCGCGTCGCGTCGTCGTCCGACGTGGCGATGAACGCGCTCGCCAGTGAGCCCGCGGTCACGCTGGCGATGTTGCGGATGTCGATCCTGCTGGCGGCGAGGGCGCGCGTGAGGTGCGCGAGCTCGCCCGGCCGGTTCTCGAGCTGGACCACGAACTGCCGCGCCATCGCCTTCTCTCGCCTGTCTCGCGAATCTCGCGTGTGTCGCCGATCTCGCGTTTCTCGTCGCCCGCGAAGCGCACGGGTGCATGTCGCCCGCCACGCTCACGCAGGGACGCGACCCCACGACCCCGGCCGCGTGCCGAGGGTCGTGCGCGCCCCGGACAGCGTCGGACGCGCCCGTTGTGTGGAGTTTCCGGCCGGGCCGACGGCCCGGGCAGTGCCGGTCGGCCGTCGGTGGCCCGGTCCGAACGTCCCGAAGGGACGGGCCGCTCGCCACATGCGCCGCAGGCGGCGCCTGCGCGAGCAGGAGGCGCCCGCGCGCGACCAGGAGGCGCCGATCAGGTCTTCAGTCCCGTTCCCGACACGGCGGCCGGCCGAAGGGCCGCGCCCCTCTGGACGCTCGGCAACTGCAATCCGGGAACGCGCCCGTAGCTCAGCGGATAGAGCACCTGACTTCAGATCAGACGGTCGGGGGTTCAAATCTCTCCGGGCGCGCCGGGACAACGAAGATTGCCGAGCGAGCTGCCGCACCGCGGCAGCATCCGGATGGGGCCCTTACGCCCTAAGGCACAAGGTCCTCGTCCAGCTTGGACGGGTCGCAATGGATGATCTCGACCTGGCGCTTTGCGACCCAATGCCGAGACCAACGAGGAGCGCGACGAGAGCCGGGCCGTCGATCAGGGCGATCGGCTTGAGTTCGGACGCCGACATCTCGGACCGAGCCTGCTTGGTGGAGTCGCTTGTTGTGATGACGACGCCATGCGCGTCCACGGGCAGCGACCCTCGCAGTCGGCCCACTGTCGCCCCGTCCACGTTGTTGCCGCCTGCGTAGCGCTTCGCCTGCACAAAGGTCGGCACGTCGGCAACTCCTCGGTAGCGCAGGACGGCCTTCACGTCGATGCCACGATCACCCGCTTGCCCGGTCACCTGTACCTCCTCATAGCCCAGGGCATCAAGAAGGAGCCGGATGACGTGCCGGAATTGGCCGGGCGTCAGGGCGCGCAGGTGCTCAAGCAGCTCCGCTTTCGCCTCGCGGCGGGTTCCTTCGACGGCCAGGTTGAGTGGGCCGATTTGGACCTTGACTGAACCAATGTGAAGTAGTACTACACGTTCGTACAGCGTCCACGCAAGCGGCACCTTTCGACGACGAGGAAGGGAGCCTGCCTATCCGGCACGGCGAGTTGTCCGACAGCGGTCTGCGTTGCTCCACACCGAATTCCGCACTGAAGAGGTCGGTCCATGAAGCGTTCTTCCAGAGCCGTTGCCCTTTTGGCAGTGGCGAGCGCCCTGTGTCTTTCACTGGCGGCTTGTAGCTCGACGGCTACCAACTCGCCCGTAGCCTCCGCACCAGCCGCAGCCACCGCAACGGCCGCAGCCTCCGCACCAGCCGCAGCCTCCGCACCAGCCGCAGCCACGGCAACGCCCGCAGCCTCCGCACCAGCCTCCGCTGGCCCTGCGGCACTGCTGCCCGCCGCCATCAAGGCATCGGGCGTCCTGCGGGTTGGCTCCAACTACACGAGCCCGCCACTGGAGTACCTGCCTGAAGGCACCGACACCCCGGTGGGTCTCGACATCGATCTCATGGAGGGCATCGCCAAGGCCCTTGGCGTCACGACGCAGTGGACCGGACAGGACTGGGCCGGCTTGCGGCCCGCCCTTCAGTCCAACCGCTACGACACGGTCATCGCCTCAATGGGCGACTTCACTGACCGCCAGCAGCAGGTGACCTTCGTCGACTACCTGTCCGTCGGCGAGGCCGCGCTGGTGCAGAAGGTCAACGCCGCCAAGGTGAGCAAGGTCGAAGACCTCGCGGGCCTGAAGGTGGGTGCGTCCAAGGGCACCATCGCCGCCACCATCGGAGACCAGGTCAATAAGCAACTTGAGGCCGAGGGCCTGAAGCCAATGCAGCTCAGTCTGTTCAGTGGTGATGCCGCGGGAATGCTCGCGGTCAACAGTGGTCAGTCCTTCGCTCACATCATGGACTTGCCGTTCGCCGCGTACTCGGCCGCCCAGACTGGAGCCGGGGACAAGTACGCGGTCGTGCTGCCGAACCTCCTGGGCGCCATCCCGTACGGCATCTCCGTCAACAAGGACAACATGGCGTTGGCCCAGGCCATCCAGGCCGCGCTGAACCAGATGATCGCCGACGGCTCGTACCAGCAGATCCTCGATAAGTGGGGGCTGGGTGCCGGGGCCGTGAAGCAGGCCACGATCAACGGCGGCACGACCTCTGCCGGAGGCTAACCCCGGAACCCGGACTGAGGGTGATTGAATGAGCGAAACGCCGTCGATGAAAGCGGCATCGGCTCCGGCGCCTCCTGCGCCGGCGCCGATCCGCGCCGTCCCGATCAGGCACTACGGACGCTGGGTAGGTGCAGCCGTCTCGATCGGGGTCTTGGTGCTGATCATCAGGATGTTCGTGATCACGCCCAACATCAACTGGGAGCGGGTGGGGCACTACCTCACGTTCAGCGACATCCTCTCTGGTCTCCAACTCACGATCATCCTGACGATCGCGGCCATGGCCGTCGGTCTGGGACTGGGCACCGTGGTCGCCGTCATGCGACTGTCGGTGAACCCGGTGCTGCGCACGCTCAGCTGGGTCTACATTTGGTTCTTCCGTGGTACCCCGCTGCTGATGCAGATCCTGTTCTGCTTCAACATCGCGATCATCCTGCCTGAGATCGGTATCGGCATTCCCTTCACCGATTGGGGGGGCTCCGTCAACACGAATGTGATCGTCACACCGTTTGTGGCGGCGCTCATTGCGCTCTCGTTGAACGAAGCCGCCTATATGAGCGAGATTGTCCGAGCCGGCATCCTCGTGGTGGACCCCGGGCAGACCGAAGCCGCCGTGGCGCTGGGAATGAGTAGATCGCTCGTATTCCGGATGATCGTCATGCCGCAGGCAATGCGGGCGATCGTTCCTCCGACCGGCAACGAATTGATTGGGCTGCTCAAGAACACCTCCCTGGTGAGCGTGATCGCGGCTCAGGAGCTGCTGACCAGGGCTCAGAACATCTATGCCCAGAATCTTCTCGTCATCGAGCTGTTGTTTGTGGCTGCGTTCTGGTACCTGCTGGTCACGAGCCTTCTCATGTGGGGCCAGTACTACGTCGAACGCTACTACGCCAAGGGTTCGAGCAGCCGGCCGCTGCCGCCCACGCCGACTCAGAAGCTCCGCTGGTGGCTGCGCCGCAAGCTCTCCGCTGCATCGGCGAGCCACAGCAGCACGGGCCTCAGTCCGGCCAACGGCCATCAGGCAACAACGGAAGAGGGTGTGCTGTGACCCTGGCGGTCGAAGCACAACAGGTCTGCAAGCGCTTTGGGCGCAACGAGGTGCTCAAGGGCATCAACCTGCAGGTGTCGAGAGGATCAGTCGTCGTGATTCTCGGCCCGTCGGGCTCCGGCAAGAGCACCTTCCTTCGGTGCATCAACCATCTCGAGACGATCGATGCCGGCCGCCTCTACGTCGAGGGGGAGCTCATCGGTTACACGGACAAGGGCGGCGTGCTTCACGAGATGCGCGACAACGATTGCTGCCGTCAGCGCGCTGATATTGGCATGGTCTTCCAGCAGTTCAATCTCTTCCCGCACATGACGACCATCGCCAACGTGATCGCAGCGCCCACCAAGGTCAAGGGCGAGTCGAAGGTGTCAGCCACCAAACGCGGGCTCGAGCTGCTGGCACGGGTCGGGCTGGCCGACAAGGCCGACCACTACCCACGTCAACTCTCCGGCGGCCAGCAGCAGCGAGTCGCGATCGCGCGCGCACTCGCTATGCAGCCGAAGCTGATGCTCTTCGACGAACCGACGTCGGCGCTCGACCCCGAACTCGTCAAGGAGGTCCTCGACGTGATGCAGGACCTGGCGCGAGGCGGGATGACGATGATCTGCGTCACGCACGAGATGGGCTTCGCTCGTGAGGTAGCCGACACCGTCGTCTTCATTGACGGCGGGTATGTGGTCGAGGCGGGTTCACCGCGTGAGGTCCTGCTGAACCCCCAGCAACAGAGGACCAAGGACTTCCTGTCCAAGGTCCTCTAGCCGCCATCACGTGCGGTCCGGGTCGTCCGGCGATCGTCGTCCGGGCGGCCCGGGTCGCAGACTACCGATGTCGCAGACTACCGATATTGTCCGACCGCATGCGGTCATGACACTGGAAAGGCGCGTAAGGTGAAAGTCGCAGTACTCGGATCGGGAGCCGGCGGCTGTGGCGTGGCACACGATTTCGCCTCCCATGGCCACGCGGTGAGGCTCTGGGACGCGGAGCAGTTCCCGGAAACGGTTGCAGCCGTCGCCGAGCGCGGCGGTATCGACGCGGACGGTGATCTGCAGGGATTCGCCCCCGTCACCTACGCGGGGCACGACATCACACGTGCCATCGGTGATGCCGACCTCGTTCTTGCTGTCGGGCCGGCGTACAGCACGAAGCCGTTCGCAGAGGCGTGCCGCCCCTATCTGCGTGCAGGTCAGACCGTGGTCGTCTGTCCGGGCTCGTGCGGCGGCGCCATCGAGTTCAAGCGGGCGATCGGGCTGGATCTACGAGACCCGAGCATCTTGGTCGCCGAGACCTCGACGTTACCCTACGCGGTGCGAATCACCGGCCCGGCCCGGATCCACGTCTACTTGAAGCTCGTGGCCGGGCTCGGACTGGCCGCCTTGCCCGCATCCGAGACGGAGAACGTGCTGTCCGCCGTCGCCGACGTCTACCCCGCCATGGGGCCGGCGCTGAACGTCTTCGAAACAACCCTGCAGAACGCCAACCCCGTCATTCACCCTGCTATCACCCTTTGCAGTGCGGCTCAGATCGAGCGGACGGGGGGCGACCTTTTCTTCTACGAGGACGGGTGCACACCCAGTGTGGCCCATCTCGTCGAGGCCGTGGATCGAGAACGCCAGGCTCTTGGCACAGCGCTTGGCGTCACGGTTCTTCCCGACCCGGATATCGGCGTCGCGCAAGGCTACATGACCCAGAATACGTACTACCCCGGCTACATGACCGCCCCCGGCTTCCGAGGCATCAAGGCGCAGTCCAGCCTCGACCATCGCTACTTCAACGAAGACGTCGGCTACGGGCTGGTGTTCCTGTGCGACCTCGGGCGCCGTACCGGGGTGCCGACCCCGTTGATGGACGCAATACTGACCATCGTCTCGGTTCTGAGAGGCCGGGACTACGCAGCCGAGGGAAGACGGACGATGAAGTCGCTTGGGCTTGACGGTCTGTCGCCGGCAGAGCTCGTCGCGCTCGTTTCCTGAGGTTGTGACATCATGCTTTTTGCCGTGATGGAGAGACAACGCCGACCGATGGCCGCTGAGACATGCAGGGCAGCCAGCTGAACGAGATCGGGCAGCGGATCCGTCGTCTTCGTGCGATCAGGAACATGCCGCAGCGCAGACTGAGCGAGATGACTGGGCTCAGCCCGAGCTTCATCAGTCAGCTCGAGCGCGGGCAGTCCGGCGTCAGCCTTCCCTCGCTCGTGCGAATCGCTTCGGTGCTGGGGGTCTCGGCGGGGCACCTGCTCACCGACGAGGGCCCCCAGGTGCAAGTGGGGCGTTGTGCCGACCGCCGCCCGATCGCCCGGGGAGGCTACGAGGAGTCCCTGCTCAACCCGCGGCCTTCGAGCGTCTTCGAGATCTATCGGGCGGTCTTCCGCCCAGGAAGCTGTACCCAACCGGAACAGGCCACGCACGGCGACTCCGAGGAGATCTGCTACGTGATCTCGGGCACGGTGCACGTGTCGGTCGGCGACTCCATGTTCGTCCTCGGACCCGGTGATTCATTGATGTATCTCAGCTCGATGCCGCACCGCGCGGAGTATCGAGGCACGGACTCGGCCGAGCTGATCTGGGCTATGGGTCCACCGACGATCGGACGCACGACGGTCCCTCGCGAGCCGTCGCCGGGCGCCGACGTTGCCTCTGTCGCGGAACCGGGCGCGGGCTGGGGTGGCGATTCTGCCGAGTAGCGGCTCGGCTGCACGTCGGAGCGCGGGCAGGAATCCCGGCCGCCGGCCGGTCAGCCGCCGGACGTCGCCAACTCCTCGGGCGAGTGGCGGGCCGGGCGGCTGAGCTCGGCCGCGATGGCGGCCTGGAACGCGGCCAGGTTGAGCCGGACCGAGCGCGACAGCCGCCCGGCCGGAGCGCGCCGGCCAGGCCCAGCACCTGGTCGATGGGCAGCTCGTGCGACGAGCGCGGGGTCGGCACCGACCCAACCTTGTTGTCCGCGCGCGTCCCACGCCACCCCGGCGCGCCCCGCCACGCCCTGCGTGTGAAGCCTGCGCCTACCCTGCCGGCGCCGGCGAACGATGCCCGAGCTTGAGGAAACGAGGTGGGCGAGGGCCCGATTCGGGTGGCGGCGCGCAGCCCCAGATCAGCGTGTCCGGGTCGAAGTCGATGTCTCCCGGCCAGGTCAGCGTGCCTGCCTCGACCTGGACCTGCCGGAAGCGCTCATAGTCGTCGAGCAATGGCCGGAAGACCGGACCCCAGATCATGTCGGCCAGATCACGCTCGACGGTGTCGCCGTTGGTCAGCTTCAGCCGGACCCGGTAGTTCTCGAGTGCCTGCACCGATCGAATGCGCAACATGGCGCCGATCATCCCACTTCAGGCCGGGGATCCTCTTGAGCGGCAGTCGCTGACTGGCAAGGGCCCAGTCCTCACCCAGCGCGGCCCGGTGCCGGGTTGCCCATTCGATCACGAGGCCCATTGCGCGCGAAGGGAGACTGCCCGCCATCACCGAGAGATCCTGATCCTGACCTTGACCTCACGGCCGCCGTACGTCGCATGGAGATTCGGCTCCGGATGGTCGTCGTAGTAGATGTAGATGGCGATTCCGAAGAAGTCGCTGACTTTGGGCATCCGATCCTCCAGCCCGACGGACTTTCGGTCCGGGCGCCGAGGAAGCATCGCTCGCGCGGCCTTGCTGCCGATCTCCTGCGACTTCACCGCAGGGACCGCCGATCGGATCACATGGTCGGGATTCAGGCTCCTCCGGCGAACGCCGTGACCGCGTTCGCCAGGCCCAGGTCGTAGGCGGCGATCAGGCGGTCCCACCGCGCGTCCATCTCGGCGTCCACCTGCTGTCGGGCGGGGTCCGCGTCGAACCAGGCCACGGTGTGCCGGATCCCCTCCGCGAGCGGCGTCGTGGCACGGAAATCGGGGACGAAACGCTTGATCTTCGTGGTGTCGAAGATCGCGCTGACCGACTTGTCGCCAAGCAGCGAGCCGCCTATCTCCGGCAGGCAGGCCGCGATGAAGTCGGACGCGATGTGGACGATTCGTGCCTCCGCGCCCGCGGCGGCAGCGACCTGCCGGTAGATCTCGTCCCAGGTCAGGGCCTCGTCCGACATGATGTTGAACGCATGGCCGATGGCCTGCCGGCGGCCCAGCAGGCCCACGAAGCCCACCGCGAAATCGCGGTTGTGGGTGATCGTCCAGAGCGACGTGCCGTCGCCGGGCACGATGAGCGGCTTCCCCTGGCGCATCCGGGCGATCGCCGTGAAGGGTCGCTCCCAGCTGTTCACGGCCAGCGGGACCTGCGTGTCGCCGTAGGTCAGCGACGGGCGCACGATCGTGACCGGGAACCCGTCCTCGCGGAACGCGCGCAGGAGGCGCTCCTCGCAGGCGATCTTGTTCCGCGCGTAGTCCCAGAACGGGTTCGCCAGCGGCGAATCTTCGCGCAGGAGCCAGTCGCCCAGCGGCTTGCTGTAGGCGCTGGCGGAGCTGATGAAGACGAACTGGTCGGCGCGCTCGCCGAAGAGCCGCAGGTCGCGCTCGATATCCTCGGGAGTGAACGCGATCCAGTCGACCACGGCATCGAACCGGTGGCCGGCCAGCACTCGCTGAACCGCGGCCTCGTCCCGCAGGTCGGCGACGAGCGGCGTTGCGCCGCGCGCCCGGTCCGGATCGCTGCCGCGATTCAGGAGGAACAGATCCACGCCGCGCTCGACGGCCAGGCGGGTGCAGGCACTGCTGATGAGGCCGGTGCCGCCGATGAACAGGACTTTCATGCAGGGTCTCCTATGGGCCGGGACGACGATTGCGATGGAGCCTGATCAGGCCGGACGACCGGGAAGCCTTCGCGTTCGGCCGCCTGAGCAAGCCGCTCATCAAGCGTGACGAACGGGAGGGTTGCCGGATGATCCTCGGCCGCGACGATGGCCGCCCCGAGCTGCAGTGCGTCGGCGGTGCGTAGCGGGTGGACGCGTAGCAGCCGGACTGCCGTCTTCCGGACGGCCGAGACCGGCTGCACCTCTCGCCACGAACTCGCCAGGCCCGCCAGGCGCCGGAGCCCCTCCGTCATCGACGGTGCGGTCAGGCTGCCTTCCCGTTCGAGACGAGCGAGCGCCGACACGCACTCCGCCTCGGTCGCCCACCAGGCAACGACCTCGGGGTCGAGCTCGTAGACCTGCATCACGGCCGCGCTCGACGTTTCGGCCACCAGGAGGGGGACGATCGCCGAGCTGTCCCAGAACCTCACCGCCCGGAGCGCCGTTCGGCGAGGAGCGCCTGGACCGCGCTGGCACCCGGCGCCAGCGGCGGTGCCGGCGTGCGCAGCAGGTCGAGCGGCGGCGGGGCGTCGCCGACCCGGATCACGCCAGCTCGTTCGAGCCGACGCAGACGGCCCGTCGGGTCGGGGAACGCCGCGACCGGCTCCAGCCGGGCAACTGGCACACCGCGGTCGAGGATGAGGACGCTCTCCCCGCTCCTGACCCGGTCGATGAGCGCGCTGAGCCCATTCTTCGCCTCGGTGATGGTCGTGGTCTTCATATGGTAGCTACTATAGCCATCTCGTTCTGGCTTGTAAAGCCCGCCCCCTGATGGGCTCCGCCTGCTGCGGCTGTCCTTGTACGTGCAGTCAAGAGCCGGACCGCGTATGGCGCCGGTGCGGGTGGGCCCCCGGCGTGCCGCGGTCGGTGGGAAAGGCCGCGTCGAGAGGGGCCGCCTGGGTCAGCTGCCGGCCGTGGACGGGTCAACGATCACGAGGTCGGCGAACGCCCGGCGATGGGAGCCGCGATCTCGCGTCAGCAGGCGGTCGGCCTGCTCGAGGGCATGGGCGCCGATCAGGAAGTCAGCGATGACGCGCTCCCGGGGCCCGCCCCCCTTTCGATTGACGCCCCAGGCGGCGCCGGCCCGCGAGGCCGTCCGGGCCTCGATCGCCGAGTAGGTAACCGGGAAGCCGGCAAGCGCCCGGGCAGCGGCCTCGTCGTCCCCGAACACGGCCCGGACCTCGGCCCAGACGACGTCGCAGGCCATGACTGGCCCCGCTTCGAGGCACGCCCGAAGCGCCTCGATCGACAGCGGGCAGAAGACGGGCTCGTTGAAGAAGATGTCCAGCAGGACGTTCGTGTCGACGGCCGTGATCACGATCCGGCGTCGCCCGGCCCAGGACCGCGGAGCTCGCGGAGCATCGCGTCGGTGCCACCCCGCGGCCGCGGCAGGATCCCTATCAGCTCGTCCAGGTGGTCCGCGGGCACCAGCTTTCGGCCGACGAGCCGCCCACCGGCCTCCTCGAAGTCGAGCACGGTCCCCGGCCGGAGCCCGAGCCGGTCGCGTAGCCGCTTCGGGATCGTGATCTGGCCCTTCTCGCTGACCGTGGTCTTCATACCGATACTGTAGGAATTCCGTACATCCGGGTCAAGGCCGCGAGCTGGCGTGGGCCACGAGTGCACTCACCCTGTTCGGGCTCTCCACCGGCCCGGGCGCCCGGGGAGGCGGGTCGAGGATCCGGTTTCTCCGATGTACGCCCACGGTTCGTGCTCCGTGACAAGCCGGCTCGTGATCGGCGCGTGCTGGGTCCTGGCGGATCCCGCTGCCCCGTTCCTGAGCACGAGGGGGGAGAGCCCGGCCTCACGCGTGGCACCGCCGCCGCCGGCACGCTCGCGTAGTACGAACCTCGCGCGTGTTTCGGAAGAACCAGTTGCGAGGGTGCCCCTGCGACAGGATCGGTGGCCGCGGAGCCGTCGGCCGCCGCGGCGTCGGCCAACCTCGCGGCTGCGCCCGCCCGCCCCAGGGCAGCCTCGCCCTTACCCCCCGAAGACCCGCTGGACCTCCCGGAGGCCGGCGGCGAGCGCGTCGATGTCGTCCGGGGTGGTGAACACGGAGAAGCTGGCGCGCGCGGTTGCGGCCAGGTCCAGGCGCTCGTGGAGCGGCATCGTGCAGTGGTGGCCGGCCCGCACGCAGATGCCGGAGCGATCCAGGATCTGGGCGACGTCGTGCGGGTGGATCGCGGGAAGGTTGAACGCGATGACGCCGCCGCGGAGATCAGCCGAGGGCCCGTACAGGGCGATGCCCGGCACCTCGCGCGTCAGCACCTCGAAGGCGTAGGCGACGAGCTCGCGCTCGTGCTCGCGCACCCGGTCCATGCCCAGCTCGCGCAGGTAGTCCGCGGCGACGCCCAGGCCGATCGCCGCGCTGATGTCCGGCGTGCCGGCCTCGAACTTCCAGGGGACGTCATTGAACTCGGACCGGCGCAGCTTGACCTCACGGATCATGTCGCCGCCGGTCATGAACGGCGGCATCGCATCGAGCAGCTCGCGGCGGCCCCACAGGACACCGGACCCGGTGGGGCCCAGCATCTTGTGCCCGGAGAAGACGTAGAAGTCGGCGCCCAGCGCCTGGACGTCCACCGGCAGGTGCGGAACGGCCTGGGCGCCGTCGACCAGGACGAGCGCGCCCGCGGCGTGGGCCATCTCCACCATCTCGCGGACCGGGTTGATGGTTCCCAGCGTGTTCGAGACGTGGGTGAACGCCACCAACTTCGGGCGCAGCCGGAGGAGCACCTCGAAGACGTCCAGGCGGAGGAGCCCGTCGTCGGTGATCGGGATGAACTCCAGGTCGCCGTCCACCTCCTGGGCCAGGATCTGCCACGGGACGAGGTTGGCGTGGTGTTCCATCTCCGTGAGCACGATGGCGTCGCCCTGGCCGATGTTCCGGCGGCCCCAGCTGTAGGCCACGAGGTTGATGGCCTCCGTCGCGTTGCGAGTCCAGATGATCTCCTGGTCGGACGGGGCGTTGATGAGCCGGGCGACCTTGGCGCGGGCGCCCTCGTACTCCTGCGTCGCCCGCTCGCTGATCTCGTAGATTCCGCGGTGGACGTTCGCGTTGTACTCGCGGTAGTAGCGGTCCATCGCCTCGATGACGACGCGCGGCTTTTGGCTGGTGGCGGCCGCGTCCAGGTAGACCAGGCGCTTCCCGTGGGGACGCTGCTCCAGGATCGGGAAGTCGGCGCCGAGGGCGCGCGGGTCCAGCGTGCCGCGCGGGTCGGGTCTCACGGGCGCGGGCCTGCCGGCGCTCACGGGCGCGGTCACTGGCCCGCCGGCGCCTGCGAGGCCGGCTCCGGCGCCGGCTGCGGGTCCGGTCGCGAGGTCGGTCATGGGTCAGTGCGCCGCCGCCGGCTCGGCGAGCTCGAGCGCGTCCGTCTCGTCCACGTCGTAGCCCGCCTCGCGGAGGACCGGCGCGTAGCCCTCCTCCTCCAGCC
>Ga0209777_10007180_pt1 | contig 12410 bp, 12 predicted proteins | sample FrelakmetHBP12HB_FD_187147 | JGI IMG/M metagenome (GOLD analysis project Ga0209777, IMG submission 187147) | Freshwater lake sediment microbial communities from the University of Notre Dame, USA, for methane emissions studies -HBP12 HB (SPAdes)... | ecosystem: Environmental > Aquatic >... | reverse complement strand
CCCCAGAAACAACCAGCGGCAAAGATCGCCGTTTCCGGATTCTGGGCTGATTTATCGGCGAATAAATATAAGTACTCTCCATACCCCGATTCCGCCATTCTTTCCTTCGGTATGAATTTTAATGATGCGGAGTTGATGCAGTACGTCTTACCGGTTGGAGCCGGACCGTCGTTAAAAACATGCCCCAGGTGAATATCCGCTTTTGAGCTTCGTACTTCTATCCGCTTCATAAAATTACTATTGTCCACCTTTTCCAACACAACTTTTTTTTCGATGGGCCGGGTAAAACTGGGCCATCCGGAACCGGAATCAAACTTGTCCGAAGAGCTGAAAAGTGCTTCACCCGATACAATATCCACATAGATCCCTTCTCGATGGTTGTCCCAGTAATCGTTTTTGAAAGGAGCTTCCGTAGCATTTCCAAAAGCTATATCGCACTGAAGTGGAGTCATCTTTTTCTTAGCCTCTTCCACCATTGTTTTTTTATCCATAATCTTCTCTCCTTTCTTTTGCTCAGTCATAACAGTCGCAAGTAAAAATACCCATATAAATCCAAACACCAAGATAATTACCAAAATGGGCGAATATCTATTTTTCATAATCTCACCTCTTATTGCAATATAATGAGTCCCCCTCTATAGGGCAAGGGTAATTGAAGATAATGTATGTTTTCTTAAATATACTAGTGCATTCGCCTAAAAAGTTTCAGTAGAGGGCAGTTGTCAGAATTTGGGACTAACATTTGAAATATGTTTTTCTGAGGAATGGGTTTATCTATCTTATGTAAGCCGGTACCCCTATCTCCCGAAATAATCTCAGGCAGGCATCGACGATAGCATGGTCATAAAGAATGCCCTTATTTTTCTCTATCTCTTCAAGGGCTGCTTCAATACCAAAGGACGGCCGGTAGGGACGATGGGAAGCCATGGCCTCCACGACGTCGGCGACAGCCAGAATCCGTGACTCCATGAGAATTTCATCCCCTTTCAGGTTTCTTGGATATCCTGAGCCATCCACCCGTTCATGGTGTTGGTAAATTATCTCCGCCAGTGGCCAAGGAGATTCCACATTCTTCAGCATCTCGTATCCAGTCAGAGAGTGTTCTTTAATCAGGGAAAATTCAATGTCTATCAACTCAGTAGGTTTGGACAATATCTCTGCAGGTATGGATAATTTTCCAATGTCATGGATGATACCTGCCATGCGGATTCCGTCTATTTTATTCTGAGATAATCCCATCTCTGCAGCGATGGCACAGGCTAGATTTGCCGACCGGGACTGGTGGCCAGCTGTATAGGGATCTCTGGCCTCCAAAGCGGACACCAAGACCTGAATAGTTGTGCACACCGCTTTCTTGAGGCTTTCAAGAGTTTGGTGAAGTTTCTCCTCCGCCATTTTACGTTCGTTGATATCACGTGTTACGCCCATAAATGCCAACTGGCCGTTGATTTTCATCTCTGATAAGGGAAGCCGTCGTCTCTACCCAAAAGGTGGTCCCGTCTTTTCGACTCATTTCCAACTGAAGTGTTCGAGATATGTTAATATCTTTATGTTTGGATTTTTCCATCTCCATGATCTCAGATAGGGTCCTTAGGGCCAAATCCACGGAGGAGGGCGTCAATGTCTCAGCAGGTGTATGTTTCAAAGCCTCTTCCGGTTCATATCCCCTCAGGATTTTTACAGAAGGGCTTATATAGGTGTAGTTATAATTCATATCCATAACGAAAATGACGTCATGGATATTATCGGCTAACAGGCGATATTTGTTTTCGCTTTCCTTTAGTGCGTCCTCTGCTTTCTTGCGCTCGGTGATATCGTGTGCAATTCCTCTAAATCCTATTGGTTTACCTGATGAATCTTTTAGTAGCGACACAGATCCTTCAATATATCTTTTAACACCGTCTTTTCTTTTAATCTGCCAGCCGAATCCCTTGTTGGGTTCTTCTGTTGTGTAAACTTTATTATACACTTGAAAAACTTTTTTTAACTCCCCTTTGTCCATATACTGCCGGTTATTCATACCCATCAATTCTTTCCTAGGATAGCCCATGATCCGGCAAAGGGTATCGTTGAAAAAGATAAAGTTACCAGCAAGATCATCTTCAAAATAACCTTCTTGAATATCTTCAAGAAGGGTTCGGTATTTCTCCTCGCTCTCCTGCAGGTTCTTACTGGTTTTCTGCTCGTTGAAGAGGGCTGTTTTCAGGCTGTTCAACATGAAAGCCGCAGTAATGGAGACACCGGTGTTGAGGAGGAGAAAGTTAATCGACATGACCAGCCATTTCTCCAGGGCATTGTCTATGTGTAATAGCCACGCCGGGTTGCCGTAGGCAACGAAAATTCCCCCCAACAACAGGACAAATCGCATTGAAGACCAATGTCCAGATCGCAGCGCTAAGGCCAATGAAGATGCTGATCAGAACCGAAGCGCAGAACGGCCAGATATACCATGACCCGAACGGCCCTAGAATAAATAAGATGCAGAAGCCGATAGCATAGAGGATGGAAAAGATGACCAGTACGCGCACGACAAAAGACAAATTCCGGGCGATCGGAATGATAACAACGGCCGTATAGGCCAATAAATCGACAAGGATGACTATCCAGAGTCCTTCTTTATAGGACAGCAGGAGCGAAGGGACCAAAACGATGGGGCCGAGCACGACAGCGATGAAACAGATGAAAAAGAAGATGCGCTCCCGCCAGAACGTCAGGGAATCGCTCGTCCACACATACGATGGCAACAGCCTCTTTCCCAAGGTGGACCAGCTTGCTTTGAATTTTTCCATGTAATTAATATGCAATGGCAGGCCTCCACATCATCTGAATCTGAAGAGAAAAACCCTTTGACTCCAGCCAGTCACATTTAAGATAATCATATCATAATTATCGGGGGAATAACATTAGTTATAACCAATAGAAATCTTGCATTTTATTGGGCTTGGAGATTTGCGGATAACAGGAAGTAAGTAATACTGCACTTACAAAATTTCACAACAGCGAATCATAAAAAGTCATTGCAATACTTATGTTAATGTTTTATCAATTGCCTGACTAGCGCATTGCGCCTAATGCATCCAAAACTCTTGATGAAAAGGAAGTTGCTATGTCGCTTTTTAACATTGATCAAAAAAAATGTAAACGGGACGGCATCTGTGCGACGGAATGTCCGGCACAAATAATTGTTCAGCTTGACAAGAAATCTTTCCCATCTTTATTAGAAAATGGCGAAGAATTTTGCATTAACTGCGGACACTGCGTGGCGGTGTGCCCTCATGGGGCACTAACGCTATCCACAATGCCCCTTGATGTCTGTCCGCCAATTCAAAAAAACCTTATTCTTGAAGCCAACACAGTGAAGCAACTTCTTCAAGCACGACGTTCTATCCGCCAGTATAAAGGAAAGGTCGTCTCCCACAAACTTCTGACGGAGTTAATCTATACAGCACGATATGCTCCCACCGGAAGTAACAAGCAACAAGTGCATTGGACTGTTTTTCAAAAGCCCGAAGATGTTTACAAGTTGGCTGAGATGGTCGTTGATTTCATGAGAATTATGCTTCCAGTTATGACGGACGAAGCAAATGTCCGGCGTTTCAGCCGCATTGTAAATGCTTGGGACAATGGCATAGATCGCATTATGCGAGGAGCGCCACACTTAATTGTTGTTCATAGCCCTACCGATCTTTCTTTTCCCGCAGCGGATTGTGCAATTGCGCTCACATATCTGGAACTCTATGCCTATGCCAAAGGATTAGGAACATGCTGGGCTGGTTATTTCACAGCATTCGCCGGTCTGCATGAACCGATTATCAAAGTATTGGATTTGCCTGCAGGCCATAAATGTTTTGGGGCAGTGATGCTGGGATATCCCAAACACAGCTATTATCGAATACCAAAGCGCAATGAGCCTCTTATCACATGGCGCTGATTGCAGAAAGGTTCAGCAAATTGTGACACGACCACCGGCAGAACAAGAGAACCGTTTGCCGCCATTAAAGGTCACCTGATCTGACGCAAAATATTTTCTGGAAATGTAGGGTTAGAGTCCATCAGGCAAAATGTTTTATTGATTTCGATTGAAAGGTTGCATTTTCTATCTTCTATACTTTGAAAGAAGCGAAAACCTTAATTGAGAAATGGCGCATGGAGTACAACACGTTCAGGCCACGCAGTTCATTGAATTACCGTCCTCCAGCGCCAGAGGCATACCTGAATTGAGAAATAGAAAATGGCTGAACTCTAACTTAACATATGGTACAAGTTACAGGGGCAGGTCAGCATAATGTTCAAACTTTACATGATGTTGATTTGCAACACCCCTAAGGCTTATTAAATCGATTTTGGGGCTTATTAATTCTGATAATCTCGCAAAATCTTTTTCAAAGACTTTTATATCTGCAAATTTTACCTCTGCTAATGGTGCAAAATGGTCACAAAATCGGCATCTCAAATTACAATGTTCAACAATAGGAACCGCAAAATTGGTTAAATGTTTCTTTGGAGTTTTTCCTCCTGTTATCGTTCTCTTTAATTTAACAAAGTAATATTTTAACATGATCAAACTATAGGAAGTCTAGTCTTGTATGTCAATTAAATATTGGCCACAAAATGTGAAGTGCAAATAGTGTTTATTACGGATTGAAAACTAGCCTACTTGACAAGGATGCTTTCTTTCAATCCGTAATAAACACTATTCTCGCTCGACAAATATCGGCACAACATAACATATTTTGAGGCCAAAATCCCTTGACATACGAAATCATTCTTCATATATTCACATCGTGAAAAAACAATGCCTCATCAGTCTCTTTGCCCTTTCTATTCTGCTTGTGTCTTGCCTGAGTTGGATCATGGAAAAGCCCTCCTTTGTCCTTCGCGAGATAACCCTCAGACCTCGATCCTTTACAGAAATGAATCTTCTCCTCGGTGTTGATATACAAAATCCGAATCGTTTTGACCTTACGCTCAAGTCTTTTGAATATACAATTTATCTTAACAATAAAAAAATCGGGAGAGGGTGTTTGGAAAAGGAAATCCTGATTCCCTCGTCATCAATAATACGGGTACAGATGCCTGTCGTTACAAAGTTAAAAGACTGGGGCAGAAACCTGAAGACCATTATTACCGGAGATGAATTGCCTTATAAGATAGAAGGAAAGACCGACATCAAAATTGCCTTCGTATACCGCAGTTTTCCTTTTTCAAAAGAAGGGCATATTAATTTAAAAAATTTAATCATCCTGTAATCCTGCTGGGAAACAGGATCATGGGTGGTTGCTTGCAGTCAAGACCGGGACTCGATATGTTTCCCCACGGCTACAAAAAGATCCATGCACTGGGAAATGATGTCATCCAATGGAGTTATAAAACCGCCGAGGACCCACTCATGGGCGATCATGATGACCGAACCTGCCAGACCGGTCGGAATCATGCTCCTTTTGAGTATTTCTTCATGAATATGCGGAAAGACCTTGCATAAGAAAAGCCTCACCATGTCGGCCAGAAAGCGCATGGCATTCTGATATTCCCGATCTATATTCTGGCTGACTCCTAGGATTTCAAAAAGCTGTATCTGCGCCCTGCGGGGATCTTGCTGAAGCCGTTGATAAAACATCCTTAATGCCCGCGAGGCTGTTTCCAGTGGTAAACCATTGCTGTCTTTCAGTGCTGCCATAGCATCGCGCTGTCCTTCGTCGATCAGCTTCCTGTACACGGCACACAGCAAATCCTCCTTATGACGGAACGACTCGTAGAAATAACGTTCTGTCAAGCCTGCGATTCCACAGATCATCTTGATGTTGGTTTTTGCATAGCGTTTTGTGCCGAATGCCTCAAGTCCTGCTTCGATCAGCTTTTTCCGCCGGTCTTCCTCTCTCAGGTTCGCTTCAACACCACCGTAGACCCTGCTCTTGGTTTTTTTCGTTTTCATAAAAATAATTCTGACAATACCTCTTGACAAAGTCAAGAAGATCTGGCATTAAACTGACAATATTCAATGTCAGATTGTGCAGCGCCGCGGAAGGGGTCTCGCATGAGCGATAGGCAGGACATCCAATTCGTTTCGGAAGGGTTGAAATGTGCGGGTTGGTTTTTTAAAGCTCCCGGTGTGGATAGTGCCCCATGCGTCATTCTTGCCCACGGTTTCTGCGGAGTCAAGGAAATGCGCCTCGACGCATATGCCAAAGCCTTCGCCGGAGCCGGATACCATGCTCTGGTTTTCGACTATCGGCATTTTGGCGATAGCGAAGGAAACCCCAGACGGATCCTCGACATCAAAAAACAGCACCAGGATTGGCGCGCCGCGATCCGTTTCGCCAAAGGACTCCCCGGGGTAGATTCACACCGGATCGTCCTTTGGGGAACGTCATTCAGCGGAGGTCATGTCCTCGAGATAGCGGCAACGGATCAGGACCCCGATATCGCTGCAGTCATATCACAAGCGCCGCACATGAACGGCTTGGCGACGGCGGCGGCGACAGGCCTGGTGCAGAACATCCGGCTGGGTACAGCCGCCTGTCGTGACATGGCGAACATGATGCTGCGCCGAAGCCCTTACTATGTACCTGCTGTCGGTTTTCCCGGCGATCTTGCCGCCATGACGGCCCCCGATGTGGTGGAAGGAGTGAAGAGACTTTATCCTCAGGGGTTCGAACCGGACGAACGGGTTGCCGCACGCATTTTCCTGTCTGTGGCTCTCTATTCTCCTGGACGGTTGGCGGAACGACTGGGCGTCCCCTGGCTGGTTCAGGTTGCAGCAAATGACCTTACCACCCCCGTGAAGTCGGCAATCAAGGCGGCAGGGAAGGCGCCGAAAGGCGAATTAATCGTCTACGAGTGCGGGCACTTCGATGTGTACGTCCCCCCGCATTTCCAACAGACCGTCGGCGATCAGATCCGTTTTTTGAAAAAATGCTTGTAGCGATAAGCATTATCCCGATATCCGTGCAATGGTTCATCATCCTGCGTGCTGAACCAGACTCGACGGGGAATAAATAGGAGGATTATATGCTGACCAGTTCAGAAGTCGCGTCCATGCTGTCCCGTTTTCCTAAATTCGAAGATACCTGGCTGGGCCTTTCCTATGCTCCGCACATGCCGAAACATATGGTGAAGGAAACCCAGGAGGTTATAGCCATCGCCCGCAAGTTCAACGAGGATGTGGCGAACCCCCTTGCACTTAAGCTCGACCGTCTCACCCACGAAGATCCTGATTACCTGCCCTGGGATCTGGTAGCGGAAGCCAACCGGTGGGGTTTTTACACCATGTGGATACCGAAAATATTCGGTGGCCAGGGTTATAACTTGCCATCCATATCCTGCTTTTCCGAAGAAGTCGCCTCGGCCTGTGCCGGCATTATGAATGTCATCGGTGTTCATTATCTGGCCGTGACGGGTCTGATCTCTTCGGGTAACACACGCCTGGCCAAAAAGGTCCTGAGGGAGGTCGTGGAAGGTGAAAGATCCGGGAAACCGTGCACTTTAGCTCTTGCAACGACGGAACCGGGAGCCGGGACCGATGTGGAAGAGGTCGACCTTGTGGATAAAGGCAAGGTCACCTGTCAGGCCAAACGTGTCAAAGGTGGCTACATCGTCAACGGCACGAAGGTGTTCATTTCTATGGGACACGTCTCTTCATGGACAGTTCTTTACGCTTATGAAGACACAAAGCATCCATCTGAAACGACTATCGGCTTTGTCGTGAAGACCGGCACGAAAGGGTTTTCCTTCGGCAGCCATGAAAATAAGATGGGACAGAGGGTCTGCCCGGCTAGTGTGCTTATCTTTGAAGACTGCTTCATCCCGGAGGAGGATGTGATCTTTAGCCCCGCCCTGGCGAAAAAGTTTACGAATAAGCCGTTCCGGGATTTGGCCCAGCGCTACGGCGACTATGTAGTATCCGCAACGCGCCCGGGCGTCTGCGCCTTCGGCATCGGCATCGCGCGTGGAGCGTTTGAAGCAGCTCTGCGATACGCATCCACAACCTACGTCAACGGCCGCCTGCTCATCAACAACGAGTGGGTGCAGTGCCATCTGGCCGAGATGCATAAAAACGTTATTCTGGGAAGGCTCGCTTATACCGAGGCCAACAACGCCAACAGCCATCGCGGTTTGTATCGGTTCATGCAAAGCAAACCGGCCTATTACTATCTCAAGGCCATGCCGCGATTCTGGTTTGACAAGGTCATCTCGCCGATGCTCAATTGGGATATCACGGCCAGAGTTATGGGCAAACTTTTGTTTGATATGCCGAAACCGGAAGACCAACGCTGCTGCTCGGGCTGGGCGTCAGTGGCAAAATTCGCTGGGACTGATCTTGGCGTTAAAAACTGTCAGATGGCCATAGAGATCATGAACCATAAAGGCTTGAGGCAGGATGCCGGCATCGAAAAGATGCTCCGTGACATCAAACTCCTGCAGATCTATGAAGGGACGAACCAGCTTAACCGGCTCAATGTGTTCAAATGCCTTATCGCACCTCAGGTGCCACAGGCACAAGTCTTTGAAGAGTAAGGAGGCTACTATGCTCATTTCATACAGAAACGACCTGAAACCAATTGCGGATCTGGCGCAATCTTTCGCCGCCAGAGAACTTGCAGGAAAGACCGAGGAACACGACCGCTATCCTTTCGGCGAATTTTACGACCATGTGCTGGACAAGGCACACGAAGTGGGATTTCTGGGCGCCATACTACCCGAATCTCTGGGAGGCATCGGAGGTGACATCGGGACTCTTTGTGTCATCCTTCAAACCATCTGCCAGGTGGACGGCTCCCTCGGCGGCATTATCTTCACCAATGCCATGTCCCAGGAGATCATGCTCGCTGCCGAGGCTGATCTTGCCCAGGAAATCTTTCCCGGGGCAGCATCCCCCAGGGAGTTTTTGGTGGCTTTTCCATCCTATACAGACCCTGCGCAGACGGATACACTCCCGAAGGCGGTTGGCTCCGGCAAGGACTTCGCTCTGACGGGGCACCTCGAATTCCTGGTCATGGGCAACCTTGCGAGACAGGCCATTATTCCGGCACGCACCGGGAAAGGACCTTCTTACGCCTTCTTCTTGGTGGATCTCTCTGCAACCGGCGTGGAAAAGAGTGACCCCATCTTCAGCCTCGGTCTCCACGCCTGCCCTGCCGTGGACATCAACTTTCAGGGGGCAAAGGCGAGGCTTGTCGGCACGGAAAACGGAGGACACGCCGCTTTCGAGAAGGCGTCCCTCGCGATGAACGTGGCTGCCGCCGCCATGAATGCGGGTATCATGAAGGGTTCTTTCGATGAAGCGCTGGCCTATTCCAGGGAACGTTTCCAGGGGGGGCGGGCGATTGTGAACTGGAGCGAGGTTAGTATGGTACTGGCAGGAATGTCTATCAAGTCCGACGTGGCCGCGATGTGCATTACTCAGGCCTGCCTGGGGCTGGATAAGAGCGGGGATGGCGGCGGATCTCAGTACATCTCATCCAGCATTCATATCCATGAGCTGGCATGCGAAGCGGTAACCGATGGTATTCAAATTCTCGGCGGATACGGCTACATGAAGGACTACGGCCAGGAGAAACGCTATCGGGACGCACGCATGGTGCAAGCGCTGCTCGGGCCGGCGCCCATGAAGAAGCTTGCCATGATCCGGCGGATTGTGGATACTGGCACAAACAACATGTGATGAGCCCTGCTCGCAGCTTTTTCGAAACCGTCAGGTGTGAATACAATTGGAGAGTGAGGAGGAATGAAAAATCTGAAAAACAAGACAGCGGCCGTTACTGGGGCGGGTTCAGGAATCGGCAGGATGCTTGCCGTTAACCTGGCGAATGAGGGATGCAGTCTGGCGCTTGCGGACATCAATGCCTCGGGCCTGCAGGAGACCGCAAAACTTGTTGGTGACCGGGTGAAAGTAACGACTCATATTGTGGATGTGTCCCGGCGCGAACAGGTTTTCCAATATGCCGATGAGGCGGCCAAACGCCACGGCGGTGTGGATATCATCATCAACAACGCGGGCGTTGCCTTGGGGGATTTTCTGGAAACTGTTCCCTTGGAAGACTTTGAATGGCTCATGGGCATCAACTTCTGGGGCGTCGTGTACGGCACCATGGCGTTCCTGCCCCATTTGAAGAAGCGCCCGGAAGGGCATGTCGTCAACATATCCAGCATCAACGGCATCATGCCGAACCCCAACAACGGCCCCTATTGTACCGCCAAATTTGCAGTCAAGGGATACACGGAGACTCTTGCCCAGGAGATGCACGGGACAAGCATCCATGTCAGCTGTGTCCATCCCGGCGGCATCAAAACTAACATCGCCCGCAACACCCGCGTAAACCGGTCCATGTTTGATCTGACCAAGGAAAAGGCAGTAAAACTTTACGAGGAGAAATTCTTCCGGACAACGGCGGACGATGCGGCAAAGATCATCATCTCCGGCATCAGGCGCAACAAAAGGCGCATTCTGGTAGGGTCGGATGCAAAGGCAATGGATCTCTTTACCAGATTTTTCCCGGTGACCGCCGTAACGTTGACCACCCTGTTCAGCAGGTGGATTGCCCAAAAATACGCCAACAAATAACAAATGAGAGGATACCACTAAAATTCAGCAAACATTCAGGAGAAAGGAGGTTCTATGAACAAAGGTGATTTTTTCAAAGGGGTTATCCAGTGGGAAATTATGACGAAGGATTCGCCTCTAACCAAATTCCCGGTTTTCTACTATGACAACACGGCAATGACGGCAATCTACACCGCCTCCACCGACAAGGTGAAGAGGCTTCTTCCCCTCCCCGATATGCACCCTGTGCAGGCCATGAGCGGTAGAGCACTCGTTGCCTTTACAGCTTTCGAATACCGCAATACCGATATCGATCCCTACAACGAGTTTTCCATCTCCTTCCCCATCACCTTCCGGAAAAAGGCCATTCCGGGCATCACCGTCTTAGGAATGATGGCAAGGAGATACTTCACTGCATACGTTTGGCAGCTCCCCGTCACGACCGAACGGGCGCGCAAAGGTGGCGTGGACATGTACGGGTATCCCAAATTCATCGCCGACATCACATTCAAAGAGGAAAAAGGCATGCTCGGTTGTACCCTCTCCGAGAGCGGGAAAAACATCCTCGTTCTCAAAGGTCAGAAGCTCAAAACAGCGCCGGAAAAAGTAAACCGGTTTAAGACCTTCTCCGTGAAGGACGGGGTGCCCCTGGCGGCAAATGTTTACATGAATCCTATCGAATTCGGCCAATCCATGAGCAGGAAGGCGGCACAACTCACTTTGGGCAACCACGACATCGCCAAAAAGCTTCAGGAGATCAATCTTAGTCCGAAACCACTTTTCTTCCAGTATATGCCTGTTATGGAGGCCATCCTTTATGGTCCGCGCAATTTGATGGATGATTGATAGGGACGGTTGGCAAATATTCTAATGAAATGGTCATTTACCATATAGTTCCATCGTCGGGAACAGACCGCGTGGCTTGAAATGGTAACCGGTGTGGAGGTTCAATCCACTGTTGCTTAGATTCACGCGATCATGATCATTCCGGAAAATATGCTTTTATCTCATCAACGAAGCGTCTGGTGGGCTTTCCTACCATAAACACGTTCATAGGCTTTGCAGAAGGGACAAAGGTCGCCTTCAATTTTTTTGACAAACCAGAATGCGGCCCCTTGTTGTTTTTTACGGGCATGGCTGCAGACAGGACATTTCATACAGAACTGAGCCATTTTGCGATCCGTGTCTGTAATTTTACGTTTTCCTGATTTCATGGTCACCGTTTCTTTTGACATTTATTGCCTCCCTCAGATTGTGCCGGTTGATCTGTGATTAATTATTGTCTGGTTAAGGTAAAACTATATCAATAAGGATTTTGTGTGTCAAAGTACTTTTGATAACAAAACATGAGATGTGGTGAAGGTATTTGTCGGATGTGAAGAGTGTTTATTGTTAAGACTCCAATTCCGAAAGCTAAGCGCATAACCTGAATAACATAAAGGTCACGTGGGGTCACAAGTCGGAGTTGGTAAGTTAATGAGACCCAAGTTTCAGGAACAAAGTGTGCTGAAACTTGCAGGTCGAATTATCCCGCGCAGTGGAGGGTTTAATACTCCGCAGCTTGCTGCGGAATCTGTTTCTAAAGCTTGCTTTTGGGTTCATGCCCGGTGATTACGGTTTAAAGGATAGCATTTTTTATGTTAAAGATTTAGGGATAGAAAGAAGTGTTTGTTGAGCTTACTTAATGCCATGTTTATTTTTCATCTCATCCAGTTTTGACTGTGCCTTTGCATCTCCTTGCTGAGCTGCCTTACTATACCACTTTGCAGACTCCGTATCGTCCTGAGGAACAAATATACCGTCTTGGTATAAATCGCCAAGCCAGTTCTGGGCATTGATGTGTCCCTGTTCAGCCGCTTTACGATACCAC
>Ga0209777_10007179_pt1 | contig 12411 bp, 10 predicted proteins | sample FrelakmetHBP12HB_FD_187147 | JGI IMG/M metagenome (GOLD analysis project Ga0209777, IMG submission 187147) | Freshwater lake sediment microbial communities from the University of Notre Dame, USA, for methane emissions studies -HBP12 HB (SPAdes)... | ecosystem: Environmental > Aquatic >... | reverse complement strand
AAGAAGATATCTAGCTTGAATTCTTCTACCCTCGCGAGCATTCTCAGTAATCTCATCCCAAGAGAAAAAATGTTTAGTTTTTTCACCAAAATTCTCATGAGCTACAGTTGCTCCTTTTTCTACTGCCTCTCTACCAGCTTCATGAAGTTCCATAGCTAATTTTTCAATATTATTCATTATTACTCCTCCATTCTTTTAAGGTTTGTTCCAAATGATTATTTTTTTATCCCGTACATTTCTTTTATTTCTTCCAAGATTAGAAGCGTAAAAATAAATAATGTAGTCCATAAATAAGCTGTATACCATCTGTCAGTTAAAATTGACAAAAAAACCACAACACCAAATTGGGAATAACTAATCATTTTTGACATGTTGGTATTTGTTTTCTCTAAAACTTCTATAGTATTCTCTCTTCTTTCCTTACCAAATCTCCAAATAAGCATTTCTGCTTGTTCTCTAAAACTACTGTTACAAATAATAATATATGTTAAGAATACAAATATTGTTATAATTGTATATAAGATATTAAAGAAACAAATTGTACCTGAAATCCAAGAATACTTATAAAAAATATCTAAAACAATCAAGAGTATTAATATTAACGATAATTTATTATTCATACTTTTCCTCCGTTCTACATTCCAATTGTTGAAGCACATATTGTCTCATTAATAATGATTGTTCCTGCCAAGAAAATATTAACCCAGAACTATTCGGAAAGAAATCCCCACCACTTATAGCTCTAACAGATTTCTCAATAAATTCGTTTTTATATTCTTCTGAATATGCATCCCCTTTGATTAAGTATCCATTTGTTCCATCTTTGACTTGCTCTCCCAACGCTCCTAAATCTGACGTTATTACCCAAAGTCTATTGGCTAGAGATTCTAATACTGACATGCAAGATGTTTCTGTATAATGATTTGAATACAACATTACACTACATTTTGATAATTCTTTATATAAATCTTTTTGACAAATAGGAGGACAAATCTCAACTCCAATTTGACTTCTTAATTTTTCATACAATTGAATAAAAGGGTCATCTGGTTGATTATATAAACCCATACCAGTAAATATTTTTAGCTTTGGTTTAATTCCTAGTAAATTACATTTTTCATAAATTGTATCCCAAACTTCTGACAAGATATCCAAACCTCTAAAAGGAGTACTCGTATACACACATAAGTATGGTTCTTTAACACAGTCATCTATCCAATCTTGTCTATATCCATTTCTAAAAAGTTTTGTTGGAACATTAAGATACTTTTCTATATCATTCTTTGCATATTCACTAACTGCTAAAAGTAAATCTATTCTATTCTGAAAATATAAATTATTTTTAATATTTTGAATTGATTGTTCATTAGAGTCATCTTCACTCCAAAAGATTATACATTTAGAATCTAAATATGGTTCTTCTAATGGAATTGTTTCTCTTAAACTAATGAATGCATCTAAATCAAAATTTCTGCATTCTAATTTAAAATCTATAATGTTTTTGTATATAATTCCATTATAGTCTACTTTTGATCTTCTTTGATTTCCATTATAGATAGTTATTTCATCTTGTGGAAATTGTTTTTTCCAACAAGTAGACAAATTTACTAGAGCTGCTTCTGAACCTCCAACTCCACGAGTTTCAAGAACATCTCCATCAAACTGCATTCTGTTTGAATAAAATGAAATTTTCAATTCTTCACCTCATAATCCCTTAGTATTTCTTCTTTAGTTTTATACCAACAACTAAAGTTACCATCAAGAATAATATAATATCCTAAATTCTCATCAATTTTAGAAATCTCAGCTGTTTCATCTTCCCAATCTCTGATGTGTTCTTTTGGAATTAATTTTGTTCCTACTTTCATCCACTCACCCCTTAAATAATATCTTGTTTTCCTTCGGGTCTCTCCTCATATCTTCTGGAGCAAAAGCTATGAAGAAATTACAATATCCTGTTGGTTGTGATACTACTGGGAATACTAAAAAATCTCCAATAACAATCCCATGAGCTTTATGCTCTACAAAATCTTTACTCCACTCTGAAATCAATTTATATTCTTCAGTAGATGTATCTAAAGTTACTTCAATTCTTCCTGGTGCTTCACATTCACAATCGTTATATAATTTAAAGTTTGTTTTTTGAAAAAAATCTCTGATTAATTTCTCATCCATTTGCAATACCTCTCATTAAAATAAATGTATTAATCATCATTACGGTTGCAATTTCTCTTTCTCTTAATCTATATTTTCCAGGAGTTTCAATACAAGCAATTCGTGGAACACCTTCATGAAATAATCTATCCTCAAAAGATCCATCACAATGATTAAATATAATTCCATCTTTAATATTTCCAAGATCTGGATCATCGTTATCTGGAAGCTGGGGAAAATGTCGAGCTTGTGTATCTCGAAACATAAATGAAAATGGTCCTGGTTCATTACTTTTCTCGTATGTATATAAATAAGAATATTCTTGATCTATATCTTCATGTAAACATAAAAGTCCATCCCCAGCTTTTTCAATAAGTAGTTCTATATTTTTTAATAGAATTATTCCTTCTCTTGAAGGAGAAGCTCCTAAATTGGGATGACAGAATCCTCGGTTTGGGTTTTCATTCCATTTGTTACAATGACTACCTTGACGAAACCCAGAATAATTGACTACAGGAAGAATAGATAAATTAACATCTAAAAGTAATTTATGATCAAACATTTTAAGAAAACAAATTATTCCAAATATCCCTGAGGGTTCATCCCCATGAAAACCAGCAGTTACTAAAAGATTTAAACATCCATCTTTTTTTTCTGACTCAATTAAATATATAATATCTGATTCTACTGTACCAAGTTGGTGAATATTAAACCCATTTTCTTTAGACAATTTAATAATCTGTTGTAGATCTTCTTTTGATGGTGACAAATATGATTTCATCTTTTACCTCTAAATATTCTTAATATACATAGAATATTTATCTATATTTTCAATTATATAGTTTGGCATAATAAGACTATTAAAAGGGACAAATTTTAATTGTCTATTATCATCAAATGGCCACAACCCTTTTTCCATACGTTGACTAATTTTTAATAAATTAGTATATTCTTCAGTATTAAATTCTTGATGAGTGAAAGATTTAATTTTTCTTTGAATCTCCTCTACAGTATTTAGATATGTAAAATGCCACCCTCCATCTGGAACCTTAATTCCGAAATCTGGTGATCCTCTAAAATTTCGAAATGCATTTGGAGAATATTGCTTTAAACCATTATAAGAAACAATAACTGTTCCATACCATTCATGATCTGCCAAACAATTTAAATAATAATAACTAGTTTGTTGCTGGATTTGAAAGAAATTTTCATCAGTACCAGCTAATAAACGTGGTCTTACATACTTTGATAATAGATGTTTTCTTGGAATTTCATCTAAATCAGAAATCATAATAATATCATACGGAGAACAATCTGTTAAATAATTCATAACATTATTTAAAGAATTTGCATATATAACCCACGGATCTTCTTTTGCTGGAGGTTCATATATAACATGAATAATTTTATGTAGAAACTCTTTATATTTATCTTTATTATCATTAAAGTATAAGGGTTTATCTATCATTGAAAAAGTTTTAGGTGATTCAATTAGAACAAACTTATCAACTACATCATTTAGTTCATTTAATCTAATATCTAGAATATGAAATTCATTCATAAAATGAAACACATCATATATCATTTCCTCTTTCTTAAAACTCTTAGATTTATCTTCCCAATAAATCATTTCTAATTCTTCATCTATTCTAATTTTCCTTAAAAGGTGCATTTCGTAATAAAAGTCGTTTACTAATTCTTGGTTTGGTTTCCATAAATTTAATGTCTGATGTAAATAATGAAAAACTAAATTATTTTTATCGGAAACTGTTTTATATCCTAGTTTTCTAATTTTTAAATATAAGTAGTCATCTCCACAAAATGTTACTAATTGTTTTGGAATATTTCCAAAACTTTCAACAATATGTTTCCTAACTACAAATGCACAACCATTTCTCACATCAGGTTCTTTTATCTCTGAAATATTACTTAGTTGATTTTTAACACAAGAAATATTAGGATCTGACTCTGCTGAGTAGAATCCAATTTTTTCATCACTCATTATATTTATAATTTTTTCAAAGAAAAACTTTTCAACTATTATATCATTATTTAAAACAGCTACTAAATCATTTGAAGATAGTGAAATTCCTCTATTCCATGATTCATTTACTTTACCTTTTTTATAATTTCTAACATATAAAATATTTAAGTTACTAAATTTATTTACAATACTAAACATATCTTCTGAACTGTTATTATCAAGAAGAATAATTTCTTGAGGAAGAACTGTATTTTTAGAAATAGATTCAAATAAATCAACTGTAAAATTCAATTGATCAATAACAGGTATTATTACAGAGATCATTTTATATTTTCAATCCTCTCAAAATTGTAATTTTTTTGAATTAAAATATGGAGACCACTTGTCTTTATACTTATCCCAATTTGCCCAAAATACTTTTTCATATCTCTCCCGTTCTTTTCCATGTGTTCCATTTACCAAATGTTCTACTACAGCTCTTGGTTCATACATTATAGAATATCCCATTAGATTTAATCTAGTCATTAAATCTGCTTCCTCAAAATAAGCAGGACTGAATTCTAAATTAAAATTCATTCCATGTTTTCTCAAGATATGTAAATTGTATAAAACACAACATCCATTAACCCATAACCTTCTCTCTACTTGATTAGTTCTTGGGTCATTTACATCAAGACCGCAATATGGATCAACAATCTTTCCATCCTCTAACCTAACTCCGGTATGTTGGATCTCAGTCGTTCCTCTTTTTAAAACTTTGCATCCAACTGCAGCTACTGATGTATTCGAGACAGCTCTTTTTACTAATGAAAACATTGTAGCAGGATTAAAAATAACGTCATTATTAACTAATAATATAAAATCAAATTCTGCAATCTGTTTAATTTGATCTAAACATTTATAAACTGTTTTTGTATATTCTACTCTTTTATCATTTCTAACTATTAGTGCTGGTAAACTATTAGTTTGATTAGATAAATGATTTATTTCATCTTCACTACTTCCGTCATCCCAAAATGAAATACTATATGACAGTCCAGAAACATAAGATTTATTAACTATTGAATTTAAAAGTTGTAGCGTAAGAGGTATTTCACCATAAACCGGAATTGTTATCATTACATATGGTCGATCATTTAATTTCATTTTTCCCCCATTATTTCCTACAGTCAAATCTTATCGCTAGAGGATTATTTCCATCTGATGTATTTAAATTTTGATTTATATTGTTTGATTTAAACCCAGTTTCTAATAATAGTGAATGTAGTGTTTCTTTTGTAAATTGAACTTTATGTTGTTGTCCAAACTCTGATAAGTTCCCATTTCTACAAACATAAGCCTGATGTTCATTCATATCTCCTTTTTTAACTCTTTCATCTAAATCACTACATTCCGGAACTTCAACTATAAGAATTCCACTTGGTTCTAATAAGTTATACCAAACGGATAAAGCTTTTTTTGCATCTTCTATCTCAAAATGTTCCAGAACTTGAGATGCAAGTATTAATTTTACTGAATTTGGTTTAAAGTGTTTATCTAAATCTTTTCCATTAGCAAGTAAATCAGGATTGACATCTTTATTTATATCTACGTTTATAAATCCATCGAGGTACATGTAGTATGATCCTACATTTATTTTAGTTCCTTGAATCTCTATTTGTTCTGGTGTAAGTGGATAGATAGTTCTATTGTAAAACATATTTATTTCATTTATATTATATTTAGACATTAATAATTCTCTTCCCTTTATCAATGCTTTTTCCCTCTCTAATGTTTTAATCTTTTCTGTAGTATCTTGATGATAAAAAGGGAACTCCAATCCCTTAACTCCTAATAATTTAAACCCTGCTGAAACACATCTATAGCTCCAATCTACATCTTCCCAACCAAAAGTTTCCTTACTCAGATTTCCAAACACTGGATCAAATCCTCCAATAACTTCCCATACTTTTCTAGAAGTAAATAAACAAGCTACAGATAAACAATGTGTTTTTAATGGATCAAACCATGTATGAATTGGTCCTACTGCTCCTACATCATTCTCTTCATGGAATCTATTATATAAATAATCTATCCAATCAGTGACTTGGTTATACCTCCCTAAAATTCTTGCGTCATCATCTATAAAACAAATGAATTTTGATTTTGGATCTGACACTTTAGCTCCAAAATTTCTTGCTTCACTAACTGATAAATCTGACTCAGTAACATAAATAGTTTGGCGAGCTTTATCTCTTATTATAATTTTATTATTGAAATAATCTTCTTTGGTTTCATTACAAATTATAGTTATTTCATATGGATGATTAGTATATTCATATATGTCATTTAAAAGATTATGTACTCCAGTTTTATCCCCATGACATAAAATAATTACTGATGTATAAATATCTTCCTGTAATTTTTTATCTCTTGGTAACCATTGTTCTATTCTATCTAAAAATAATTTCTCATCATGATCCCAATTAATTTTCTTTAAATATTCTCCTCTGGTTTCTCTTATTCCTCCCGTCATTGGATGGAAATGAAATCCCACTGCATTTGGAACAATATATAATTCATATCCTTCTCTAAATATTCTATAAGTAAAGTCAGACTCTTCCCTATGTCCAACTGGAGAAAAGTCTAAAAAATACCCACCAATTTTTCTTCCTGCAGATCTTCTATACATAAATCCAGCATTTAGATGTTGAGCTTTTTTTACTTCAGATGTAGAATGAAGATTTATCTGAGCCCATCCATTTAAATATAATTCTTTTCCAGTCCAGAATACTTTCATTGTATCTTCTATTTCTTCTTTTTTAATTTCTGGATTCATAACTTGAGTATCTATTGGTTCATTTGGATTTAAATAAATTGGTCCAACTGCCCCAACTTTTTCATCTTTAATTACATTAACTAATTCTTCTATAAATATTGGTCTTAAAGAAATGTCATCATCCAATCTTAAAATCAATTCAGTTTTTGCATTATCTAGAATCTTTTGACCAGCTATATGTGGTCCCCGAATTTCGCCCTTTATAATAATAACCTCATGATCGGATTGTTCTAAAACTTTTATTAATCCTCTGATAGTTGTATTAGTTTCTAAAACATCTGTTACGGAATCATTTATAATTAAAACATCAAAGTTTTGGTATGTTTGAAACATTAATGATTGTAGAAGAAGGGCTAATTCAACAGGACGATCTTTGGTGGGAATCCCAATGGTTACTCGATTAATTTGATCTTCATTTTTCATATCAAAAACCTTTTTCTCCCCTTCAAAATGTTTAAGCCAAACTTTATCTAAAAATGGAACTAAGTATTTATTTGTTACTTGTTCCCATGAAAAATTCTCATGAATGTAATATGAAGCATCATAAGATCTTTGTTTTTCTTTTTCATAATTCTCAACAACATATCTCATTTTTCTTTTTAAATCTATTTTATCAACTGGAAACCATGAACCCTGTAACCATGGATGATTATTTTCAATCTCTTCTTCATAATGATCTATGGGAATAATAAAATCTTTTAAAAATTCATAATAACCATTTGTTGAATTTGCTATGGTTGGAATTCCAACTGCTAAACTTTCAAATACTGTCAATCCAAACCAATCAGCTTTTGATGGATAGCAATAACAATCAGAAAAAGTATAATAATCTTTTATCTCTTCTTGACCCTTATCCTTCCAAATTAATTCTATATTATTATATCTCTCACATAATTTTTTAATCTCTTCTCCATCATAATGCATCATGTGGGTATTTGCTCTTAGAACTAATTTAAAATCTTGATCATTTCCAAACAAATGACCAAATGACTTTATAAGATCTTGACTCCCTTTTCTTCTAGATAGTTCCCCACAATATGAAAAAGTAAAGGGTTTGGAAGAAGCTTTTTTAACAAGGTTAAATATTTTAGGATCTATACCATGAGGAAATATATCAGTTGGAATATTAACTCCACAACTAATCATATTATTTTTAGAATAAACACTAGGAGTCAACATGTAATCCATAAAATCATTAATAATTTCATGGGGTCTTAATAGACCATCTGTTTTATATCCCTTAGTACTATCGTACCCAGTATATCCAACGTTTATTTTTGCTCTATGATGTGAATAGATATCTGGGTAGGAAAAAAAGATATTGATTGAATCTGGGTTGAACCCTTTTTGAATTGATTTTTGAACTGCAGGAGGAAAATCTTCTATATTATTAACTTCATTTAAAGTATTATAATCTACATCTATACCTAGTTTAGATAATTGAACAATTACGTTGTTTGCTATAACTCCTGCACTTGTAAATGGATGAGCAAAAGTTGTCCACGTTATTCTCAATTCGCCTTTTCCTTCCTACTTATTTTTATAAATTTGTTCTTAATTTATTAAATACATACAACAGTAATTGCTAGATTTGACCCTGGACCCAAATATACATACCCAGAATTTGTATTATAATGAACTATAGAATATGGTGAAATTATACTTAATGATGATGTTTCAATAACTTGGAACATAGGATATGCACCAACATTATGATTCACTGCGAACCATGAATTAGCAGAATATGAACTGACAAATCTTGTGAGAGATGAACCAAGTCCTGATATTCCACTGTATCCAGATATTCCTAATCCACTTATACCACTATATCCACTAATACCTATTGATCCACTAATTCCAGATATACCAGAATAAGAACTAAATCCAGAAATACCAGAATAACCACTAATTCCACTATAACCAGAAACACCAGAGATTCCTGAGTATCCGCTTATACCGCTATAACCAGAAATACCTGAGATTCCTGAGTAACCACTAATACCAGAGTAGCCAGAAATACCAGAATATCCACTTATACCAGAATACCCACTTATTCCAGAGATTCCCGAGTAACCGGAGATTCCACTATAACCACTAATTCCACTATAACCACTAATTCCAGAATAACCACTTATTCCACTTATTCCACTATATCCAGAGTATCCTTGTAGTCCAGGTTCATCTGAGAAATTTATTGGACGAGAGAAATCTTCAGGAACTGTATTTAGATTAAACCTCTTAGCATACATTAACTCAATTGTAGTGTCATGTTCCAGAGCTTTTTTAGTTTCAGCTCCTCCAGTAAAAATATATAGTGTGAGAGTCCAAACTCCTGTATTGTCCGTTATTCTTCCATAATATTCATTTCCTAATGCATCGACTATTGGATTTTGATCAATAGCGTTTCTTAAATCAGATTTATTTTTTGGCTGATCTACTATTACACCTTCATCTGTCCCCAATGATGTAACAGGGGTTTCTAAAGCCATAATTATAGAAATATCATATGAGGAAGTTCCACTATACCCAGAAACACTAGATGAAGCTTGAACATTCCCAATTAATTTTCTTCCAACAAAGTCTGCCATACTTCCAGAATAACCACTTATACCACTATACCCAGATATACCAGAAATTCCACTTATACCACTATACCCAGATATACCAGAAATTCCACTTATACCAGAATATCCACTTATACCAGAAATTCCACTATAGCCAGAAATACCAGAGATTCCAGAATAACCACTAATTCCTGAGTATCCAGAGATTCCTGAGTATCCGCTTATACCACTAATTCCAGAGTAACCTGATATTCCACTATATCCACTTATACCTGATATTCCACTATATCCGCTTATACCTGAGATTCCAGAATAACCACTAATTCCTGAGATTCCACTATAACCACTAATTCCACTTATACCAGAATAACCTGAGATTCCACTAATACCAGAATAACCTGAGATTCCAGAGATTCCACTATAACCAGAGATTCCTGAGTATCCAGAAATTCCACTATATCCACTTATACCAGAGTATCCAGAGATTCCACTATATCCACTTATACCAGAGTATCCAGAGATTCCACTATAACCAGATATTCCTGAGTATCCAGAGTATCCTTGTAGTCCAGGTTCATCTGAGAAATTTATTGGTCTTGAAAAATCTTCAGGAACTGTATTTAGATTAAACCTCTTAGCATACATAATCTCAATTGTAGTATCTTCTTCTAATGATTTCTCAGTCTCAATTCCCCCTGAGAAAATATATAATGTAAGAGTCCATACTCCTGTATTGTCAGTTATTCTTCCATAATATTCATTTCCAAAAGAGTCAACTATTGGATTTTGATCAATAGCATTTCTTAAATCACATCTATTTTTTGGAGCATTAATCATAACCCCTTCATCTGTCCCCAATGATGTAACAGGGGTTTCTAAAGCCATAATTATAGAAATATTATATGAGGAAGTTCCAGAATAACCTGAAACAGAATTAGAAGCTTGAACATTACCAATTAATTTTCTTCCAACAAAATTAGCCATACTTCCGGAATATCCACTTATACCAGAGTAACCACTTATTCCACTATAACCACTTATTCCACTATAACCAGAAATACCAGAAATTCCACTATACCCTGAGATTCCACTATAACCAGAGATTCCAGAATAACCACTAATCCCTGAGATTCCAGAATAACCGCTTATACCAGAGTATCCGCTTAAACCAGAGATTCCAGAATAACCACTAATCCCTGAGATTCCAGAATAACCGCTTATACCAGAGTATCCGCTTAAACCAGAGATTCCAGAATAACCACTAATCCCACTATATCCTGAGATTCCACTATAACCAGAGATTCCACTTATTCCAGAATAGCCAGAAATTCCACTATATCCTGAGATTCCACTGTAACCACTTATTCCACTATAACCAGAGATTCCACTTATTCCACTATATCCAGAGTATCCTTGTAGTCCAGGTTCATCTGAGAAATTTATTGGACGAGAGAAATCTTCAGGAACTGTATCTAAATTAAATCTTTTAGCATACATGAATTCAATAGTAACGTCTGCTTCTAGTCCCTGTTCTTGTTCAACTCCACCTGAGAAAATATATAATGTAAGAGTCCATACTCCTGTATTGTCAGTTATTCTTCCATAATATTCATTTCCAAAAGAATCATATATTGGATTTAAATTATCAGCATCTCTTAAATTACATCTATTTTTTGGTTCATCAACTGGTACTCCTTCATCTGTCCCCAATGATGTAACAGGGGTTTCTAAAGCCATAATTATAGAAATATCATATGTGGAAATTCCAATAGATCCAGAAACACTAGTTGAGGCTTGCACGTTTCCAATTAATTTTCTTCCAACAAAATTAGCCATGCTACCAGAATATCCACTAATTCCAGATATTCCACTATATCCACTTATACCACTATAACCAGAAACTCCTGATGAATATGGAAGCTGAAGCCAACGAAGTATTCCATTTCCAACTTTAAATTTACCAGTAGATGATTCATATCCAGGTTCACCTTCCGCAAGAATTGGATTAAAAAATTCCCACTCTGCAGGTAAACCTCTACGATATTGTATTTGTATAGCCATTATATAATTCCCCCACAATCAATACTATTGATTCCCCCGTAATTTGAGGATGGAGACCCTCCGTCAAGATTACCATATATAGAGGTCATAGATACCCATCGAGTATTACCACCATCTCCTGTAATAAGTATATTATGGTCATCAGGGGTATAGAACGAACCTTCCGCAACATATCTATATAGAATTCCAGTTTCAGCGCAAAAGCTTAATAATTTATTTCCAGATCCACCAGAAGTACATAATTTAATTTCAGCTTTTGTTTCAAAACTTAACTTATTAATTTGTCGCTGACTTATCCTACCCATCTTAACTCCCTTGAACAGTTGGGAAAAGTCTGTAAAAGACTCTTCCCAATAATTAGATCTAGTTTAAGAACTCTAACTCTAGTATTTTCTCTCTACACCAACCACGTCATCTGCATCTAATTCTGAAAGAATTATCATGGAATCAGTAGACACCCACTCAAAATCAAGACCGGAGCCCTTCGTTCCCTTTACACCATTTAATGTGCATTTACAAGTATTATCTGCCTCAAAAGCTGCACCACTTACATTGAGAGTAACTCTATTTGCATCACCACCAGGAGTAGAAATACCACTATCACCCACACCTGTTGACAATACCAAAGTCTCACTTGCACCAAATGGTGTAGTTACTAGGAAATCACTATAATGAATTGTTGCCAAATCAGCAATAACATCGATATCTACAGCGTTTCCCCCTTCTAACTGAATCTTAGCAAGATTTCTTTCAGCAAAGGCTCTATTAACACTAAATTCAATAGCACCACTAACACCACCAGTTGCCTTAACTAGATTACCAGTTCCATC
>Ga0209777_10007178_pt1 | contig 12413 bp, 10 predicted proteins | sample FrelakmetHBP12HB_FD_187147 | JGI IMG/M metagenome (GOLD analysis project Ga0209777, IMG submission 187147) | Freshwater lake sediment microbial communities from the University of Notre Dame, USA, for methane emissions studies -HBP12 HB (SPAdes)... | ecosystem: Environmental > Aquatic >... | reverse complement strand
GTCATCCGCCGATAACCTCCTTTTTAGGCGTTCCATTGAAACGTGCAGACAGGTATTTTGGTATGATCGGTTTAGCCAACAAGGAGCTAGGGTATGATCTGGCTGATCAGGAAGCTATAGAGGCTTTATCTGTAGCTTTTGTTGAAGCATTGTACCGAAAGCGGGCCGAGAAAGCTTTGCGGGAAAGCGAAGAAAGATTAAACTCCATAATAGAAAATACCCCGAATGTGGCTATTGAGGGGTATGATATAAATGGCAACATAATATACTGGAACAAAGCGGCTGAAAGGTTATTCGGCTGGACACAAAAGGAAGCATTAGGAAAAACTGTAGATCAATTGATACTGGATAAGGAATCTGCGGAGGAGTTTCACAAGATCTTAAAAAACTTGGATAGGTTGAATAAGCCATCTGAACCCTCTGAATGGAAATGCAGAAACAAGAATGGGAAAGAGCTAACTGTTTACTCCACAGTTTTCCCAATACCTTCCTCTGGTGGTAAGAAAGAGTTCATCTGTATGGACATAGACATCACCCAGAGGAAAAAAGCAGAAGAGGAGATAAGATATTTACAAGAGTTCAATCAGGAGATCGTGGAAAAACTCCCGCTCGGTGTCCTCAGGCTGGATAGAGAGGGGAAAATCGTCTATGAGAACTCTAAGATGAGCCAGATTATGGGAGTGGAAAAAGGAGTAAAGTCAAGAGCCATAGGTATGAAGATAACTCAAGTGCCAAATGTCGCAGGAAGTGGTGTAGTCCAGCAGATGGAGACCCTTTTAGCCGGAACCCCTTTTGCTTATCAGGTCTTCCCGTTTGTTTCACTCTACGGCAAGAAGACAATACTTTCGGTAAATGGAGTACCTCTATTCGATCCACAGGGGAGTCCAGATGGAGCTATTTTATTAATTGAAGATGTCACCGAGAGCAAGAAGATCGAGAAGAAAATAATCCAGGCGAACAAGGAGCTTTCAGCCTTGAATGCCATCTCCTCCATTACCAATCAGTCCTTGAACTTAGACCTGATTTTAAATGAGACCCTGGATAAGGTTTTAGAGGTGACCGATTGCCAGGCTGGAGGAATCTACATATTAAATCAGGCCGACAAGGTGCTGGAGTTAAAAGCCTGCAAAGGTCTTTCATCCGAAGCGGTTAAAGAGGTTGATAAGCTTAAACTGGGTGAGGGATTTTCCGGGCGCGTAGTCTCAAACGGGGAACCGATAACAGTTGAGGACATAAGCCAAGATCCCAGATTGACGCGTATGGTCATGAAAAAAGAAGGGCTCCACTCATATTTGGGAGTTCCCTTGAAATCCCAGGGGAAGATATTAGGCACCCTTTTCGTTATCACCCAGCAAGATAGAATATATAATACGGATGAAATTCAGCTTTTGGCTTCGATCGGTAACCAGATCGGGATGGCAGTGGAGAATGCGCATCTTTTCCGGGAGGCTGAGCAATGGATTGTCCAGTTAGAGGCTATCAGGAACATCACCAACCGCTTGAATAAACTAAACGACGTAAAGACCGTGGCTTCCGCAGTGATGGATGAGATAAAAAAGGTTATAGAGTTTGATAACTGCAGGGTTTTTCTCCTGAACGATAGTAGAGAAGAGCTCATCCCCATAGCCTTCGGCAGCGAGGTCGAAGAATATAAAGATGAAACCGAAGAGGTCTTGCGTCTAAAAGTCGGAGAGGGGATAACCGGCTGGGTTGCCCAGACTGGAGAGGGTCAGGTAATTGATGATGGTGAAAGACATCCCCGTTGCCGGCACATCCCTGGAACCCCCTATGTGGACGAATCTATAATGGCCTCACCTATGATCTATGAAGGAGTGGTCAGAGGGGTGATCACTCTCTCAAAGTTAGGTTTAAAGCAGTTCAATCAAAACCATCTGGCCCTTCTGAGCATCCTGGCCAATGAGGCAGTAGTTGCAATTGAGAATGCCAAGCTTTTCGAGGGGCTGAAACAGGCTTATGCCAGATTGAAAGAAGCCCAGGAGAAGTTGGTGCAATCTGAGAAGCTGAGGGCTTTAGGCGAGATGGCTGGAGGGGTTGCCCACGATTTCAATAACCTTTTAGGCGCCATTCTGGGAAGAGCACAGCTCTTGCTCCTTTCCGTTAAAGAACAGGATACAAGAAAAGGGCTGAAGGTAATAGAGAAAGCTGCCCTGGATGGTGCAGAGACAGTAAGACGAATACAGGAGTTCACCCGGTTAAGAACTGATGAAAATTTCATTATACTCGATATAAACGAGATCTTGAGAGAGTCTCTGGAGATAACCAAGCATAAATGGAAAGATGAAGCTCAGAAAAAAGGGATTCTAATCCAGGTAGAAACCGATTTAGATAAAAACCTTCCTGAGGTGGCTGGTAACCCATCTGAGCTTAGAGAGGTTTTTGTCAATATGATCCTGAATTCCATCGATGCCATGTCAAATGGGGGCACTCTTTCCGTTTCCTCCCGGTCAAACGAGAATCACGTTTTAGCTTGTGTAAGCGATACCGGAATAGGTATGTCCGAGGAAGTTCAGAGAAAGGTTTTCGATCCTTTCTTTACCACCAAGGGACCCAAAGGAAATGGTCTGGGCATGAGTCTGGCTTACGGTATCATAGTCAGGCATAATGGCGAAATCTCAATCGAAAGCCAGGAAGGGAAAGAGACAACTTTTAGCGTAAAGCTTCCTATCAGGAAAATCGTGGACAAAAAAGGAGGCAAGCAGGAGAAGCCTGAAGAGAGTGCCACAGAAAATATCTTGATAATCGATGACGAACCTGCAATCCGTGAGTTACTTTGCGACATTCTTCAATCCAGGGGATATAAAGCAGTAGCAGTGGATGACAGTCTAAAAGGGGTGGAGCTTTTCGAGAAGGAGAAATTCGACATCGTGTTCACCGACCTTTCGATGCCGGAGATGTCTGGCTGGGAAGTGACGGACCGGTTAAAGTCCTTGAACCCGGAGGTGGTCATCGTGATGGTCACCGGCTGGGGAACCCAGGTAGATTCCAGAAAATTAAAAGCTCACTCGGTAGACCTTTTGATGGCAAAACCCTTTGAGGTAAAAAAGCTTTTTGAGATCCTAAATGACGCCCAGAAGATTAAAAAGAAAAGGGAAGAGAAGAAACTGGAAAAGGTTACGTCAGGTTAGATGACTTCTTATAATAACTCGACTGGATTGAAAGCCGTGGCAAAAACTTCACGGCTTTTTTTATTGACATTTCTCTATCCAAAGATGAAATTAGGGGTGAAAAGAATTCTTTAATTTATATGGTAGCGGTGCCTCTCCTGAGGCAACGAGTTGTCGTCCTCACGGGAGTGAGGACGCTACGGAATAAAAAATGGAAAATATCACCCAGATTCTCTTCAGCCTATTTTTAATCTACGCCTCAGCCAAGCTCTTAGGGGAGATTTTCGAGAGGTTCAAACAGTCCGCGGTGATTGGAGAGATCTTGGCCGGGGTCATTCTGGGACCCCAGGTTTTTAATCTCATCGGTTCCTCGGAGATATTTCCGGTTTTAGCCCAGATCGGGGCAATCATTTTGCTTTTCACCATAGGGCTTCAGACTAAAGTTGAAGAGATGATGAGTGTTGGGAGAACCTCCCTGATAGTTGCATTCCTGGGTGTGATCTTCCCTTTCATATTCGGATACCTTTATATCCTGATAATAGATCACACCACAGTTGAGGCGATGTTTATCGGTGCGGCCATGGTGGCGACCAGCGTGGGTATCACCGCCCGGGTATTTGCGGATCTCGGCATTCTGGACACGAAAATTGCCCGGGTCATCTTAGGGGCGGCAGTGATCGATGATGTTATCGGACTGGTGGTCTTAGCCATTGTCACTGGTTTGGGGAAAGGGACTTTGTCTTTAGTTAAAATTGGTCTAATTACTTTAGAGGCAATTGGTTTCATCGCCTTTCTGATAATCGTCGGTCGAAGGATAGTTCACCGGGTAGTTCCCAGAGTAGCAAGTTTTCCTACCAGGGATGCAGTTTTTTCCCTGGCAATTCTTTTCTGTCTTTTTCTGTCAGCGGTTGCCAGCTACATAGACTTGGCTGCCATAGTAGGTGCCTTTTTAGCAGGTATGGTTCTGGCCGAGTTAAATATTGAGTTCAATCTATCGGTTAAAACAGAATCGTTGTACAATTTTCTGGTCCCCTTCTTCTTTGTAATCTTGGGAAGCTGGGTTGACCTTTCCATATTTGCCAGGCCGGCGCTTTTATGGGCAGCTTTAATCATTACCCTTTTTGCCATCCTCGGAAAACTTATTGGCTGTGGTCTGGGTGCCCTGAGTTTAGGCAGAAGAGAAGCATTGGCAGTAGGATTTGGAATGGTGCCTCGTGGAGAAGTAGGGATGATCATCGCTTCGATCGGCTTGAGCATGAAAGCTATAACTTCGGACCTTTACACTGTGATCATATTTATGGTAATGGCAACTACCCTGATAACTCCTCCGATTTTGAGGGGGTTGACTAAGAACGTGAGAAGTGAGACGTGAGACGGAAGACGAAAAACGAAAAAATGTCAGAATATTCAACATTTAATTCAAGAAGATAACTTGGAAGCAGAGAAAAAACTAAAAATCGCCTTGGGTGCCCTTTTGATTGTGATCGTAATCGGTACCCTGGGATATAGTCTGATAGAGGGGTGGAATATCCTGGATTCTTTGTATATGTCCGTTATAACCATATCCACCGTTGGATTTCAGGAGATCCACCCTCTTTCCTCAACTGGCAGGGTCTTCACTATATTTTTTATAATCTTCGGAGTGGGGACTACTCTTTATGCAATTGGGGCTGGAGCGCAACTTATGTTAGAAGGGCAAATCAGGAGTATTTTAGGGAGAAGAAAGATGAGCAAAAAAATTCAGGAGATAAAAGATCATTACATAATCTGCGGATACGGGAAAGTAGGCCAGCAGATCTTCAGCGAATTTTCCTCGCGCCAGGTACCCTGTACCGTAGTAGAGAAAAACCCGGAGGTAGTGGAAAAGGCCATAAAAGACGGGGCCCTGGTAATTGAAGGTGACTCAACCTTAGATTCAGTTTTAGAGGAGGCAGGGATAAAAAGGGCAAAAGGGTTGATCTCGGCTGTGGCTTCAGAAGCGGACAATGTGGTCATCTCCCTTTCTGCCAGAGAGCTGAATCCGGATATAATCATCGTGGCACGGGCTGAAACAGAGGAGTCGGAGAAAAAGCTTTTAAGGGCAGGGGCAAATAGAGCCATCTCACCGCATACTCTGGGAGGGACCAGGATGGCGCTCGCTGCCTTAAGGCCTCATTTAGTGGATTTTATGCAGGTGGCAACCTCAGCTCAAGGGATGGAGATGAGGATCGAGGAATTAGAGGTTAAAGAAGGAAGCACTATTTCAAATTCCACCTTAAAAGATTGTGAGCTCAGGTTGAAAGTAGGAGTGATCGTCTTAGGTATTCACAAGAAAAACGGGCAGATGCTTTTTACTCCTCCGCCTGATGCAAAGATGGAGCCAGGGGATACCTTGATCGCTATCGGGAAAAGAGAAGATTTAGAGAAGTTAGAAAAATTGACCAGCAGTTAAATCTGGAGTGCGTCGTCCGTGACGATGCTATAGGGGCGTATTGCAATACGCCCCTACAAAAGGATATCCTTGGAATGTACCGCATTGACACGGTCAATGCACTCCAAAAAGGAAAATCTTATGCCAGAGATAAGACAGAACAGAGCCACCAAGGAGTGGGTGATAATAGCCACAGAGAGGGCCAAAAGACCGGATGATTTTCAAGCCAGGGAGGAGAAAATACCTGTACCGGCTTTTGACCCGCACTGCCCTTTCTGTCCGGGAAACGAATCTCAGGCCCCAGGTGAGATCGTCTCTTTTCGCCAGGAAGGGACACAAAAGGATAAGCCGGGCTGGTGGGTGAGGATAATTCCAAATAAATTCGCGGCTGTCAGCCCTGGGGTGGAGTTGATGAGGGAGACCGAAGGGTTTTTCCTGAAGATGGGAGGATACGGGAGACACGAGGTGATTATCGAATCTCCCCAGCATAACCTTTCCTTGGGAAATATGAGTCTGAAGCAGGTGGAGGAGGTCTGTTTAGTTTACAGGAAAAGATACAGAGAGCTTTGTGCGGATAAGGATATCAAGATAGTCATTATTTTCAGAAACCATGGAAAGGCGGCTGGAACTTCTCTGGTTCATCCTCATTCCCAGTTAATAGCTATGCCTCTGGTGCCCACTCATATCAGGCATCTTTTGGAGGAAGCGACCAGGTATTATGATGACCATGGCAGTTGCGTTTTCTGCGATATGATCAAGGAGGAGCTGGAGTTTAAAAAAAGGGTGATTTTAGAGACCGAATCGTTTGTCGCCTTTTCACCTTTTGCCTCACAGGTTCCTTTCGGCATCTGGATAGTGCCAAAGGAGCATAACGCCGGCTTTGGAAACATAACCACAGATGAGGCCAAGAAATTAGCGTTTATCCTCAGAGAGGTCTTGGGCAGGCTTTATACCAAGTTAGCTGACCCGGACTATAACTTGGTTCTGCACACTGCACCGATAAGGGACTCAAACGAGGATTTTTACCACTGGTATATCCAGATTCTGCCGCGGCTGACAACCCAGGCAGGTTTTGAATTAGGCTCAGGGGTTTATATAAATACTTCCCTGCCTGAGGAAACTGCGGAATTCCTGAAAGGAGGAGGTGATAAGTGACAAAAATTATCAGTAAAGAAGGTTTCTGGTAATAGTTATTATATCTGAACAAGTTCGTAATAACAAACTTCAATGAAATTGATGATACCAGGCAGTAGTGATCAATTTCAACGGAGGACTATATGAAATACTCAGTTCACGGGCCGTTCAAGATTGCTAGGCATAGCGGAAATGTCGATCGAAACCCCAAAGTCAAGAGAGAATTCTGGGAACGCGTGGCGAAAGAAGATTCCTGCCTTCCGGCTGGTTGCGGATGCTACCTTTTTGCTGTTCAAGCAGGAAGAGGCATCAAGCCGTGGTATATTGGCATGGCGGAAAAACAGTCGTTTGAGAATGAATGTTTTTCCTCACACAAGCTCAACATTTACAATGATGTTCTGGCAAAGGGGACTGGAACACCGATCATTTTCCTGATCGCCAAACGAACCAAGAAAAACAAGTTAGCGCATCCTAGCAAGAGGCGTCATCCGTCGAGTAAGTTCCTTGAATCTATGCTTATCGGAATTGCGCTCGACAGGAACACAAACTTGATGAACATTCACAAAACAAAATTTGCAAAGGAAATGACTGTGCCGGGTCTTATCAACTCTCCCGAAGGAGCTCCGACGCGGGCAGAATCAAAATTCAAAAAGGCCATGCGGGGGAGATCATAGTCCGAGCCCTAATGCGGACAGCCACAAGGGCTGTCCCTACCTTAACTGCAGGATTTGAATTAGGCTCAGGCGTTTATATAAATACTTCCCTGCCTGAAGAGACTGCGGAGTTTCTGAAATAAGGAGGTCTAATATGATCGGTGCAATAATTGTGAAAAGCAAGGTGCGTTCTGCATTTGCTTGTCTAAACCGGCGTGACCTTCCAGCATTCCTTTCCGGCTGGGCAGAGGATGCTACTTTTATCTACCCTGGCAATATCTCCGTCAGCGGGAAGATGCAAGGCAAAAAAACCATTGAAGGATGGTTTAGGAAATACCTGGACCAGTTTCCCACCCTGAAGTTCACTCTTAGAAGTGTCTCTGTTCAAAATATATTTGCTTTTGGCGGCACAAACGTGGTTGCAGTGGAGTGGGATATCAACCTTACCAATCGAGAGGGAAAAGATTTTCAAAACAGCGGGGTTACCATTATCAATGTCAAAAAAGGAAGGGTTATTTTAGTGCGTGACTATATATTTGACACTGAGGGATTGAAAAAAGCATGGGGAGTTTTGTAGGTCAGGTTCCCCCGCGCACCAGGCAAGAAGTTATTCCTATGAAGGTTTTAGTTATCCAGAACTGTAAAACAGAAGGTATAGGATTATTTGAGGAGTATCTTAAAGAAAAAGGGATATATTATTATGTTTTCCCTGCCTATACTGGAAAAATATTTCCTTCCATAAAACAATTCGATGCTTTCATTGCTGGCGGAGCTCCAATTTCTGCTTATGAATTGTATAAATATCGTTTCCTGAGTAATGAATGGAGATATTTGAAAAAGGTCATCCAATTAAATAAACCTTATGTGGGTATCTGTTTTGGAGGTCAGTTTTTGGCTCGACTGCTTGGGGCAAAAGTGAAAAAAATCCGGTAATGGAGATTGGAGGATATGAGGTAAAACTCACCCCAGATGGTGAAAAGAATAGATTTTTCAAAGGATTTCCGAACAGATTTCCTGTGTTCCACTGGCACGGAGATACATTTGACCTACCCAAAGGGGCTAAATTACTTGTTCAGGGAATCGATTGTAAAAACCAGGTATTCAGTTATAAAAATACCCTGGCTTTACAGTTTCATCTTGAGGTTACTTCCCAGGAAGTTAGTATTTGGGCAGAAAAATACAAGAATGAACTAAAAAGAGTCAATAAAACTAAAGAGCAAGTAGTGAAAGAATCTCAAGTTAGAGAAAAGAAGATGAAAAAACTTGCATTTCTGTTATTAGATAATTTTCTTCAGACATAATAGATTCGTAGGTCAGGTTCCTCATGCACCTGACCTAAAACATTGTACTCTTTAGACATCCATAACAGTATTTAAAACCTCACCCTTTCCCTCTCTTCCTAAGGAGAGGGAACCAGGCTGTTGTGGTCCCGCCGTTGGCGGGATCAGGTACGTTAATTAATAATCTAAATTTCTACAGAAGTGGTAAGGGCAATTCATGAATTGCCCCTACCTGACAAAAAATGGGACTCTGACGAGTTCCGCTACCAGAAAATAAGAGCTTTTTGGTTTTGTAAAAATCAAAATATTATGGTTGATTTTTTAAAAGGAAAGAATAAATTACTCAAGTGAATAAATTCTCAAACTTATATCAGGATACCAAAAACTCAAAACTCATAAGGAGGTTTAAATGATCGTGAAACTTTCCAACGGGAAAGAGATTCCCGTTGAGATGCACAAAGTTAGAATTGTGCAGAAAACTTTTCTTATTCCAGTTGAAAAAAGGCTTAAGGCTATTGAGGAGGGAGGATATAACACCTTCTCCCTTCGGACAAGGGACATCTTCCTGGATATGCTCACTGACAGCGGAACCAATGCCATGAGCGATAACCAGCTGGCTGCGATGATGGTTTCAGATGATGCCTATGCCGGCTGCGAGAGCTTTTATAAGTTAGCCAGCTCCATAAAGGACGTACTGGGATTTGACTACGTTCTGCCTGTTCATCAGGGAAGGGCAGCCGAGCATCTTATAGCCAAGGTTTTTATAAAACCAGGCGATGTCATCCCGATGAACTACCATTTCACTACCACCAGAGCCCATTTTGAACTGGCTGGCGGCAGAGTGCTGGAGATTTACAGAGACGAGGCTTTGAATACCCAGAGCACCAATCCTTTTAAGGGGAACCTGGATCTACAGAAGTTCAGAGACGTCATAAAAAAGTACGGCAGGGAAAAGATATCTTTCGTCAGAATGGAGGCGACTACCAATCTTTTGGGCGGACAGCCATTCTCTATGGAGAATTTAAGAGAGGTCAAAAAGATCGCCTCAGAAAATGGTATCTTCCTGGTTTTCGATGGAAGCCTGATCTCGGAGAATGCTTACTTCATAAAGAAAAGAGAAAAAGGATACGAGAACAAATCGATCCAGGAGATAATCACAGAGCTGATGAGCTATGTGGATATCTTCTATCTCTCAGGAAGAAAAAGCAGCTGCGTGCGGGGCGGGTTCATCGCTACCAACAACAAAAAATATTATGAGGAGATAAAACCCTGGCTTCCGGTTTACGAGGGATTTTTGACCTATGGAGGGATGTCCACAAAGGAAATCGAGGCTATGGCAGTTGGATTAAGAGAAATGACTGATGTGAACGTGGCTGGGAGCGCGGCGGAATTTGTAAAATATTTTGCGGAAAGATTGATCGACCATAAAATCCCGGTGGTGACGCCTCCAGGAGGTCTTGCCTGTCATCTGGATGCCAAGCTGTTTTTACCGCATATCCCCTGGAATCAATATCCAGCCGGAGCTTTGTCTGCAGCAGTTTATATTGCCTCGGGAGTGAGAAGTATGGAAAGGGGCACCATCTCAGTGGACCGGGACCCGGATACAAAACAGGAGATACCTTCAGACTTGGAATTAGCCCGTCTGGCAGTCCCACGCAGGGTTTATACGATGTCCCAGATAGAATATGTGGTTGACCGGCTGACCTGGTTACATAAGAACCGGGATCTGGTTAAGGGATTGAAATTCGTAGAGGAGCCACCAGTCCTGAGGTTCTTCTTCGGTAAATTAATTGCCCTGGACAACTGGGGTGCGAAATTAACTGAGGCTTTCAAAAAAGAAATCGGGCCGGAATAAAAAGAAGTTCAAGAGTTTAAAGGATCAAAGAAGCCGCGTAGGGCGGAGTTTAACTCCGCCCCTACGCACTGAGTCCTGAACGCGGTAAGGACGTCGGGCGTGAAGCCCGACGCTACATTTTCATCACGTACAAGCATCTTCAAAGGAGGGGTTGAGAAATGCTAAAAATAAAAAGAGTCTATGAGGAGCCAGCCAAAGAGGATGGGTTCAGGATATTGATTGACCGGCTCTGGCCTCGGGGTCTGACCAAGGAAAAAGCAAAGGTTGATTTATGGCTAAAAGATATCGCGCCTTCTGATGCCTTAAGGAAATGGTATCAGCACGATCCGGGAAAATGGCTTGAGTTCAAACGCAGGTATTTTTCAGAGCTGAAAGACAAAAAAGAATTTCTGGAGTTGATTCAGGACAAAGCAAAGAGAGGAACCGTGACTCTGCTTTTTGGTTCAAAAGAAAAGAGATTCAATAATGCTATGGCGCTGAAAGAGTATTTCCAAAGAAAGATGAAGTAGTGAACGTCAGGAGAGCAGGTCTGGAGCAAATATTTGGTAGGTCAGGCATTCCCGTCTGACTGGGTAGACAAGGTTGCTTGTTCCACCACTTAAAGTTTATTCGTTGCCAGAGCAAGCCTCCGCAGGGAGGGAGTGGCAGTGATAGTGTTTGTTTGGAATGCATCGTCCGTGACGATGCAGCATTGACATGGTCAATGCACTCCAAAAACTTATTTCCTTCCAGTTATACTCAATGACTTATCTAATAGTTCCTTAATCTTATTCAACTTCTCTTTCTGTCTTTCTCTCGTCTTTTTATCCAGATCATAACCTAAAGCCTCCCTACAAATTGAAATACATTCTGGGAAATCACCGGAGTTGAAATAAGAATCCGCGATCCGGTACTGGCATTCTATCAGGTTGTAATAATTTTCAGCAGGGTTATTATTCAGCTTCTTTTTTATCAGCTCATAATATTCTATGGCTTTATGCCAGTCATATTTCTCGTAGTGAGCTGTGGCTAAAGCCCATAAGAAGATCTTTCCGTCTGGATATTCTCTTTGCAGACTATCAGCTAAGGCGATAGCTGGTGAGTAGTTTTTTTCCTTAATATAGATCCAGATCAGAGCATTCAGAGCTGCTACTTTTGAGAAAAGGCTTTCTTTAGCCGCTAACTTTAACTCCTCTACCCCTTTTTTCCTTTCATCTGCAAAAAAGGGAAGCCAGGAAAAAGATTTGGTAAAATAACTGGTCCAGTAATGATATGAGCCTAAACCCACATAGGCATCGTAAAATTTAGGATTCAACTCAACCGCTTTTTTGAAGGCAGATTTTGCCTTCAAGGTATTTTTGAATGCAGGCCACCAGCCGCCTTTTCGTGCCTTGTATACTCCTAAATACCCATACGAATTACCCAGGTACAGGTAATCCCAAGGGGTTTCTTCTCCGGATTTTATTCTATTTCTGGCTATTTTGATTGAGGTCTCAAGTTCTGAATAGAACTCCTCCTCTTTGAAATCACCCTCATAGTCCATCATCTCTGCCTGGTACAAGGCGCCCAGGAAAAAATATCCAGCCGGGTCTTCTGGCTTTTCTCTTATGATCTGCTTAAACCTGCCCTCTGCATAAAGATAGTTCTCATTAAGGGTGGCATTTATCCCTTCGTTTATCAGGTTTAGATAAAAGGAAGAGTCCGATGACCGTTCCGAAGGATCGTCCCGCCGGGAATCAGCCGGATCAGAAGGAAAAGCAACTGAGGAGGAAATGACAAGGCTTAGGAATACAAAAATAAAAAAGGAAAATTTCATTTTGATTTCAGTTTTTGAGAGATCTCCTTTTGCAGATCCTTGACCTTATCCAGAAATGGCTCTGCATAGTCGCTGTCTTTGACTTTAGGCTCAAGCTGAATAGCTTGATTTAACTGCTGCTGAGCAGATTGAATACTTCCCTGGTTAAAATTGGTATAAGC
>Ga0209777_10007177_pt1 | contig 12414 bp, 18 predicted proteins | sample FrelakmetHBP12HB_FD_187147 | JGI IMG/M metagenome (GOLD analysis project Ga0209777, IMG submission 187147) | Freshwater lake sediment microbial communities from the University of Notre Dame, USA, for methane emissions studies -HBP12 HB (SPAdes)... | ecosystem: Environmental > Aquatic >... | reverse complement strand
CATTATTAACAAGCGCTGGTGCTGTATAAGTTCCGACACTATTTGTAGTTGAATCAATATAATGCCAAGTGGTTTGTGTAGCCTGAGTTGTTGGAATTAAAAATATTTTACCATTAGGAGCTAAAACCCCACCAGTATAAGCACTAGCAGAAAGAACTGGACCAGTATAAGATTGAATACTATTATCTGATGTTCTTATATAATGCCAAGTTGATTGTGTTGATTGTCCTTGTGGAATCATATAAATATTACCATTTGAGGCTAAAACCCCACCAAAATAAGCTCCACTAACAGCACTTGGTGCAGAATAAGGAACAATGGTGTTATTTGTTGTATTAATATAATGCCAGTTTGGTTGATTTTCTGACCAAAAATAAGGAATCATCCAAACTTTACCATCTGGTGCAGTTACACAAGATGAGTAAGCATTATATGTAACACCACTTCCATTAGTATAAGTGCCTACAGCTCCGGTTCCTGAATTAATATAATGCCAAGGACTTGAGTTTGATTGAAAAAATGGAGCCATATAAATATTGCCATTAGGAGCTAGACAACCACAATTATAAGCGCCTGCAACAGAAATACCAGTTGAATGTGCATAAGCAACAACATTACCAGTATTAGTATCTATATAATGCCAATTTGTTTGATTTGATTGATTATAAGGAATTAAATAAATTCTACCATTAGATGTTAATACACCGCCCTGATAAGCTCCATTAACAGCAGTAACTCCATGCGCATATTGTACAACCTGCCCAGGTCCTCCAGCCGCATTTATACTGTTATTCAGGACTACTTGTGTTCTTCCCCAATCTGTACAAGTCTTTCCTCCCCACCAATCTGCTGGAGCATATGCATCCCCATCTACAGAAGCAACTGCCAACTGTGCTCTACTACTATTTGCCGTAAAATATAAACTATAGCCATCATATTCCAAGGCTCCATTTACTGGAGTACCTAGATTAGTTCCAGATGTAAATAACAGGGGGGGGTTGTCGCCGTTCCAGCTGGTAACTTCAGATAACCATCAGGACTAACATTAATACCTAATTTAGCCGCAGCAGAAGAACCAGTCAATGTTATTGAATTATTAGAATAGTTGATTTTCAAAGTCATATCATAATCCTCTATAATATGTCTTTATATTGAATCAAATTATTTTTTAACTTCATTCAAAATTGATTTAACTTCAACAAAAAAAGATTTAGCTTCAGCAAATTTTAAATATGAATCAACTATCTGTCTGGCTTGCGCAAAATCATTGTCTGGATCAGAACTATCTAAGCACGCCTGGCAAATCTTAAAATTTGTCACATTAATTTTTGATAATGCAACACATTTAAGTTCATCAGGATTAAACTCAATAGCACAAACAATACAGTTACAATTTTGTTGCGACATGATATTACTTCTATATCAGAGAAATATAATAGATTCAATTTTATTCATAATTATTTTTAAATCCCTAAATATATGTTCCAATCTTCATGCCAATATTCCTGAGGATCTGCAACAAAATTATATGATACAAAAGATGGCAGCATAGGTACCTTTAATAATACCATGTCGGCTTGCTCAGGTGTCCTGCTTGACTTCTTCGAATTGCAATCCTTACAGCACACAACACAATTAAGAAAAGACGTTATCCCTCCCTGAGACTTCGGCAATACATGGTCAATCGTTATCTGTGCCGCTGATAATAATACTTGACAATATTGACATCTGCTCTTGTCCCTCTTAATAACCGCTTTCCTACTAAAATTCGTATAATTCCTAATTACCTTTCTTACATATTTTTTTAATCTTAAAATTGATGGATGATTAATAACCACAGCCCCAAATATAACCCTGTCCTCCCATGTACTGATGACTTCAACTTTCTCCTTAGCTAACATCTTAAATGCCTTCCTCTCAGGAATAAAAGCTAAAACTTCATAAGTTGAATTTAAAAGAAGGGTTTTCTTCGACATTTTCGAAGCTTTCACACAAAGATTTTGAGATCCATATATTTATAAATAATATCTAAATTATTATCCAAACTAATAATGGGTGACCAACATGGCTTGGAATCAATTTTCTGAGATGAAAATCTAAAATTATTTCTGCCTATATTCTTAACATAAACAGCTATCTTATTATCCAAAATCCCGTAAATCCCAGTTTTAATCAAAATATCATTAGATACAGACTTAAATCCACGATTTAACTTAATATGAGCCTCTCCTTCAGAAAATTGAGATAAATGCAAATGAATATGCGTCTCAATTTCTAAACATAAATGTTTAACATCATATTTTTCATTATTAATTATGTTATATAATTTGTCTGAAATATTCATTTGATAATCGCCATGGGGAGTTCAAGAGGAGATTTAGTTCCATCAACAACTATCTCTTGAACAGATTCTAACTTCTCTTTGGTTAATGACTCTCTCTTATTAATTAATACTCTATATGTTCCTGGAACCAACGAACACATCCATTTACCAGCTCCATTTGTTCTTACTTTATGCAATTGTTCATTATTAACAGGATTTATTACCTCAACATCTGCCAAGAAAATTGCCTTTCCATTTCTATCAACAATGCGCTGTACTACTGGCACAGCATTAACTGAATTTGTAATGAGGGGCTTTTCTCTAACTTCTTTATGTTCAATAGGTTTGCTTACAATAATTTCAGCCTCAGTCTTAATAGGCTTTGGTGCCGCAGGAACATCTGTGAATGTCTCAGGTCTTGATGTGCGCCGAAACCCTACAGGATTATTATCAACAGGAACAGTTGCTTCTGCAAAAATTGGGATTTGTTTTTCGCTTGGTTTAATTTGGCTCATTAATGGAGATGACTCAATTGCTTCAATGGAGAACTTTGGAGCATTTCCCTTCTGCAACTTATCAACAAGATCAAACAATTGATTTAATTTATTTGATAATACTTTATAATTCAAATCATTTGTTCTAAACATATTTATAAGCAAATCCATTTTTTGCTCTAAATCTAATAAAACATCTGTAGCTTTTCTAGGGTTTTCCATTTTCACTCCAAGAACACACCAATCTTAATCTTTATCTTCTTAAACACCGTAATATCATCAACAGGAACTTCTATATTTGGAAATAATTCATGCTCCCCAAATATAAGCCTCTTAACTTCCTCTTGTATAAAATCCTCTTCCCCTGTACATAAAACATCTTCCTTAATTAAAAGGATGTAAGTTCCAGTACCAGCATCTACATCTGTGCCTGTATGTACGTCTGTTAATGAAGATTTAATTCCCAAAGCTTCATCTGTAAGAAAGTCATTATTATCAATCATCTCATGAGAAGAATCAACCTCAAATACATCATCAACTATGTGAGAATCAATAGATGATATATTGGGAATTGCTCCCAAATCAGATCCTGGATATGCGCTGGTTATCTTATATTCCGTGGGCATCTTACCCTGCTTTACAACAATTGTATTATCCACAATTGCCGCTTGAACATTACGAGGATTAGGTTTTGGACCAAATCTGGCTTCTGTAGGCGTTATTCCCATAGCCTTGTATTGAGGCACATAAGGCTCATATTTGTCTGACATTTACTTATTACCCTCAATTTCCATCATCTTTCTACGCATCTCATTTCGCTTCCGACGCTTCTTATCTGAGGGCTTCTCATATGACTGCCTCTCCTTATATGTAGATAGAATTCGCTCTTTTTGAACTAATGCTCTAAATGCTCTTAATGCCTTTTCAAAATTGTTGCCATATACTCTAACCTCAATTGGTTCTGCTTGAACTGCCTCAATATGAGCATATTGAGAGCTTTTGTCATCTGCCTTCTCACCAACTTGTACGTTTTTATTATATTCGTTCATCTAAATCCCTTATTTCAAATAATTCTTTGTCTTAATTGTTCTGCTGCTCAATAAGTTCTTATCTCTAATTAATCTATTAAAAGCATTATCAATGTCTTTAATTGTAGGGGCTTTTCTGTTATGTGATAATGCCTCAAACATTGAAGATATATAAAGTTCCTTTAAGTAGGCATATGAAAATTCATATTGTTCAGCTTGTTTAGATAACTCTTTACATTTGGCTGGAGTTATTAACTTGTCAAACCATCTATTAAGATATATATGAACCATTTCTTTAGTTGGAAGAGGAATCTCATATTTTCTGTCAAATCTTGAGGGTCTATCCGTAATATTTGCTTTTAACTTGGAAATGTTATTTGCTGTCGCTACTACAACAATTCCATTCTTTGTCGCTATCCCATCCATCAAATTCAAGAATGTAGAAATATCAATCCCTCTGTCAAATAATGAATCTAAATCTTCAAAGTATAAAAGAGATGGACTTTGCTCCTCCGCATATGTAAATGCCTCCCGTATCATGTCATTGTCTGCCTCTGATACTATCGTCACTGGTTTGAAATTATAAACCGACATCAGAGTTCTTATAAGCGAAGTCTTACCACATCCCGCATTTCCATACAATAGAATACCAGTTTTCCAAGGAATCTTATTTTTGACATAAAAGTCTTGGGAGAAGAGGAAGCCTTCTATAGCATTTTTAATTTCGGTTTTCATTTCTTTAGGGAGGAAGAGGTCATCCCAAGAATGTTCTCTAGTATAGGAGATATCATCACCGCCTATGACTCTAATATGTAGATTGGAGCGATCTCTTTGTTGAACCCATTCATCGAAGGAATTGCGAAGTTTTAGATATGATTCATAATTTTTTTCAGAAGCTATGACAAAGAAGGAGATTTCGTCTTCATATTGGCAACCCTTATGAAAGGCAGCTATATGAAGGAACTCTGTGTCTTTATTTTTAATTAAGAAAGCGCCTTGAGCGAAAAACTTCTCATAATTATTGTCAGTTTTCCAGGAAACAATTGATTCTTTAAAGAGGCATTCAACTGTTATATTATTTAATCTACAGAAATGGAGAAACTGTCCATCGACGATAATTCTATTATGAACAAACTTGTTAAGTTTTGAGGTGTCTGAGGAATTGAGATAAGGTTTGAAAGCTTTTAGGTACCAATCCATTAACTCTGTAAAGTTAAATGGTGGGCGTGGTCCATATTGAGATTCTAAGGATGATAGAGAAAGTTCTTTAGGAGTTAATGATTGCAATAATTCCTTTGATAAGTTCTCTTGTTTTTCGATATCTGTAGATGATAAATACTTATGATCTTCGGTGGGGTTTTTAAAAACCATATATGAACCTGTTTTCTTTCTTTCAAAGTCCTCTATATCAGTATAATTATGAAAATTTGGATGGGAAGGGCTGTGGATATTATTTTTAAATTATTTTTCTGGTTGTTGCTCGAGATTTTTTGTGAAATTGCAACGCGGGTAAGAGGAACAACCCATAAACTTATTACCAGTTTTAGTTGTAATGGTGCGCATGGGAGATTTGCATTTCTCACATAGAAGACCACCATTATCAAGATAGGCTTTATCGAGTTCGGGCTTAAATAAAGAATAAAAGTTTTTAAGCATATCTATATAATTTAATTTACCTTGTTCTATTAAATCAAGTTGTTCTTCCATAGAAGCCGTATAATTTACATCCAAAAAATTAAAGTATTTATCTAATATGTTGGTTACTTTTATACCCAATTCAGTAGGATAAAAAATATTACCCTTCTTCTCAACATAATTGCGCACACATATCTTACTTATCAACTCACTGTAGGTTGCCGGTCTACCAATTCCCTTCACCTTCATCTCATGTAGGAGGCGCTCCTCCGAAAACCTAGGAGGTGGTTGTGTTGATTTCTTTTCTAATTTAACTGGTTTAGCTCCATATAGATATAAAATATCATTTACAAAAAGATCAGGGATGTCAATTTTACCAACATCATCAGTTGTTCCTAATACTTCAAGAAATCCTTTTTCATCTTCTTTTAAAGCTTTTCCTGAAACTTTAACCTCAGCATTTTTATTATTTTTTACATGAGCTGTTATTTTTAGTGTATTAAAAATAGCTGGATTCATTTGAGATGCAATTTGAAAATTATATACAGTTTTATATACTTTCTTTTCTATACTATCTAAAATTGCACTATTTTTATCTGGAATAAGACTTAAATCAATAACATGTATGCATTCGTGAGCATCTTGCGCATCCTGTGTGTTTTTAAATATATTTGGTTTTGAAGGAATAGAGTAATTATTATTAACAATAAACTGCCTTGTTTCTTCTATTGTATCGTCGCCCATTCTTACAGAATCTGTTCTAATGTAGGATAAAAAACCACATTCATATAATGATTGACTAGCGCGCATAGTATCTGCAGAACTGACGCCCATTTTTGCCATAATTTGTTGTAGACTTGACGTGGTCAATGGAGCGGGTGCAGATTTTCGTTCCTCTTGGCGCAAAACCTCTGAAACCACATATTCTGCATTTTTATCTGATAATACAGAATACATTTCTTTTGCAATTTTTTCATCAGTTAATTTTTTGGAATATTTTGCAATAAAGCTTTCTTTATTATCTTTGGATAAAGAAACTTGAATATTAAAGAACGTTTCGGGGACATGCCTCGAGATTTCCATTTCTTTGGCAACAATTAATTTTGTGACGCAACTTTGTACACGACCTGCGCTTAATTTGTTGCCATCTTTAATATCCTTACCCATGTAATTTTGAAGGAAAGGTGAGGTTTTAAACCCCACGATACGATCAAGGAATCTACGTGCTTCTTGAGAATGAAATTGATTTTGAAATCCTATATCAGTAAGTTCAATTGTATTTTCTAAGGCTTTTAGAATATTTTTCTTATCAATTTTATTAAAAGTCATCCTTCTAATTGGTTTTCCGACATCAAATAAACGCCAAAAAATATGCTGTGCGATGCTTGCCCCTTCACGATCTGGGTCACTCGCCAACAATATTTTATCACATTCTTTAGCCGCATTTATTAATTGGTCAAGTATTTCTACTTTATCAGGATTTAAAACATATTTTGGAATAAAGCCAGCTTCAATATTAATACCAATACCATGTGCACCACCTTTTGCTAAATCTGCAACATGCCCACAGCTGGCTAGCACAATGTAGTCATTTCCAAGATAATTCTGTATAGTGTGCGCCTTTACGGGCGATTCTACCACAATTAAAGTTTTATTACTCATTTATTATTTCTTTCAAGTTATTCAATATAATACTTAAATTTAATATTATCTACACACATCGCCCGTTGCAAAAAGCAAGTTAATCACGTAAAATTACATGTAAAGCTAAAATAATTTAAATAAAAATTCCAACTTTATTTAATTTTTCAAAATAAAATTTCATATCTTCATGTGGAAAATTTTTATTACAATTATATGACGCCCATATTTTGCCCCCTATCTCTCTCCATTCTAAAGAATTATTTTGTAAAGTTCCATTATTTAAGAAATTACCTTTTATTTCAAAATCTTTATGTTTTACTAAAAAGAAATGCTGTTTATAAAACGGTTCATGTCTATATGTAAATGAATGATCTGAATTTTCACATGTAAATCTAAAATGATTTCCATTTTCAAAAATATTAACCTTTAATTTATTATCACAAATAGGACAACTCATTCTATTTACTATTAAAATAATTTGTAATTTTTTATCATTTTTATTTGCTGCATCTAATACACAAATAGGAAAATAAAAAATAAAACCGTTTTTATTATTTGATGAAAAAGCACTAATAAATGGCAAAACTTTATCATCAATAATAGTTAAATAACACGGACATTGTTCTATAATAAAATCACAATCAAGTATATTTTGATATTCATTGTTTTTTAATTCATCATAATTAGAAATAATATCTTCATATATAGATATATATTTTTCATTTATACGAACCTTATCACCTTTTGAAAGTTTATATTCCATTTTAAAAAGATACATTTTTAATTTTTCTTCGAAATTATCGGTAGTCAAAGTTTTATCAAATGGAATGTTCATAATAAACTTACAACTTTTTTATATAATTCTAAATTAGAATTATTACAGAATGGACATTTATGATTATTCATATAAATAATAGATATTTCTCTAATCTTTCCTCAAAGTTTTCCGGAGTTATATGTTTATCCACAGAATTAATTGTTAGATATTTTTTCATTAAATCAGGCATATATAATTGCATAACCGAATCCGAACATTTATAATTAAAAATATATAAAGAATATCCTTTTTTGTTAGCTCTATTTCTTAGATAAACCCATTCTACTTTTTCATCCATATAATAAAATTCAACATAAATATCACCATGATTATTGCACATATGATGATTATACATATTAAGCATTTCATTAGATGTTTTATTGCAAAATGGACAAATCATGAAAATATTGCCAACTTTAAATATATTTCCAATCTTTCTTCGAAATTATCTGGAGTTAATTTATTATCAAAAGGCAATTTAATATTTGATTCATTCACATAATTATATAATCGCATTTCTTCATTATTAACAATACTAATTTTAAAATCATAACTATTTATAGTTATAATATTTAAAAGTCCAGTCCCATTTTTTAAAATACACACTTCTAACTTGTGATTATTGCAAATATAATATGTTCCTTGAATTACTCTTCTGCCATTATCAAGCTCTTCATTACAAAATGGACAAATAAAAGATTTCATTGAAACATCAAATAAAACTTCAATTTATCTTCAAAGTTTTCGGGAGTTAATGCCTTATCAATAGGAAAATGTATATGCTCTTTACCATCCCATATACTCATTTCCTTATCATTTATTAAAATAAAACAATTATATTCTGCGTTAATAATATAAATGCCACTATTATCAATTTCAACCTTAATATTATTATGATTATTGCAATAATGATATTTATCATATTTAGATTTATATATCATTTCTTCATTGCAATATGGACAGTTTTTCTTCATTTAAACGTCATATAAAAGTTAATTTTATCTTCGAAATTCTCGGGCGTTAAACTCTTGTCAATAGGGAAATCTAAATAATAATGATTATAATCAGTTATTCTCATCTTATCAATCAGTGGATAAATGTATAAAATATATTCTTGTAATTTTTTATAAACAACAATCTCATTAATTTTATTAATAGCTCTAGAGTCGTATAAAATAACTGTAGTGTCTTTGTGATTTCTACATTTAAATGGTCCAATCTCTTCTCCTGTTTTGAGAAAAGAATTTGAATGCAAGATTAAATCACAAAATGGACAATGAACTAACAGATCCACATTAGAACCTTCTAGTAGATTTTAACTTTTCTGAATATCTACTTCTTCTACATATTGATTCAGGCTTATTACAATGTTTGTATGTAAATAACCAAATTGTTTTTCTGCAAGAACAAAAGGCATATTCAAATCCTGTATTAAAAAACTTATTGGAAAAGAATTTGGATTTCAAAACAAAATCATAATGAACTCCAAATGCATGCATTTTGGTGAAAAATCTGGGCTGACAACTTAAATAATGATCTCTTAAAAATAAAGAAAACCATTCAATAAATGAATCCCAATCATTTCTAAAATCTGAATAATTACTTTCAGGCGATTTCTTTACCTCTCTCCATGATGAATAAAGAGTTGGACCAGAAGCACACTTGGAGCATCTAGTCCTGTAAAAAAATGATGAAGAATAATTAATCGAAAAACTTGCTTTCTTTGACATAAAATCAGAATCTTCTTTCTTTTAATTGCGCTAACATCTTATCAGCAATTCGCGTTGCCTTCTTAATTACCTTTTCTTCATTAATTAAATCATTATCGTCAATTTCCGACAATGCCGCACATGCAAATTTAATCCAAGCCTCTTTATCGGAAATATTAAGTCCAACTGATGCGGGATCTTCAGTTTTAATTTGTTGATTCATATCAATTGAATCTAACTTTTTATCTTGATTAAACAAGAAAACCCTCCCTTTAGGGAGGGGATGAATTGTAATTAATAATTTACTTTTTTTTGTTAAAAACTATAAATACTGTGATATATAATAAACGTGGTAATGAGAAACTTTAAAAACAGGATTAAACTTAACAAGATTCAAATTCAAGAATTTGAATCCCAAACAGAGTTTCTTCGATTGCTGTATAACGCCTCTCTGCAAGAGAGGCGTGAGTTCTACAAGAAGTTTAAGAAAGGTGTTTCTTATAAACAGCAGTCCAAATGTTTGCCTGGAATTAAACAAGTATTTGCTGAAGAAACTGCTAATATGCATTCTCAGGTTATTCAGGAGTCTTTACAAAGATTAGATATTTCATTTAAAAACTTCTTCAGAAGAGTTAAGAACGGTGAAAAACCTGGTTATCCTCGTTTTAAAAAGTATAATACCTATAGCTCTTTAACTTATCCTCAAGTTATTCCCGATTTATCTCATGGTTGTGCAAAATTAACTTTGGGTAAAACTGAAGGTCGTGCTAAACTTAAACTATCAGGTTTCACTGGAGAAATTAAAGTATTATATCATAGACCCATAGAAGGTATTTGTAAGAGAGTGATGATAAAGAGGTCGTCATCAGGTAAGTTCTATGTTATCTTTTGTTGTGATAAGGTTGAACCTAAACAATATCCTACAACAAATAAAACAGTAGGTATAGATTTAGGTATTTCTAATTTCATGACCTTTGATGATGGAAAGGTTATACATCATCCAAAACCGTATAAAACATCTAAAGAGAAGTTAGCTTATGAACAAAGAAAGTTATCCTCTAAAAAGAGAGGGTCAAATAATAGGAAGAAGCAACGAGTTCGTGTAGCAAAGCTACACGAAAAAATAAGGAATATTAGGGAAGATTTTCAACAAAAGATAACAACAAAGTTAGTTAGAGAATATGATTATATAATAGTTGAAGACCTTAATATTAAAAGTATGTTAGAAAGTGATGGATATGGAATAAGTAAGCAGAATATAATGGACGCCGCCTGGGGCGGCGTTATCCAAATGTTAGATTACAAGGCTGAAAGTGCTGGTAATAAGACATTAATTAAAGTTGATCCGTATAATACCTCGAAGACATGTTCTAATTGTGGCAATATAAAAAAGAAAAAGTTAGAGTTAAGTGAAAGGGAATATTGCTGTGAGGAATGTGGATTAACAATAGATAGGGATTTAAACGCGGCAATAAACATAAAAAGGCTTGGAATAAGCCTAATTTAAGTGGTAATGCTTAAGAAGCCCCTCCCTTTAGGGAGGGGTGATTCACAACGAAGAGTGGAATCATAAATATAATAATCACTTTGATAATTTTGATAATTTGGATAATAAGTGGCATTACTAGTGACATTGCTATTAAACATCAGAGGCGCCGAATCAAAAGTTAAATAATAACCATCTGCTGTTGTAATAGAAGAATACGTATTTGCATCTCCACATGCCACGCTAGTTGAACTTGTAAGACTTTCCTTATGCATTTTAGAAAATTCTTCTTGCCAAATCTTGTTATAATCATTAGTAGCCATTTTTCTCTCCATTTAATTTATCAACAATCTTTTTTCTTATTTTATTCACATTATTCATTCCACACAATGAGTAATGAGGCGGAACTCTTAGGTGAGTCACGAAAATTTTTGTGTTTATAGGAATTTCTTTATTTACCTTAATTAAAAGAAAAGAATATTCTTTAACTTTATTTAATATTGATGATTGATCTTCCAAACAAACATCCAATAACTTACCAATATAATAGGGTTTAGAATATGAAGCCTTTCTTCCACCTATATAAAACTCTTTTGTATTGTTTTTTATTTCGTGTCTCGAATTAACAACACCCTCGAATTTACTTATACCATCAAATAAGTTCAAATTATCGTCAAGTAAAGACCTTACATAATAATTTTTATTATTCTTTTTATAAGAATATGGCAGCTCAGCCTCCAACAATTTTATATATTCTTGGAAGATTTTATGCTGAAATCCTCCCGTCCTGCTATTATATAATAGATATGATATCAGTTCTTGAGGCTCCTTGCTTAAAAGATTGGAAAAAGCATTATAAATCAATATTTTATGTTTCTTGGTAAAATCAGAGCCAGCATAATTAACAGCATTAGATAATGTCTCAATTGTCTCTTTTATAAGAGATATCTTCTCATTTATATTTTCAATTATACTGATTTCCGATAAAGATATCGAAGAATCGATATTATCTTTTATTGATGTGTTGTTATTCGAGATATCCAGAATTAACATTTCTGGATTGGTGCGAGAAGATGGATGATGCATCTTATTAAGATTAGAAGCATTTCCCACAAAACAACAGTTGAAATATGGACAAGAAATATTTAAAGAATTATCTAATGGAAGAGGAATAAATCTATTGCAATCCGGACATCTAACACCTTTTTTATTATGTGTAGAAAATCTACTATAAAACTCTGTTTTTGATATTGAATCTGCAGATTTAAGTAAGAGGAT
>Ga0209777_10007176_pt1 | contig 12414 bp, 9 predicted proteins | sample FrelakmetHBP12HB_FD_187147 | JGI IMG/M metagenome (GOLD analysis project Ga0209777, IMG submission 187147) | Freshwater lake sediment microbial communities from the University of Notre Dame, USA, for methane emissions studies -HBP12 HB (SPAdes)... | ecosystem: Environmental > Aquatic >... | reverse complement strand
TCACCTATGACATCTGCAAGACCCAGAACATAATCAACCGAAGGCACATTTACCTCAGCGGGCGTAATGAACCGTGATTCTTTGACAAGGGTCAAAAAAATGCGCGCTTCTGAATGTTCCTGAAGTGTTGCACTAAACATGCCTCCGTAAACAATTTCGGGATACTCCTTGGCCAAATCTTGTAGGCTTGAAATTCTCTCTTTAGCGTCTTCAATTAGGTGTTCAGCATCAACATACTTTTTTTGGTGGATCAGAAGAATCGCTTGTTTGGACAGACTTGTTGCTTTCCGCATAGTTTCATGTGCTTGTTCTCGAACTTGATTTTTTTGCATGAGGTCATTTTTTATTTTTTGAAGTACATCTTCTAAAGCAGACAAAATTACACCAAATTATTAAGAGAAGTTAAAGTTACTTATTTCAATTTCTCAAAAGTTTTTGCTGGTTATTTTTACGATCGTTACCCATCAGTCCAATATTCGATTAAAAGTTTGCAGTCTACTGAGTTGAAGCTTGCCCCAACGAACGTAAAGTCGGTTACTTTGATCGATCGAATTGCCAAAATTACGGGTTCAGTTGTTTCCAACCTGAATCGGTTTCTCTAACCTGCTTAATAATACAACTCTGCTGTCGGGCGCTTCATCGATAATCTTATACCCAGTTTTCTCTGCTAACTGTGCAGCAAATTTTCTTACTTCTGCATGCATCGGCATGCATTCAAAACCTAAGCGGAGATTTGAAAAACCAATATGCATGTATGCTTTTGCTTCAATGTACGTTGGGTTTGCTTTCTCAACAAGTTTAGCATATTCATTTACGTGGCTCATATTGTGTTCTTTGACTAGCGTCGTTCGAATTACTGTTGGGCATCGGAAGCTTTGCAATAAACCAAGTGTTTCGTTTAATTTTGTCCAAGCGCTTGGAAACTGAGGTCTGCAAACCTGCTTGTATGTCTGCTCGTTGGGTGCGCATACGGAAATGTAGAGTTGGGTAGGTTCTTTGCTTAGTTTTGATAGCTTAAGTGGCAAAGTGCCATTTGATACCAGGAAAGTTGTGAAACCTTTTTGGTGAAGGAGTTGGATTAAATCTCCAAGAGGGTCGTAAAGTGTTGGTTCGCCAGTCAAACTTATTGCAACATGCTTAGGAGATAGGGCTTCTTGGAATTTTCGCCAGTTTGTTTTTGGGTTTCCTTTATACCCGGTTAAAATTTTCTCTTGAGCCTTTAGACTTCCCACAATGATATCTTCCGGAGAGTCAACTTTTGGAATTTTCATCTCGTCCCATTTTACCTGTAAGTCTCCACTTTGAGCTCTCCAACAAAACAAACATTGTTGTGTGCAATAATAGAGCGAAGGTGACATTTGGATGCACCTGTGGGATTTTATGCCGTAAAATTTCTGTTTATAGCATGTTCTATCATTTATTATTGATTCATAGAGCCACTTGCACCTTTTAACTGCTGAATGATTGCCGACTAAATGGTACTTTTGTTTCTTTAAAGCTCCTGAAAGCGTATCTGCAATGTTTTTTTCCAATGATATACCAAAGTTCGTTAACGCTAGAAACCTTTGCCTTTTAAAAATCCTGTGGTCTAAACGATTTTTTGCTGACAATCACATTTGTACTCACTTGTTTAAGTCCATTCGAGTCTTGTATGCAACATTAAATGACAAGGTTTAAAATCATCTCTTGTTAAATCATCAGTCATTACAGCTGTGGAAAGCTATATTTCGGGAGAGTAGAGTGGTTTGAACAAAAAAATTGGTGCAGTTGCCATCTTAGTATTAATTTCATTTGCCGTTGCAATGATACCTTCGCAAATAGTCTTTGGGCAAAATGTAAATCTTGGGGTAACCATATATCTAGTTTCTCCAGCAGGTCAACTTTCCAGCAACGGAACCAGCACATTAACTGGGCCTGTAGGTATGGCGTTAAATCTTCAAGGAACCATTTACACTGCCAATAGTACCTACCAAATAATATTTGCCAACCAAATTGTTGCTAGTGGCAATACCTCTCCTAACGGGTATTATGTTAATGCGAACTTTACTGTGCCTGAGGTTCCAGGCGGCACCTACGCGTTAAGGCTTAAAGATGTCACGATTAATACCAATTCCACTGAAGATGATTTTCAAGTTACAACTACATACGGCATAAATCCGGTGCCTTCGCAAATGCAGGAAGGAAACAGTGTAGTGCTCAATGTTTCTGTTACAGGTGGGAGTTCAACTGCTGCCTATAACGCTAATGTTTCTGTTGTACTTCCAAGTCCACTTAATACAGAGTATTCAAAAGTGGTTTCACTGGCAGCAAATCAACAGGGAACTGCAAGTGTACAAGTTACTTATCCTGATAGTAGTTTCCAGCCGAATGGTTCACTAACCGATTATGCTGGTTCATACATAGCCTATTTTAATCAATCCAGTCCGTTAGCGCAAACCCAATTCTCAGTAGGCTTCCTTGATTCAACCACATATCACAGAGGTCAAACAGTAACAATACGAGCGGTGGGTTACCAACCGAATCAGGCTGCAACACTAAGCGTTACCAACTTTGCAAGTGGTGCAACTGTTGACTCAGAGTCCATTGCAGCTTCGGCCAGCGGCGTCATTAGTAAAGCATGGGCAATTCCATCCAATGTTGGAATTGGAAACTATAACGTAACGATAACTCCTCAAGGCACACAGAAATCCATTCAAGACTCACAGACCTTTTCAATTAAGGGATACTCCATTCAGGTTAAAACGGTAAACCTCGGAAATGAAATTGTTCCTCAAATACAAGTCCAAGCTCTAGATCAAGTAACCAACATTACATATACTGGCACAAGTGGAGCTGATGGCATAGCTAACCTAAACCTCGAAGCAGGAACCCATGTTTTAACTGCGTTTTGGAACGGCGTTAACATTGGAGGAACCAGCATAACAGTCACGGGCAACGGTGCCTTCAACATACAGGGTCGGTTAACTGACCTTAAAATTGTAGTTCAAAATCAGAATGGCGTTGCACTTCCTTTTGTCAATTTAGCCATTTCATACAGTTATCAACAGGCAAACGGTGGCTCTCAAACAGGAAGTGCTTCTGGGCAGACAGACCCCTCGGGAGCTTTCATGTTAAATTCTACCCTAACTGGCATAAGTTATACCATAGATGCTTCATTATACAATAAAGTTTTCAATTCTGGCAATGACACATTTAACAACGTTCCAGCTCTGCCTGTCTCACAAATAATCGTCACATGTCCAAATGAGAAATTAACCATTAATCTAGTAGGTTTTAACCAAGCTGCAATTCCTAATGCACGTGTAGAACTTGTTGAATTGACAAATGGATTATTCTACTCTACGACAACAGACAGTTCAGGGTCAGTTACAACCCAAGTTAGCTTTGGAATGTACAGAGCAAGGTTCTATGAAAATAATATTCTAATTAATCAAACCAACATCAACGTCTTTGGTGACACACAACAAGAAATACAATGCACTCTCTATGGCATCCAAGTAAAAGTAAAAATCGTGGACTTTTTCGGGAGCCCGATCTCAAACGCTAATGTAACATTAAATGGGCCCGCAACAGAGCACTTCTCCGCTATAACTAAAGGCGACGGAACAGCTGTTTTCAATAATGTTGTTGGCGGCGACATGCAAATAGTAGCGTTTCCTTCAGGAGCACAAAATAATTATCAGGCCATAACCCTTACTATTAATCAGCCAACTTCAGTTCAAGTAAAAATTGATCGGTATATTGTTCTCGGATCACTATTGATACAAGTAAGTTCATTTATTGCTCTAATTGTAGTATTGATAGCCATAATCTTGTTAGCTATTGTAGAAATCTACAGACTAAAAAGAGTCAAACACACTGCTTAAAGTTAAATATGCACTTTTCCCCTTATTTGGAAAAAAGTTTATATGGCTTCCAACAAACATTAGGAAATACAAGGACAAAACAAACAAAGATTTTGATTTTACAATTGAGGTGTATAACTATTGGCTCAATCAAAAGCTTGTACTCCAACATGTAACTCTTTTAAATGCGCGCAAAACAACGTCTTCTTCCGACGGGATTCAGTTGGGTGTAGATTGACAGAAGAAAAGTGCACCGTTGCAAACTGCACTTATTCAATGTGCATGAAAAGACGATTGTTACCAGGCGGAACATGCGGCGAAATGGTCAAACGTAAAACCGTTGAAAGAGACGTGGAAGACGATTTCTCAGACGAATCAATAAGATTTAAAGGGAAAGCCCTGCGCAAACTTGGAGACAAAGAAATCTTCTGAAAAAAATTCTTATGAAAAAATAACGAAGAAATAAGCTGCTCGTAAAAATACGAGTATTTCTTTTCTATTTTGATTGGACACGTTTTACTACTGGCGGTTTAACCTTCTTCAGAATCCTGTAGCCACAGATAATGCATTTTGTTTCTCCGCCGCGTAGCTCTAGCTCTTCAGATGGCACTCTTGCCCCACATCTCATGCACTCGTAAACAATTCCTGACTTTTCCATTAGAAACGCCTCTTCCTACAAAGAAAAGCATTTTACTTTTAAACATTTCCAATACTTGTCGATAATGAGGATGTACAGTTGAGAAAACGACTCCGAGAAAAACTTTCGACTGATCTCCGATCACAAGAATTAGAACAAATTTACAATTCCTTTGATATAATAGGCGACATTGCAATCATTAAAATGCGAAACAACAAAAATGCTACCTTTGAAACTGTAGCAAATAAGATAATTTCTATCCACAGAAACATAAAAACAGTTTTTGTCCAAAAAAGTCCTATTTCGGGTGACTTTAGAGTAAGAGAGTTAAAGCTGCTAGCAGGTGACGGCCAAACAATCACTAAACACAAAGAATCTGGCTGCATGTTTGAGGTGGATGTTGAGAAATGTTATTTTTCACCAAGACTTTTGCATGAAAGGTCACGGGTAGCAACCTTAGTAGAGTCTGGCGAAACAATAATTAACATGTTTGCGGGTGTCGGATGTTTTAGCGTATTAATCGCCAAAAACATCCCTCAAACCAAAGTGTTTTCTATTGACGTAAACCCAACCGCAGTTCAATACATGAAGGAGAACATTAGAATCAACAGAGTTTACAATAAAGTAATTCCTTTGCTGGGCGATTCAAAAGAAATAATCAACGCTGAACTGCAGGGAAAAGCTGATCGCGTCTTGATGCCTTTACCCGAAAAAGCTCTCGAATACCTGCCCTATGCACTTTCGGCACTCAAGAAGCAAGGCGGTTGGATCCATTATTACGATTTCCAGCATGCAATTGGAAATGAGGATCCTGTTGAAAAAACCAAGTTAAAGGTAGCTGAAAAACTTGATAAACTGGGTGTAGGTTATGTTTTTGCTTTTTCTCGTGTTGTGCGAAGTACGGGTCCTAACTGGTACCAGACTGCTCTAGACATACATGTCTTTTCGTTGCCAAGCAAGTTTTAATAGCCCAGACGTTAACTATTTAATTCGTGAGAAATAATGAAGCGGAAACTGATGGAAATTTTAGCTTGCCCAATTGACAAGTATCATCCTCTTGACCTGCACGTTTTTGAAGAAAAAGATGAGATAGTAGAGGGCTTAATCGTTTGTCCAAAATGTTTACGCTGGTATCCAATAAGAGACGAAATTCCAGAAATGTTGCCTGATGAGCTAAGAAAAGAAGCTGACGACCTGCCATTCTTAAAGAAATGGAAGGCAAAAATTCCTGAAAAAATAGTGTCTGAAGGAAAACCCTTCAATACAAGATAATTTTATTTTTCCAAGTTTATTGCTCTGTTTTTTGCTGAGGATTGCATTGCTGCTTGAGCGACAGCTAGTGCTTTTACTCCGTCTTCTCCAGTTATGAGAGGCTTTTTCTTTTCAAGTATACATTCTGCAAAATGTTGAAGTTCACATTTTAATGGTTCTTGGAATGGGTATCTTGGTTGCACTGTTTCTTTTTGTTGTTCAATCCATAGGTCTTGAGTTATGTAATCTAGTCTCATTATGGCATCAGAACCGGTGACAACTAAAGTTCTTGTTTTATAGGGTGTTAGCCAGTTGGATTCTATGAAAGCGCTTTCTCCACTCTTGTATGTTAGCATTATGTGCGCATAGTCTTCAAAATTTTTGTGTTTCATGTTTCCCATTTTAGCGTAAACAGCGATTGGATCCTGCTTGGATATGAATCGCATAACGTCTATGTCGTGTATCGCTGTGTCTTTTACTACTCCAACATCACCTATTCTCTCAGGCCACTGGGAAACACGTTTGGCGTTAGCGCACACCAGTTGGCCGATTTTTTGGGTTTCCACTGCCTCGCGGATGCGTTGTAATCCCGGAATAAATCTCATCAGAAAACCTACAGTTAAGTTAAGCCCGTTTTGTTCTGCTGTTTCACAAAGTTTTTGGGCTTGTTTTGTATTGGTTGCCATTGGTTTCTCAACGAGAACATGTTTTCCTGCTCTGAGACCTTTGAGTGCTTCTTTTGCGAGGTGCGTTGACCATGTGCAAACGCTTATGGCTTCTATTTCTTTGTTTTTTAGCATTTGTGTGCTGTTAGTGTAAGCTTTTACGCCGTACTGGTTAGCCATGATTTTGGCTCTTTCAGGATTGACGTCGCAAATTGCAATGAGTTCTGTTGAAGGCAACTCTTTGTAGACTCGTGCGTGGTTTTTTCCCCAAGAACCTGTTCCGATTACTGCTACTCCAAGTTTTTTCATTATTCTATACCTCTTCCTAATCCACGGTATATGAAACCTTCTGTTTCCACTTTTTTGGGCTCAAAGGCACCTGCTAAATCTACTATAACAGCCGGTGTTTTCGTTAATGCTTTGAGTTTCTTTAAGTTTAAGTTTTTAAATTGTTCTTCTCTTGTGAGTATTATTATGCAGTCAGTGCCTTCTACTGTCTCATTTAAGTTACTAGCTTTTACCACTCCTAAATCCACTGATTCTCTTTTTGATAAGGGGTCGTAGACACTTACTTTGGCGCCTTTCAACTCCAGCATTTTAACAAAGACCCCCGTAGTTTGGTTAACGGTTCCTAAAACCGCAACTCTTGCTCTTCTGAGCGTTTTGTTACAGGCCCGCAGAGCATCTTGAGCTAGATTTACTGCGTGCTTAACCATTTCTTCATTTATTTGTCTGGACAACGCTGGAAGCCTAAGCTTAACATTAATGTTCTCTGCACTTTCCAGCAAAAGATATGCCTCATTCTTGTTTTCTTCCTCAACCGTTATCGGCCAAAAACTCTGATCAGTAAAATCTAACAATTTTAAAACTTCAAAATAATCTATATTTGCTCTTTCGCAGAAAACCGCCAGCTCGTTAGCCAATGCAATGCTTGTATCTTTTCTGGCAACTGCAAAAAGCATCGCTATTTCTGCCGTTTTCACATCGCTTATTGTTTTAACGTTCTTAGCTATTTTTTTTAAAATGCTTGTTGCTCCGTCCAAGTTGGTTTTTCCAACTGCTGCGACTTTTAACTCTAAGTTGGCTATCTGACTTGCATATTTCGCCTCGGAGGTTTGCAGCGGAATGTAAGCCAAACCAAAATCCGAACCTGCCTTGAGACCTGATGTGTTCTCAAATGTTTCCTTCATTATTCCTTCATTGAAACCGAAAGCGGCAATACTCCAATAAAGAACCAATGTGCCAGCGTGGAGCGCTGCTGCAACTTGTTTACATGCGATTACTGCTTCTGAGTAATCAATTTTTTTCTTATCATCAACTTTTGCTGGTACTGTTATGATTATGATGTCGCTTTGTGATACTGCTTTTTTTAACTCGCTAGTTACGTTCAGCTGTCCTGAGTTGATTAAGCCTTTCAGTTTGACTTCAGTTTCAGGGTCTGCAAAAGCTGTTTTTCCCTTAGTAACTTTTTTTATAACGCTCAGATTGGCATCTGTGCATATAACTTTGAAACCTGCATCAGCAAATGCGATAGCGAGAAAAATTCCCTTTTGCCCGCATCCTATAACGCTAACAGTGTATTTGGAGCGTTTTTCAACAGTATCGACATCATCAGGTTTTAAGTTGAGAACTGCGGGCATTAGTTGGATTCCCCAAATAGATGGATTTTGCTAGATGGTTTCGAGGATTCTTTTAAGTCTTGAACTGTAGTCTTTAACTAGCTTTAATGCTTTTTCTGGGTTTTTCGCCTCAGCATATAGTCTGAAAACTTTTTCTGTTCCGCTTGGTCTAATCAGGATGGCACTGTTATCGCTGAACCAAATTTTTACTCCATCAAGTGCGTTAATGTTTTCTTTCTTTACTTCTTCGTACAATTTTTGTAAGAGAATTTCTTTTTTCTCGTCTGGGCAATCGATTTTTCCTTTCTCGATAAAGTATTGCGGTTGCTCAGCTATAAGTTTCGAAAGTTTCTCTCCTGTTTCAGCCATTATGTTAAGTAGCAGTGCAGTTGTCATTGCTCCATCTCGAACTGATTGGTGTGGACCATAGAAAATCCCACCGTTTTCCTCTCCGCCCAATTTAGCGTTTAACTCCTTCATTTTCTGGGAAACGGTAACGCTTCCAACTTTAGTCCATATTAATTCGCCTTTGTAAGCTTGTACCGTGTCTTTGATGAGTGTGGATGAGCTTACAGGTGTAACTATTTTTGCACCGGGGTTTTTGATCAGAAATTGTTTTATAACTACTGCGAAGGTTTTGTCTCCCCAGTAAATCACTCCGTTTTCGTCAACAAAGATTGAGCGGTCAGCGTCTCCATCGAAAGCTACGCCTATGTCTGCTCCAATTGCTTTGACAGTTGAAGATAAGTCAGTGAGGCTCTCGGGTCTGGGCTCAGGTAGTCTTCCTGGAAAGGTGCCGTCAATGTTGGCGTTGATGCTGGTTACTTTGCAGCCAAGTTCCCTTGCTAATTGTGGTCCCGTCAGACCACCAACGCTATTAGCTGCGTCTATGACAATGTGAAAGTGTTTTTCTGCTATTTTCTTAGTGTTAACATGTTTCTTTACTGCTTGGATGTATTCATCGTTGATTCCAGGTAGTTCACGTTCTGTTCCAAGTTTATCCCATTCTGCAAAAACTACTTTGTTATCAAAATAAATATTTTCTATTTCGACTTCTTGTTCATGTGAGGTTTCGATACCGTCGCTCCAAATGACCTTAATGCCGTTATACTCGGGTGGATTATGTGAAGCTGTTATTATTACTCCGCCATCCATCTTATGATTTTTAACAGCGAATTGTAATGAAGGAGTTGGAGCCATTCCTGCAGAAAATACGTTGCAGCCAGTAGCTGTCAAGCCCGAAATCACTGCTTTAGCAAGCATGCTTCCGCTGGTTCTAGCATCATATCCTAAGAGTAAATTTTTTCTTCCAAAAAAAGTGCCAATTGCACAGCCAACTTTTATGGCCATTTCAGGCGTCAACTCAATGTTGACTAACCCTCGAATCCCGTTTGTTCCGAAAAGCTTTCTTTCGCTCATGAATTTTACATCTCATTTCCTATTTAACAGTGAATCTTGGGTTTTAAAACGTTTTCAGCCACTTCTTTACCTGGACAGACTTTTCCCGAAAGTTCAAGATTGTCTCTAACTTTTGCATGGTCCCCAATTATGCAACCGCTACTGATTTTAACGTTATTTCCAATTTTTGCTCCTTCACCAATTATTGCCCCGTCAATTGAAGCAAAATCGCCTATCGCCACGTTTGGAAAAATTACTGAGTTGCTTATTTGTGATTTTTTGCCTATGGTCACATTCTTCCCTAAAATAGCATAAGGACCAATAATTGACTTTTCGGCTACTGAGATTCCCTTATCAAAGGCAACAGGTTTTTTTACCTCAAAATTTTTCGCGTTTTCTTGTTTAGCGGTTTTGGCTAACGAATCAAGTATTATTTTGTTTGTTTCCAGATATTCTTCGGGTTTGCCTATATCCATCCATAAACCATTAACGAAATGACCGAATAACTTTCCTTCCGCTGCTAGTTTAGGGAAAACCTCTCGTTCCATCGAGACTGCTTTTCCCGGCGGAATATAGTCAAAGATTTTAGGGCTTAGAATGTAAACTCCTGCGTTTATGAGGTTGCTTGGCGCTTTATCCTTTGCTGGTTTTTCAATAAACTGTTTTATTAAGTTGCCATTTTCTATTTCAGCTACGCCGTATCTGCAAGGATCTTCTACTTTGCAGAGTGCGATCGTTGCCAAAGCGTCTGATTTTACGTGCGTTTTAAGAAGTTCTATATAGCTTAAATCTGCAAAAATGTCGCCGTTCAAAACAATGAATGGTTCATCATGGCCAATTAGTTTTTCAGCTTTTTTTACCGGTCCTGCAGTTCCCAACGGTTTTTTCGGCGGGTCAATTGAAAACTTTAGTTTCAAACCGTGCCTGCGAGGCCGTTCCTGTTTTATGTGAAATTGCGTTAATGCGTTAACTGCCAATATGGCTTCATCAACATCATTATTAGCTAATCCTTCAAAAATCCATTCAAGTAAGGGCTTATTAACAATGGGAAAGAGCGTTTTAGGCCTAGCGCAGCTGAGTGGTCTGAGTCTTGTTGCGAAACCGCCTGCTAAGATTACCGCTTTCAGATGTGTCACCTGTTGATGGAGTAATAATATTGACTTGTTTTTATTTAAACAGTTATCGACGTAATTTTACTCCCACTCGATGGTCGCAGGGGGCTTGTGAGTAATGTCGTAAACCACTCGAGTGACTTGTGGAATCTCGTTAGTGATTCTAGTTGAGATTTTTTCAAGCACTGAATAAGGAATCTGCGCAAAGTTGGCAGTCATAGCCTCTCGGCTTTCTGCCGCGCGAACTGCCACGACGTACCCGTAAGCCCTTGAGTCGCCTTTAACGCCAGTTGCTTTTGTGTCTGTTAACACGGCAAAATATTGCCATAGTTTTTCTTCTAAGTGGTTATTCTCGATTTCTTGGCGAACAATAGCATCGGCTTTCTTAGCAACGATTACTTTTTCCTCAGTTAATTCGCCTATTATGCGGACTGCCAAGCCTGGTCCCGGGAATGGCTGGCGATTGACTAGTTCTTTGGGTAATTCGAGCATTGTAGCAACTTTACGTACTTCGTCTTTGTAGAGGTCACGGAGTGGTTCAACGATTTTTTTGAACTTTATGTTTGTTGGTAGTCCTGCAACGTTATGGTGGGATTTTATCACATCTGAATTCTTTCGAATGCCAGACTCGATTCTGTCTGGGTAGATGGTGCCTTGAAGCAGATATTGAGCGCCTGACTTTTCGGCGATTTCCTCAAAAACCCTAATGAACTCCTCTCCGATTACCTTGCGTTTCTTTTCAGGATCAGCTACCCCTTTGAGTTTTTGCATAAAGCGGGCTTGGGCATCTGCTACAACAAAGTTTATTGGAAATTTTTCAAATGTTTCACGGATAGCTTCCGGTTCGCCTTCTCGCATGAATCCATGATCGACGAAAACCGCGGTAAGTTTATCGCCTAATGCTTTGGCGGCTAATGCGGTTGCAACGCTTGAGTCTATGCCTCCGCTTAAGCCTATGATGGCTTTTGCTGAGCCAACGTCAGCCTTTATCTCGTTAACCATTTTTTCGATTATATCTTCAACTTTCCAGTTAGCTTCGCATTTGCAGACCTCGAAAATGAAGTTATGCAACATGCGGGCGCCCTTTTCTGTGTGGATAACTTCTGGGTGCCACTGCAATCCGTAAATTGGTTTTTGTTTGTGTCTGAAAGCCGCAACTGGGCAGTTTTCGGTATGCGCTAATACTTCAAAGTCTGGTGGTAGCGCAAAAACTGTGTCACCGTGGCTCATCCAAACTTTCTCTTGCTTACTTAATCCTTCTAGCACGCCCACAGGCTTGTCGACTGCTACTTGCGCAATTCCATATTCTTTGCAGGTTGCAGGCTTGACTTTACCGTTAGTTATTTGAGCTAAAAGTTGGTGTCCATAGCATAAACCTAAGATTGGCAAATTAACTTCTAAAATGTGTGGGTTAAGTTTAGGTGCGTTTGGTTCATAGACGCTTGAGGGTCCCCCTGAAAAGATTAAGCCCTTAATGTTGAATCTTTCATTTAGGGCTTTTACTTCTGCAGGCGATATATCATGTTGGACAATTTCTGAATAGACCCCGTTTTCTCGGATTCTTCTGCCTATAAGATGGCAGTATTGACCCCCAAAGTCAAGTACCAATATCGTGTCGTATTTCGCTTGCATTCTAATGGCTCTATTTATTGGGGTTGGAGCTAGTAATTTAAGATTACTATCTGTTTCTAATCAAAATCAATAGAGTTCAAAACTTGACCTATTTTCCTTTCTGAGGGTTCAAATTTTGGCTGAAAATACTAAACTTTTATTAACATAATCGTACGATAATTAAAATTCGTCTCAAAAAAGATGGCTTAGTTGAATGAACGTGCAGGAACGTTGCTTATGGACTTAAATGAAACAGACTTAAAAATTCTCAAAAGT
>Ga0209777_10007175_pt1 | contig 12415 bp, 6 predicted proteins | sample FrelakmetHBP12HB_FD_187147 | JGI IMG/M metagenome (GOLD analysis project Ga0209777, IMG submission 187147) | Freshwater lake sediment microbial communities from the University of Notre Dame, USA, for methane emissions studies -HBP12 HB (SPAdes)... | ecosystem: Environmental > Aquatic >... | reverse complement strand
GGTGTATCGAAGAGTAATGAAGGCTATAGAATATTTAGATCGCTATGCTCCCAACACCAGAAAGGGTATATGCACAGTTGTCTATGATATAAACTTAGATGATATTTTACCTTTGGCCCACTGGGTAATTAAAAATGAGGCGATAGATTGGATTGGCTATATGGTTGTTGTTCAACCCAACAATACTCTCTTAGACCGTAATTGGTATAAAACAGGAGAGTTTGGATTCTTATGGCCAAAAGATACTGAGAAAGCTATAACAGTCATAGATGAAGTCATGCATTTAAAAAATAAGATTGGCAATCAACCCTGTCAACTAGAGGCTTTTAAATCATATCTTAGATATCCAGACCGATTTGTTAAAAAGAGAGCTTGTAATATGGATCGTGCAGTGCATGTTAGCTCTATTGGGGATATATTTATATGTTATCGATGGCCTCTGTTAGGCAATATAAAGAGAGACGATCTAATGGATGTTTGGTATTCTAAAGAGGCTGATAAGGTTAGGGAGGATATCCGCAGGTGTCAGGATAATTGCCACTTTTTGTTAAATTGTTATTTTGAAGGGGATTACCCTTTTGAGGTGATTTAATAAATGAAATATTGTCCATTGCATAAAATATATTTGTAAATGATGACGAAGATAAATAAACCAATAACATGTGATTTAATTTTACCTACTCAATGTATGTTAAGGTGTAGGATGTGTAATCTTTGGAAAAACGACATTTCATTCCAGGATAATAATTGGCTTAAATTAGAAGAATATAAAAGATTCCTGTATGAACTCAGAGGTTTTGTAGAGGGCCACTTTCATATAAGTTTTGGCGGAGGAGAACCTCTTCTATACGCCGATAAGTTATTAGATATAATAAGAATATGTAAAGAGTTAGATTTTGAGACCTCTTTTCCTACTAACGGATATCTTATAAATAATGAGATGGCTGCGAGAATTGCTAATGCGGGGGCATCTCATGTAGGTATTTCGCTGGATAGCTTGAATAAAAAAGTTCATGATTATCTCAGAGGGAAAAATGGTTGTTGGAAAAAGGCCTTGAAAGCAATAGCACACCTTAGTAAATATCGTACGAATGTCTCAATAGTTATTCTTACGACAATTATGGGAGTAAATCTGGAAGGGATAATTGATTTGGCAAAATGGGTTTATAGACACCCTGAGTTGACCGGTATAGTCTTTCAGGTAATACAAAAACCTTTTAATTCACAGTATTCGGATAACTGGTTTGAGCTTGAGGAATACGCTGATCTATGGCCTAAGAATATCGCTAAGATAAATTCGGTTTTAGATGAGTTAATTAGATTAAGACAATCCTACAAAGATGGGTTTAAAATAAGCAATCCTGTTTCTCAATTTGAGTTATTTAAACTATACTTTAGTAATCCGCAGCATTTTATAAAACCAAATAAATGTCACTTAGGAAATATTTTAAGAATAGATACCTCGGGAGATGTTCTGCTTTGCGGGGAAATGGGGCCCATAGGAAATATAAGACAAAGCAGTATACAGCAGACATGGTATTCGCAAAAAGCCGATGCTGTAAAAGAACAGATATATAATTGTAATAAGAATTGTCACCTTCTGGTTAATTGTTACTATGGCGGAAAAGATCTTTAACTTTTACAATAGATTAGTCTTTACAATAAAATCTTAAATTATTTTTATAACGGGAATATTAATCTAAAGAGTCCATTTATTATTATGTAATTTTTATAGTTCGAAAGTTTTTAATGGTTTGATATATAATTTATAGTTATGATAAAAATGAAAAGTTTCTTTTTGTTCGGAGATCAGGCAGAACTGCATAATCGAATAATGGGTAAAAATGATTTTGAAAAAACCACCCAGCTTATTAAAGAAGAAATAAGCAAAGATCATTGCATAAAGATTATTATAGGTATATCTAGGTATAATTTTTTTAAAGCTAATGAAATTGTAAAATTTTGTTTTAGTCTTATCTTAAAAAAACAAATTAATGATGTAGGGGTTTTAAATTCCCCATTTAATATTTTCCCTCTGAAAGATCTTCCCAGCAACTTCTTTTTATATCTGGATAGCCTTAAGAAAATAACTAAAAAATTCTGTAATAATATAGAGATAAACTTGTTAGATGTGGAATTAAAATCTATCTTAGAAATCATCGGACTAAATGCCTATCTTTATCCTGAGAGAGAAAAAGATTTAGCCAGATTATTGGGAATTATTTGCGAGAATATTTTTATCGGACCACAAACTATCGTGGTAGATCCTTTTCATAGATGTAATGTAAAGTGCGTCCATTGTTTTGTACATAATCCGTTAATTTATCACCCAGAAGAATTCTTAGATCGGAAAATTCATTTGAGTCTTTTTAAAGAGATAATAAATGACGCTGCTGCTTTGCGAGTAGATGAAATTATACTTCAGGGAGATGGCGAACCTTTAATGCATCCTAATTTTTTGGACATGATTAGCTATGCAAGGCAAAAAGGAATTAGGGTTATTTTTTTCACAAACGGATGTTTTCTTAATGAGAAAATTGCAGAAGAAATTATAAATCTAGGAGTTACTCAGATATATTGTTCTTTGCCTGCAGCAAGCGAAGAGAGCTATGAAAAAATTTGTATAAGTCCCCAAAAAAAAGAATGGTTTTATATAATAGTCAAAAATATGAAGTCTCTGGTAAAATTAAAAAATAAATTTAAGAAAAAATTCCCCGTACTCACAATGACACATGTAATCCATAGACTAAATTTTCATGAGCTTATAAAAATGGCTGAATTGGACGCCTGCATAGGAGCAGATGCGGTGCGTTTTTATCTTATCAGGATTGACGAGAATAATGAACACTTAAAATTAGAAGATAATCAGATTGAAAATATTAAAATAGATTTAGCCATTGTAGATAACATTCTTAAAAAAGCAGGCATTGAGTTTATTGATAATATACGATTTCAACTTTCGCATTATGAAAACTCTACTGGTTCTTGGTCAAAAGATATCTTTTTACAAGAAGGTTGTACTATCGGTTGGTATTTTTGTTTAATACCGGCATTAGGAGACATAAGCATGTGTTGCCATTTGAGGACCGTTGGGTATTTAGATAAAAATAGATTTAAAGAAATTTGGTTATCTGATTACTATAGAAAAAAACGATATCAGGCTAAATTTATATCCGATTACCAAGATGTGGAATTTTTGAATGGAATGACGCTCTATAATGAACATTGTGAGCATTGCGATAATCATCAAAACTTATTAAAGACGATAAAAAACTTAAAAAGCTATGGGCTTTATAAATTTTTTGGAAATAATGTATCTCTATCTAAATTATCCGAATGCGAAATTGGGCTAAAATATTTTTAGTAAAAATAGAAGACGATATAGATAATAAAGATTATCGAAGTTAATTGAAATATTATCAAAATATTTATGCAGATTAAGCGAAACATTAAAGTCGAAGTTTTTTTATCTTTTTTGGTTGTTAGTATGTTTTTTATCTTTTTTGAACTTTTTTTAAATTTTATTAATCTAAATGATTTGATCCCGGTACCAAAAATTTATTTACAGTTTGAATCCGTGCCCGTTGAACTTTTTTTTAATCAAGGCAGTTATCTTAGAGATGGCTTATTATTTTGGAAATTAAGTCCAAAACACCCAGGTATCAATGTCCAGGGATTCAGGGACAAAAAGGCATTTTTGATTAATAAACCCAAAGATATTTTTAGGATTATTTGTTTAGGAGATTCGGTCCCCTTTGGTTATACCAGTTTGGCGGTTAAGACAGAAGAAACTTATCCTAAACTTTTAGAAAGTATATTGCAAGAAAGATCAAATAATAAAATTGAAGTTATTAATGCAGCTGTCCCTGGCTACAGTTCCCTACAGGGCTTAAGATATTTTAAAAGAGACCTTTTAAAATATGAACCCGATTTAGTTATTCTTCATTTCGGTCCAAATGATACTGCACCGGCATTATATTTTAGTGATAAAGAGCAGCCAATTCAGCCTGATTGGCTTATGGACTTCCGAAATTTTTTGAGTAAAAGTAAAATTTATCAATTTTTTAACAGATTCATATTTTGCTTAAAGTATAGAAATAGATATAAATATTTGCTAAAAATAAATTCCCAAAAGTTAGTTAAGTCACGAGTTTCTTATGTAGATTATATTCTTAATTTAGATAACTTTTATAAATTAGGTAGGCAATATAGGTTTAAAACCATATTTATTACTCCAGTTTATTATAAAAATGAGAAAATCGGTAGCATTTATAATTTACCTAAAGAAGGTTATCACGTCGATTTATTTAATATTTTAAAAGAAAAAGAAAATGAAGCGAAAGATTTATTTATTGATCAATGTCATTTAACATCTAAAGGGCATCAAATTGTTGCAGAAGCCATTGCTAATCTGATAAGAAATGAGCATTTAATATCTAATATAAAAACAAATAATTAGCATTGCTATTATCTCTATTTAGAATTCTAAGGAGAAATAAAATTTGAATCTAAAGGATAATTATCAAAAATTTAATAAACATTTAAAAGCCAATGGAGGACTTTACGCTTTTGGGCGTGGGATAAAGTATTTTGGATTTTTAATCAAGAAGCAAAGAGAAAAGTTTGAACCAAAATATAAGAATGTGATTGCCAAAGGAAGTTTAAAGATAGTTTTTCCCGGACACGGCGTAAATATTATTTGGAATGATGAGCAGATTACTCAAGGTGCTGGTTTAAATGTAGGTATTAATACTTTAGGACTATGGACAGATTCTACCAAGGCCGATTGGCAGGTTTTAGAAAAAAGCATAGACTATTTTAGGTTTAAGGTGAAATTTGAGGATTTGCCTATAACTCAGATTTGGGATTTCAGAATAGAAAATGAGCAAGAGATTAATTGGAATATAGATATTGAAATAGAGGAGAATTTATATATAGATGAATTTCGTGTAATTTGCCTGCTCTCTCACCGTTATAAGACCTGGTTTAACGGCTATCAACAGGATAATTTTCCTCGCATTACAATGTGGCAAGATATGCCTTTAAATGATACTTCCGGTCGATTTGTAGGAGTGAGATTTCCTACTGAAGGGGTATTTTTACCTGCTTTCGGATTAGAATTTTCTAATAACAATTATACCCAACCCTTACCCCTTATTCAAAATACATCAAAAGAGCTTAATGCACATGTTATTGGCGCAAGAATGATTGATATACAGGAGAAAAAATATTACCTAACAGGAAAATATAATGTCTTTTCTGGTAAAATAATCTTATTTAAAAATGATGAATCCTTAGATACTAAGATAGAAAATTTACGTAAAGTACATTTTAAAGATGTACAGAGGTACTTAGTGGTTAAGAAGAAAAAGTCAAAAGTTCTTTTGGTTAATCTTCCTTGGCAAAGAAATGGCGTATGGGGCGTGAGGGCGGGTTCCCGCTGGCCGCATATAAAAGATGAAAGCGAAGGTAATTATTTACCTTTTCCCTTCTTTCTTGCCTACGCCACCGCATTGTTACAGAAACACAATATCCAATCCTATATACTTGATGCTATTGCTGAGAAAATATCCGAGGATGATTTTATCAAAAAGATTTCAGATATGGATTTTGATTATTTTGTTGCTGAAACATCAGTTCCTTCTTTCTATGATGATTTAAGGATGTTAGAAAGAATACATAAGAAGGACGTACCTATAATTCTTTGTGGACCCCACGTCGAAATTTATAATCCACAGTTTCTAAAAGACAATTTATTCATAGATTTTGTCTTATGCGGTGAATATGAATTTACTTTATTAGAGTTAATAAAATCTCTGCAAGAAAATAAAGATTTATCTAAAATAAAAGGTTTGATTTACCGTAATAATAACGGAATTATCAAAAATCCACCCAGGGAGCCTTTTGATATAAATCTTCTACCTTGGCCGCAACGAGATACCCTTCCGATGGAGAAATATTGGGATTTACCCGGGGATATCTCTTATCCCTCTGCTCAGATGCTTGCCTCAAGAGGATGTCCTTTTAGTTGTAATTTTTGTCTTTGGCCACAGGTAATGTATCCGGGTAATCACTATAGAACGCGGGAGATAAAAGACGTAGTTGATGAAATGGAGTATTTAGTGAAAGAAAAAGGGGTTAATTCAATTTATTTTGATGACGATACCTTCAATATTGGAAAGGAAAGAATGTTAGGGTTTTGTAGGGAAATCCGTAAGCGAGGATTAAATAAGACTCAATGGGCAATAATGGCAAGGCCGGATTTAATGGATGAGGAGATTTTAAATGAGATGAGATCTGCAGGCCTTTGGGCAGTAAAATATGGAGTTGAATCTATATCTGAAAAATTGCTAAAAAATTATCAAAAAAATATGGATTTTCAGAAGACCGACCAAATAATAAAGATGACTAAAAAGTTAGGTATAAGCGTCCACCTTACCTTTACCTTTGGCATATTTGGGGAGAATAAAGATACTATTCAGAAGACCTTGGATTATATTTTAAATTTAGATCCGAGCTCCGTACAGTTTTCTATTCTTACCCCTTTTCCCGGAACAAAGCTTTTTGAGGAACTAGATAAACAGGGCAGGATTTTGATTAAGGATTGGTCTAAATATGATGGCCATTATAATTGTGTGTTCAAGCCAGACAATCTTAGCCCAGAGGATCTAGGAGAGGCAAAAAGAATGGCTTATCGAATTTGGGGGGAACATGTAAGGAACAAAAGGGGCTGGCGGGGAGATATCCAGAGATTTAAAGATTATATGCATGAACATGGCTTAAAACGCGCTCTCTATAAAACCCTGGATTATTTAATATTTATTAGGATAAAAAGACAAAAATATTTAAATGGAAAAGATTGATGAGCTAGCAGTGAAGGATATAGCTTGGCTTACTAAATTTAAGAAGGCTAATTTGAAATTTATAGCTAATTTAGGGAAGTTACAGAAATGGATAAATCCCCGTCAATCTTACAAGCTAACTCAAGTAAAAATGCTCCAAACGAAAAAACCTCAAAACATTGATGCTTTTGATATAGTATTAGTTATGACCCCCCCCTGGGCAACCAAGATGCCACCTTTAGGGCTAGCCTATTTGGCTACCTATCTAAAAGACAAAGGATACAATCCTTATGTTTATGATCTAAATCTTACATTGCATAATAATGCACAAGGAAAGAATAAAATATTCTGGCAGATTGAGAACTTAAATAATAAATCTCCGGAGGATGTTGCTAGAAATATATTTTTAGCGTTTAAAGAAGAATTTTCTCTATGCGTGGATGAATTACTTTTAACAGAGACTAAGGTAATTGGATTCTCCGTCACTCTTATAAATCTATGGGTTGCTCTAGAAATTACTAAATTAATCAAAGCTAAAGATCCAAAAAAAATAGTTATCTTCGGCGGTCCGGGATGTTTCTGGGATTACAAGAGAGTTGGGCCGGGATTAGTGGATGCCTTTGTAATCGGTGAAGGCGAGGAGGTATTGTGTAATATCTTAGGATTGATTAGAGAGGGCAAAGATTTAAAGGGTATTCCGGGCGTAGTAATTTCGGAAAATAGTAATTATCAGAATCTTATACCTCAAAGGCCACTGGATATTAGCACCATTTCTTTTCCTAGATTTTCAGAATTTAAACTAAGAGAATATAATAAAGGAAGTGATTATAAACCGTTACCTATTTTAACCAGTAGGGGTTGCATTGGAAGATGTAGTTACTGTATTGATTGTCGTATGTGGGGGGCATTGAGGCATAGGACAGCAGAAAATGTCTTTGCAGAGATAGATTTTCATTGTAAAAGATATGGTGTTTGGGAGTTTGAGTTTAATGACTTAATCTGTAATGGCGACTTAAGGCAATTAGAGGATTTTTCTAATTTGGTCATCAAATCAGGATATAAGATTAATTGGGTCAGTTATGCCATAATACGTAAAGACATGGATTATGATTTTTTTGTAAAGTTAAAAAAAGGGGGTTGTCATACTCTAATCTACGGAGTTGAGAGCGGTTCAAATACGATTCTGAAAAAGATGAACAAGTATTATACCGCTGAAGATGCAGAACAGGTAGTCAGATTGACCCATCAGGCCGGTATTTGCACTAATATTAATATTATTGTTGGTTTCCCGGGAGAAACTGAATTTGAGTTCAATCAAACAGCGGCATTTTTAAAAAGAAATAAAGAATATATAGATGAGGTTACCAATGTTTCAGGATGCGTTCTTTTTATTGATTCAGAAATGGGGCATAACCAGGATAAGTTTGGAATAGTATTACCAGAACAGGCGGATCTTTTATTATACAGGGATCATACAGGAATAACGCCTGAAATACGAAGGGAGCGCGTTGAAAAGCTTCTTTCCATAATTTCTGAATTGGGTATTAGGCGTCAGATAGTGAATATTCCCACAGAAAGTAGAATTCAAGGTTCGCAGGCTGAGTACCGAACCCACTTATAATATTAAAGAGCGATCATGGATATTGAAAATCCAGAATATCTTAATAAAGCTAAAAATTTGAGCCTAAAAACTAATTATCAAAAATTCAGGGAACATTTTAAAACAAGTGGTTTATTTTTTGCCCTTTGGCAGAGTATAAAATACCTCACCTTTTTAAAGAATAATATGATTGCTAAAGGAAAGATAAAAATATACTGTTCTGATTATGGAATACAGATCTTCTGGAATGAAACGGAAGTTACAAAAGGCATGGGTTTAAATGTAGCCATTAATACTTTAGGAATATGGACAGATTCTACAAAGGCGAAGTGGCGGATTTTAGAGAGAGGAAGAGATTATTCTAAGGTTAAGGTAGTTTTTAGAGATTTGGCTTTAAGTCAAATTTGGAATATAAAGATAAAAGATGAGCAGAAGATATACTGGCAAATAGATATGAAAGTAGAAGAGTGGCTACGGATTGATGAATTTCGCATCGTAAGCCTCATGAACCCACTTTATAAAACCTGGATTAATAACGATCAACAAGGGGACTTCCCGTCTTTTGACAATCACTGGCGCGATTTATATTCGGGAAGCCAACCCGTTTCTTTAGTGGGAGTAAGATTTCTTAAAGATGAATTTTTGCCTTCATTTATATTAGAGAGTCAAGAGGAGAATCTACCCGCTTTTGTCCACAATTCTCCCCTAGATATTAATGCCCGGATTATTGGATTTAGACATATAAATCCTGAGGAAAAAAAGTATTACTTCCTAGGAGATTACCACCTTTTTTCTGGAAAAATAAATCTATTTACAGACATAGATAACGTTATTTAAATGAAAAAGATTGATGAGTTAATACTTAAAGGTATAGAAGATACAAGACGGGCCTTTACCGGACCACGTATTGTCCAAGTCGATTTAACGGGCAGATGTAATAATAACTGCATTGGTTGCTGGGTTCATTCGCCTTATATAAAAAATCCTCCCCGCGATAAGAATCTTACTATACCATACGAGAAAGTTAAAGAAATAATTGAAGACCTATCTCGTTTAGGGACAGAAGAAATCTTTCTTTCTGGCGCGGGTGAACCATTTTTACATCCCAATATTTTAGAAATTATAGAATTAATAAAAAATAAAGGTTTAAAACTCAACATAATTACTAACTTTACCTTGGTGGATGCAGAAAAAGCCAAAAGGCTTATAGATTTAAATGTAGATATGCTTACGGTAAGCACCTGGGCGGCTACGCCAGAAACATATACCAAGACTCATCCCGGTAAAACGAAAGAAGATTTTTACAAAATAAAAGAGAATCTTAAGAATTTATCACGATTAAAGGCTCAAGAAAATAGATATTTACCTTATGTAAAGATTTATAACGTCATCTGTAATCAAAACCATCGGGAGATACAACAGGTGATTGATTTTGCTCTAGATACACAAACTGAGCTTATTGAGTTTCAGGTAATAGATATCATTGAAAAAGAAACTTCATTTTTAGCTTTATCTAATAAACAGGCAGAAGAAATAAAAGAACAATTTATAGCCTTAAGGAGCCACAATGATTTGCACTTCAAAGAGATAGAATTTATAAACCTTCCAGATGAGAAAGAGTTAAAGGAATTTCCTGGAAGGTTTCTTAGAATTCCTACGGGTTTCTTTTATAAGGAATGGATAGAAGAAGAGGATGAGAAGAAAATAGCCCGACATTATTTAATTTGTCCCAAAGGCTTTAGGAGTAAAGCCTCTAAGAGTAATCCTCTGATCGAAGAGGAGAAACATAAAATAACTTTTAGCTTTCTCAAAGAGTATTGCCATGTCTGCCCTTTATTTAAAACCGCCTGTCCGATCGGAGAAGATTGTAAGATCAGTATTAAGTATTTAAGGACAATTAGCTTTGGCCCTTTTATGCGCCGTATAAATTCCGTTAACTTATATGACCAGATTTATGAAAAAGATTTGATTGAAAATCTTCCTTGTTTTATGGGATGGCTATACTCTCGAATTCTATCAACGGGTGAAGTTATTCCTTGCTGTAAGGCGGCAAATAAACCTGTGGGCAACGTTAATCAAGACAATTTTTCAGCCATCTGGCACTCCGATAGTTATAACCAATTTAGGTACAAAGCAAAATTATTCTCTAAGGTGGATTCTTATTTTAAAGATATTAATTGTTTTAAATCTTGTGATAATGTGGGAATGAATTTACGAGTTAGAGAGTCCTTAAATCAAAAACAGCAGGATTTAAATTATCCACTTCCTATAGCCAGAGAGTTAACAGGAAGATGCGACCTTCCGGAGGCAAAGGTAAAACTTATTATTCCTGCCGGGGAATTTAAATCGGGAAACTTAAATATTCAAAATTACGAATTTGGTAAAGGTGTAGTAATTGGTAGCGGTATGAGTTTTAGTTTTGTCGAATACCAAATAAATTTAGAAGAAACAGGAAAATATGAATTATGGGTTTATTACGCAACGGAATACAGTCGGCCGGTAAAACTTTATTTCGACGGTAATTTAATTACCCGGGAAGCCTTAAATTCCATTACCCCTGGTTGGACAACGGAAGATTTACGCTGGTTTAAAGAAGCAAACTTGGATATTACTAAGGGTGAGCATACCTTAAAGATATCTAGCAAAGGGCAGCTTCCCCATATTCACAGTTTTGCTTTTCTTAAAGGAATTAAAGACCTCCCACGGAGTGGGAAAAAATATCTATCCGATAATATCTATCAACAGCTCTCGGCTTTTAGACTATTGAAGGATAAAATAAAAACTAAGGGGCTTCCTTCTTCTTTCTTTAAATTATTAAATCATATTGTATCAGGCAGATTAATTAACGACTATCTAGATATTTTAGGTATCTTTAATCGTCGCTATGCCTTTAAGGGACCTTTTCATGTTCAAATAGATTTAACTAATAATTGCAACAATAATTGTGTTGCCTGTTGGTGTAACTCTCCACTTTTGGAAGAAAAGGCATTACCTCCGGAAGTAAAAAAGCAAACTTTACCTTTCGGTTTGCTAAAAGAATTTCTTGATGAATTATCGCAAATGGGCACAAAAGAGATTTATTTCTCCGGAGGAGGAGAGCCTTTTATTCATCCGCAAATTATGAGAATCTTAGAATATGCCAAAAGAAAAAACTTCACTTGTTATGTAAATACTAATTTTACTCTTTTGAATAAAGATAACCTACAGAGATTGATTGAGCTAGGAGTCGAACACCTAACGGTAAGCCTATGGGCAGCCACAGCAAAGACCTATGTCGCCACCCACCCTAATAAAAACGAAGATACCTTTAGGCAAATTATAGAAAATCTAAAATTTCTAAATAATAGAAAAAGAAAAACCCCATACATAAAATTATATAATGTAATTTTTAATCTTAATTTTCAGGAATTAAGAAAAATGGTAATGCTGGCTAAAGAAACCAATTCAGAATCAGTAGAGTTTACTTTAGTTGATACTATTCCTGGTAAGACGGATAGGTTAATCCTGAGTCCTGATCAGATTCGGGAACTTCAGACCTCTGCTCAGGAGATCGCTGATGAGTTGGATGAACGAAGTTATCTTGACGGGGTTCTCCTCTTTCGATTTGATTCTTTCCTGCGTCGTATCTCTTTTTATTCTGATTTAGTTAAGGCTACTTATGATCGCAATATCATTGATAAAATCCCCTGTTATATTGGCTGGTGTTTTAGCCGGATTATGCCTAATGGCGATGTCAACGCCTGCCTTAAGGCACACCGTATTCCCATGGGAAACTTATATCAAGCAAGTTTTAAAGAAATTTGGAACGGGGAAAAGCAAAGGTATTTTCGTAAGAAAACATTAGTTTATCAGAAAAAAGACCCGTTTTTTAGACTAATTGGTAATGACCCAGAGATTAAAGAGGCGGGTTGCTATAAGAGTTGCGATGATATTGGCAGGAATATTTACATCCATAATCGCATTATGTCTCTTA